>OCZT010000216.1_pt1 | contig 55715 bp, 62 predicted proteins | sample 1539031 | NCBI WGS metagenome assembly OCZT01 (sample SAMEA3539308, study PRJEB22396) | soil metagenome | biome: tundra; feature: field; material: soil | place: USA | collected 2010-05 | depth 0.15 m
ATCCTTGAGGTGGATGTGCCGTAAGGTGTGGAGGTTCAAGTCCTCTCCCGGGCACAGAATATAGAAATATCCCGCCTGCGCGGGATTTTCTGATTCAATGCCAGAAAGTATGTTATGAAATTTACATATTTATTTCTGGGTGTAGTATTAAGAAATAGAAACTAAAGATAACCAATTTTTATCAGATTTATTGAAAATTATGATTAACCAACAATTGCTTGATTATATCAAGCAACAACAGCAACAAAATATAAGTAAAGAACAAATTAAAAGCGCTCTTACAACTAACGGTTGGCAACAACAAGATGTTGATGATGCTTTTTCTTTTATATCAAGTTCCGTTAGTACACCGTCCCAAGTTCCGCCACCAGCACAAACCATTTCTTCCTTACCGAGCGCTACAGCAATTTTCGGTCAAGCGTGGGCAGTTTATAAGCAAAGACTCGGCACATTTTTGGGGGTAATGGCCATCCCGATTATATCGGGCAGTGGGTATATGGCCATGATTTTATTTTTATCAAAGGCTCTATCAATTTCCCCAAGTAGCACCGGTTTACTCCTCCTTATACCAATCGTATTTATTATATTTCTAATAATCATTGCCGTACAAATTTGGGGACAAACAGCATTACTTTACGCAATTAAAGACAGCCAAGAAAAAATTGGGGTGGTGGAATCGTATAGGCGGGGGTGGCATAAGATACTTTCTTATTGGTGGATTGGTTTGTTAATGGCTTTTATTACCATTGGAGGATTCATTCTTTTGGTTGTACCTGGAATTATTTTTGCCACATGGTTCAGTTTGGCAGTGTTTGTTCTAATCGCTGAAGATTTGAAAGGAATGAACGCGTTGTTAAAAAGTAAGGAATACGTGAAAGGTAAATTTGGAAGTGTTTTCTGGAGACTATTTTTCATTGGGGTAATATCCTTTGTAATTTCTTTGGTACCAATTATATTTTTTAGCATTCTGAAAATTCCTTTCGGCTCGCAAATTAACAACCTGATTATTGGACTATTTGTAACACCATTGGTAATGACGTACTCATTCTTGGTTTACAGTAGCCTCAAGGCCATCAAAGGTGAGTATGTTTTCGTCCCAACAGCAGGCAAAAAAACAATTTTTGTTACTGTCGGTATAATTGGATTTTTGATTATTCCAGCAATTGGAATTTTGTCATCTATAGTTCTAGCCAGTCTCAATACCTCCCGTTACACTGGCGCAAATAATGCAATAAAGGCCAACCTAGCAAACGTGCGCGCTGAAGCTGCTTTATACTATGATAACAACTCTCGTAGCTACGGAACTCCGCAAAGCTCTTCATGTGCAAACACAGCCGGCACACTCTGGAGCGACCCAATTATGCAAAGTACAATCTCTGCAATTACGTATGCCAACTCAGCACCGGTTTGTAATAGTGTAACAGGAGCATGGGCAATATCCGCAGCCCTAAAGGTGGCAGAGGCAGGCAGTTCTTACTGGTGTGTTGACTCTACTGGAGTCTCAAAGGGCGAGAGTGCAAACCTCAGTTCAGGTATTGTTGTTTGTCCATAATTATTTTTCATATCTATTTAGTTCGTAAGTTAGTGGGTTGACCACAGGATATTTTTGCTAGTTTCAATTCCCACATTCTGTGGTATAAATGGGGAGCTTCATCTGAAGCAGTATGGTGCCTATGGTGTAGCGGTTAGCACTCGAGTTTGTGGAACTCGCAGTTCGGGTTCGACCCCCGATAGGCACCCCAAGTGAGAATAAGTTGAGCCAAACGCTCATTCCGTGTTGCTGTATCAAGGGTTTTGTCCAGTTCTAGCCGATTATATTCCGCTTCTAACGCAGGATACGCCTTTTCTATTGGAACGAACCATTCGTTAGGCGTTATATGGACTTTCTGGTCTTTGACTAAAAAGTTCCAGCCAAGTGCCGAGTATATCTCTCGCTTCTTCTCCAGACTACCAGTAATGAACTCTTTGCGAGCATAACAAGCAAAGTTGAAAGTTTTTTCTGTGAGTTCCAACCACTTCTCTGCTCGGCTCTCTGTTTCTCGCAGATTACTTGTGAACTTAGCAATCTTTGTTTTGAGTCCGTCTCTTTCTTTGATAAAGGTCTCGTCGTCAATAAGTTCTCGGTATCGCATTTTAGTAAGTGCGTCCAACTCTTTCTGGGTTTCCGTGAGAGACTTGTGTAGATTTTCATACACCATGGACCGCTCCTCAATTTCTTTGTCGTTGTGTCGGTTAAGTATCTCAAGAGCCCATTCTTGGAATTTTGGCAGGATAGTATATCGCTCAAGCTCAATATCAATCTGGTCCTCTAGCACCTTGAGTGTCATTGGACTTCTTTGGTCACAGACTATCGCTTTTTTCTTTCGGGTGCAGTGGTAGTACACATAGGTTTTAAGCTTCCCAGTGCCTTTCACTATTTTAGTCTTTTCGGTTGCCGTATACATTGAACCGCATACCTCACATCGCATTAGTCCTGTGTAAGCAAACTCGTGAGTCTGTCCTCGTGGCTTTCCCTTTCTCCCAAGAATAATTTGCACTCGGTCGTACTCTTCCAGAGTAATCATTGGTTTGTGATTGCCGTTATAAACCTTTCCAGCCCATTCAAACATTCCTGTGTAGAAAATGTTGTTGAACATCCTATAGATGAGACTATCTACAATTTCAACACCGCCGTCTCTTTTCGTCTTTGCTGTGCGAAAGCCCCATTCTTTGTTTGCAATGTTTGCTATTTGTGGAGGGGAGTAATTTCCAGTAAGCATCATGTCCCACATTTTTCTGACCAGAAGAAATCGTTCGGTGTCTTCCATGATGGTATGTTCAAGCTTGTCATTCAAGTACCCCATGGGAGCACGAGAAGGAAGCCATCCTCGGTCCGCTTTTCCATTCATACCTCGTCTGCTGTTTTTTCGGAGGTCTATGATGAATTGATTTGCCATCCCGCTTTCAACGTTGAAAAGGAGCACATTATCGTCTGGGAGATATTGGCGGTCCATTGTTTGGATACATTTCAAAGCACCCTGCTGGAGCATCCAGCTCAAAGTCCCACTATCAATTGGATTTCGTGAAAGTCGGTTTATTTGCCAGCAGAGAATACCTTGAGCTTCTCCTTTCTCAATTCGCTCAAGCATATTTGTAAACACTGGACGACAGTTCGGTTTCTTTGCTGACTTTGCCTCGGTAAGTATTTCTTTGATTGAAATACCGAGACTGTTTGCCAGTTCCTTCAAACGATTGATTTGGTCATCTATGGATTGGACCTGCCTGTCTTCACTCTCCGAACTTTTCCGAGCATAAAGGAAGTATGTAAGTTTGTTTGCTGTGTCGTTCATAAAATTGGTTTAATAACCTAAAAACCCGAAAGGGACAGTCTGGTTGTCCCAGCTACGTCGTAATCCAGTGGATTGCAAAATAGTTGGCAGACTGCCCCTCTCGGGCTCCATTTCGCAACAAAAAACCACTGGCATACGACATCTGCTAACTGGGACAACGTAGTCATTTTAACATTTTTCTCTTAAAATCTCCACTACTACCCATATTCCCCAATCGCCCCGCCATACCTATAATTTCTAGTTCAAATTTCTCATTTAACCTTAAAAACCTCCTATATTTCCTCGTTGGTTTGCCTCTGTAGTAATATCTTTTTATTTCACTCTCTGCCTTATCAATATCTGGAATACTCACTCCACTCCACCTATACTTGCCTCCGCTCATTTGAGCCTCATAAGCTATTTCTCCGCAGTGCCTGCAACCAAACCACTTACCAATACTGTAAAGCACTCCCACACGCCGTCCGCAATACACACCACTTTTTGTTAGAGGACAGATAAACCAGTAACGTACACCTCCATAACGGCAGGGAGTAGTCGTCAGCTCAATCCTAGAGTTCATATCTGACTTCTCCTGTGTCCAAGAGTCTGTGTGGGTGTAAATTAAGTTTATATAAGCTCTTTCTTCTGGAGTACCCCAGTCATCCTTGTTAATTCTGAAGTTTATCCTGCTCTTACTCTCACCCCCGTATGACCAAGTGATGCCTCCATAACGAAAGCTGTCATCTTTGTTGAGGTAGCCATGTTTCTTAAGAAAGAAAACACTTAGAGCGTTAGAGTGTTCTGCGATAGCTTTAGACATGGTGTTTTATTATATCGGCCGAAATCATTTGAGAATAACAAGACCTTTTTCTTGAATTAATAAATAAATATGGCTTGGATTAAAGTTTTTATTCAATTTGGTCGTACTTTGAATAAATGCCTGATATTTACGAAACGAACCCACCTTCTCCTGACACATCAACATCTAATGCAATCGGGGGTGGGACCTTCTCACCATTTCTCGCTGACTGCAATCGTTGAAGTTCGTGAAGTGCCTTGTATATGCTTTTATCAAGCATTGTTTCGTAACGGAAGAATAAGTCAGCATCGTTTTTCAACCCTGTGGTCCCGTCAAATTCGCTAAAATAGAAAACGTCATCCTTCTCAATGGACAATGCTCGTTTTAGTCGCCAGATACTTGATACCATCCTATCTACCAATAATAGCTCCACTTCAGTCGCAGGTTGTAGCTCTTGTCGCAACTTCTTTTGAAGGTCTAGCAGGACCGTCTCGTCTTCACCCCTCATCAAAACCTCCTTGCTCAATAGTCCGTGCTTGAGAGCGTTATATCTGCTCACTGCTTTGCCGTCATCCGTTTTGACCCCACCTTTCTTGGCGTTCTCACGATTTGCTTCAATTTGCTTTTGTGATGTTTCATTCATAATTTTGTTTGTTATTAACTGTTTTCTAACTGTTCAGCAGTATGGTTTTGTTCTTCGGTGTTTTTCACCCCACCCTCCGTTTCACTATTTCTCTTCACTTCAGAAAGTTGATACAGGGAGGAGGGGAAAATCATCATCTTTCGCTTGTCGTTCGGGTCCTGTTCTTGCAAGATGAGCCCTGCCGTTTCAAGCATCGGTAGTATCTGTTGACGGAGTTGATGGCCATCTAGTAACCTTCCGTAAACCTCAAAGTGCTTCGTAAGGACCTCTTGGCGTGAAAGACCAAGCTTGCCAGTGATTTCTTCAAACACCTCATTCCTGCCATCATTTTTCGCTACCCATGCTGGCAGAATAACCTCTGTATAAAGGTTGTAGATGTACGGGGGCAGGTTGAGTTCTTGGCTCACAGCTATCTTGTCCCAAAGCTTGAACGCATCCTCTATGTCATCTTCATTTGCCGAAATCGTTGACCCGTTTTGTTCTCGCCACCAGACATTGAGTAAGGCAAAGGATTTGATGAGAGACAAGAGGCGTTTGATGTCTCGCTGATGACGTGGCTTGAGTGTTTTATTTTTACTCAAAAACCTCTCCTTAATTTTTTCGTGTGATGAAATGTTTATCTCCTTAATGTTCTCCAGCTTGATAGCACGGATACGCTCCTTGAGTAGTACTCGGTCTGGGTTTTCTTCAAGCCAGCTTACAAAACTTTCACTGTCTGCTTCCTTGAGTATTGTGGCACTTATACCTTGTTGTATTTTGTCTTGGCTGACTTCTGGGGAGAGGAGCAGAAATCGTGTCGCTTCCTGTTCATCAATGTGCAGACCTGCTGTGCAGAAAATGACCGACGGATAGCCACGCAAGAGAATGTTTTTTGTCTTGGTCCCGTTCTTTTGCGTCTTGTCCGTAATTTTGATGGCAATCTCTTTCTTGTCGTGCGAGAGAAGCGGACGTAATCGGGCAAGCAGTTCGTTATGTGGCTGGTCAAGGAAGATGAGTATCTTATGTGACAGGTCTACCAAGTAGCTGTTTTTGTCCTTGTCGTACTGCCCGACATCGTGGAAAAAAGCTGTGGGTGAGCAGTAGGCAATTTCCATAACATCGTCTTGCGGGAAGAGGCGAGCAATTTCAGTAGGAATATAACTTTTCCCCGTTGAAGAAGGTGCGTTGTAGCTGATATTGAATTGTGAACTTTCGGTATAGGCCGATAGCTCGCACAAAAATGTTGCCAGCTTGTTTTCAGCATCGTATTTGATGGTAAGCCCGAGTGTCTCAAGGAGTTTGTCCGAACTTATCGGAGAAAATTGTTTGGTATCAATTCTTTCTGGGTAAGGCTTTGCATATTTGCCAAGCAAATCATCTACGGACCCGTTGAGCTTCACGAAGTAATCCGTGATATCTCCCTGCTCACCAACTTCTTCAGGGAGCGTAATGATGTGTGTCTCATTTCCACCATTTTCCACTATTTTTGCCACTCTTTCGGACCCTTTCTTTCCAGCCTCATCGTTATCAAAACAGATATAGATATTCCTACCTTTTCCTACCTTTTCCGCCCACTCTTCCTTGAATGTCATTGCCCCGTGGGTAGATGTGATTGCCGATACGCCTTTTGACACCAGAAGCAGTCGGTCTAGTTCACCCTCACAGATAACCAGTGGATTGCTAAGATTTGCTAAGGTATCCCAGTCATAGACCTGTGCCTCTGCCCCCTTGGGGTAGGTGATTTTGTCGCTACCCAAAGCAGGGTCCTGTCGCAGTTTGAAAAACGAGTAATTCCCATAAATATCCTTGATGGGGATGGTAATCCACGGCTTGCGATAGAACTGCCCGTAGCCGAGCTTGTATTCGTCTATGACAGCATCGGTGAGCCCTCGTTTGTTCAGGTATTCTCGTATATGGACTGGTAGAGCAATGTGACATTTTTCAACGAGTTCTGCATTGAAGGCGTTTGTCTTGCGTGGTTTCGGTCCTGTATCGCCGAAGTGTTTTGCTAGTGTGAGCAGGTTTCCTTTCTCACCACACTTTTTGCAATCGTATTGTCCAGTCTCTGTGCTGAAATACAGGTGTGCTTCATCACCCTTGCTGTCTCTGTCACACTCATTGAAAAGACACTTGGTAATAAGTTCTGTTCCACTCTCACGAAAAGCAATGCCTTTTTCGGTGAGGTATTCTTTGATGGTAATGTTTGTTAGGTTCATATATGTGTAATGTGATAACTTCTAAAAATAAGTGGTTTAGAGGACTGTTTCACCTCTGATTTTTGTTGTCCTCACGAGGTTTGAAAGTTTTTCAAGATGTCGCAAGATTGCCCTTTTCTCTTTTCTCACGTAATCATCTTTGTTCACCAGTTTTTGGAACCAGCGATGAATTGTTTGTTTGTTAAACCTTTGTTCCTTTACAGTTTTGGCGAAGCAGGCATAAGAACTCAGGCTTGGGTTTTTTTCAGTGATATTTCTGAACCTTCTTTCAAGTGATTTCATAGATTTGTAATGCGTTGTTTTAGTAATGGAAGCGTGTCTCTGCGATGTTTCTGGATTTGCTCGTATTCCTTCTCGGTCATAGGTTTGTAGACGGCAGACATCAACTGCAACAGCTTGGTGCCTTTTTCGTAGGCATCCTCTCGGCTGATTTCTATTCCTAGTTCGTTTTTGTAAAGAGCTTGGAACTTTGCAATGTCTTCATCCGACAAGACCATGGCTATTCAGAGTGCAACCTGTTCTTTAACATTTTCAACGTGTCAAAGTAGGTTCTAGCTTTCACCTCTAGGCGGTCTGCCCAGTACGCATCCACGACCTCGTTCATTCCATCTCCACGACGGAAGACGAACTGTACTTTGCTTAGATTTTGGCGGTCCAACGAGACAAGCGAAAAGCCCACACTGATAAGTGCGGTGGCCAGTCCCATATCAAACGAATAGAAGAAGCTGGTATCGTCATCCAAGGGTGCAACCTCATGTTCCTCGGATACGCCCAGTTCCTTCGGTTTTTTTGTCGGCATTGTAATAATTGCTAGTGAGTAATGTGAGAGTGTGTCCACCCCTACCCCTTATGCTGAAAAGTCAGCAAATACAAAGATTGCTGTGACAAAGAAGGAGATTTTTTCTCTGACACAAAGAAAAAGCCCGCTGACTTTTCAGCGGACTACTCCAGTGATGGTCATCTATTCCTCGGTGTCGCCGTAGTCAATGTTTTCGTTGAGTTGACCGCCTTGCTTAAACAACACTTGGTTTCGTAGTGCTGGTTCGGGGAGTATGGTCATCCTTGGTTCGTAGTATGTTCCATTATGTATAAAAGGGTCATCACTTGTTTTGAAAATTGCTCGCAGTGCGTTTGATAAATGCTTTTTTGTTTGGTGAACATTGCTTCTGCCAGTTATATGATTGCTACGGTTTGCAAGCATAGACATTAGGTTATCAACTGTGGCCGTTGATATATTCGTGCTTTGTAAGGCAGAAAATATGCAAAGTAAATGCCATTTCATGTCAGGTTTGCTTTCTTTCTTGTTAGAACTGAAACCGAGTTCAACATAGTTCGCTGTCTTTATGTGTTTGCCGTCATACCAGATTTCAATATCTTGCAATCCGTCTTTGATTTTTAAGACCGTTTTTTCCCATCGCACAACTTCTGGGAAAATAAGTTCTATTGTGTGTTTTTTTCTTTGCGGGCGATTTACACCGAAAATTGCCGAAGGAGAAGTTATTGGTATGAGGTTTTCGCTTCTTATCATATAAAAGTCCTGTCGGTTTTTATCCGTTGTCGTTTTTGTTGATACCTTTTTACTCTTCCTCTCTCTTCTCAAGAGATAACTTGAAAAAATACCCTCAAAATCTTCAATTGATGCTTTGGGTTTGTTCTTAAAAAGATATGAACCTATAAGATTGAGTTCGTGGGAAGGGTCATTGAGTAACCTTTCTATACAGTTTCTGATAACTGGAAGCCGTGCGTCTTGGAAGGCATTGAGAAGGAAAAAAGAGTAAAGAGATTTTTCTACATCGGTTTTACTTCCATCAACAGCTTGTTTGACCTGACCAATATCTATTCTTTTTTCTTGAATTGCTTGGTAATAAAAGCAAACAATTTTGAATATGGTATTTTCTTTTGAAGACAGTATTTGCTCTACTTCTTTATCAATTTCTCCCAAAAATACGTCTTTGTTAGACAAAAGCAGTTTGAATACCCAGAAACGAGACCACTCTGAAATGTCGGTCCTGTTGTATATTCCCCACAAGGCGAAATCTATGAGAGGTGCATCATTTGAGTTACCGAATATGTTCAAGAGGTTTCTTCCTTCTGATACGTACTGAATTATTGGGACTGTGAGAGACGGACGTAGTGGGATTATGTCAATCAGTTTCGTTATTAAATCAATATCATATCCCGTGCCAACTTTCAAAAAGTATTTCAGGCCTCTTATGTCAGATTTATCTACCTGCTCACCATTCTGAATTGAAGCAATGGTGAAAGGAACAATGTTTTGAACCCTAGCAAAGTCGTCCTCAGGTATTTCTTTGGTATCGTTTCCGTAATCGGAAAGGAACCTCATTGCTTCAATAGTTTTTGTATCCTCAAGTTCAGCAAGCTTCGTTTTTTCGTTGAGGGTGAGGTTATGTTCTCGTAGAAAGCGAACAACCTTTTCTGTTACCCTGAGGACATCCTCTTTGGTTTTTCCCATCAAAACGATGTCATCAGCATACCTAAAGTAGCGGAGTTTTTTTCCGATAAATTCCTTTTCAATGTAAGCGTCAAGTGACGAGAGGTAGACATTCCCGAGGACAGCAGATGCATTTGGCCCTTGCGGTATCCCCTTTGGTAGTTCGGGGTATTCAGCCCAAGTACAAAGCTGTGCTTTTAGTATTGCAAGTATTTTTTCATCATTTATACCGAAATCATTTTTTAGTTTTTCGGCCAGTTTCCCAACAGGTATATGCTCGTAGTATTGCTGGACATCTACTTCCAGCTTCCATGAATACCCCTTATCAAACGCTTCCAATTGCTGTTTACAAAAATCGTCCCATCCATTGAAGTACTGGCTCAAGAAATACTCACTTTTCTCGTCGTCACTTATTCTGTTTGCAAAACATAGTTTATCTAACAATTGCCCTTCTATTTTGTGTCCAATAATATCTTGATTGAATATCGCTTGGTATACAATTCGGTCAATCATTGAAAGGATGCAAACTGGGCGTATGCCAAGGTTGTCTTTTGGCATATAAACGAAAAAACCCTTCTCGGGCTTGTAGTCTCCATCACGAATGTATTGTTCAAGTGCAGTGAAGAAAGACTCACCTAGGTCGTTGACGGCAGTAGTAGCAGGATGGTTGATTGGGTTTACTGAAAGAGAAGAATGAGTCAACTCATTCTGCACGTATCCATAGGCTTTTTTCAGATTTTCTCTTGACGAGAAACGTTCAAATAACTGGCTCATTGTAATTGTAATGTGCTCCAAATCTACTCCTTTTCAGGAGTTTTTCAATGATAATTTAGCCGATAGGTTCAAGTTAGAACTTGAACAATTCTTCCATACTTACTCCTAGTGTTTTGGCGAGTTTTTCGAGTATTTCAAAAGTTGGGTTTCTTTCTCCACGCTCAATCCCGCCGATATAAGTACGGTCCATACCAGCCTTATTAGCCAAAGTCATTTGAGAGGTAAATCCCTTCTTGTGACGTAAGTCAATGATTTTCCTCCCTAATTTTTTTAGGTTTTCGCTTCTCTTTCTCACACCTCAAGCCTAGATAGATGATGTCTATAAGGCGACGGACTATGAGTATCACTACCTAAGTGATATATTGGTTCTTGTGATACTTATCGTCATCTATGGCTCTCCATCTATCTGATAACGAAAAACGAGACGTAGTTAAATACTTGGAAGCTGGAAAGCCATTGCCAGACAAGTATCGCTTTTTGCTGTTTGAGGATGACAGAGAGGTGGAGCTTTTATGGAATGGAAAAACGAATGAGGTCACCAATGTTGTCTTACCTTTTCAGACCATAGAGCAGATTGACGAACCAAGAGAAGGAAAGGAGTTTGGCGAAGGTGGTACGCTTTTTGATACATCTGGAAAACAAATAACTGGCTGGACAAATAAGCTTATTTGGGGAGACAACAAGCTTATTCTCTCCTCACTCAAAAATGGTCCCCTTAGAAAAGAAATAGAGGCTCAAGGAGGGTTGAAGTTGATTTACATTGACCCTCCATTTGATGTGGGAGCAGATTTTTCAATGGACATAAAAATTGGTGAGGGTGACGAAGAAGAAAGCTTCACTAAGAAACCGTCTGTCATAGAAGAGGTCGCTTTTCGTGATACTTGGGGCAAAGGAGCTGATAGTTTTATTGCAATGATGTATGAGCGGTTAATGTTGATGCATGGCCTACTTGCAGATGATGGAAGTATATATGTTCATTGTGATAACAGAGTAAATAGTTATTTAAGATTGATAATTAATGAAGTCTTTGGTAAAGATAATTTTAGGAATGAAATTATTTGGGCATATACTGGTCCTTCACGACAAACAAAAGATTTTCCTGATAAACACGATACTATATTTAGATATTCTAAGGGGGAAAATTATATCTTTAATGCGAACGATATTCGGGTACCTTATGTGAAGTTAGAGACAGGTAAAACTTCAGGAATATTTAAGAGTAATGCAATATTAAGTGAGGCTGGAAAAATACCAGAGGATTGGTGGGCTGATATAACAACAGTTGGTAGATTGCAATCTGAACTTATCGGATACCCGACTCAAAAAACAGAAAAACTCTTAGAAAGAATTATCAAGGCATCTTCAAACGAAGGAGATTTGGTTGCCGACTTCTTTTGTGGTTCTGGGACAACCCTAGCGGTAGCTGAAAAGCTTGGTAGAAGATGGATAGGCTCTGACCTTGGAAAGTTTGGGATACATACATCAAGGAAGAGGTTGATTGATGTCCAAAGACAGCTTAAGAAGGATAAGAAAGACTTTAGAGCATTTGAGATTTTAAATGTGGGAAGGTACGAACGAGAGAACTTTCTTACCACTAATAATGACCTGCGAGCTGAACAGAAAGCAAAGCTGGCGGAAAGGAAAGAGAAGGAGTTTGTTAGTTTAATTCTCTCGGCATACAAGGCTGAACCCGTAGAGTCATTCACGACTATCACTGGCAAGAAGAGAGACAGGCTTATAGCGGTGGGTCCTATCAATCTACCTGTATCCCATCAGCTTATAAAAAGTATTGCCAAAGAATGTAAATCAAAAAACATTACAAAGATTGATGTGCTTGGATTTGATTACGAAATGGGTCTTGATTTTCTGGAGTATAAAGATGAAGGATTGGATATTGCTTTCAAGATAATCCCAAGAGAAGTTTTTGATAAAAGAGCAGTAGAAAGAGGTCAGGTGAAGTTTTACGATGTCGCCTACATAGAAGTTAAGCCAGTGATAAAAGGTAAGGGAAAAAGCAAAGAACTTTCTATTGAGTTAGTCGATTTCTCGGTCTTTTATAATCAAGACAACACAGGTGAGATTGAAGAAGAATTAAGGGCTGGTGGCTCTAAAGTGGTTGTTGAAAATGGAAAAGTAATCAAAATAAGCAAAGACAAGCAGACGGAGCTTATTTCTAAAGAAACTCTTACTAAGAAATGGAGCGACTGGGTTGACTACTGGGCAGTAGATTTCAATTTTGCGGACCGAAAGGAAATTGTGAGGAAGGTTGATGCAAAAGGTAAAGAGTTTGATGAGTGGACGGGCGACTATATCTTTGATAACGAGTGGCAGAGTTTCAGAACAAAAAAGAATAGAAACCTTGAGCTGACTTCTGCTTCACGAGAGATGCCGAAAGGAACCTATAAAGTAGCTGTGAAAGTTGTTGATATTTTTGGCAATGACACTACCAGAGTAATTGAAGTAAAAATCTAATATGGCACTCCACAAAAACTTTCCACGAGACCCGTATGCAATTCTGGACCCGTCTATAAGGTGGTTTCCTGCTGACGAAGACCTGCGTGAACATGGCTATGACAAGCTCCTTCCACCACTGGTGGCAGACCTAAGAAAAAAGGTCAAGGGATGGCGAGATGCAAATTATGACGGAGCAAGTAATACCTCAAAAGCCCTGCTAAATTGGTGGTTTAAGGATGAACATATCCTCTACGACAAGGATGGAGCCACATACCCATTTAGGTACTACTTTGCCCAGAGAGAAGCCCTAGAGACCGTTATATGGCTCTACGAGGTCGCCAAAGTGAAGGATAAACATGACTTAATCAGATACAACTCTACAGGGGTCTTGAGTGCTGGAATGTTCGCCGAGGACTGGCTTCGATTTGTTATCAAGATGGCTACAGGGGCTGGCAAGACCAAAGTGATGAGCCTCCTAGTCGCTTGGGCATATTTCCACAAGTCGTACGAACCCGACTCAAATCTAGCAAAGAATTTTCTTTTGATAACACCAAACGTTATTGTGTTTGAAAGGATTAGAAGTGATTTTGAAGAACGAAATATATTTTTTACGGACCCTGTATTGCCCGACAATGGATATAAAGGGCAGAACTGGAAAGATGACTTTCAAATAACACTACATCTTCAAGATGACCTTAGGGGGATTTCAGATACAGGCAATATCTTTCTCACTAACATTCATAGAGTTTTTGAGAATGACGTGAGAGAACCAAATGCTGATGACCCTGACACTTCTGATTATTTCTTGGGCGATAAACCCGTGACCAAAACCAATGACTCAAGCGTTGATTTGGGGATGATAGTGAGAGACATTGATGAATTGATTGTGATAAACGACGAAGCTCATCACATCCACGAAGAAAACGCTTGGTTCAATTCTATTAGGGACATAGACAATAAACTGAAGCAAAAAGGTACCAAGTTGTCCCTACAACTTGATGTCACTGCCACCCCAAGGAAGAGCGATGGGTCCATCTTCGTACAGACTGTCTCGGACTATCCTCTTGTAGAGGCTATTCATCAGAGGATAGTAAAACAACCCGTAGTCCCAGATGAAGCAAGTAGAGGTAAATTAAAAGAATATCAAAGCTCGTTAGTTGTTGAGATTTATAAAGACTTTATAAATCTTGGTGTTGAAGAATGGAAAAAAACATATCAAGAACATAAAAAAACTAACAAGAAAGCAATCCTTTTTATCATGACAAAGGATACAAAAGATTGTGATGATATAGCAGAATACATTGAAACGAGTTTTGCAGACTTGAAAGGTTCGGTGCTTACTATTCACACAAACCAAAGCGGAGAAATTTCAGAAAGTGTGACGGGCAGAAATAAAGATGAATTGACCCAGTTAAGAAAGGAGGCCAATAACATTGATAGTTGGGAGAGCAAACACAAAGTGATTGTCTCCGTAATGATGCTCAAGGAGGGCTGGGATGTCAAAAATGTAACTACAATAGTTGGGCTTAGGCCATTCGGAGGAGATAATAAAATTTTGCCAGAGCAGACACTCGGCAGAGGCTTGAGACGAATGTATTTTGGCAGAGAGGATGTGGAGGAGTATGTCAGCGTAATAGGTACCACAGCCTTTATGGACTTCATCGAATCTATCAAAGGCGAGGGTGTATTGCTTGAGAAACGACTTATGGGCAGAGGAACTAAACCAATTACCCCTATGGTTGTGGAGGTTGATAGAGAAAACCCAAAGAAGGATGTAGAGAAGCTTGATATTGAAATCCCCGTGTTGTCTCCAAGGATACAGAGAGAGTACAAGAACTTGGCCGAATTGGATGTCTCCAAGTTTGGAAACAAGAAAGTGAAACTCAAGACTTTTTCTGAACAGGAAAAGCGAGAGATTGTTTTCAAGGACGTTGTAGATGAGAAGGTGCATCACACAACCATCTTGTCGGGCGATATTGAGCCAAACTATCAGAGTGTTGTCGGGTTCTTTGCTCAAGCCATAATGCGAGAGTTAAGATTGTTTGGTTGTTACGACATCCTATTCGGTAAGGTAAAGGACTTTGTGGAGAAATATATGTTTGATGACCCCATAAACCTCTCTGACCTCAACACCCTACGGAACCTCTCTGAAGTTGAGTACATAAAACTAATAAAGGATGCGTTCAAGAAAGGTATCAATGAACTTACGGTCCAAGATACAGGTGATACCGAAATAAAGAACTACATCAAGATTAGCGATGCCAGACCGTTCGTAGTGAATGATAAATCGTATTTGATACCCAAGAAGTCAGTGTTTAATAAGATTGTCGGTGATAGTGATTTTGAGCTTACCTTCTGTGATTTTCTTGAAAAATGTGACGACATCGTTTCTTTTGCTAAGAACTTCACAAACAAAGAAGCAAACGCTCTACGTATTGAATATAAAAATGAAGAGGGGTTCATTGCTACTTATTATCCCGACTTCTTTGTGAAGCAAAACGATAAAAACGTGTTTATAGTTGAGACCAAAGGGAGAGAGGACGAAGACGACAAACTGAAGTTTGAAAGATTGACCCTGTGGTGCGAGGACGTAAATAACAGGCAAAGTAGAATGACTTACAAAGCTCTCTACATCAAGCAAGATGTTTGGGAGAAAAATAAGGCCAAGAACTTTGACGAAATTATAAAACTATATAGCAAATAATATGGAACCTTCAGACCCAGATAAGATTTACGAAGAATTCAAAGAACGTTTTGAGAGTATGACTGACGAGCAACTTATAGACACTTTTAATCGTGATAAAGGCAAAAGTGGTTGGGTAAGTGCGAGGAGTAAGTTTCTTCGTGCTTTACACGAGGAGTTTGAGAAAAGAAAGATTAAACCTAAATAAATTATATGGATGCTGATGATTTAGAAGAACTGCATGAGCTGATGGAAGAGCACGGCTTAGATGCCGAAGAAGCTATTCATGTGAAAGAAATAATGGACGAACATGGACTTGATGAAGAGGAGGCGGTGGAGTTGAAAGATGACCTCTAGGACTACAGTGTGCAGAGAACGTGGGCAGGTGAGGTCAAATTCTAGCACCGCTTTACTGTTATAATGTTATCGGGTAGATTATATATCCTTAAGATAAAAATTATGACTAAATCTGCTTCAATTAGAGCTATTGAATTAACTAGGGCCGTGTTTGAGTCTATTCACGGAAATCTTGGTGTACTTAAATTTTCTATTGAGGAATTGAAGCCTACCAATGGAAGTCCTATTGAAGAGTCAAAAAAATGGGATGTGATTTGTAGTTTTTTTGAAAGTGTGGGAAGTAGTGCACCCTCTCGTTTCCAATCGTCAGTTAATCTCAATGATGGCACAGTGACAATCAAAAAGTTAACGGAAGGAGAAACTCCTGTACAAAGATATAAAGTGGCGTTGGAACCAGAGGCCGAAACTACCCCTACCCCTACTAACACTAACAGTACTAAATAAAGTGCTACTGGATTTGAGGACCGATGACTATGACAAGGATATACACCCCTTCATTAAAAATGGGATTATTATTGACACTTGTGTCATCAAAACCTTAATTGATGGATTTATTGCCACCAGAATCACGAAAAAGAGGTCAGAGGACATGGAGGATTTTCAGATGGCGTTGGCCTTTCTTGACAGAATAAAGGTCGGCAATAATTGGGGAAAGTTCTTTGTTACTCCTCATATTCTTACAGAAGTGTTCCAGCATTTCAGGAAGGATTATTGCGATTGGAAAAACTACCCCGAAGTCTTAAAAGAGGTAATGCCTTTTATAGAAAGTATGGGAGAAGAAAATGCAAAAAAGCTGAATATATTGCAGTATATTGATAGCAATAATCCAGTGATTGAAATGGGTGATATATCAATTTTTGTAATCACTGATAATTTCATAAATGATGATAAAAAAGTTGCTATTCTATCTGCTGATGGAGACCTTACTGACAGATTTACAGACAATAACAAAGTACTAGCGATGAATTATCGGAGAATAATGCTGAATTATAACTAGGATAACAACATGCTCCGCTTTCGTAATATGGTGAACTAAAGGGTGGGGTGGGGAGGTAAAAGGTGTTAAAATCAAACCATGAGTAAAAAGGCGAAGACATGGAGCATTATTGTTGCAATTGTTTTCATAGTAATAGTTATTTCTCTTATTGGACAAAATTCAAATAGTGAGTTCACCGTTTATCCAGTTTTTTGTAGTGATTGGATTAAAGCTCCTCCGTCTGTGGCTGACTTCTCAAATTGCCAACAGCCACAGGCTCTTGAACGTGAGGTGTATAAAGTAGATATGGCTAATCAGCAAGTCATAGAGTCGTCCCCAGATAGTGCTTTGTTCTACAAATTGGAGTCATGCACGGTAGTGGATAGTCAAACTTGGAAATGTGAAAGTGGAGCTTCTATGGTTGGTGCCCGTAGTCGTAGTGGCGAAAAATTTGTTGCATACGGTCTCACTGCTATCATTTTTGTTTCTCAATCAGAGTGGAATTCAATAAATAATGGAGCTCCAAGCCCCCAGCGTTAAACAATAGTGTATTCGGGGGTAGGGTAGAAAACAGGAATATATATTGTCGTATCATTCCTCCTCTCAAACACAGTCCTAACGTCCTTCACTACGTCACCCTAGTGGGAATTTCGGTTGAGACAGTAAGCAGGACAAGGACTTTTCAGTTCTAACTTGGTATGCTTATTATTATGAAAAAACAAAGTGGTTTTGCACCATTACTTATTGTTGTTTTGATTGCGTTGGTTCTTGCAATCGCAGGAGGAGGTTACGTAGTCTATAAAGGTAATCAGCAACAGAAGATAGACAGTCAAAATGTTCAAAACATTTTGAACTCTCAAGCTAAAACCCAAACAGAAACAACCACTACTCAACCAACTGTGCCCTTATCCAATCCAGCACCAACAAAAACGGTTACAACAAACACTTCTGTATCATCCAACGTATCAACAACTCTAAACTGTGATAACAACCCCAGTTGTCTCATTAGTGCTGCCGCCCAATGTAAGTCAGCCTCGGGAACCTTTACTTATTCCAACGTGCCACATCCATACCCATGGATACCATTTATTTTTTCTGGAAAAACACAATTTGAGATAAAGAAAACCGTTGGTGCCAGTAGTTGCATAGTAGTGCTATCGTATACCGAACGGACAATTACTTATAGCGCTACTGGCACTGCGGATATGATAGCCGCGGGTAAAACTAGTACAGATATTGCGGCAAGTCTGACAGCGATGAATAATGCATTTAATCAACATGCTCCATTTACTCAGACCTGTTCAATGAGTTCCACAGACCTTGCTTCTCTTTTCACTAACATAAAAAAAGTTGGCCCAGTGGCTTATGCTGCTGTTAATCTTAATTTACCAGCGGTTAACGCGGCATCTCCTTCTGGTGGCCATATGGAATGTGGAGCGATGCAAAATAGTAAGTAGGGGTAATTAAATAATAGTGTACTCAGGGGTAGGGTAAAATACTGGTATATAAATCGTCGTATCACTCCTCCTCTCAAACACAGTCCTAACGTCTTTCACTACGTCACCAAAGAGGTTCTAAGTCTGTTTACAAAGGGGTATACTTTTGTGATGACAGAAAACATTCATCCAATTAGCGAAGGAGATAATCTTCGAATTGAAAGAATAAAATTATTAAGAAAAAAATCTATCGAGTTATATTCACAATTGGTGCAAATGGCAAAGCAACGAGAATGGTTTATTGAAGCTGAGTTACAGAAACCAAAAGAAAAACAAGATTTAGCAAAAATTACTTTTTGGCATGAGCAGGTTGATGTTATTGGGAAAAGTATTAGTGAGCTAGATGAAACGATTCTTAATTCTTATGAGATAGAGGAAGTACTTGCAGAAAAAGTTCGTCTCTGGGAAGAATTAATAAAGCTTGAGAATGAGGAATACTTATAAGTACTTTAAGCAAGTTTTAAATCCAAACATCCAGCGACCTATCGATAGTTTTCTTCGAAATAGTTATATCTAACTAGGACGGTAATAACCCTGTCTCTGAAACGGCGTAGATAGGATAGGAGTTGAATACAAAATGACACATTTACCACTCAGCGAAGGAGCAATAGAATACACTGAAGATTGGCGTAATGAACACGGCGAGCCAAATTTTGCTTTCCTTCAATCTCTACAAGAGGATGGTGGTCCAGAGGCAATTGAAAAATTGAGATCGATTGCAGATGACTTGGACGTAGAGTACGACCCTGATGCTCCAGCTGAAGATTTGATTGGAAGGATTCGGTTGGTGACCCAGCAGAATGAAGATGGAAACCCCATTGTCACAAGTTGATTCATAAGAATATACAATCATACATTTTCTTGAGCCTGTTTTTTAGACGAAAACTGTAACCATCTTTCATCTAAGACGGCTTTTGTTTTCAGAGGTATTAAAAGCAATTAACTATTAAAAAACTATGACAACTATAATTAACAACCCACGTCCTGATGTAGTTGAGCGAACCACGATGGTAGAGGGTAATAGCGGATCTGCAGGTTGGGGTGTGGCAGTCGTCGTGCTTGTGCTGGTCATTGCTGGAGGCGTGTTTCTTTGGATGCGGTATCATGGTGGGGCATATGCTACAGCTCCAAGTGGAGGAACAAATATAAATGTTCAGTTGCCAGCCGCTCCTGCACCTACTCCAGCCCCAACAACTGGCGGTTATTAAAAGAGTTGGTAAAAGCTTTGTTTTTCTTATGAGAATAAATAATACTAACCATTAGTTAAAAAATACAGCTATAAATCAAGCCATCCAGCGACCCAAACAGCAGATTTCGATAATAGTGTTATAATACCCTCATGATATACATAATCCTTGCAATTATAGTTGTGCTTCTTGTTTTGTCCCTAAAAGTAGTTAAGGAGTATGACCGCGGGGTTATATTTTTACTGGGTAAATGCACTGGTGTGCGTGGTCCAGGACTCATCATTCTGATTCCGATTTTTGAGCGCATGACTAAGGTTACTTTGCGGACAATCACGATGAATATTCCATCGCAGAAGATTATTACCAAAGACAACGTCTCTATCGATATTGCTGCTGTGGCGTATTATCACATTGTTGATCCACAAAAATCTGTTGTTGCGATTGAAAATGTGCACGACGCAGTCAACCAGATCAGCCAGACAACCGTACGAAATGTAGTTGGCCGTTTTTCTCTCGACCAGCTTCTTTCCGAAACAGGAGATATAAATATTCAGATTAAAGACGTTATTGATGCTCACACTGAGCCATGGGGAGCACAGGTGACGGCTGTAGAGATAAAAGATATCACCTTGCCCGATAACATGCAGAGAGCAATGGCCAAAGAAGCAGAAGCCGAACGTGAACGAAGAGCAAAGATAGTAGCAGCAGAAGGCGAGTTTCAAGCGGCGGAGAAGCTTGGACAGGCCGCTGACTTGATATCCGCGCATCCTGTAGCGTTACAGCTTCGCACACTCCAGACAATGGCAGAAATCGCAACAGAGAAGAATTCCACCATTATTTTCCCAGCCCAATTTATGACAACAGTCCAAGAGGCGTTTGCTACATTGCGCGGTGATTCAAAGAATAAATAGGATTTGTATTATCACCACCCAGCCAAAAATAGCAAAAGTTTCAGTGGTATAATTTTGGGATGAATCCCGTTAGAAGTTCAGATCACTCATGTGCTGGCTTCAAAAAAGTGGAGCGAATTCGCCTAACGGCTTTTTATTGTAAACATTATTATGTTTGTAACAAACTTCTAACGGGATGAAAAAATATTTAACATATCCGTTTTTGATTCGGATAGGTTTGGCCTGTGTTTTTTTGGCAAATTCTTTGTCAGCGTTTAGTTCACCGGGAGAGTTTCAAGACATGGTTTCTGGTTCGTTGTTGGGCGGGATTCTACCTTTTAGTGTCGCAACTTTTGTAATATTGATTGGTTTTAATGACCTTTTGGTTTCACTACTACTATTTATCGGTTGGCGCACTAAGTGGGTTGCCACATGGGCGGTGATATGGATTGTGGGAGTCACGCTTGTAATTGGCGCCTCCACGCTTGAGAACGCACTCGACGTGGTAGAACACCTAGCGTTTATATTTATGGCCCTTGCTTTAGTAGCCAACAATAAAACTGAATAGTATTTAAAATGAATCCCGTACGAAGCAGCGGTCACGGTTACAATAGTAACTTCCATAATATATGAAACAAAGTAAAAACACTTATAAATTTAATCTCAAGCATAATTCGCTGACCGCGACCTGCTTTGTAACGGGATGAATAACAATATTTACGTAACCAGAAAAATTCCTGAAATTGGAATTAAGAAACTTCTTGATAAAGGATACACAGTAGATGTGAATCCGGGCGATAAGCCGATGACTCAAACAGAGATTATTGAAGCGCTAAAAGCGAAACCCTACACAGCGGTTTTGTCTTTGCTGACCGACCAGATTGATGCGGTTGTTTTTGATGCAGCACCTACTGTAAAAATGTATGCCAACTACGCGACCGGTTTTGACAACATTGATATTGCCGAAGCACAAAAGCGAGACATTGAAGTGGCAAACGCACCAGCGCCACTGACTTCTGAAGCTGTGGCTGAACACACCATAGCTCTCATGCTCGCGCTTGCTGCACGAGTGGTGGAAGCCGATGAATTTGTCCGTCAAGGAAAGTATGATGGCTGGGCACCGATGAACTTTATTGGTACTGATATTCTAGGTAAAACTCTTGGTATTGTGGGTGCTGGGCGCATAGGTGGACGAGTGGCACATTATGCTGGCGGACTGGGACTGAAAATAATTTACACCGATGTAGTCAGAAATGAACAAATTGAAAAGGAAAGTGGTGTCGTTTATTGCAATTCTATAGAAGAACTACTACCACAAGCTGACGTGGTCAGTTTGCATGTGCCACTCTTGGAATCGACAAGACACATGATGAATGAAACTAGACTGAAGCTTATGAAGCCAACCGCTTTTCTCATAAACACATCTCGTGGTGGAGCGATAGACGAAGTAGCTTTGGGCAAAGCTTTAAGAGAAAAAATCATCAGTGCTGCAGCACTGGACGTGTTTGAATTTGAACCGAAGATTACTCCCGGCCTTATTGAATTACAAAATGTCATTTTGACCCCACACATTGCCTCTGCAAGCGACGGAGCGAGAAACCAAATGTCAGAAATTGCAGCCGACAACATAATTGACTTCTTTGAAGGCAAAAAGCCTCGTAACTCGGTCATTAAATAACATGATGGGCAAACTTATTATCGCTAGACACAATGAGTCCGAATGGAATCGGCTCGGTAAATGGACAGGTAAGCGTGATAGGCATTTGACCGACGAAGGTTTCGAAAAATCTGAAGACATGGGGCTACTGATTAAGGATTACAAAATTGATTGCGCTTTTGCTTCTATGCAAGTGCGTTCCATTGAAACACTTTCCTGTATGCTCAATGTTTGCAATCTTTTTGAGGTACCAACAGAACACTCCTCGGCGCTGAACGAGCGAGACTACGGCGACTACACTGGCAAAAATAAATGGGATATGGAAAAACTTATAGGCAAGGAAGAATTTGATAAACTTCGTAGAAGCTGGGATTGTCCAGTTCCAAACGGTGAGTCACTTAAAATGGTGTATGAGAGGACAGTGCCGTTTTTTTTGGAAAAAATTTTACCGAGAGTAAAAGATGGTAAAAATGTGTTGGTCGTGGCACACGGCAATTCACTCCGCACTCTAATAAAATACATTGAACAAATTTCTGATGACGGCATAGCTGACGTAGAAATGCCGTTTAGTTCCATACTAGTTTATGACTTAGATGAAAATGGTCACATGGTTCACAAAGAGGTTAAAGAAATTGAAATACCTGAAAGAGAAAAGTTTTCCAGAGCTCAAATCGTGGCCACCATCGGTCCAGCGTCAGAGACAAGAGAAGTACTCAAAGCAATGATTGCTCACCAGCTTGATGTGGTGCGGTTTAACTTTTCTTGGTCAGACCCAGAAACACGAACAAAACAAATAAATTTAGTAAGAGAATTAGCAAAGGAAGCGGGCAGAAAAATTCCTATAATTGTGGACTTGCCGGGCGCACGCGTAGAAAAAATTGAAGGGCACACATATGATAGTAAGAGTGTATTCGCAATCAACGAAAACGACAAAAAATCAATACAATTTGCCATTGCCCATGACGTTGAATACATAGCATTGTCATTTGTCGGTGGTCCAGAAGATATCGTAAAACTTAGAGAGGCAATAACGAGCTTTTCTGGCAAGCAAAAAATAATTGCAAAGATCGAACGTAAGGTGGCGCTTGACTCAATAGACGCCATTATTGCCGAAGCTGATGCCATCATGATTGCCAGAGGTGACCTTGGAAACGAGATTCCATTGGAACAAATACCGTTTGCTCAAGAAAGTATCATAAAGAAATGCAAAGAAGCAGAAAGGCCTGTCATCACCGCTACCCAAATGCTTCTTTCAATGGTTAATAATACTACTCCAGAGAGAGCAGAAGTTTCTGATGTGACGAATGCCATACTTCAGGGCTCGGACGCAGTAATGCTTTCTGAAGAAACAGCCAAAGGCAAGCATCCGGTGGAAGCTGTGGCAATGATGGAGAAGATTATTGTAGAAGCGGAACAACATGAAAATAATATGTGTTGCGTTAACCCCTTATAAGATGACCAAAGTACAGACACTTAAAGCTACAGAGATCCTTGATTCAAGGGATGATCCAACTATTGAAGTAAGTTGTGAGCTTTCAAGTGGAGCAACTGGTATGGCGTCGGTGCCTTCCGGGGCAAGTAAGGGTGTTCACGAAGCATTGGAATTGCGAGATGGTGATGAAAATAGATATGGTGGCTTGGGTGTGCTTAGGGCGGTTAATAATGTTAACGAGGAAATAAATCAGTTTATCCATGGTAAAGATTTTGACCAACATTCACTTGATCAAACGTTGATTCACTTTGATGGCACTGAAAACAAATCTCGGCTTGGAGCCAATGCCATTCTCGGGGTGTCACTCGCCTTTGCCCGAGCCAGCGCAAAAGAAATGGGCAAAGAACTTTTCGAATATTTGGGAAGTTTGGTGAAACACAGGACTTTCGACTTACCACAGCCGATGTTCAATATCATAAATGGGGGCAAGCACGCAGACAGCGGACTTGATTTGCAGGAATTTATGATTGTGCCTATGGCATTTGACTCAATTCATGAAAAAGTGCGGGCTGGTGCAGAAATTATAGATTCGTTAAAAAAAATTTTAATTAATAAGGGTTTGGCCGTCAGCGTGGGGGATGAGGGAGGTTTTGCGCCCAAGTTGTCACGAAACGAAGAAGCGATTGAGCTAATAGAACAAGCAATTAAAGAAGCCGGATATTCATTTGACCAAATAAAAATTGGTATTGATGCTGCAGCATCAAGCTTTTATAAAGATGGTAATTATAATTTGAAAATTAATGGAGAGGCAAAAAATTTGGATAGCAACTCTTTAATAAATTGGTACAAAGAATTGGTGGACATTCACCCGATTATTTCTATAGAAGATGGACTTGCAGAAGATGATTGGGATGGATTCGCCGAGATGACTAAGATACTGGGAAACAAAATAAAAATTGTCGGCGACGATTTGACCGTGACAAATATAAAGAGAATTCAAATGGCAAAAGAAAAGAAAGCTATAAACGCTGTATTAATTAAACTTAATCAGATTGGCACACTGTCTGAAACAATTGATGCGATTGAAATGACTCGTTTAGAAGGTTGGTCATCTTTTGTATCTCATCGTTCAGGAGAAACCACCGATACATTCATCGCTGACCTGGCAGTTGGACTTTCTTGTGATTTTATTAAGTCCGGTTCTCTAACTAGAGGTGAGAGAGTTTGTAAGTACAACAGGTTGATGGAGATTGAAGACTTAACTAAAGGGGTTAGGTAAGTTTTTGTTTGATATAATTCATCGATTTATCTCTTTATACTATCGGCCTTAGCCATTGTGCCATTGGCAAAATACATAGGCGAATCCACAGAGGAGTTGACTGTTCATACCGGACCCGCGCTCGGAGGACTTTTGAACGCCACATTTGGCAACGCCACAGAGCTTATCATCGGAATAATGGCTCTAAATGCGGGCCTAATAGAGGTGGTTAAGGCTTCCATTACCGGTTCTATAATTGGCAACCTTCTCTTGGTTCTTGGTACAGCCATTATTTTTGGCGGACAAAATCGTGAGAAACAAACCTTCAATGCTACTGCGGCCAAGGCGGCCGGTTCCACACTTCTTCTGGCGGTGGTGGCGCTCATCATTCCGGCAATTTTTCTTCAGACTTCTCCAGCTACCAGCCCAGCTATTATTGAGGATTTAAGTCTAATTGTTTCTGTATTAATGATAATTGCCTACGGCGCTAGTCTGCTTTTTTCTTTGTACACTCACAAACATTTGTATTCACAAGATGTGGCTCAAGAGGAAGGAAGGTGGAGTAAAACGAAAAGTATTTCAATATTATTTTTTTCCACAGTCGCAGTTGCATTTATGAGTGAAATTCTAGTCGGTGCCATAGAACCACTTGTCAAAAACTTTGGATGGTCGGAACTTTTCATCGGTGTTATTTTTGTAGCAATTATCGGCAACGCCGCAGAGCATACCTCGGCCATTACTATGGCGGTAAAAAACAAAATGGATTTGGCTTTACAAGTTTCAATTGGCTCTGCCACCCAAGTAGCAATGCTCGTGGCACCGGCACTTGTCCTGGTCAGTTATTTTTTTCAAACACAAATGAGTTTGGTTTTTAGCACATTTGAACTGGCGGCAATAATCTTCGCTGTGTTTATAGTTAATGCAATCGTAGAAGACGGCGAGAGTAATTGGTTTGAAGGAGTTCAGCTTCTTTTTGCATACATAATTATGGCAGTAGCCTTTTTCTTTCACGCGTAAACGAGAGGTAAATACTTTTATACTGAAATAGTTGTTCACATGGCTATGGCATTGACATGCATTTAAAATAAGGGTTATAGTAGTGGCTCGTGGCGCAATGACGCGTCCACGAACCCACCAGTTTCTGTAGAGGAAACGGCACATGACCCAAGGGCAGGCCCTCGTCTTGAAAGACGAGAACGTTCGTCCGATTATCGGGAATCGGCGACCAACCACAACCAAAGCCGACGGAGGACGTCGTAAGATAAGTGCGGAAGGTATCCGCATTTACGAAGCGCTTCTGCAAAGTCTCCAGGGTGAAAACAGTTTCCTGGATGAAAACACGATTGAGCTTTCGAAGCACGTTTTTATCATCGGTATTATCTCTGGGGAGGTTCGTTTCCCCAGGGGGGTTCTGATGATTTCTACGGAAGCGCACCAGAACGAGGCGCGCGCCCTCCTTCGAGAGTATGTTACGAAGGAGCTTCACATCAGTCGTGGGGAGTTGGATTGGCAGGTGGCCCAGTACCGTAAGGGCATCAGAGCCAAAACCGGTGTCACGGACGTCAAGGGCGCCGTCAAAATGGCAATAGAGGCACGTCCCGCGAAGTCGTGACGAAAAGGGCTCGAGCGTTGTTACAACGCCCGAGCCCATATTTTTTATTTTCAAACTATAATGCAATCTCGCAAACACCAGCCACACAGGCCAATTCTTTTTTCACATCAAGTTCGTCAGTCTTTTCGTAAGTAATTATTTTTGAGTAATCAATATGCTCAAATCTCTTGGCGAGCTCGTTGTATTTATTTTCGTCTATTTCTTCGTATGGAGCAAGTTGATAAACGTGATTGTCTCGTGGTAGGAAAGAAAGGCCACCGACTATTTCCCAATTTTTATACACCCAATTTGCAACCTCGATCCACTCGTCTTCTCCAACAGAAATAGTAACGGATGGATTGTGTTCGGTGTAATTTGTTTTTACAAGCTTCCAATGTTCAAGCTGATCAAGGGCGGAGATGTCATCTTTGTATAGAGAGCCCGCCGGAGCTTTGACTGGAAATTCCAAGACATATGTCGTGGCATTTTCTTTTGATTGACCGACTTCAGGGTGATGCGGCACACCTTGGTCCTTGAGCATCTTGAACAAAGTGTCAGTGGCAGAAATTCTTACTCGGCGAATGTAATAAGGAGCGTGCCGAGGATGCATACCGGAAGAGCAGTCTACTGTTTGTGAAAGGGTGCCGGAAGGTTTGACCGCGGTGGTGCAGGTAGAAGGATTGATGCCAAATCTTTTGGCGTAGACCTCGTTTACTTTGTTTACTTCAGCTTTCAGTTTTTTGAGGACGTCTGCGTTTCTTACAGCTGGGCAATCCCACTGGCCGGTAACAGAAACGCCAAGTAACGCTTCTTTCTGGCATCGCTCTTTCCATTCTTTGGATAGATATGGGAAATGAACCAAGCTTGCCTGATAGGTTCCTAGAATCGTAGCAATACGGATTTTTCGCAAGAGTGATTTCAAATCATCATCTTTGCGAGCGACCACTTCGGATAGGTTACAAAACTGTTTTGATTGTAAAATAATTTCTCCACATGGGTTTGTACCAATGGAGCCGATGATTGTTGTGCCAGTTGGGTCAAAATAACCTTCATATTCTTTCAAAACTTTGATTCGACGTTCTGGTAAGGTTTTGGCCAGTGAGCCACGGTTGAATATGCCACGCTCTCCAGAGCCGGATTTCATAAGAGCTGTCCATTCATCAATAAACTCAGTGTTTGTGGGCTTTTGTATGTATGCCACAGAATTGTTGGCCAGCATTCTTTGTGGTTCGTTGATGTAAAATGCGCCCTTTTTGGCATCTCGAATATCCACATCGTCCAGGTCTGATAGGGAAATCATAGCGCTTCGGCGCACACCACCAGAAACAACACAGTCGCCGATCATACAGGCAATGTCGTGCACGTCAATGTTACGAAGTCTCTTGCCTTGTCTGGCAAACATCTTCTCCCTGGCGAAGGCCAAAAGTCTTTGGAGTGGTTCTGGTCCTGAAGACTTGCCTCCCATAGTTTTCAACCGGCTTCCAGCGGTGCGAAGTAGTGAAAAATCAAAACTTACATCCTTCCCATCAGCCCAAGTGTTCATCCCAAAGGCAAGTGCGTCAGCCCAACCCTCTTTGCTGTCAGGAATAAGGTGAGTGGGAAGTTTTTTCCCAGTTTGCATTTTGATTTGTGGAAATTTTTGTACATTCTGACTTTCAACCGACCATCCGGCACCTGTGCCACACATTGATACATACATTATTTCTGCAAGGTCCTGAAAAGATTCTGGGGCGATATAAGAGCAGTTGTATGCGCAAACATTTGTTGCGCGTGCAGCCGGTCCGGCAAATTGCAACAGTCGCATTGACGGCATCGCTTCCTGTTTGAGAATTGCTTCACGAATTTCTGCGTACTCTGTTTCCTTCAATTTCTTTCCGAGATTTTCTTTCATGAAAGAAATATAACGATCAACCGTTTCAATCCAAGTTTCGCGACGATTTTCTTCCGCAATCCATCGTGAGTAAGTGCGGTAGTAAACAAATTCCCCGAGAGAATTTTTAAAATACTTCTTGCTCTCTTCAGCCAGTTTTTTTACTTTTGGTGGAACACGCAAACCTTTGGCGCGAATTTTGGCACGATTTTCACGGTAAATAATATAGGCTTTTGCGGTTTTTACATATTCGCTCAAAATCAATTCTTTTTCTACAGTATCTTGTACGCCTTCAACTGTAGGCACAAAATTTCTATATTTTTTCGTAATTCTAAGTGCATCGGCATAAACTTTGTTGGCAACAATGCTTGCTTCATGTGCAGAACCTTCTTCGGCGGCTAGCATCGCTTTGTTTATTGCATTTGTGATTTTTTGAACATCGAAAGGCACGACTGAACCATCTCTTTTTTGGATATTACTGACAAGAGTTTCACTCACTACTGCCTTTCGTTTTGTTATCATGGTACAAAATAAATTAGTAATAAAATTGACACTCAGTATATCAAGTCACTTACTCCACTCCAGTTGAAAAGTCATTTTAAAATGTTTTCGCATCAGTCCGAAAGTCTTGTCAATTGAAAAAAACGACCTCGCCACAGCACTCAAGAAATTAAAGGCTTTACGAGCAAGAAATTTTCTCCAGGGAGTCATTTTGAAGCTGGCAGGTAACAGAAAAATAGCATTTTTTAAAAATTTTGACCAAAATTGCCATTTTTTCATAAAGTTGAAGAATTTTTTCACGTTTTATTGTATAATTTACGTAATACTTTGAGTTCAACAAAAAAATTTTATGAACCCATACGAAAATCCAAAAATAGAAGCGATAATAGAAAAAAATAATCCGTTCAGACATTATTATGGTGACGTAATAAGAAAAATTTTCTTGGTAATTGCTTTTGCAATGCTTGTAATGACTCCTTTTTTTCAAAATTATATTGGTGATGTTGTTCATCTAAGCGTTTTTGCTGTCGTGATACTTGTTTGTTTGTCTGGGTTTATGAGCCCACAGCAAAAATTGGTAAAAGTTTTTTCTTTTCTAGTTTCTTTGGTTGGTGTGTTGGTTTTTGGTCAAGACGCAGTCAGAGATTACTTGGTTACGCCGTGGACGTTTGAGGGGATGACGATCGCCATCAGTGTTTTGTTTTTGCTTGCTTTGTATTTTAGTGCGAAAACAATTAGAGAAGCATTTTTAAAATAATTTTTTACTATCATGTCACAAAATATTGTTATTGAAGAATCGCCAGTGTCACGATTTTTGTTTTCAAACACCGCGATGAGTTTTGTTTGGCTCGTGGCGCGAGTGTATCTCGGATGGGAGTGGCTCATGGCAGGTTGGGAAAAAGTAAATGACTCAGCGTGGACCGGACTAAATGCCGGCGGAGCACTCGGAGGATTTATTCAAGGCGCGCTTGGCAAAGCAACGGGCGCACATCCCGATGTTTCTGGTTGGTACGCAAATTTTTTGCAAAATGTTGTGTTGCCACATGTGCACGGATGGTCGTTCTTGGTTGCATATGGAGAACTTTTGGTTGGTGTCGCACTTATCCTGGGAATTCTTACTGGCATTGCTGCGTTCTTCGGTCTCTTTATGAATTTAAATTATTTGTTGGCCGGAACTGTAAGTATCAACCCAATTCTTTTCACATTAAGTATCTTCATTATCCTTGCGTGGAAAATTGCAGGATACATCGGTGCTGACCGTTACCTACTGCCACTTTTGGGGACGCCATGGAAACCGGGTAAGTTATTTCAAGCTAAATAATGAATTTTAACCGTCACAGTTATTCTTGGGTCGGCTTTTTGGCACTTTTTTTCATCATTCTGTCTGTTGTTGTAAATGGACTTGGTTATGTGTACGGATGGGGACTTAATGGTGTGTGCAGTCCGTATCTTGGTTGTGTGGATGGTTTTTTTGGTTATGATGCGCTGGAACATTTTGTGTCCGGGATTGGCATTTTGTTCATTCTTGTATGGCTGTGCCGTAGATATCCAAAGTATTCTGTTTTGCATGAAGAGCGATGGAAAACAATAGTAGTTCTTCTCACCAGTGCCGCTTTTGTCGCTCTCATGTGGGAATTTGCGGAGTGTGCACATGATGCGTTTCGTTTGGATATTCTTCGTGAGCCACTTCTAAATGTTAGGCTTCACCTAAACTTTCTTGATCAACCGACCAATATCGACACGATGGGAGATTTTTTCTTTGGCATGCTCGGCACAATAGCGGCACTCATATTTATATAGTAAAAGAAACAATTTATGTCAGGATTTTCAGAAAGGAATAAAATACTGGTTGCCATTGTTACCGCTGTCGTTGTAGCTGTTGGCACTTTTTACCTATCTCAAATTTACTTTGTAAATGAGTTTCACATTTATTACAGCCTAGACGCTAAGCAAAATGATCAAGAAGTCATTTCTGTCATAGACAAAGCAAACAATTACGTGTATTTTGCAATTTACACGTTTACCAAGAATAATATTGCCGACGCGCTGGTGCGGGCCAAGAAGCGCGGGCTAGTGGTGTGGGGAATAGTAGACAAGTCACAAGCTGAAAGTGGATTCGAAACCAACGTTTTGAAAAAACTTGCTGATGCGGGTGTAACTGTAGAAACTCAGAAGCACCCTGATGGAATAATGCATATCAAAGCAGTGGTAACCGACAATGAGTACGCGTTTGGTAGTTACAACTGGACCGACTCGGCCACAAACGTAAACGATGAAATCCTAGAAGTGGGGAGCAACAATTCACTTAGACAGCAATATTTGGCAATTATTCAAAAACTTTTGCTCACCAATCAATAATATGAATAACAATAAAAAAAAAGTTGTGGTTATTCTTTGTGTCGTGGTGCTTTTGGGTGGAGCATATTACGCAGGTAGTCAGTCACACAAATCTAAAGAGGTGATTATTCCCTCGGTCCAAAGTTCTGATGTTACCGGCGCGGTATCCGCGTCCACTGTTCAATCAAATCAAAAATCAGTTTCTGGCGGAATATATGATTACACCGAAGCAGTAAACCACGTCGGAGAAAACGCCACAATTCGTGGAACGGTCATAGATGTCTATACATCAAAAACTGGCACAATCTTTTTTGATTTTTGCAAAAGTTACAAAACATGTCCATTTAGCGCAGTTATTTTTGCGTCCAGTGCAGGAGATTTTCAAAATATAAAACAATATACCGGTCAGAACATAAGTATCACCGGCACGGTCACTTCTTATCAAGGTAAAGCAGAAATTGTTATCGAATCTCCAAGTCAAATAGGAAATTAATTAAATTTTTACAAAACACTCGATTCTTTCATCGTCGAGCGCTATTTGATATGGTTGAGAAGAGGTTTTTCTTTCCAAATGGAACAAGACGATCAAAAACTTGTTGAAAAAACACTCTCTGGGGACAGAGAGGCCTTTGAACATATAGTAAATCGTCACCTCAAGGGCGTATATAATTTTGTATATCGCACGACTGGTGGACAAGAGGAGTCATCAGATATAACCCAAGAAGTTTTTGTAAAAATTTGGAAAAATCTTAAGCATTACAAACCAACCTACAATTTTAAAACCTGGGCATTTACCATCGCACACAACACCACAATTGATTGGTTTAGAAAAAGAAAAAACATTCCATTTTCCACACTTGATACAGAGGGCTCGTTCTTTGAAGACACCATATCAGGCGATGATATTTTGCCTGACGAGCTGTTTGCTAGGGAGGAATCAAAGAAAATTCTCTCCCAGGTCCTGTCGCACCTGTCTCCCGAGCCACGTGCCATCATTATTCTTCACGATGTGGAAGATATGACCTTTGAGGAAATTGCTGTGGTTTTAGGTAAGCCGATGAATACGGTCAAGAGTACTTACAGGCGGTCACTCAGCGCCCTTAAAGCGAAACTTAAAAATGCACCAAATAATGGCTAATTATCGTATAAACAATACATGAAAAAGTACTACCAAATCCTAAAAGAGACTCAAGTTGAGCCACCGTACGGGCTTTCACACTCTATTTCAGTTCGTGTACACGAATTAGAAAGGAGCACTTCGCTTATACGTTTTCTTACCTTTGTTAGTACCACACTGGTTTCATCTGTGGCTCTGGTTATCGCAACCGTTCGCTTGTGGAATGACTTGGCGCAATCCGGTTTTTATCAGTATTTCTCCCTCTTGCTTTCCGATGGCGCGACACTAAGCTTGTATTGGAAGCAACTCGGGCTTTCTCTTGTTGAGTCATTACCTCTTCTCAATCTCGCCCTACTTCTTTCTGTTCTCGGTGTATTCATTTGGTCAGGAACAAAAGTTATTCGGAGTAGGCAAGTTCTTTTGTTACCAGCTTAATAACATTATTTTATAATTATGAACTTAAATTTTGATTTTAAAAAACTAAAACAAGAAGTTACTACCAAAAACATTGTCGTGGCTATTGGAGTTATTGTCGTGGCCATTCTTATTTTTCAAGCAGGAATGTTTGTTGGATACCGTAAGGCCGCATTCTCATTTCATTTTGATGAAAATTATTATCACGAATTTGATTCACAGAGCAACGGCATGATGAACGGGTTTCCTCAAGGTAATTTCCTCGGCGCCAGTGGAGCGGTGGGTAAAATAATCAAAATTACTCCTCCGACATTTGTGGTTGCCGGTCCAGACAATTTGGAAAAAGTTGTGCTTATGAGTGATGACACCATTATTCGCCAATTTCGTAACACCCTATCCCAAAGTGATTTGAAAGTTGATGACTATGTTGTTGTCATTGGTTCTCCCAATGACCAAGGACAAATCGACGCCAAACTTGTAAGACTTCTGCCAACTCCACCGGCTTCTCCTACAACATCAACCAGTAGTTCGATGCCTTTAACACCAACACCATAATAATTTATGAAAAATCTTTTTAACTCCATTCGTTCTTTTATATCGGCTCATAAAATTGCTAGTACGATTGGCATCATTGTCATCGCATTTATCGGTTGGCGAATATATGTTTCCAAAACTTCCACCACTACTGTTCTGTATACAATTGCCACAGTGCAAAAAGGCACAATCATTTCTACTGTCACTGGTACTGGGCAAGTTTCTGCTTCAAGCCAAATAAGTTTGCAGTCTGGAGCATCGGGCAATGTTATTTATGTGGCGCCTGTCACAGGAAAGACAGTAACAGCCGGAACATTGATTGAGGAGACTGACCCGACGAGTGTAAAAAACGCTCTAGATAGCGCCAAACTAGCATATGCCAAGCTGATTGAGGCAGCTAATACAAATGATGTTGCTACCAGTCAGGCGGCAGTAACCAAGTCATACAATGATGCCTTGAGTACAGTTTCAGCCGTGTTTCTTTCCTACCCAAACATTATTTCAGGCATAAACAGCCTTTTGTATTCAAAAACAGGATATTTGGGTGATCAAAACATGATTGGACAAAGTGCTGATGTTTTGACAGTTCGCAGTCAAGCGGGACAAAGTTTTGACACGGCCAACAGGGAATACACAACTGTTTTGGCCGAGTATGGCAACATAACCCAGAATAGTTCACGCGCAAGTATTGTGGCTTTTCTTTCTGATACAGAACACATGGTTAAAGACATGTCCGACGCTTTGCAAAATACACAAAATACTTTAACCGTTCTCTCAACCCAATCAAATTACAATTCTTCCGGGTCAGCTACAGCCAACGCAAATGTAAATAGCTGGCTAAGCTCAATAAACAGTAGTCTTTCAAATGTTATCTCTGCTCAAAATGGAATTACAAACGTAGAAGCCGCCTTGACCAAATTAACCCAAGGTCCAGATTCAATTGATGTCCAGTCTCAGCAACTTGCTTTGCAGTTGAAACAGCAAGCTTACGACAACGCTTTTGTGACGGCACCCTTTGATGGAGTGTTGGCGAAAACCAATGCTAATGTCGGTGACACAATTGGTTCCGGTACAACCGTGGGCACATTTATTTCCAACCAAGATGTGGCTGTCATAACCATCAATGAAGTTGATGTGGCGAACGTGAAGATTGGTCAAAAAGTTACATTGACATTTGACGCTATCAATAACCTTACTATTACAGGAACAGTCGCTGTGATTGATCAGGTCGGAGCAGTTTCATCAGGAGTTGTAACTTATGGAGTAAAAATTTCTTTTGACACACAAGATCCGCGTGTCCTTTCTGGTATGAGTGTCAACGCATCTATTGCCACACAAGTCGACCAAGATGTTTTGGTCGTTCCTTCGTCAGCGATAAAGACGTCCGGCAGTACTTCATATGTTCAAGTGGTTCCCGCAAGCACACCGGTTTCGACTGGTACAACAGGTCAAGCTCTTGCCACTCCTCCGATAAATCAACCTGTAACAGTTAGTATTTCCGACAACACTTCAACTGAAATTGTTTCAGGTGTATCTCTGGGCGACAAAATTGTTACCAAAACGACAGGCACTCCTATAACCACAACAACTTCAGCCCCAAGTATATTTGGTGCTGCGGGTGTTCGAACAGGAGGCGGAGGCGGAGGCGGTGGTGGAGGCCGAACCCTAGCCCCATAATCAGCTTTTGCCAAAATGATAGAAGTTAGAAATGTCACAAAAACATATCAGATTACCGATACCGAAACACTGGATGCTTTGAAAGGAGTTTCGTTTGATATCAAAGACGGTGAGTTTGTGGCAATAATGGGACCGTCCGGGTCGGGCAAGTCTACAATGATGCATATTTTGGGAGCACTCGACACACCAACCTCCGGAACTTATTTTCTTGACGGTAAAGATGTTTCCACACTTTCGGATGACGAACTTGCTGACATTCGCAGAGACAAAATTGGTTTTGTTTTTCAATCATTCAATCTTCTTCCTCGCACAACCGTGTTGCGTAACGTTACACTGCCTCTGATTTATGCAGGAATCAAACAAGAAGAGCGTGATTCACGAGCAAAGTCTGCCCTAGTTTCAGCGGGCATGGACGAAGATCACTTTAGCCACCTCTCAAATCAATTATCAGGTGGACAAATACAGAGAGTAGCAATTGCAAGGGCTCTAGTTAATAATCCGTCTCTTATTCTGGCAGACGAACCAACAGGAAATCTTGATACGAAAACTGGAGATATAGTTTTGGGTACGTTTCAGCGTTTGAATGAAGAGTTTGGTCGAACTATTATTCTCATTACACACGAACGAGATGTTGCCGAGCACGCTGACCGCATTATTTTTATCCGTGATGGATTAATAGTTGAAGATGGGTCTACGCACAAAAAACGAATCATAAATAAATGACATACAAAGATATTTTTCATGAAACATACTCGGCACTTTCGGCGAACAAAGTTCGTTCTGGTTTGACCATGCTCGGCATAATTATTGGTATTGGTTCAGTTATTGCAATGGTTGCTATAGGGCAAGGAGCACAAGCTTCAGTACAGTCGAGTATTCAATCAATTGGCGCAAACCTAGTTATGGTAATGCCTGGTGCACAGAGAAGTTTCGGCGGTGAGGCTAGTGCAGGAAGAGGAACGGCACAAACACTTACAGTGGAAGACGCTGACGCCATTGCCACAGGAGTTTCAAATGTTTCTGCTATCGCGCGTGACGTAAGCAGCAGAAAACAAATTACTGCTAAAGGAACAAACTCAAACACTTCTATAGTTGGCACAGAACCTTCATATCAGACTGTTCGTAACGTGCAAGTAGATGAGGGGGTATTTTTCTCGGACCAAAATGTTCTTAGTTCTGCCAAGGTAGCCGTGTTGGGACCAACAACGAGAGATGATCTTTTTGGTGTCGGAGGCGAGGGAGTTGGACAAATCATTCGTATTTCTGGTATTGAATTTAAGGTTGTTGGAGTAACAAAATCCAAAGGAGGTTCAGGGTTTAGCAATTCTGATGACGCAATTTTCATTCCTTACACGACGGCCCAAAGGTATCTAACGGGTAATCAATACTTAACGGAAATAGACATAACTGCTTCAAGTGCGACAGCGTCCACACAAGTTCAGACAGACATAACTACATTACTATTAGCACGTCATCATATTTCAAATGTTGCGCAAGCCGACTTCAATACTCTTAATGAAGCAGATATTATTGCTACGGCGTCAAGCGTAACAAGTACATTTACCATACTTCTTGCCGCAGTAGCAGGAATTTCGCTTGTCGTTGGTGGTATCGGTATTATGAACATGATGCTCACCACCGTGACCGAGCGTACTCGCGAAATCGGATTACGTAAAGCTATCGGGGCCAAGGCTCGTGATATTAATTTGCAATTTTTGTCAGAAGCAATTGCCCTGACGTTTCTCGGAGGAGCAATTGGAGTAATTTTGGGTTGGAGTATTTCTTTTGCGGTAACGTATTTTGGAATTTTGCAAAGTAGTGTTTCCATTTCATCAATACTTCTAGCCTTCGGGGTTTCGGCGGTGATTGGAATTGTGTTTGGCTATTATCCAGCCAAGCGTGCCGCATCGCTCAATCCTATAGATGCGTTGCGATACGAATAGGAACAAAGAATTACGAATTACGAATTAAAAATAAAAAAAATGAATACAAAAACAAAAATAATTATTGGTGCGATTGTTATCATTGGTATCTCGTTTTATGGGGGATATATGTACGGTCAAAGTTCTGCGTCTGCAGCCACATCGGCGGCATTTGCAACTCGTGCGGCAGGCGGATTTGGTGGTGCTCGTGGTGGCGCGCGCACTGCTGGTGGTGGTCTTGTATCAGGACAGATTCTTACTGTTGATGCGCAAGGCATAACAGTGAAGCTTCAGAGCGGTGGTTCGTCAATCGTCTACGTTTCTCCGTCCACAACAGTTATGAAAACAGTTACCGGAGTACAGAGCGATCTTGTTGTTGGCAAAACAGTTACCGTTACCGGAAGCACAAATTCTGACGGAAGTGTGAACGCCACTTCTGTGCAAATCCGCCCCGCTCAAATGGGCACATCCACCCCAGCAGTTCCTGGGCAATAACTCAAAGTAGCTAGATTTTTAGGTCCGAAATAAACACCACAAAATTACCTTGACAATAATATTTGATATGATATAATGGTATAAGTTTAGTTCCTTTCAACTACAAATGAGACAAGCTTTTTGTCGCTGAAAATCGGCGTTGAAAAGCTTGTCTCATTTCATCGCTGTTCGTCATTCACCCACTTCAATGAGGTATTCACATGCGCTGGTTAAATACGGCAATCGCCCTACTCCTGGGCGGTATCACGGCGGGGGCACTCGCGCTCCACTACCACTGGCTGGTTCTCGTCGCTGTGCCGATTGGCATGGTGATTGGTGGACTAGTCTACAACCCACACGAAGTCCTCGTTGCACTTCAACAGGCGATCGGGGAGGTGCTCGGGTACAATTATCTCGGCGTACTTCGGACGATCGGCCGGGGGGTGGTTAATATCCTGGGCACTTTGGCAGGACTTGCCGTCGGCACTGGTGCCATATACTTCTACGCCACTTTCGATGGTGGCAACCGTGGCACTTTGGGAATGATGATTTCCATCATCTTGGCTCTGGGCGTTGGTGCTTTTGTCGCCGTCGTCAACGAAGTATGGCCCAGGAGCACTCTGAAACTCACAGGTTTCCGTGGCGTCGATTACGGGATAAGCCACGTGTTGGCGTGTTTGCTAATAGAGCCAATTCTGCTCGTGGGCCTCGCGGTTGCGATTGTCATTTCCTTTCTAGTCGTTGTTTTATTAAGCGGTCTAGCATTGAAGGCAACGCCACGAGTCGTTCGAACGATTATCACGTCTACACCCGCGATCTTTTTCCGGTTCGTCAAGCTTGTCTCGACTCACGATCGGTTGGTGATTATGGCCTCTATCGCTGTTGGGTCGCTCATTGGCATCGGACTCGGGAGCATGATCTTCTGCGGAGTTGCTTCAATGGCAATCGGCCCGACTGCTACATTCGCGGCTAAGGCCGTAGTCCGTCAGCGTTCCACAATGGTGACGTAGTTGTTCCAGAAGTTGAAGTACCCGCCGAGCGCACAACGCTCGGCGGGCTTTCTTTTGTGTAACTTGCTCAAGTGGTGTATTTGAGCAATTTGGTCCAGTAAGCTTGCCGAGGTAGAACTTAGCAAGGTCGGTCCTTTTCCGAGGAGAGACCTCACAGGCGAGACCTCAAGAGGACTTCCCGAGGACTCGCCTGAACACAAGGACTCACCTCGGAAAAAATACACTTTTTCTTTTTCGCGAGGTATAATGCGGAAATGAAACAACAACACACTCTAATAGGAGTAGTTATTATCATCGTTATTATTCTAGCTGGATTTTATTTTAGCTCCGGTCCCAAACAAGCTGTAGCACCAGCTACACTTCCTATGGCTACTTCTACAGTAGACACACGTGTGGAAACAAATTCACTTTCTCCACTTGATGTGCGCAATGCCACATATACTATTGAAGGCCAGTCGATGACTCTGGTTGACGGTGCATCACAGGTAGCGATTCCAAATTCTTCTGCTGTGGTGAAGACAGCTGTACTTGAGGGTCCGGCATTTGCAGATCTCAATGAAGATGGAATAAATGATGCGGTAGTAATACTGCGTCAGGAAACAGGAGGCAGTGGAATTTTCTTTTTTGTTTCTGTTCTTTTGAGTAAAGGCAGTTCATCTACGGGCGTTGCTACCAATGCCATCATGATTGGCGACAGGATTCATATTCAATCTATTGATATAGACCAGAACGGAATAATCTCAGTTACCATCCTGGATAGGAAAGACAGCGATCCTTTTTCTGCCACACCAACAGTAGAAAAAACTTTCAAGTATAGGGTTGTCGGCACTACACTTGTTCCAGCTAATTAAAATTCGATACTTGTAATTTGCTACTAAAAAATGAGCACACAAGTTGCTACATTCGGCGGGGGATGTTTCTGGGGAGTGGAAGAGTCTTTCCGCGCTCTTTCCGGTGTCACGGAAACCGCAGTGGGATATATGGGAGGAACGACAGAGAACCCAACGTATGAGGAAGTGTGTAGTGACAAGACAGGGCATGTGGAAGTGGTTCATGTGACTTATAACCCAGAACAAATTTCATACGAAGCCTTGCTTGATCATTTTTTCAAAGTTCACAATCCCACCACTGTCAATCGTCAGGGGCCGGACGTCGGGTCCCAGTATCGTTCGGTAATTTTCTTCTACACACCAGAGCAAGAAAGTGAAGCCAAAGAAAAAGTCGCCACACTTACAAGTCAAAATGTTTTTGGCAAACCCATAGTGACCGAAGTCTTACCTGCAAGCAAGTTCAACAAGGCAGAAGAGTACCACCAGCAGTATCTTGCCAAGCGAGGTCTATCTACTTGTCATATCTAAAACATTTTTTGGAGGTGGAGTGATTCCTTATTTACTGATATTCTCATCTTATGGAAAATAAAACAGTTGTTACCAACGGTTGGGCTGACTACGAGCTCTTAGATAGCGGAAACAGCGAAAAGCTAGAACGCTTTGGTAGTTTTGTGGTACGCAGGCCAGACCCGCAAGCACTGTGGCGCAAACAACTTGCCGGAGAAAAATGGAATAATGCCGACGCTTATTTCGACAAACAATGGAAGGGAAGAAAAAATATTCCTGAATCTTGGAAAATTGAAGCAGATGGATTGCGTTTTGTTCTCAAACTTTCTACTTTCAAACACATTGGTATTTTCCCTGAGCAAAAAGAAAACTGGGTTTGGATTGAAGAAAAAACAAAAAGCGCAGGACGACCACTATCCGTGCTTAATCTTTTCGGCTACACAGGTGGTGCGACACTTGCCGTCCTCAAGGCTGGCGGAGAGGTGGTTCACGTGGACGGATCAAAAACGGCCATTACTTGGGCCAAAGAAAACGCCACGCTTTCTGGGCTTGAAGACAAACCAGTCCGTTGGATTTTGGATGACGCTCTAGCATTTGTGAAGCGTGAAATAAAACGAGGCAACCACTACGATGCTCTCATTATGGACCCGCCGGCTTTTGGCCATGGTCCGGAAGGTGAGGTGTGGAAGATTGAAGAAAATTTCCTGGAAATTATAGACATACTTCCGCAACTCCTTTCCCAAAATCCCAGCTTTATTCTAATAAATGGCTATGCGTCTGGCTATTCTCACGAAGCTTACAACAACTCGCTTTCACCCCTAGTATCTACTTATGGAGGCACACTAAAAACCGGTGAATTGGCCATATCTGAGAGTGTTTCTGGAAGATTGCTCCCCGCTGGGATATTTGCAAGGTGGAGTAAAAACTAGGCATCCTGGCCGTCTAAGTAAGAAAGAAGGTATATAATCGTCTAGTATGTCGGACACCCCTAAACAAGAAGCAGAATACATGAAAGCTTATGATACTTATTCGGATGCCCTGTTTCGACACGCCTACTTCCGTGTATCAAACCGAGACGCCTCTTTGGATTTGGTTCAAGAAACTTTTACCAAAACTTGGATACAGATAACAAAGGGAGAAGTGATAAGTAACTTTCAAGCCTATCTCTATCACGTTTTGAACAATCTCATCATTGACTTTTATCGCAAAAAGAAAAGTTTGTCACTGGATGCGTTGACCGAAGATGGTTTCGACCCAGTGGGTGCAGGTAAGTCGGATGTAATGGAGGAAGCATTGCACAATGAGCTACTTACAGAACTGGACAAGCTACCAGAGCGCGACCGAGACGTGGTAGTGATGAGATACATTGATGGTCTTCAGGTCAATCGCATAGCACAACTTTTGGAAGAAACAGAAAACAGCATTTTCGTTCGTCTGCATCGGGCAATAAAAAAATTGAGGTCAAACGAAACAAATGAAAAATGATTTTGAAAAAATGATGAATAAGGCCAAAGAAGAAAAGCTGACGCTTCGTGAGCGTGAGCTTATTCGTGCTCATATTGAAGATTTTATGCATGATCATCCGCTTGATGGGCCGGTGTCGATGCTTTCAAACTACCAATGGTTAGTTTTTCTTTCTCGACATGTCGTCACTGTAACAATAGTTTGCGTGTTACTTTTTGCTGGAGGTTTGTCACTTTCGGCCGAAGGCGCGGTCCCAGGAGATTCACTTTATGGCATAAAAACAGGGGTTAACGAAAAAGTATTGGGTCTTTTTGCCACCTCGCCTGAAGCCAGAGCTGAGTGGCAACTAAGTCTTGCGGACCGTAGACTGAACGAAATTGCCACGCTGACAAAAGAACAAAAACTCACCCCCGCCCTACAGGGTGAGCTAGAGGCAAATGTTGACCTGCATACAGCGCTTGCTCTTGGTACAAGTACCGATAGTCTTTTTGGTGGTCAGAATCAAAATGCATCGACTAGTGAGCCAGCATTTGTGCCACAGGCAAACAATGTAATTCAGGGCGTGTCGCATGAGGGAGAAAACAACAACACATTTATTTCGGAAGCCCCCGCCTCGACCACAGTTTCTTCGGGCGATATTTCAAAATTGCGAGCCGATGTAATTTCTCGCAAGAGAACAATAAATAGTCAAAAAACAGAACTTGAACAATCAAAAACATTTGTGAAAAACAAAGCTGCTACAGTTATGGCGGAAAAGCTTTCACTTCAAGCGCAAGCTGCACAAAATGATGGAAATGAAAACGAAGCCCAAAGCTATGTCGGCCAAGCTAGTAACGTGCTTTCAAACAATCCCTTGCCTGAAACAAGAATCAGACCACAAGGCACAAATGTGGTAATTCCATCTGGGGAAGAGGGAGAAGGAAGTGGCCAATAGTTTTTTAAAAGTAACACCAGAGTAAACCAATCAAACGTATTTACATACTAGGATTTTTCCCTTTTTTGAGTGAGGTGTTATAAAAATGATGCTCGCGAAATGTAATACCAGCCACAAGCCAAAGTCCTCCCATAATGAATCCGCCGATTACGTCACTTAGGTAATGCACGCCAAGGTACAACCGGGAAAATCCTACCAAGGCAATTATTATTGAGGCGATTAACACTACAAAAAATTTTTTATCTTTTGCAACAATGTGGCGCACAAGATAATAAGCGACAAATCCAAAGAAGGCTAGAGCAGTAGCGGCGTGACCGCTAGGGAACGACCCTGACTGCTCTATGTAGAAAGCAATATTGGTGGGAGGCCTGGTACGGTTGATAAGTATCTTTATTAGATAGACGCTTGTTTCTGCGCCAACAAAAGTAAGGATAAGAGAATAGATGTACGTCAGTTCTTTTTTGAAATACAAATAGGCAAGGGTCATTACCATGAGAATGCCGATGGTAATCTGATCAGCGAAGTACGTAATGACATAAAAGGTTTGAGCAAGCGACGGGGTGCGAACCATGTATAGATAATTTTCAAAGCTGACGTCGATTTTTACTATAGGCAGAGAATTTACAATGGAATCAGTAATGCCGACAAATGTTCCCAGCAGAACAAGAATAACAACAACGAAAATTGTCAGGGGGAGACCGGTAAATACGCTACGATCAAAGCGCTTTGCAAAATATGACATTCATAAACAATATCATTGATTTGGTAATGCAACTACAGGTACTACGGCATAAAAGATGAGTAGAAATGGCTAAGGTTAAAAGATTTAATTACCAATTAACACACATTTATGGCAACACTTATATCAATCCTCATCGCAGTCATTGTCATCGCCTTGGTGCTTTGGCTAGTTCGTCAGCTTCCAATAGATTCTCAAATTAAAAACATCATTATTATAATAGTGATTGTTATTGCCATTGTATACATACTGAAATTTATAGCGTAAAAGTCCTGTTGTCTCTCAACTCGAAGATTTGTAACACTTTTTATTAGTTAGCATGAAAGTCATCGGACAAATAAAAATAGCTTTTGAGAACCTTCAAAAAAATCTTATGGCTTATACTTGGTGGGAAATAACTATTTTTGTAATTGGGTCTCTGTCATTTCTTTCCATGCTTGTAGTGCTTTTTTTGCCACTCGGAAACGGACCATCAAAGTTTACTTTTACTGGAGTCGTTCCTGCTGTTTCGAGTCCAGAATTTATTCATATGATTTCTGAATCACTCAACATTCCACTCTCAAAAGGGGAACCCATAACCGTTATCAATAATGGTGATGCATTTTTGAAATCACTTCTGGCAGATATTGATGGTGCGCATACTTCCATCGATATTATGGTCTACATTTGGACCGATGGAAAAATGAGCGACCAAGTTTTCGCACACCTCGACCAAAAACTGAAGCAAGGCGTCTCCGTAAGGGTAATGATTGACGCCTTTGGTAGCAAAATAGGAACACCGAACAAACAATTTAGTACTTTCAAAGATTTGGGTGGAAAAGTTACTATTTTCCATTCCTTTACTATTGCTCCGTGGGATCTTATGAAAAATCAAGCGCGTAACCATCGTCGGGCAATAGTAATTGATGGAAACATTGGGTACATCGGAGGAATGACAATTAACGACAGCTGGCTCGGCAATGCAAGTAACCCAAAGGAATACCGAGATTTGATGTTTCGGGCAACAGGGCCAATGGCTCACGATATACAGGGTGCATTCAGTGAACTTTGGACCAGTATGACTGGTGAATTTTTGTACGGAGATAGTTTTTATTCACCACAGTCAGGTGGCGATAAAGCAAACACGCTTACCTATGTCGCTCTCACGAGCACACCATCGCCGGATAGCCTAGCTTTGCAAAAATTTTTTCTGCTTTCGATGCTCGGCGCTGAACACACGCTCTATATTACAACCCCATATTTCCTTCCGGACCAATCTATGATTGACGCGCTTATTAATAAGGCAAAAGAAGGGGTTGATGTGCGGGTGCTAGTGCCAAACAATCTCAACGACAGCCAATCGGTGTATTACGCTAGCCGTCATTCTTATGATGACCTTCTCTCGGGTGGTGTGAAAATATATGAATATCAACCCACATTTATTCACACCAAATCAATGGTTATCGATGGTGTGTGGTCTGTCATAGGGTCTGCAAATTTGGATAACCACAGTCGCAATCTAAACGATGAAAATATTTTTGGGGTTTTTGATACAGTGTTGGCGACAACTTTGACGGATACTTTCTTTAATGATTTGAAGCAAGCAAAACTGATTGATCCTACAGAATGGAGCAAAAGAAGTATCTTTGAACGTATACGTGAGGTGTTTGACCTAAAATTTATCCAGCAATATTGAGGGTTGGGCGTTAGTAATATACAAGTGATATAATCGTCATATTAACCAATAGCCGATAACAATTAATAACTAAATTACCCTGTTAAATCCCGTACTCGGGAATCCGCAGTAGCGGATTATTTAACAGAGCAAGCAAATACCATGCCACAAAATATACATAGACACATTCAGTTCGTAGCAATTATACTCGGAGTTTTTTTGATAGCGCTTACCATCAATGCTTTCAAAGAAAATAGGTACATTGGCTCCGGTGTCACGCCGACAAATGTCATTACTGTTTCTGGTACTGGTGACGCTTTTGCAGTGCCTGACATTGCTACATTTAACTTTGGCGCAGATGCGACGGCAAAAACAGTTGCTGATGCCCAGAAACAGGTAACAACTATAGTTGACGCTGCACTGGCAAAGATAAAAGCCGATGGAGTGGCGGACAAAGATATTCAAACCATTGACTACAGTGCCAATCCAAAATATGAATACAGCCAAGTGGCGTGCCCAATGATTGCCACTGCCGGTGGCGCTCCGTATGTCTGTCCACCTAGTAAGCAAGTGCTCACTGGCTATGAAGTCAACGAAACTATTTCTGTGAAAGTGAGACAAGTAGACAATGCCGGAAAAGTTATTGGTGACATCGGTGGTACTGGTGTGACAAATGTCAGTGGCATTTCATTCACGGTAGATGATCCAACTATTACAGCAAACGAAGCTCGCACCACTGCTATAGCTGATGCCAAAACAAAAGCAAACGAGCTCGCCAAAGAGCTTGGCGTCACTCTCGTGCGCGTGGTGAGCTTCAATGAAAACGGCGGGGGATACCCACAGCCAATATTTATGAGTGCAGGCATCGCTTCAAGTGATGCAAAGATTGCCACTCCTCCACAAATTCCAGTTGGTCAAAACAAAGTGACTTCAAACGTGACGATTACGTACGAAATTAGATAACGCGAAGTATCCGAGGTTTAGCCTTGGGAAGTCCTCTTAAGGCTAATACCTCGGATTCAATAAAGTCACCAAAAAAGCCTCAGAATAAGGGCTTTTTTGGTGCTGATTATTTGTTTGTAAGGTGTTTGCATTTCAGCCGTCTATCTTGTATGATAGTTTCATACATTATCATATAATTTCATACATTATGACTACCATATCAATACCCATCACCAAAGATCAAGAACGTTTCATCAAGGGGCGAGTCAAAAGTGGCGCTTCGGCAAGTGTCGCGCATGCCGTGCGTCAGGCCATTAGTTTGCTTTCTGAAGAAGAAGCGGTTCGGGCCGTCCTTGATGCGGGGCGCGAGCCGACCCTTAAAGGAAAGCTTAGTGAACTTCTGAAACAATTCTAATGCTCGAGGTATCATACAAACCGACTTTCTTGAGACAGCTAAAGAAACTTGATGTTGCTACGAGGGGCAAAGCACTTACTGCCATTGGTCTATTTAAAAATTTAAAAAATCACAAGAAGCTTCGGGTGCACAAACTACATGGCGACTTGTCACACGTGTATAGCTTCTCGATTAATTTCAATACCCGTATTATATTTGAGTATGTATCGAAAAAGGAGGTGACACTTCTTTTGATTGGCGATCATACTATTTACCAGTAGCAAACACGCACAAACGCAGACAGATGCGGAACGAATGCGGAAGAACCACCAAAAAAGCCAAGAATATGGGCTTTTTTGGTGCCAAGTTGTAGAAACATAATATGCTATTGACATATGCACCATTGTTTGATATACTGCTTTTCTAAGTTCTTTCACAGTTTGCCCGAACAATTTTTACTTCGTAAAACTTAAACGGGCAAGCTCGTATGTCGCCATAGCTTTGAGTACATATTGTTCAACACTCGGTGTTGAACAAATGTGTGTTTGGAGCTGTGGCGACAACGTGTTGCCAAAGCCCCCACAACCTCGGGCAGAGGGAAGCCAAGCGCTTTCAGCGCAAGGAGAAAACATGGCCAAATACCCAGACGTGACCGCTGGACAGACGGAATCCTGCATCAACCGCCTCGGCGGTTGGGACAACTTCCTCCGCTTCATTGGTGGATCGGGGAAGGTTGTTTTCGACTCCATTCTTACCCTCCTCCGCGAAGTGAAGCTCGACGCGCAGTCGGCTGTCACCACCTCCGAAGAGTATTTCGAGGAAGCTGGCGTTAAGTGGGCGGACGAAAACGTCAAGGCACAGTTCATCGGTCTCGATATTCCTGACACCCCCGCTTCAGACTTCTGCGTCCGTAAGCTCGAGCATAGTTCACCCGATGCTCCCATCGTCGCCGAACTCGGTGGCGAGGAGAAGGCCGAGACAAGCGTTGCCCACTTTAAGGACTTCCTTTCGAAGAATCGGAAGTCCACGGAGTGGTTCATTTTTTACCTTCGTGGTAGAGGTGGAAAGCTCTGGGCAGTGTACGCGCTCCGGAACTTACGACGCGCTGATTGGGATGTCGGTGGCCACTCGGTGACGAGCCCGTTCGACTGGCTTGCTGTCGACCGGGTTGTCTCTCGCAAGTCCGCTTGACCTCACGGGCAAGTAATACGTTTTACAAATCCCGTTCTTGGGTGACCGGTCGCGCAATGCGCGACCGGCTATTTTTTTGTTTAAAATTTTGTTTTCCTGGGGTATCCGAGGCTTAGCCTTGGGAATCTGATACTTAAGGCTAAGCCTCGGATTCGATAGTTAGCTTTGACTTGTGGCGAGAAAGGTGTATTCTATTAATGCACCCCAGGGGTGTTTTATTTTGCCCCTCAGCTTAATCTTTAATCTTTAATTTTCACCACCATGTCCCTAACTGACTACATCCGCGATACGCGAGGAGAATTGAAACACGTTTCTTGGCCCACCCGTAAACAGGCGATTGTTTTTACCATTATCGTCATTGTTTTGTCTTTTGTCTTGGCCTTTTATCTAGGATTTTTTGATTTTATATTTTCGTTGGGAATCAAAGCGATTGTAGGTTAATTAGCAGGTACACCAATCCACGAATGACCACTAATGACACGAATAATTCACGACCCAAATTCGTATTTACTCGTAGCCATTCGTGTCATTCGATTTAATTCGTAATATTCGTAAACATGAGCAAACAAAAACTTCAAGAAGGCCGAAACTGGTACGTCATTCACACATATGCAGGTTACGAAAACGCAGTTATGCGTAATCTCAAACAGCGTATTGAGTCCTTGGGTATGGAAGATAAGATTTTCAATGTCATAGTTCCAACCGAAAAGAAAATCAAGATTAAAGGAGGCAAACGTGTAGAGGAAGAAGAGAAAATTTATCCAGGATACATTCTCGTAGATATGATTGTGACTGACGACTCATGGTACGTGGTACGTAACACTCCTCGCGTCACCGGCTTTGTCGGCTCGGGAGTCTATCCTGTACCTATAGATGCCAAAGAAGTGGAGACTTTGTTTGCCAGAATGAATACAGACAAGGCGCTACATACCACAGATCTCGCTATAGACGAGGCGGTGATGATTGTAGACGGTCCGTTCAAGGACCTTGAGGGCAAAGTAAAGGAAGTGGATGCGGAAAGAGGTAAAGTCAAAGTATTGGTTTCTATGTTTGGCCGAGAAACGCCAGTAGAGCTAGACTTCTTGCAAATCAGGAAATTATAAGGTAGATTCATCCCACACCAAATCAAATGGCAAAGAAAATTACTAAAGTATTGAAGCTCCAAATTCCTGGTGGGAAGGCGGTCCCAGGACAACAGCTCGGTCCTGTACTTGGAGGTGCAGGCATAAACATTGGCGAATTCGTCAAGCGTTTTAATGAAGAGACTAAGGACCGAGTGGGAGAGACAGTTCCTACCGTTGTTTCTGTTTTTGAAGACCGCACTTACTCAATGGTTTACAAGACCGAGCCAGCATCCGCACTTATATTGAAATCAATAGGCGTAGAAAAAGGTTCGGGCAAGCCCAACACATCTAAGGTTGGCAAAATTACCAAAGCTCAAATCAAAGCAATCGCCGAAAAGAAAATGGCAGACCTAAACGCCGGCTCACCAGAGGCTGCTATGAAAATTATTGCAGGCACAGCTCGCTCAATGGGGGTCGATGTGATATAGGAAACATCGACCAGTCGGAGACTGTCGAGCCGAGGCGGCCTCGCGCAACTTTTCAGCAGAAAAGTATGTGTGGGTTGATGTGATATAAGGTATTGTAAGCAACTTAGAACAACGACATGTTTTTTGGTTTTTCTTCTTTTCTATACAATCTATGTCTTCCCGAGCCATTTTTTAGATTTGTGTATTTTCTAAACTCGCACGCTACACCTTCCCAGTTTTCGGCAGATAATCTTAGTGGTTGATTCTCGTAAGTTAGATTAGTTTCAATATTCAATTTAGACAAGTCCACTACCAGCAGGGAAGGATCTTTGGTTCCATTTACCCTTGAAAGGGTGGGTATAGCGCCTGGCCCCGCAGGAAATCTTCCAAACAAGTTTATTAAATTTGGGAATTGGTATGCAGTATCGATCAAGACTTCGGCCCAGAGAAAGCGTAGCTCATATCTGAATATAGGAATAATCTTTTCTACACCATCATATACAGTCATCTTGTCCCAGCCAGAAATTTCTTTAGCCACTTCCCCCATGATACTAGGCAGGTATTTTGCAATAAAAAGTTCACGAGTATTTGTTGGTCCCCTTTGTATAACACTTACAGGAAATACATATGGTGTTCCGTATCGCGGTCGCGGGGAATTCATTAGTTTTTCGTAAAATTCTTGGTTTTTGTTCGCATCAAATGAAAGCAATCCAACTTTTTTAATAGTTTCTGTTCGGGCCACCATTCTGCAGTAGAACATATTGAGGAGCCACAGAGGGAAGTCGTCTCTTATGGGATTAAGCATCGTGTGAAATTCTATAGTTTGACGATCAAACTCTCTAAAGATGTTGCAAAACTTATATGTAGAAAGAATATGGTCATCGGTAAACGGAGAGGCCAAACCACCAGTTTTCTTTTTCCAGATAGTGATTCGTTCGTTTATGAATGAATGTATTTCCGCAAAAAGTTTTCTGTCTCTGAAAATATTATTTGGTTCAATGGTTTCTGTGTCACCTACCACGTGAGATTTCCAGTGACGGTAAAGGTTTTTAAGATTCAAAGGTATTTCTGTGTTATTCATGAATTTTTTATACACCTATTTCAAAAAAATTCAATCATTAGATAAATCGACCACATAGCCTCAAATCTAGCAGGGCTTTGACTTTTGTGTCGCTAGGGGTATTGTTTAGCCAGAACCACTTTGGAGGAGGATAGACACATGCTCTCAGTCCTTTTCTCCAATCTGCCCAAGGGCGTGCCCACTGACAAGTATGATTACTACTGGGGTATCATCAGCGAGACCAAGAAAGTTCTCGGATACGACACCAGTTATATCCGGGACGGTAACTTCGAGGAGTCGTTGGTCGGCAAGGATGTTCTGGTGGTATTTCCAGGACTTGCCGACGATGAACGAGCAGTAAAGCATGCTTGTGCGTTGGGGATACCAATTGTGCAAGTGTATGGCCCGCACGGCAAAGCGTTGGGAGCGCTCGGTGGGGCGCTGTGGCAGATTGAGCAGAAGAAAATCCCGTGAGGTAGTTTCGCAGACCGCGAACCTCATGGGATTTTTACTTTTAACTTTTATCAATATCTCTGTCGTTGTATAGCTTTGGAAGCATGTTCTCTGGTTTCCATTGCTTTTTTATTTGTTTGATGTCGGATGTGTTTTGGTACTTTCCTGACTTGGTGTAGTCCCGCTCCAAAATTGGTCCAGTTTCAAAAAATATAATTTGGGCGATACGTCTACCGACAACAAGTGGGATTGAATAGTGTGAAGAATTGTTGGTCACTTCCATGGTCCAGCGGTTCGTGTAGCCGACATCACCCCAGCCGGCACATTTGCACACTTCTATAAAGTTTCTGCCAAGGGATGAACGAGCCTTCATCATGGTAGTGATGTGATGTTTGCCACCGATAAATTCTTCGGTATGGACAAGAATGGTTTCTCCCGGTTCAAGAAGAATGATTTTGTCGTCCGGTTTTATGCCGATATAATCAAATTTTATATTTTTGAGAACGTCTTTTGCTTTCTGTGCTTTATAAGGAGTAGTGCCCCATACGTGGTCGGTGTGTTTTTTGTTGTAAATATTGTAGATGTTGTTTAGGTGCATTGGTCTACTTTCTCTAAAGTAGGATTCACCCAAAGACACATCGTAGCTTGACGTAGCAAGGTTTTCTTTCTTAAAAGGAGAAATGACAATGTCACCTTTTTTCATTTCCTCTAGTATTTTTCTGTCCGAAAGTGCCATGGTCGTATTATATACTGAGGCTTTGCTCTTGCCCATTGTATTTTGAGAGAAGTGTCTAATCGGGTATCATAGAGACGTAGTGACAGAAACCATTTCACAGTCTATAAAGAAAGCTCTTTCGGAACTCGGTCTACCAGAGGTTACATTTGTCGTTGAACATCCAGAGCTTTTGGCACACGGGGATTATGCTACAAACGTGGCAATGGTTCTAGGTAAAAAAACAGGAAAAAATCCAAAAGAGCTGGCAGAAGAAATTTTAAAGAAATTAGAAGCAAATAAGCCAGAAGAAGTTGAAAGTCTTTCTATTGCCGGTCCAGGGTTTATAAATATTCATCTTTCAAAATTATTTTTTGAAAAAAGTATTAGAGAAATAATAAAAAAAGGTGATGAGTATGGCACAAACAGTCGTTTGAAGGGAGAAAAAACAATCGTTGAGTATACCGACGCAAACCCATTCAAAGAGTTCCATATTGGTCATTTGATGAGTAATACTGTTGGGGAAAGTCTTGCCCGCCTTATACAGTCTCAAGGTGCAGAAGTAAAACGCGCATGTTATCAGAGTGATGTGGGAATGCATATCGCCTGTGCTATATGGGGGCTCTTGCAAGAGAAGAAAGAAAAAGGGTGTAAGGTTTCGAGTTTGACGAATGCCTTCGAACTTGGCCAGGCATATGCCCGTGGGGCCACCGCATTAGGAGAAAGTGAGGATGCGAAAAAAGAAATTACTGAAATCAACAAAAAGATTTACCAAAAAACAGATAAGGAAATTGAAGAATTATATAATTGGGGCCGTGATCTGAGTCTACGTTACTTTGATTCAATATACAAAAGACTTGGAACCAAGTTTGATTACTTGTTTTTTGAAAGTACTACAGGAGAATTCGGCAAAGTTTTAGTACTGGAAAACACCAAAAGTGTTTTTGAAGAGAGCGGTGGTGCGATTGTATATCACGGAGAAGAACGTGACCCCAAACTCCACACCCGTGTATTTATAAACTCGGAAGGCCTTCCGACATACGAAGCAAAAGATTTAGGATTGGCAAAGGTTAAGTATGATACTTACCCGTATGAAACCTCGATTATTGTTACTGCGAGCGAACAAAATGACTACTTTAGAGTCCTTCTTTCTGCGCTTCATGAAGTTTTTCCTGAATTAGCAAAGAAGACGAGACACATTTCCCACGGTCTGCTCAAGTTGCCAACGGGTAAAATGTCTTCACGTACTGGAAGAGTTATAACAGCCGAGTGGCTTATTGAGGAAGTGAAAAAGACCGCGCTTGAGAAGATAAACTTAAATGACAGAAACATCGTGAATAAAGAATTTTTGGCGGAGCAAATAGCAGTATCAGCAATAAAATATTCCATATTAAAACAGGCTCTTGGAAGAGATATTGTTTTTGATTTTGATAAATCGATTTCATTTGAAGGTGACTCCGGTCCATATCTGCAATACACAAATGCTAGAGCAAATTCAATTATAGAAAAAGCTAGGGAAAAAGGAATAAAACCAAAAATAAAACCAAATCAAAATACAACAGATATAGAAAGAACACTTTATCGTTTCCCTGAAGTGGTGGAAAGAGCAAGTATGGAGTACGCCCCACACCACCTTGTGACATACCTTACAGAACTTTCCTCTATCTTTAATAGTTTTTATGCTAGCGAGCAAATTATTGATGTGAAAGATGAAAACTCTTCTTACAAAGTTGCACTAACGCAATCTTTTAGTCACGTTATCAAGAATGGTCTGAGTCTTTTGGCCATTTCGGTTCCAGAAAAAATGTAAGCTTAATGAAGTTTTAATGACAAATTTATGAATCTTAAAGACACTGAAAACACATTCTCTAAAATAGAAACAAATGCCCATTTTTTTGCTAAACATATTGCTGAAAATCGAGCAGCAATTCATTCCATTTTAAGAAAGTATCAAAGTAATGAGGTAATAGAAGATGAAATCAGGCGTTCAATAGATGCTTTACAAAATATTCATGAGCTTCAATCCTATTTCAAGGGAGAAGTAAAAAAAATGGCTGTTTTTTTGCCTTTAAACTTGCCGCTGTATTCATTTGTTATTTTTGCTGCGATTCCATCATATCAATCACAAAATGTAGTTGTAAAAGCTCCTATGATAATGACAGAAATATTCACTGAACTTAGCAAGGCCCTGTCTGTCAAAAGTTTCTATAAAAACATATCTTTTTTTGTTGGTCAACGCCAAGATTTTATAGAATCACATTGCAAGGTTTCGGACGTTGTAATTTTTACTGGCAAGTATGAGAATTTTGTTAAAATAAGAGATGCGTGTGGAAAAAATATTCTGATACTTTATAATGGCGTCGGGCATAATCCTGTTGTTGTTACAGAAACAGCAGATATTAACCTTGCGGCTGAGAAAGTTGCATATGTAAAATTATTTAACAATGGTCAAGACTGCGCTGGTCCAGACATGGTGCTTGTTCATTCAAATGTGGCAGATAAATTTCTTGAGGTACTTTTGGAGAAAGTCAAAAAAATTAAGGTAGATTGTAACTATGCAGACCCCAATACAAAAGTAGGGCCATTATTTGAAGCAACTTCGATAAATCATTTTGGAAAAATATTAAATAATATTATTGAAACTGGTGGGAAGGTTGTTCATGGTGGCATGGTTGATTATAAAAATAATTTAATTTATCCATGCATTTGTTTGCACTCACTAAGACAGTATACTAATTTTGAAGAATTATATTGTCCCATTATTATTCTTGATTTATACACAAATGATGATGAACTAGATTTGTATTTCAATGATCCCAAATCAAGATTTGTGCAGAATCAAATGTATGTATCGGTGTTTGGGTATAGTAAATACGTTGCCAGGAAATTACCAGGTGTAATCCCACTTGTAAATATTTCAATACACGACGCAGAGCGGGGTACTGAAGAATATGGTGGTTATGGGGCCGGAGCCTCCTCAGTTTCTTATGGGGGTTTGACCATACCCAAACCGCTGCTTATTTCTCGCGAAATATACACTTATTTATTTTCGCCCTATAAGCAGATATTTGGCGGTCTACTTAAAAAAGAGGATTCTGAAGAAGTTATCATTGAAAAACTTTTTAAAGAAAATGTTTCTAGGATTTTTGGGAAAAATCTAGTTTTTGCTTATATATTTGGAAGTTTTGCAAGAGGTCGCGCCAAATCATATAGTGATATAGATACATTTATTTGCGTTAATAATAAAAATTCAATACAAATTAAAAAGTATTTAGAATGGATATTTAACTTATCAGAAGTTTTTGGAAAAATTCCAGATTTCAAATATCCGGCTGAGATTGTTGAGTATAAACAATTATCAAAGGCCGTTAATGGATTTAATGATCTTAAACTAACCACTGAATCAAATACCACCTCTGATTACGATTCAATGGTTTGGCTCCACTCGCTATCTCATAATAAGATGGGAGTTATTAATCAAGAAAACATCCCATTGGGTTGGGATAGAGTTTTTCCGTCCGAGTCCGGAAGAATTATGAAGCAATTTTTAGATGACCTGCAAACAAAATTAATTGAAGGAAAAATTCTCCAAAACCATGAATTTTTCTCTAATATTTATTCAAAAAACGTGGACATTATAAGTTACATTAACAACTTAGGGAACGGAAAAAAGTTGATTGATATTTTAAAGTATATCACCTTTGACGAAAAAATTCCATATGCAAAAGAGGTTGAGAGAATTGTGGAAGAGAGACCATTTTTCGGAAGAAACATTTTTTTAAACAGAAATACCGATTCAGTTTTTAATGAAATGTTTAGGTTTGGTGTCATTGAACATCAGAGCGAAAATATTCCGTTTTATAACGAATAACTACCGCTCTAACTATCATACATTTCAATTAGATTTCCTTTAATTGGATACTTTCGTGAACAACCGCGACACAAAAAATAGTCTTTGTAATATTTTACACCCTCTGAACAACATGGCGTTATTATTTGTTTTTCCAGAAAGTTAAATACATTACTTCGATTATTTTTTTTTGTTTCATTTGAAATTTTGGGAAAGTGGTTTGCTCTATTTAATTTTGTTAAATTACGCAGAGTTTTTGGGTCATACAAATTAACAAAAGTTTTTTCGGAGCTCCTTACAATCTGGAAGTTAATTTTTTCTTTCCAGAAATACTCAATAAAGAATAAACCTCTTCTTTTCCAATAGAAATAAGTTTCAAATTTTTCCTCATTGTCGCACAAGTAATCGAACAACTTTCCAAATCTTGAAATATTGGTTTTCAGTTTCTTTTTAAGGAAAAGTTTATTGCCACTCAAATGTATTATCCATTTATGTTGGTCATATGGTGTAAAAGTGAGCTCCGCTATTTCTGAGGGAGTTTCTATGTATCCAGCATAAGAAATTCTATTGATTTCGCCCAAAAATTTAGTTGGAAAATCAACATGTTCAAGCACATGACGGCATATTGAGAAATCAAAAGAGTTGTCTTTAAAGGGCATTTTGGGGCCATCGTATATAAGTGTGGGCCTGTTAATTTTCAGATTTTTCCCCCAACGATGTTCATTGCCCCCGCTTTTGTATTCAAGCAGAATGTCTGCATCTTTGTGAGGTTTGTGGCCTGATCCGATGTCTATAATCATAAGTCTTAATTATTGGTAATATTATACCAGAAACCCGCTTCATGGGTTGGTATATTTCTGAAACACCAGAAGTTGCATATGAATAGCACACAATAAGGTTATTTAATATAGTGATTTAAAATAGTTTGGGTTTATTATATTTTGACACATTCAAAAATGTAGATTTTAATGCTTGACAAAAGACTTGCGGGGGTATATAATGCAGTCTTCAGATTTACCGAGGTCCCCCGTCCAGATCGTCCTTTTCCACCCTTCAGCACAGACAGGAGGTACGCATGCGAGTACTGCGCTCATCGTTGTTCGTCATGGCAGTCGCCATGATCGCAGCAACCGCTCCGCCCAGCAAGGCGAGCGGGAAGACGACCAACGTTCCGCCCGACGCCATCGCTCCGGCGCCGGCAAGCATCGCAAGCACCGCCGTGTTCGTCGTCTCGCAGACGCCGAACATCACGATCGACAACGTAGTCGAGAGCCTCACCATCACCGCGCCGCGCATCATCGCCGGCGACCCGCCGAACATCGGCGTGTCGGTCTCTACGATGAACAAGGCCAGTCCGCAGAACATGCGCGGACTGAACTCAAAGACCTTGGCGACGATGGACAACTACGCGATCGGCACGGACGAACGATCTCCGGGCGCCGGCAT
>OCZT010000217.1_pt1 | contig 55695 bp, 49 predicted proteins | sample 1539031 | NCBI WGS metagenome assembly OCZT01 (sample SAMEA3539308, study PRJEB22396) | soil metagenome | biome: tundra; feature: field; material: soil | place: USA | collected 2010-05 | depth 0.15 m
CTCTTTTGTTTTACAGCTGAAACCTGGAAATAACCCAGCACCTGTTCTTTGGGATTATTAATATTATGCAGATTACTTCCTACCGGGAATGGCTGTGATGCAAATATATCTGCCCCGCTTTCATTAACTTGTTGTAAATTATCCCAGAATTCATATTCATTTTTTGAAATGGAATACTGCTTTACAAGAATGCTGTACTCAATCATTAAACGGTCGGACTTATTACTTGCTATAAAAAATACAGGTAGCTTTTTAATCGGATCCATTTCTCCTGAATTAACCGAATGTATTAGTATTTCATAACTTTTATTGCTTTTCCAGCAAAATTCTTTAACCGTTTTAACCGGAATAACTGTACCTCCGGTAATATAATCATACTTTTTAGGATCCGGCACTCTGAATTTCCAGGTCTCTTCATATGACCACCGGTAATATTGATTTTTGTCGCCCGGCTTTGAATCGAGATAGATTCTGATTCCATCCTCGATTTCAGTATTGTTGTTTTCCAGCTCCTGATCCCTCGCAAAATAAACACTGTCGATGTCAGGAACAGGCAGCATTGCACATGGATCTGAAATATATTGATCTCCCTCTCTGGTGGTAATATGTAAAGTATAGGTTCTTCCGACTAATCCTGTAAATTCAAGGCTGTCTGTTTTATATACTCCGTAATCTGTTTCATTAAGATAGTGATTGATGCCAACGTCATCTGCAATAGTTACAGAAGCCCCCGAAACCACTTCCCGGCTGCTGCTTAAATCCTGGAATGTTCGTGATAATTTTACAGTATATGAAGTGTTTGCATCAGTTATCAGCCCGTCGACCACCAGAAGAGAATCATTTCCTTTCAGTTTTGGAGCGTAGGGATCGATACAGGTGCAAATTAAAAAAACAGTAATCAAAACAACACCAGACTTTAGTCCAGTTTTCTTCATTTAACAATTTTTACTAAATTTATAACATCTTTTATGTATGTACCAGCCAAACCTGAATTATACTAAAAAGAAATACGCTTCCCGGGCATTTTGAATATTAGATCAGAATTAAAAATATTAGCCTCAAATGATATTTCAGATTATAAAAATTTGTTATTTCGGGTCATGAAATTCATACTTATACCCACTAATATAAAAATCCTCTTCCAACTCTTTCTTTTGCTGGTTACTCTTACCTCCTATGGACAAAATACCAACCTATTAAATATGAATTCATTAAATGGTCCCGGGAATTTGAATATAGAGACACTGACCCAGAGACAAATCCTATATATCAAAAACTCATATTCAGAAAAGATAGAAGCACCAAATGAACTGATAAACGGTAAGGAATATGCATCATATTACACCAGGAGTCTTTTTAAACCTCTTTTATTCCCTGATAAAAAACGAGCAGCTACAATTTTTACCCCGACAAGGCAATATAATAATCTGACTTTGCAATACGACACCTTTTTGGATGAAGTGATTTACACAGATGTCAGCCGGACAATTAATTATAGTTTCCCCCAGATAGCACTTAATAAAGACATTGTTAAAGGATTTAATCTGTATTTTGAAGATGACAGTTTGATTTTCAAATATTTCAAACTTTCTGATTGTACAATAAACAATCTTAAAGAAGGATTTTATGAGGTGGCGTATCAGGGTAAAAGCAGATATGTAATAAAACATGTATCATCATTTTACGTAAGGGAGGGATTAAATGAATATAAATATGCCCCTGAAAACTACATGAGTACAGGTGATGTTTTCTACCGAATTAAAAACAGGAAAGACCTTTTAAAATTATTTGGTGACAAATCAGGCGAGATAAAAAAGTATCTTCATTTATCGCGGATTAGGATCAGACAGGCTGATAAAAATCAATTTATCAGTATTTTGAAATTTTACGATTCGCTGAGTGCACTGGGAAAATAAACAAGATGAAAAGGTTTTTTTACATATTGCCGTTATTATTCCTTGTATATGATATACAGGCTCAGGAAAATAACCTGTCGCTCCGGTTCAAACAGATACTTTTCAAAGACCTGGCCGATACAATTGAAAAATCAATTCCTGTAAAAATCTATTACTCAAACAACTGGGTTGATAGTCTTTATCTGGATATCAATTCTGAAAATGAGAACATAAATACCTTATTTGACAAGTCATTCGAAAAAAGCGGTCTTTCATTTATAATTACAGATAATAATAAGATCATCCTTTCAAAAGGGTACACCATCAAGACCAATTTCCGAAAAGAATATCTCGAATATCTCGAAAAGAACCTGACCAAAGCCGATACCGTAAAATATACAAGAGCAGTGGCACAAGCTGAAGATAAACAAATTAACGACGAGTACAAAGTTTTTAAAATCGGAAATCCTTCAGGTCAGAGCAACGATGGAAAAGTTGTTCTTTCCGGGACTATTACCAAACCTGAAACAGGAGAGGCTCTGGCAGGCGTTATAATTTATATTGCTAAGCTGAAAATCGGGGCAGTAACCAATAGTGTCGGCTTTTACTCGATTGAGTTGCCAAGGGGTCAGTACCAGGTGGAGTTCAGAATGGTAGGTATGCGTCAGACAGTCAGAAATATTATTATATATTCCGACGGATCTTTAAATGTTGAAATGGCTGAAAATACCAATCAGTTAAATGAGGTTATTGTATCAGCAAACAGGGAAAACATTGTAAGGAACGTAAGAATGGGGATTGAGAAAATTAATATTAAGATGCTTAAGCAAATCCCGATGGGGATGGGAGAAGTAGATGTATTTAAGAGTTCCTTATTATTGCCCGGTGTTCAGTCTGTCGGTGAGGCGTCAAGCGGGTATAATATCAGGGGAGGAAGTGCAGATCAAAACCTTATCCTGCTAAACAGCGCTCCAATCATAAACCCTTCCCATTTTTTTGGATTCTTTTCCGCCTTTAATTCCGATATGATTGAGGATGTTACTCTGTACAAAAGCGGTATGCCTGCGAAATATGGAGGACGCGTTTCCTCGGTCATGGATATTGAATTAAAGCATGGTAGCATGGATAAGTTCAATGTAAGCGGCGGGATCAGCCCGCTTACAGGCAGATTAATGATCGAGGGTCCGATTATAAAAAAGAAGTTGTCGTTTATTATCAGCACACGTACGACCTATTCCGACTGGATCTTAAGACAACTTAAAAATATCCAGCTGCAGAAAAGCAGCGCCAGTTTTTATGACATCCAGGGTCTTTTGACCTTTAATCCGGATGATAAGAACTCAATTACACTTTCAGGCTATTTAAGCAACGATTATTTTAATTATTATAAAGAAAGCACTATCAGTTACAGCAACCTGGCTTCAACCTTCAACTGGAGGCATGTTTACAGCCCGAGATTCTCTTCCCAGTTCTCTGCCATTTTAAGTAACTATGAGTATCATGATAACTCAACTCAGGATTCAACATCGTTTTATTCATTATATTACCGCCTGAATCAACAAATTTTCAGAGCTGATTTCACTTACCGGCCCAATGATGAACACAAGGTTGATTTCGGTCTGGATGCCACCAACTATTACCTTATGCCGGGTGATCAGAAGCCGGTCGGAATATATTCTGATATAGTACCTAAACAACTTGAAAGCGAGAGAGCGCTGGAACCGGCCGTTTATGCCAGCGATGAATTTGAAGTATCGCCAAGGTTACTATTATCGGGAGGGTTGCGATTCACACTCTTTACTGAATTCGGCCCCAAGACTCAACTGGAGTATAATCCGGATGGTCCGAGAAGCCTGGACAATATCATTGATACAATTCATTTTGGAAGCGGTAAAATTATAAAGACGTACCCAGGCCTTGAGTTCAGGTTTTCTTTAAGGTTTGTCATCGATCCCGATCTATCAGTAAAAGCAGGGATCCAGAGGAATTACCAGTATCTGAATATGATCTCAAATACGACCTCTATGACACCGACCGATATCTGGAAGCTTAGCGATAATTATATAAAGCCACAGAGAGGAGATCAGTTTTCACTTGGAGTTTATAAAAATCTGAATAATAAGGCTCTTGAAATATCAGTGGAAGGTTATTATAAAATACTTAAAAATATTCTTGATTATAAGGGAGGGGCGGAACTGCTGATGAATGATCATCTCGAAACTGATATCTTAAATGGAAACGGGAAAGCATACGGAGTAGAATTCATGATTAAAAAGCAGCTTGGGATGCTTACGGGGTGGGTAAGCTACACCTATTCGAGGGTCTTATTGAAAGTAGATGGTCAATTTGAAGAAGAGAAAGTAAACAATGGAAATTATTTTCCTGCTAACTATGATAAACCCAATGATCTTAAATTTGTTGCCAACATGAAGTTTTTCAGAAGACTGAATTTTACAACTAATTTTGTTTACAACACAGGAAGACCAATAACATATCCGGTGGCATACTATAATTTTCTAAATGTAGACCGGGTATTTTATTCAGAAAGAAACGAATTCCGTATTCCCGATTATATGCGACTTGATTTTGCAGCAACAATAAACGGTAACCTGAAAGCAAAGAAACTAAATCATTCCTCATTTACATTTACCGTTTATAACGCACTCGGCAGGAAGAACCCGTACTCAATCTTTTTCAAAAACGAGAACGGACTTGTGGAAGGTTACCAGATGTCAATTTTTGGCCAACCGATCTTTATGGTTACATATAATTTCAGGATACTTGGAAATGCTTCAACTGATTTCTAGTTTCACAAATCTTTCAGCATCCAGATCTTACAGCCGAAATGGCCTGATTTACCCATGGGGCCGGAGATAAATTTAAATTCAGCCTTCTCATATAAACTTATGGCCCTGCTTAACTCCGGAAGTGATTCAAGATATAACTGCCTGTATCCGATTCTTTTTGCTGAGCTAAAGGTTTTTTCCATCAGCTGCCAGCCTATCCCTTTGCCTCTTTGAGATGCTGAAAGATAAAACTTAACCAGTTCAGCACATCCTTCAGGCAATCCCGGTGTTGGATAAACCCCGCAACCACCTATAATAACGCTGTCCTCCTCTGCTATCCAGTATTCTGACCCAGGGGTCCTGAAAAGTTCATAAAGATTATCGGTAGTCGGATCAAAATAAACCGTACCTGGTCTATGAATATCAAATTCCCTGAAGACCGTCCGGATAAGATCTGCAATCTCCTTATTATCTTTTTCTTCAATTGGCCTGAAAATGATGTTCATATTTTTAAAGTGAGAACCAATAATTCAATTTAATAAGAAAAATATTATTTGGGAATATGCTCCTTATCTGTTTATAAGACTCCCCAACGGATGCATTTGATTCACTGGTATTTTCAGTCCGCTCCGATGACCATACAAAATAGATGAAAGATCCCAGGCGATACTCCCATTTAGCGACAAGATTGGACCGGAACTGATGAAAGTTAAAATCAGGATTGGCAACTGAATAATCAATCCTCGGCCCATTATTATAATCATATAACTGATACATACCTTCTGAAAGTACCGGATCCTGATAAATCTCGAATCTGTCATTATATACTCCTGCCCGAGGATTTGTAACATACTTTAATTGTGAATATTTACCGATTGAGACAAACGGGCTTCCATAGTATTGAATTGAAAACTCCGGAGTAAGGTTCAGATCAACTCTGAAAGTCATCCCCAGAGTTTTCTGATTAATTGTCCCGAGGATGTACCTGTTGCCGGGCACATTGTAGCTTGTGGTTATATATTGCAGTCTGTCATGATTATTTATATAATTCGTAGTCACTCCTATCTTCAGGTTGTTAATCGGACGATAGGTTATTCCGGGTTCAATCTGGTAACTTATTGCCGAATTATTACCTGTATACTGATAACTATAAACCAGGCCGCCTGTTATTTTTTTTGCCTGATCGGTATTCAGACTACCGGTTGAGGTAATTGTATACGGCACTATCATGTCATACCCTCCGCGTAAAATTTTGGTGTCAAGAGTCTTTGTATGATAGATTTGATTAGCAGCAAAACTCCACTGGTTTTTGAATACTGAGGTAAATGAAAGATTGGCACCTGATCCAAGGTACTCGCCATTAAAGTTCCATGTGTTGAATTGTTCAAGGCTTATATTATAGGTACTGAATATAGAAACCGGCTGGTTTATAAGATACGAAATCACATTATCCTGATTTATTTCATCAGCAGTGGTCATGTAACCCAGGTCATTCAGTTCAAGACCCGGAGAAAGCCAGGTGGCTCCTGTTGAGTATCGCCATAACCCTTTGGAACCTTTTCCGATTATAAACCTGCCTCCATATCCGCTTAGAGCGGTGGCTGTTGTATCAAATTTCAAATAACTTGCACCAGGCCGCTGATAATAGCGGGCAGATGATTCCTGAAGTGCAGTGATTGACTGTTTGCTGCCATTTATAAAGCTGCCGATAAGTCTTGCATCAATATAAAATTCTTTATCTTTCCAGTGGGTTAAAAGATCCAGGCCACCAGTATATGCATTTGTGCTGAGAGATTCAAGATTTTTATCCTCGATATCGCGATTTGTGGATGTCAGCATCCCTCCTATTACTGTATTACCCGCGTTATAACCCTTCTGTATACGAGCAACTGTGTAACTTGTTAGTGGTTCTACTTTTACACTACTTCTGTTACCGTCTTTATCGCTGAGTCTTGCAAATTCATTTGCTGTTACACTTTGTATCAACCCTACTGAAAGTCCATTTGAGGTCGTTCCGCTCAGCTTGATCGCACTCAGGATGGATGTCTTATCCGGCGAATTCACAAAAAGATTGTCATTCGGAGAAACAGGACGTGAAGGGGCATGTCCGATGCGTCTCGAATAAAACAGGTTCTGGTTGTCAAATTTATAATCGAAAATTGTTAATCCCTCAAGGAAAAAGGGTCTCTTCTCCTCATAAAATGTTTCAAACGCAGTTAAATTCATCACTGAGGGATCGGACTCAACTTGCCCGAAATCAGGATTAACCGTCAGGTCAACTGTGAAGTTACTTGAAATCCCGATCTTTGCATCCAGTCCCGCATTACCCCCCCAGGTCCTTCCCTTATCTGTAAAAGGATTCCCGGGTTCTACTTTCATTGTTTTAAGATCCCCAAGTGTGTATGGCATTATTTCCAGTCGGCGTGATTTCTTAAGGCCCTTTATACCGTGTAATTCACCAAAGTTAAAAAGCACTCCGGGACCTGTCTTACTCTGTATCTCCCAGTCGCTCTCCTCCTGAAGTCTTGATATCCAACGCCATACATGCATTCCCCACACTTGTTCATCTTTGCGACTATATCGCAACTGACTGAGAGGAATCTCATATTCAGCCACCCAGGCTGAATCTTCCAATCCGGTTTTTACCTTCCATACTGCATTCCAGTTTGTATCCCAGTTATCAGGGTTGAATAATACAAGATCAATTTTCTGGCCCCACCCCGTTACTGTAAATTCAAACCCTGTACGATAATCGCGATAACTGTCAAAGTTTACTCCTGCCATGTCGCCTACGAATTCATCCCTTACTCCTGCCTGCCTGAGAATTTTCTTAGGTTCTCCATCATGTGCGCGAATAGCAACATAAAGGTTCTTATCATCATACTGGATATTAAACTCTGTGGGATAAGTTGGCTTCGCCCCTTCTTTTGGAATCCATTGTCTGAAATTCCCGGCCCATGTTCCTTTTTTCCAGCATTCGTCATCAAGCTTTCCGTCAATAACCGGTTTTGCTGTTACCAGCCGTGAAGTCGTATAAACAGGTTGTTTTGGAGAATTTTGTGTATAAACTGTGTCCCGGAGGTTTTCAAATGCAACTGCAGAAGGTGATGAATATAATTGAAAAGTAAACAGAGCAGTAATAATAATTATATACAGAATTTTGCTAATAATTTGAGCTAATTTCATTTCAACTAATAAAGTTAGGTTTGTAGTAAATATTGTTCAAATTTATAAGAATAACTCATTATTGGATATGTTTAAAAAATATAATCTTCTTATATTCGGTGTGAATTATAAAATATCAATTATCAAACAATATAAAATTAACTACTTATGAAAAAAGTGCTTTTTATAATCACGCTAATTTTAACAATCATTTCCGCATCTGTTGGACAACCTCCTTTGGGGCCGCCTTCCGCCAACCAGCCACCTGATATTATTATTTCTGTCTCAACTTTAAACACGGATCTGGTTTATAAAGTCAATGGCAGGGATAGAAGGCTCTATCAATCATACCTGGGTTCAAAGCTTGATAATATTTCCGAATTAAAACAGGCAAGAGATGCTGAACATCTGGCTTATGCAACTTCCGGTACCGATAATCTTTTCGAACCGGCAATACGGATGACACATAATGACGGCAATCCATCTCTGGAGCTGAAGTATGTCAGTCATAATATTGAGAAACCAGATACTAACATTACTATTACCAGTATCCTGCTGAAAGATCCTGAATACCCTGTAGAAGTTACTCTCTACATTAAATCATACGCGGCAGAAGATGTCATTGAACAATGGGTTGAGATTGTACAAAAAGAGGCAAAACCTGTTACAATCTATAACTACGCTTCATCTATGCTTCACTTTGACGCCAACAAATACTGGCTCACACAGTTTCATGGCTACTGGGCCGAGGAAATGAAGATGCAGGAGAACGAACTAACGAGTGGCATTAAAATCTTAGACAGCAAACTTGGGACCCGGGCACATATGTACCAGACACCGGTCTTCTTTCTCTCATTAAATGAAAAATCAGATGAAAACAATGGTGAACTTATTGCCGGTACACTTGGCTGGTCTGGTAATTTTCAATTCGTTTTTGAAGTAGATGAAAAAGGTTCTTTGCGTGTCATTTCAGGTATTAATCCATTTGCTTCTGAATACTCAATACAACCCGGGAAACCATTTAAAACTCCCTCATTTATTTTTACTTATTCAAATCATGGAAAAGGTCTGGCCAGCCGGAATCTTCACCATTGGGCAACCAACTATGGCATACTTGATGGAACAAAGCCGCGTCTGACACTGCTGAATAACTGGGAAACAACTTATTTTAACTTCAATGAACCTAAGTTAGTTGGTTTGCTGGACGATACAAAAAAGATGGGACTTGATCTGTTTCTTCTGGATGACGGCTGGTTTGCCAATAAATACCCAAGGAATGACGACCATGCAGGTCTGGGTGACTGGCAGGAAAATAAAGCTAAACTGCCAGATGGTTTAGGTTATCTTGTCAAAGAAGCCGATAGCATCGGTGTAAAATTTGGCATCTGGATAGAACCTGAAATGGTAAATCCGAAAAGTGAACTCTATGAAAATCATCCCGAATGGATACTGAAACTGCCCAACCGTCCGGAGAATTATTACCGGAATCAGCTTGTCCTTGATTTGACAAACCCAAAAGTTCAGGAATTTGTTTACAATGTCGTAGATGGAATGATGACGAAATATCCGGGAATTGGATTTATCAAATGGGATTGCAACAGGATGATGACGAATGCCTATTCAGTCTATCTTAAAGATGAACAATCACACCTATATATTGATTATGTGAACAGCCTTTACAGCGTTCTCGCCAGACTTCGTCAGAAATACCCGCATCTTCCGGTAATGCTCTGTTCGGGGGGTGGAGGAAGGGTTGACTATGGGGCATTAAGATATTTCACTGAATTCTGGGCAAGCGATGACACTGATCCGCTTGAAAGGGTTTATATTCAGTGGGGATACTCATATTTCTTTCCATCATTTGCAGTCTGTAACCATATCACTTCATGGGGTAAGCAATCGCTCAAATTCAGAACCGACGTTGCCATGATGGGTAAAATGGGTTACGATATTCAGATAAACGGATTTACAGAAAAAGAATTGAAATTCAGCCAGGATGCAATAGCAAATTATAAAAGACTAAGCGATGTGATATGGCATGGTGACCTATACAGGTTAATTTCACCATATGAGGAAGACAGAGCTGTTCTGATGTATGTAAACAGTTCAAAAGACAAAGCTGTCCTGTTTGCATATACTCTAAATTCAAGGTTCGGTGAAACTTTCAACAGGGTCAGGCTGCAGGGCCTTGATCCAGTCAAAACCTATAATATTCGGGAAATTAATGTTCAACCGGATGGACAACGGTTTAGACCTTCTGAAAGCGGAAAAAGTTATTCAGGTGATTATCTCATGAAAATAGGATTGAACGTTGGGTCCGGAGCGGCACTTTCAAGTACAGTATTCGAGATAACTGAATGACATCCATTATCAATACATTTTATTACCATCATCCTGCACAACTATAATCCTGTTTCAGCGGATTGTTCTGAAGCTGTCTGAATACCTTCAGCCACTTCCGGAATGATTCCCATTTTAACATAAATGGGTCGAACCACTGTTCTCAACCGTGGAAGTTTTCTTAAAAAGAAGAGGGCGCCTATAATACATGCAAGACCACCTGTAAATATTGTTTCCGGAGTTCCAATAACCTTAGCCAACCCTCCTGCCATCAGGCTGCCGAAAGGAGCAGTTCCCATGATGGCCATCGTATAAAAACTCATCACTCTGCCGCGTTTATCATCATCGGTTATTGTTTGCAGAATAGTGTTACTTGCAGCCGTTTGCATCATCATTCCAAGTCCGATAAAGATCATAAGCACAATTGAAATAGGAAATACCCTGGAAAATGATAATCCAACCAGTCCTGCCCCGAATAGTATTGCAGATGCCGGTACGATTCTGCCAAGTTTCAGAACTGATTCCCGCGAAGCCAGAAAAAGAGCCCCCAGAAGAGCGCCAAATCCCGCTGCTCCCATCAGAAAACCATAAGTGTGCGACCCTCCATGCAATACTTCTTTTGCAAAAACAGGCATCAGAACCGAATATGACATGCCCATCAGGCTTGAAATACTTAACAATATCAGAAGATGTTTAATAGGTGCAAATCCAAATGTATAACGGAATCCTTCGCTAAGTTCTTTTAAAATATGTGCCTCGGTCTTCTTTATTTCCCTTATATGTAACTTCATCATTAATAATGAAATAATTACAAAGATGTAGCTTATAGCGTTGAGGAGAAAACAGAATCCTTCACCTGTGGCAGCAAGCAGGACACCCGCTATTGAAGGGCCAATGAGCCTGGCTCCGTTAAACATCAGGGAATTAAGCGCTATCCCATTGCCCAGATCTTCCTTCTTCTCTACCATATCTATCACAAATGAGTGTCGTGCCGGTACATCAAAAGCATTGACACAGCCAAGAATAACACTTAATACAACAATTTGCCAGATCTGAATCAATCCCGCCAGACATAACCATGCCAGGATAGCAGCCTGAATCAATGAAATAATCTGAGTAACCAGTAGAACCCGGTATCTGCTCCACCTGTCAGTAAGAACTCCAGCTACCGGTGCAAGCAAAAAAGTTGGTATCTGACCTGCAAAACCGACAACACCTAATAAAAGAGCAGAACCGGTCATATGATAAACAAGCCATGGCATTGCTATTCTCTGCATCCATGTACCAATAAGGGAAATGCTTTGTCCACTGAAGAAAAGCCGATAGTTCCTGTATTTAAGCGACCGGAATACAATTTTGTATTTTCCCTTTTTATTCCCTGGACCTCCCTTATCCATCAATTTTTTTGCTAAAATTAGCTTCTTTTTTGGATAAATAAAAAAGAGGAAAATGACAGGGCATGTCTCTATATGATCCCCATTAAAGCAAGTACTGCGATAATTAGTATTGTCAGGCCGGAGATGCCAATCGGAAACCAGACCGGGGCAATCCATGGTTTTGGAATAAGGAAGAGTACATCAATCGTTGTAAGCCTGGGCGGCCATTTTATTAAAATGTAAAGCGATAAATAATAGAACAGGTCCCAGAATGCAAAGGTCCAGAGAAAGAATACGCCTTTTTCAATCCACGACCTGCCTGTAAGAAATGCCAATATAACAAGCATTATTATTGTAGCAGCCTCACGTGTTATCTCAATATTTAAATAACGCTCCGGAAATTTTTCAATTGATTCCTTATTTGATTCTGAATCGAGCATTCCCAGAGCTTTCCTAAGATATACAACAACCACACCCTCGAGGTGTGCCATCGCAATCCCGAAAACTGCCAGTAACATTAACTTCGTAATCATCCTTTGACATTAATTAATTACCTGTATTTCATTACAAATGCATTTACCTCATTGCAGAAAAATTGCTTATCCTGAAATATCATATTATGTCCGCTTACAGGTGAAATAACCAAGCTTTTATCGGTTGAACTTATCCGGTTATAAAAATCTTGACCCAATGGCAGCGGACAAGTAAAATCATATTTCCCCCACAACACCAGAACCGGAATAGTCACTATGCTCAGAGATGTAGAAAATTGTGTTACTGCCAGTTCTTTGTCAAAATTTGAATCTTCTGAATACAAAAGGTTGCAAAGGACTGCAGTTAAAGGGATTTTATCAGGAATAGAATATTTTAACACGAGGTTTACAATATTGATATGCTTAATGCTGTCAATGTAGTTTTCTGCCTGAGTTGCATATGTCTCCAGTTGCTGTGATTCTTCCAAACTGAAATTACCTCCATGGTTTATACAGTAACTGACAAAAGGCGTCCAGTTGCTGACATTTTTTTTCTGTGAAATCTGATAGTTTCCCTCGGTGAGTAATGCCTGTCGTGTAAGAGTATCATTCAGCGGGTAATTATGACTTCCGTCAACATCAATAAAACCTTTTATCATATCCTGGTAACCAGGCCTGGTTATAAAATCAGCAGCTAAAAGGCCCCCGAAGCTGTGTCCCAGTAAAAACAAACTCATATCCTGCCCATACCTGAACTTAAGTACTTCTATTACCTTTTTCAGATCATCAACCATCTGATCAAGATGAAGGTTTCCGCCATTAACTGTCCCCTGTGATGCCCCGGCATTTCTTTGATCCCAATAGACCATTGCATATTTATCCCCGAGATGCAGACTGATATATTTTGTGTCATAGAAATATGAGCTTACTCCAGGTCCGCCGTGAATAAAAAGGATGAAAGTTTTGCTTGCAGTATTTCCCTGTACCAGGACCCGCATCGAGGCTCCTGCATTTTCAACATAGAACGCTTCGGAAACGTTCCCGGAAATAGTAATTTGCTCTTTCTGGCATCCTGCAAACAAAAGTATTAAGCTTAAGAAACCTACCTTCCTCATTATTATTTTGATATTGAAACAAGTTCCTTTTTTATATTATTTTTTGACCATCCCGTTGAGTAACGGATTCCAAATTCAAATACCGGCCTGAAGTAGATTGTACTGTTATATGGGAACATAGATATGATGTTCAGCTTTGCCACAGTCGAAAATGGCAAATGCTTCACCATTGAAAAATCATAACCAAATCCTCCGCCTATTGTAAAAAGAGCATAATTATAACCTGCTAGCTTAATAACCGATATATTTCCAGCATCATCCACTTTGTAAGTTGTTCCTCCCAGAAAAGTCCGGCTAAACCCAGGACCAACGGAAAACTCGGAAATAAATCCTGTGTATCTGGTTCTTCGCATCACCCATTCGGCCGTCAGGTATAAATTATCGTGGAAATCAGGGTGATGGTACCAGTTTAAATTTCCAGAAATAAACCTTTCTTTTTTAAAATTTCTGACAAGTTTCTGATTTTTTAATACTCTTTCGTTTATTTGGTTAAGCGAATACTCAATGCCTATGCTCATACCAGGATATATGAGAGAACTATTGTAAGAAAGCTTAAGATTAAAGCGATTGGCGGATGAGTAATTAATTGAGTCACATTGAGCCTGACATAAGGAACAATAGAGTAAAGCTAATATGGAAATTCCGGTTTTCAGCATGTCCTTCCAAACCCAAATTTAGTGATATTTCAAACTTCAAGTTTAATTATTCACATATCTCATCAAAGTGATTGATATCTTTGTGTTACTTTGTGATGTACTGTGCCTTAAAGTTAAGGATTTATATCAGTTCGACCGACAAATTTGAGCACTCGCCACTCTACGAGGTAATTGTATATGCGGCCAGATCCTATGGATTAACCGGAGCTACTGTTCTCAAGGGGATCATGGGTTACGGAGCAAGCAGTGAGATTTATAGTAACAAACTCTGGGAGATTTCAGAAAAAATTCCCCTTGTAATAGAAATCATTGATGAATCTCATAAGATAGAACCGTTTCTTGAACATATCAATCCATTTTTTGAAAAGGCAGGAAAAGGCTATGTTATCACACTGGATGAGACTACAGTATTAAAGCATAAAACAGGGAGCAAGAAATAATTTGAAAATTATCAAATTTTCAAATTGATAAACATTTTGATAGCCTGATACCCAAAGTAACATCCGATAAAACATAGGAAAGCGCCCAGGCTTTTGACAAAGGCCGAAATGATCTTTATGTTTATTCTTTTACGGAATCGGACTATCAGGAACGTAAGAAGGTAAAACCAGACTATACTGCCGACAGCGATGAAGAAAGCATAGCAAATGCTGATCATCAAATGAAATGATGCAGGAAATATAGTTTGATCAACCTGATGATCTCTGATCTTAAGCATCGGAATATTATCAAGCTTTTTAATTGCAGAATCATGATGGCTTTCTATTCTTTTGCCCTCAATGTTGCCGATTTCTATTGCATTCTGATCAATCTTAATGGCTAAACCTCCGGTATGAAAACCCAGGGCAGCTATAAAAGAGATCACTAACAATGAGGATGTTAACCATCCAATAAATAAAGTGGGATTAAGGAAGTTTATCATAAAGCCGGTATAAAAGGCTCCTCCTTCTTTCTTTTTAATCTTCCCGGAAATATGTATTTGGTCCTCGAGATGCTCAATGTCTATTTTTGTCCTGAAAATCTTGTATCCCAGAAATACGAGTAATAAAGAACCAAACGCAAAGATATAAGGTATGATCGGTTTGTAGAAAGAATACAATTTGGTCAGACCGAATACGGCGATGAATACATAAATGAAATCACCCAATGAAGCACCTAAATTGAAAAGGTTACAGTAGCGTAGTCTTCCTTTAAGTGCATTGGAGGTAATCATGATACTGACCGGGCCGGCGATAGGCATTGAAAAAAAGAATCCAGTTAAGAAACCGGCAATCGACATGGTTAAGATACTTTCTATCATGAAATCCCTTTATTTTTGATTTAAATGATTTAAGACAAGTTCTTCAGCTGTAGCTAAATCTTCTTTATTATCAATTTCCATGCAAAAATATTCTGTCGTATCAACAATATAAAGATCATTGCCCGCAAGTTCCTGGAATGCTGATTCGTAAAACTGATTAACTTTCTTTTCAGTCACCACTTTCCGTTCAAGTATGTTGTAAAGTTCGGTCAGCGCATCTCTTCCAAAGACTTCTATCCCAATTGACTCGCCTTCTGCTTCAGTCAGATTTACCTCTTTGCTTATCTCAACAACCCGTCCCTTTACATCTGTTTTAACTTTTATCTCCTCATAGTGTACATCATGCCGTTTCAGGGCGAGGCAATTTTTATATCCTGAGTTTAGAAGTTTTGTGATAATCCCTTTATCGAAAACAATATCACTATCCATCATCATCATATCATCACCCAGAACTGCATCTTTGGCGAGCCATAAGGAATAAATATTGTTGGTAGATGCATAGAACTTGTTATATATAATGGTAATCTTCAATTTCGGGAATCGTTCCCGAAGGAACTCTCTGATCTTATCCTCAAGATAGCCGGTAACTATTATTATTTCTGAATCATTGGTTGCCAGAATGTTTTCAATAGTCATTTCAAGGATGCTTTTTTCACCTATTTTCAACAAACATTTAGGGTTATAATCAGTCAGAGGCTTTAACCTTGAACCAATTCCGGCAGCAAGAATAACAGTTTTCATTTTTTCGGCCTTTCGAAAGATTTATCAATCTGGTATTGAATTATCCGCAATAATACTGCAAGAATATTAAATCCGCCTATTACGATCCATAAAAATATATCAAAACGGCAGAAAAGTGAACAAAGAATCAAAGTCGTTATCTTAGCGGAAGGTCCCATAAATACCCAAAAACGGATTATTATCCGATTCTTGTTATAATAATTCTCAGGAGTGGTATTAATGAACTTTCCTCTCTTTTTCCCTGTAGTAAGATTTCTTTGTATTTGTGAATATGTCAAATATATAAAAACAATAGTTTTATAGAACCATTTGTTTTTTTGCTTTTTAATTATTTCATACTCATTTCTATATTCTTTCAACCCTTCATCAAAAGTATCTTCACGTTCCAATACTATATCAAGAAATCGCGTTCTGAAATAATCCACTAGAGATTCCTGAACAATTATACTTATTCCTGCCAGGGCTATAAAAAAGACCAGTGATGTAGGCTGTCCGGGTTTGTTAGAATAACCGATAACTATTCCAGCATAAATTGCGATAGCAGCTATGTAATCAGCTATCCCATCAAGAAGCCTGCCAACTGCTGTACCATTTTTTTTAATGCGAGCCAATTGACCATCGCTGCAATCAAGGATATTGAACAATAAATAGCATATTGCACCGACAATGCAAGTCGGATATGACCCGATTGAATAAATACAGCCTCCTAATATCCCCATTATCATTGCTGCTAATGTCAGATGGTCGGGTTTGATTTTGGTATGGTAAACCAATATTACCAGGAGAAAAGCAAGAGGTCTGTAGAAAATGAGATCAATAACTTCTTCAACCTCTGTCATTTTTAGAGAGTTTTTATACTCCCTGAACCAGTTCATGCTTGATTTCTTTACACATAAAAAAGCGTATCAATTTTAATAGCATGCAATTCTGAGGATGTGTTCCAATGGTAATCCGAATATGTCTATCCAGCCCTTCTTCATTCATGAATTTGACGATCATATTTCTCTCTGTCAGATATTTTTTTAACGGGTCTTTTATCTCAGAGGGTATTTTTACCAGGATGAAGTTCGCAAATGATCTGTAAGCTGTGAAGCCGGGCAACTGATTTAGCTCATTATATAACATTTCCATATCTGATGCCATTTTCATACTTATTGAATTATAATATTCAGGGGAATCAAGGGCAGCAATAGCAATTTTTTCTGACAGACGATTAAAACCAAGATACCTGGTACTTAATAACGAAATCCTGTCGTGATTATCACCCAGAAACGCAAACCCTGTTCTGATACCTGCGAGAGCATAGTATTTAGAAAAAGTCCTTATAATGATAAGGTTTGGGAACCGGTTAACCAACCCTACCGGATCAGTTTTATATGTCTCGTCAAATAATAAATATGCTTCATCAAGCACAACAATACTGTCTTTCATTTTATCAAGAACAAAATTCAATTGTTCTGTCTCAAGTCGGTTTCCGGTAGGATTATTCGGTGAACTGATAAGAATCAATTTAGGTTTTTGCTCATTATATACTTCTATCATACCTTCAATATCATAATAGAAAGTATCCACACCTTCGACTATAGGATATTGTATGCTTATACCTTCTGCATCATCAGCAATTTTTTTATAGTACCACCATGAATAGGATGGAATCATTATCTTTTCACCCTTATTTAGATAACATTGAACAGCCTGTTTCAATATATCTTCGCTCCCGTAACCAAGGAGTATTTTCTTCTCCTCAGTACCAAAGTCATGAGCCAGTCTTTCGGATAATAAACTTTTAATCCCTCTGGTGAAATCCCGGGAATAGATGTTAAGAGTCTCCTCATTTGAATTCTGCAATACTTTAAAACATGCGGGAGAAGGACCGTACTGATTTTCATTCCTGTCAAGGAAGATCATAGCTTTTTTATTAATGGTAACCATAAGTTACAATTTATTGATTCCATTTATCTTCTCGAACAAATATGGAAAAAAGTCGATAATAATAAAAATATTTTCGCTTTATTTTTACAAGTTAGATATTTCCCAGTAAATGGATTTACATTTTTAATCAACTTTTAAACAAAGCAGCAATAAAAATCTGAAACTCATTAAAAAATAAAGTCAGTGTACTAAAAAATAAATTGTCTTAAAGTCCTGATCTCTTCAATCTATCTGTTGCATGAATCGTTAAAATGCTAAAATATTTTTCTTAAACTTCAACGCAACATTAACAAGTCCGATCATAACAGGAACCTCAACCAATGGACCAATTACAGCAGAAAATGCCTCACCCGAATTTATCCCGAAAACAGCTATTGCCACAGCTATTGCCAGTTCAAAATTATTGCTCGCTGCTGTAAATGAAAGGGTTACTGATTGTTCATAAGTGGCCCCTGCCCTTCTGCCCATGTAGAAAGAGAACAGGAACATAATAAGAAAGTAGATTATGAGCGGAATCGCAATTAAGATTACATCCAGGGGCAGTTTTATGATATATTCGCCTTTCAGTGAGAACATTACTAGTATAGTAAACAATAGGGCAATTAGTGTGAGCGGACTTATTTTAGGAATAAACTTTGTGTGATACCACTCCTTGCTTTTAACCCTTATTAATATAAAACGGGTCAAGAAACCAGATATAAATGGTATTCCTAGATAAATAAAGACACTCCTGGCTATCTGTCCGATTGTAATATTATCTACTATTGAGTTAGTTGGAACTCCGAACCATCCGGGTAATACTGCAATAAAGATCCATGCATAAACAGAAAAGAACAGGACCTGGAAGATAGAATTGAAAGCAACTAAGCCTGCACAATATTCCGAATCACCTTTTGCCAGGTCGTTCCATACAATAACCATAGCGATACACCTTGCCAGGCCAATCATTATAATACCATACATATATGGCAGGTGTGAATTGTCTTTCCCGGGAAATAGTTTGAAGAATACAATTGCCAGAGCAAACATCAGAACCGGCCCTATTATCCAGTTTTGGATCAGTGAAAGACTCAGGATTCTGAAGTTCCTGAAAACAACACCCAATTCTTCATATCGGACTTTTGCCAGGGGAGGATACATCATAAGTATTAAACCGATGGCGATTGGTATATTGGTGGTGCTTTCCGGCGAAGATTTTAATGAATCCCAGAATGTTGCGATAGCAGGGAAAAAATATCCGGATAATACCCCGATAAACATTGCCAGAAATATCCATAACGTCAGAAAGCGATCGAAAAATTTTAGTTTTGGTTTCATCTTTTGACAATTTGAAAATTCTCAGATTTTATTTTAGCAGCAGTTCGATTTTGACTCCGAACACCCACATGTCGGTTCGGAATTCCTGAGTATACCGTTAATAATACCTGCAGCGCAACCAACACCTGAATTGACAGTTATTGCCTGTACCTGGCAATTCAATGCACATGCACCACACTCCATACAATAATCTCTTCTTACAATATGTGCTTTCCCCCCTGAAATTTCAAAAACTTCGTGAGGACAAACTTTTATACACATTCCACACCCGTTGCAAATAGCTTCACTCAGTTCAAGTGTAACTACATCAGGTAGATATACTAAGTCTTTCATACAACTATTATTAAATAAATTTCTCTACAACCTGTAAAACAATACCTGTAAGGGCAAACCCGATCTGAATGGGCACCGAGATCTTCATTTCTTTTTTCACTCCCGACAACGAAGTATAAGTTGATGAACCTGTAAAATTCATCGCCAGGAAGGAGGAAATCGTTGTAATAATGAGAAACCAGGAGAATATTTCAATAATATTATTACCTGCAAATTTCAATGAAATAAGAATAAGAAAAACCAGTGACCCAGCATAAAATCCCTTTAACGAAAAATGTCTGGCGGGTAGATAGGGGAGTAATAATGGTGTAATTACAATTCCGGCAATATAGGCTAGAAATACTTTCAGAATTGCAGGTCCTCCATTCCCTGAAAAACCTTTGAATGAAAACCCATGACCGTTCAGGCCGGAAATCATAAAAAGAACTGCCATTGATACGAGAAGGTAATATTTACCATACATAAAATCATTGGGAATGAGCTTTATCCGATCTTTAAACCCGAATGTGACTCTCCTCATTTCTTTGTCAGCTCTGTATCCGTCACCGATAAATTTTTTAATATCAGCTGCGCGAACCGGACCATAATGAACATTAAAACCTGTCTCTTCTTTAACCTTATAAGCGGCAACTCCTGTGCCCCCTAGTTGTGGAAGGATCAGGCGTTTGTGATTCACAACTTTTTCGAGTGCTACAATTCTTATTCTGTTTACAAGTTCCTTTGTACCAAAAGTACCTTTACCTGCAGCGCACCAGACATTTACGCCTTTAGTATCTAAAACCAGAATCCAGCCATTTACACCTTCAAGATTTTTACGCAGAGCATCGAACGAAAGCTTGTAGCTTGCAGTCACAAACACATCTGATTCCGGACCAGGATTACCTACTGCATACAACCCGGGACTGACCCTGTAATTATCACGGTTTATTCCCCAGCGTACCATAACGGCGCCCAGGAAATCTTTAAACCTTATTCTGGTGGATACGAACGGGATGCTAGCACTTGAGACAGAAACATTCTCTGTTAAAAATGAGTTTTTCATATCAAATTAAAATATTGTTGTAAAATTTGTAGAATGCAGATCTTATTTCATCTCTGATCCTATGGAATTCAGCCATAATCTGTTCTTCTGTTCCGTTGAATTTCGAGGGGTCGTCAAAACCCATATGCAAACGATGCTTTACTTTCCCAGGAAAGAGAGGGCATGTTTCGTTAGCATCATCACAAACGGTGATTACATAATCCCACTCATCATTAAGATACCGGCTGACATTTTTTGGTTTGTTCTGACTGATATCAATACCAGCTTCAAACATCACTTTAACTGCGATGGAATTGATTTTTGATGCCGGGATTGTTCCGGCAGATTGTACTTCAATCTTATTGTCGAATGACTTTAAGAAGCCCTGTGCCATTTGACTTCTGCAACTATTGCCGGTACATAAAATAAGTATCTTCATATTGTTTTCTATTTACAATCAAAGGTTGTGTCAAAATTGATCTCATTTATAAACTTCTCAGCCATTTTTTTCAGCTCCCTTATTTTCCCGGGGTCCAAACAATAGCAGGTTTTTGCCCCTTCTGTTGTACCCTGGATCAAACCGGCATTCTTTAATTCTTTAAGGTGCTGGTTTACAGTAGTTCTTCCAAGTGGCAACTCATCAGAAAGATCACCAGTGATGCAGGTTTTAGTTTCGGCTAAATATTTCAAAATGACCAACCGGGCAGGGTGTGCCAATGCTTTGAATAATACTGAACAAGCCTGGAGTTCGGAGTTAAAAAGTTCACTTTTTGAATATGCCATGATGTTCTTTTTTATGACGTAAATATACGTTAAATTTTAATATGACGTATATATACGTTAAATATTATCAATAAGTATCAGATATTAATTAAAATATCATATGAGATTCCTCGCTGGCTCAGGAATGACAAGTCACTTATAGCATAATGGGAATAAGCGGTGATTCACCTTACCTTTTGTTTTCTTTCTCGCAAGGGCATGGAATCGGTTTATACTTTTTAAGTTTATGCTGCGTTGCACAACCGGCTGCGAGGATAAACACCAAAAGAATAATAATCAATATGTTAGAGTGTTTATTCTTGATCAATCTCATGAAATTTATTTTTCTTAAGATAATAAACATACAAAATAATATCTCAGATGTTAAAAATAATTAATTAATCCAGTTCTGAGGTTTTAATCACCGAAAAGAAATACTTGAATAAAAAGAAAAGAAACAGATCTTTTATACCTTTCTGAACTCCTTAATATACTTTTTAATATATATATGCCTCTGCTTTGACTTATACTGCATTATATAACGTGGATGCTCCAATGGTATTATTTTGTCGAATAACTTTAGTTCATTATTTAATTGAACCAGGAATTTATGGTTCTTACCTGTTCCCAGGCAAAAACAGATATCCCTTTTAATACCGAATTCAATCTGTATAATTAAACTTTTAATAATAAGATCCATGACAGCTTCAGTGAGCTTTTTGCTGTCATAATAATTGTAATTGACACTCTTCCCTTTATTACTGATAGTTGTAAATCCCAGCGGACACACAGCGCTTATAAAAAACTTATCATAAAATTTCTCAACACCTCCAAATGCATCGATCATTTCATAAACATACACAGAAGATGTTTCGAATGTATCCACTTCAGGAATTGACAATCCACATTTATCAGAAAGTCTTTTACTGTCGGTAAACGGAATTCCTGTAACACCTGCGCCAAATCTTCCGGGGTTAATTCCCAGGATCAGATGTCTCGGATTATTGTCATTATAGAATTTATGATAGAACTGAGAAATAACAGGAAATATCCCGGGGTTGTTCCGGAATGGATTCATAATTGAAATTCCTTCAGGTAATGAACCCTTATATTCCAGCAGTTTGAAGAATTGTATTACCTCATCAGCAAACATCAGTCTTTGAGGCAACGTACAGAATACTTATTAGATTTTTCTGTACCTTGTATATCTGCAATATCTTCTTTCCTAGAGATATCAATTACAGGTTTATCATCAATAAGCAGATAACTGAAATATTCTGCATTACTTTTATCATACTCAGTGGATGTCCAGTAATAACAACTTTCATTCATCTCTGAAAAAGTACCTTCGTAATCCTGCATTCCACCGAGCTGAATACCAAATGAAGAGGGATCTGAAGCTATTTTCCCCCATGCCTCTTTTTGATCAAAATGATTTATAAGAGTTTGAAATTCAGTTCCTGACGGAAGGTGCCACCCATCGGGACAGGAGTTCAGCGCAGTCTTCCATTCATAAAGTACACCATACTCGGCAATATTGTTCAGATCGTTATCGAAAAAGAAGGCCCCGCTTTTAGCTCTATACTTCAGGTTTTCTGTCATCCAGGTAACACTTCCTAAAGTAATTGTACGATAAATATTACCATCACGCTTATCAGTGAATTTATCCTGGGCCGATAAACCCGCAAAAATTGTTAAAAAAATAAAAACTGATAGAATCTTCTTCATTTTTTGATTGTTTTCAGATTAGAATTTCCCGGATCAACTCCGCTGATCCGGGAAATGTAATATAATATTTAAGAACCCGGTGTAAAATTATATCCAGGTTTTTTATAAAACAGTTGATAAGTCAAAATGTTATTAACCAACAATCTCAAATAATCAATAATCTTTTAGAACAGATTGATAACCCGGCTATTTGATGACGTAGAAAATGATATTATCCGAAACTATTTCACTGACCCATCATGAAATCGTAGACCATGGTTCCTCCCATAAATCCAGTAAAGGTTACTGCAATAAAAGCCAAAAGATAAAAACCGAAGACTATCCATTTTAAAGGAGTCTCTTCTTTCTTTTTTACCATCAGCCATATCCTGAAGATTGTACCGGCAATGATAAGAATCATTGTAACAAGAGCACCTGTTTCGTGCTTGAGAAAAACTTTTAAAATCTCACCCTGAGTTGGTCCTTCAGTGAATAAGTGGCCAGAAGACCAGGCAGCAATTGCCGCGAGTGATCCCAGCACCATCAGGTAAAATCCGGTTTTTGAGAGGCACTTTTCGCTTTTGAAAAAAAGTGAAGCAACTTCAGCGAAAAATCCGACAGTTATGAGTGCAATCGGAAAGTGCACTATCATTGGGTGTAAATGGTCCGTATTGAACATGATTGAAATAATTGTGTTAGCCAGTTTAATTACTTTTTCTGTTAACCAGGTACCGAAATCCAAAATTAACTTATTCATCCGTATTTTTAACAATGCATCTTTAATTATAATTATAACCCCGGGAATATTTATTAAAATCCGGATTAATTCTTAATAGAAGAGTACATGGTTTATATGATTAGCAATCCAATTATAAATTAATTAACTTTGAACCCTTTTAAAATTGATACAAACTCCGGATACAATGTCAGATAAAACGGCTCTGAATCCTTATGGGGAAAAACAGATTGCATTTGATAAGCGCTATCTTGAAATGGCTCTAATATGGGCTCAGAATTCGTACTGCATCAGAAGGCAGGTTGGGGCACTGATAGTGAAGGAAAAGATGATTATTTCTGATGGTTATAACGGGACGCCTTCCGGATTCGAAAATATATGTGAAGATGAAAATAATATTACAAAACCATACGTTCTTCATGCAGAGGCTAATGCTATTACAAAAGTTGCAAAATCGAATAATTCCAGCGAAGATTCAACACTTTATGTGACAACATCACCTTGTATGGAGTGTTCAAAACTCATTATTCAGGCAGGTATCAAAAGAGTTGTTTATTGTAACAGATATCATAAAACTGATGGCCTTGAACTTCTGAAACGTGCAGGAATAGAATTGGTATATATTGACTCAGAAAAAGAAATTTATGAACTACAATAACTCAAAAAAGATAGTTTTTCTACCATTGATATTGGGAATCACACTGGCTCTAGGCATAATAATCGGACGATATCTTCCCTCTGATAGGTACTTTCCCCAGCATTCAAACATACGGTCAAGAAATGATAAGCTCAACAGTATCCTGAATATTATTGAGTCGAATTATGTTGATTCAGTTAATCGTAACGATCTGGTTGAGACTGCTATCCCGGCTATACTAAAAAAGCTTGATCCGCATTCAGTATATATTCCGGCAAAAGATCTTGCCCGCGCTAATGAACCTTTGCAGGGTAACTTTGAAGGAATTGGAATCTCTTTCAGTATGCTTACCGATACAATAATGATAATTAGCACAATTCCCGGCGGACCATCGGAAAAACTAGGCCTGTTACCAGGAGATAAGATTCTGTATGTCAATGACTCTCTGGTTGCCGGTAAACATATAATTGACGAAAAGGTAATGGGGATGCTTAAAGGCCCCAGGGGTACAGTTGTTAAAATAAAAATACTTCGCAGTGGTCAGAAAGAGTTATTGCCCTTTGAAATAACCCGCGACAAGATCCCTATTTACAGTGTTGACGTCGATTATATGGTTAATGATCACATAGGATATATTAAGATCAACACCTTTGCTATGACAACTTTTGATGAGTTCATGAAAGGACTCAGGGAACTTAAAGAACATGGGATGACCAGTCTCATACTCGATCTCCGTGGCAATTCAGGCGGTATAATGGAAGCTGCTATTCAACTGGCGGACCAGTTCCTGAAGGAGGGCCAGTTGATTGTTTATACCAAAGGACGTGCTTCTCCGCGAAGTGAAGCAAAAGCAACAGGTAAGGGAGAATTTGAGACAGGAAACCTTGTTGTTCTAATCGATGAGTGGAGTGCATCGGCGAGTGAGATACTGGCAGGAGCACTTCAGGATAACGACCGGGGAACAATTATTGGTCGCCGGTCCTTCGGGAAAGGATTGGTTCAGGAACCTATTCCTTTCTCAGATGGTTCAGGAATGCGGCTTACTATTGCCCGTTATTATACACCTACCGGCAGATCTATCCAGAAACCGTATAAAGCTGGATTTGAAAAGTACTTCGATGATCTTAACGAAAGGTATACTCATGGTGAGTTTCAAGTCTCTGATAGTATTCATTTTTCTGACTCTCTGAAATTTACCACACCAGGCGGTCATATAGTTTATGGCGGAGGAGGTATAATGCCCGACAGATTTGTACCTGTTGATACTTCAGGAGTCTCACCCTATTTCATTAAAGTAAGATCTTACATTTACAGATTTGCACTAAAATATACTGAAAATAACAGGGATGTACTTAAGAAATATATTGAGCCCGGAGAGATGGAAAAATATCTTGACAAACAGGCTCTTCTGGATCAGTTTGTGCAATTTGCAGCAACCAATGGCATAAAGAAGGATCCCGCAGGGTTAAAAACATCGGGAGCAATAATTCATACTCAGGTAAAAGCATATATCGCCCGTAATATCCTGGATAATAAAGGGTTCTATCCTATCTGGGAGCAGATTGATACTACATTCAAGTATGCAATTGATTTTCTGAAGAAATAAGAAGTCTAATTGTCCTGGTGCCTTATTTTCCCGCTGATCTCGCAGATTTATGCTGATCCGTTCTGCGCTGATCTGCGAAATCTGCGGGATACATCTTAAGCCAATTTATCCACAAAACTGCTTAGTACACTCACTGAAAATTCTTCTTCCCGATTTCACTATTTCAATTTCACGCTTTCTATTATTAAGATCGCCAGGAGAATGACCTGTTATGAACACTTTTTGAGGACCATGCAAATCAGCAAGCTCTTTGTTAGCCATGTGCATAAACTACTTGCTATGTACCTCCCCATAAATATCTGAAAGTCCCCAACCAGGCAGATCCACAGTTATAATCCTGAATTCTGATGCAAGTTTTTTGGCAAAAACACGCCAAATTTCAGATGATTCAAGACAGCCATGAAGAAGAACAATAACATTACCTTTACCCGAATCAGAATAGTGAATTCTACCTCCTCTGTAAGAATAAAATATATTAATAAATAATTTAGTTTTGTAAAGGCAGCCAATTATCAATTGATGCAATATATCCTGATAATTAGTGCTTATATGTGATAATAAGCATGTTTGTAATATTGTAATTTTGATTTAATACTCATAACTTTGATCAACTTCCTTCTCAAAACAAAAAGATAAACTCTAAACATCTAATAACCAATGAGTAAAGTTTTGTTTTCCTCAATTTCCAAGAAATTTGTAATGGCATTAGCCGGGTTGTTCCTACTCACTTTTTTACCGGTTCATCTGATTATCAACCTGATGCTGCTTAAAAGTGAACCCGGACCTTTCAATACTGCAGCCCATTTTATGGCAACGTTCCCATTGATAAAAATAATGGAAGTTGTTCTTTTCGGAGCGATACTCTTACATATTTCATGGGGGATTCTCCTTCAAATCCAGAACTGGATTGCCCGTCCTGTTGGTTATGTAAGCGGCAACAAATCAGAAGTATCATTTTTCTCAAGGTTTATGATCTGGACAGGAGCTACAATTCTTACCTTTCTAATCCTTCATTGGTTCAATTTCTATTTCATTAAACTTGGAATAGTTAAAGGGAATGCGGAAGATTTTTATTCTGTAGCACACAAACTTTTTAAGATCCCAGCATATGATTTCATTTATCTAACTTGTTTCGCATTTCTCGGGTTTCACCTTTTTCATGCCTTTTATTCAGCTTTCCAGACAATAGGTCTGAATCACAGATTATGGAATCCCATTGTTAAACCTATTGCATTGGTTTATGCGATCATTATCCCTGCCGGTTTTGCTTTCATTTCAATTACATTATGGCTTTTCAGATAATTCCAAAAGGAAAAAATTATAATCATGGGAAAATTAATTTCAAAGATACCCGATGGTCCGTTGGCAATGAAATGGACAAACTATAAAGCTTCTGTTAAACTTGTAAACCCTGCAAATAAGAAAAAACTTGAAATAATTGTCATAGGTACAGGTTTGTCGGGAGCAGCAGCGTCTTCTGCTCTTGGGGAACTCGGGTATAGTGTAAAAACATTCTGTTATCAGGATTCACCCAGGAGGGCACACTCTGTTGCAGCTCAGGGAGGAATAAATGCTGCAAAAAACTATCAGAATGACGGGGACAGTACTTACAGGTTGTTCTATGATATGATCAAGGGTGGTGACTTCAGAGCCCGTGAGGCAAATGTTTACCGGGCAGCTGAAGTAAGCAATCAGGTTATTGACCATTATACTGCACTCGGAGTACCCTTTGCACGTGATTATGGCGGAACACTCGATACACGATCATTTGGGGGAGTCCAGGTATCAAGAACATTTTATTCAAAGGGACAGACTGGGCAGCAATGCCTGCTCGGGGTCTATTCATCTCTGAACCGGCAGATAAAAAAAGGGAACGTAACAATGTATCCAAGACGTGAAATGCTTGATCTTGTTCTGATTGACGGAAAGGCTCGCGGAATTGTTGCCCGCAACCTCATTACAGGTGATATTGAAAGGCATGCTGCACATGCAGTTGTTCTTGCAACCGGGGGTTATGGAACAATTTATTTCCTTTCAACTCTTGCAGTTAATTCTAATGCTTCAGCCGTTTGGAAAGCGCATAAAAAGGGGGCCTTCTTTGCCAATCCAAGTTTTGTTCAGATCCACCCTACTTCTGTTCCCCAGCTTAATGAGTTCCAGTCAAAGCTTACCCTGATGTCGGAATCCCTTCGGAACGATGGACGAATCTGGGTTCCTAAATTAAAAGGAGATAAACGTCCGGGAAATGAGATACCTGAGCAAGAAAGAGATTATTATCTTGAGCGCCGGTATCCTGCATTCGGGAATCTCGTACCACGGGATGTTGCATCCAGGGCAGCCAAGGAACGTTGTGACGCAGGGTTTGGCATTGGTGAAACAGGCCTTGCTGTAAATCTTGATTTCAGGGATGCAATTAAGAAACAGGGAAAGAAAGCTATCGAGGACAAATATGGGAACCTTTTCGATATGTATAAAACTATAACAGGTATTGACTCATATACAGAGCCTATGCGTATATATCCGGCAGGGCATTATACAATGGGCGGGTTATGGGTTGATTATGAACTGATGACTACAATCCCCGGACTATATGCAATTGGGGAGGCCAACTTTTCAGATCATGGGGCAAACCGTCTGGGAGCAAGCTCGCTTATGCAGACTTCCGGTGACGGATACTTTATCCTTCCAAATACAATAAGTAATTATCTTTCAGATGAGATCCGGGTTCCAAAAATCTCAACTGATAAGCCAGAATTTGAAGAGACTGAAAAAGCAGTAAGAGAAAGACTTAATAAATTTATTTCAATAAAAGGAAAACAAACTGCTTCTTCATTTCATAAACGCTTAGGTAAGATAATGTGGGACTATTGCGGAATGGTACGGAGTGAAGAAGGACTAAAAAAAGCACTTGTACTTATTAAGGAGTTACGGGTTGAGTTCTGGAGAGACCTGAACGTTACCGGGGAATCTACTGAACTTAACCAGGAACTTGAAAAAGCCGGCAGGGTCGCTGACTTTTTTGAGCTTGGTGAACTTCTTGTAAATGATGCCCTTAACAGGAACGAATCATGCGGCGCTCATTTCAGGGAAGAATATCAGACTCCGGATGGAGAAGCCCTCAGAAACGATGAAAAGTTTGCTTATGTGGCTGCATGGGAATATACAGGAGAAGGGAAACCTCATATCCTCCATAAGGAAGAACTTAAGTTCGAAAATGTGGAGATGAAAGTAAGGAGCTATAAATAATGGCACAGGGCACTTGGCGCAGGGCGCAGGGCAAATCAAAAATCTCTTTCCTGGTACTCTGAGCCCTGAGCTCTGAACTCTGAGCAATATTCTAAAAGGATTAATTATTATCGATAGGGACAATATAATTTAAGAAGAATATGAAGCTTACACTCAAAATATGGCGCCAGAAAAATGCAGGTGCCAAAGGTAACTTTGAAACCTATAAAATGGATAATGTATCCACCAAGATGGCTTTTCTTGAGATGCTTGATGCGCTCAATAAAAAGCTTGTTGAAGAAAATAAGGATCCGGTGGCATTTGACCACGACTGTCGTGAAGGCATCTGCGGGTCGTGCGGAATGTATATTAACGGTCATCCGCATGGACCGGTACCTGCTATAACAACCTGTTCTCTTTCAATGAGATACTTTAAAGACGGCGATACAATATGGATTGAACCATGGAGGGCGAAACCCTTTCCGGTCATCAAGGACCTTATTGTCGATCGAAGAGCCTTCGACAAGATCCAGATTGCAGGCGGATTTATTTCAGTCAATACAGGAGCAGCACCAGAAGCCAATTCAATCCTCATTCAGAAGAATAAATCTGATGATGCATTTGATTCAGCGATCTGTATCGGTTGCGGCGCCTGTGTAGCTGCATGTAAAAACGCTTCAGCAATGTTGTTTGTCTCAGCTAAAATATCCCAGTTTGCTCTTTTACCACAGGGACGCGTTGAGGCAAAAGACCGGGTAAGAGCGATGGTTGAAAAAATGGATGAAGTCGGATTCGGGAACTGTTCAAATACCGGTGCTTGTGAAGCTGAATGTCCTAAGGAAATCAAACTGGTAAACATTGCCCGGCTTTTCCGGGAGTACTACAAAGCCTTCTGATAGATTTTTTCAGAGGATAAATTCTTCTTATGAATCGCAAGAGATTCGTTGAACTTTCAGCTGATATTGTAATTTGCGGTGGTGGACTGGGAGGATGTGCTTCAGCAATGGCTGCATTGCGCAATAATTTAAAAGTTATTTTAACTGAAGAGACAGATTGGATCGGTTGCCATTAACCGGAACAGAATTTGTTACCGGATCTGAATCGAGACCCACTGGCCAGGATAATAAAATGATATTTACAACAACTTCTGTATTGAAGTTATTGTATATTTGTCATCTTACTGAATTGACTGTATTAAATGGTTTGAGATCATTCATGAGTACACCTGGGAGCATTTTAAAGATAAAGACTATCCCGAATGGTTCGGTTATTTAAACCGTCAGGGCGAGGTTCTTCTTCCACTTAAAGGAGGAAAATGGAAAGGATGTTTTCATGTACCTCGCGGACTATATCAGTGCTGGAAAACACTTGAGAAAATCAAATAAAATTGTGAACCCTCTGTGTAACAAAAAAGCAAGAACTGTCACAGAGTGATCAGAGAAGCACAGAGTTGCACAGAGATTTTTATTGCTGACAGGGAACTGAATACAGAGTCATACTGTTAACTTCAAGAGCAGACAGACTTCCATACCCATTCTGCTTTTCATATATACATCCGGTGTCGATTGGGATTACTTTTGATTTTACAGCTATCAGCTTTTTAACGTAAGAAATGGTTTTCGGCCGATGGCCATGAATAATAATTTTTTCAGATAACATAGGATTTTGATATGAAAGCCGGCTCTCCCATACCATACCACGTTTATCTGCAAACGGATCAATTGCAAAATCATCAAAGCCGGCATGGACAAAAATCACATTGCCTATAATCTTATAATATTCCAGCCCGGTAAAAAACTCCAGATAGCAGTTATCAATTTCTCTGATATCCTGAATACCAAAGCTTTCTAAGGTTGACATACCGCTATTCATTAGCCATAATGACATCATATCCTGATCATAATAGGAGTCAATCAACATAACTTCATGATTTCCTGCCAGGGGTGTGACATTAAACTCTGCTCTGGTAAGATCAATAATGAAATCAATAACTTCTTTACTCTGATCGCCCCGATCAATATAATCACCGAGCAGGATGAGCTGATCTGATTTTGTCAGCTTAATAGTATTGACAATAAGCTCATAAAATGGCTTAAAACAACCATGAATATCACTTATGGCAAACTGACGTTCCATTATCTATGAGTTTTCCCCCAAATGGGAGAAATAAAAAGGGGTATTACGAGCAGATTGATTCTACCTCTTTTACTGTTTTTGGAATAGGTTTACCCAGAACCTTATGCCCCTTTTCGGTAATCAAAACATTATCTTCAATCCTGATGCCGCCAATTGACATATAACCATCAATTTTACTGTAGTTGATGTATTCTTTGAATTTCCCTTCTGCTTTCCATTTTGCAATCAACTCAGGGATGAAATAGCATCCCGGTTCAACAGTAAAAACATGACCTGGTTTGTAAGGCAGAGCAAACCTGAGGAATGCTGTACCAAACTGGTCGCTCCGTTTTACCTCATCATTATACCCGATGAAATTTTCTCCCAAAGCTTCCATATCATGCACATCGAGACCCATCATATGACCTAGTCCGTGAGGCATGAAAAGTGCGTGGGCGCCGGCAGCAACAGCCTCATCAACATCGCCTTTCATCAGTCCTAAGTTCTTCATTTCAGATGTTATGATCTTGCAGGCATTGAAATGCAGATCACGATTAGACATTCCGGGTTTGGTAGCTTTTATAGCTTCAGTATTAGCTTTCAGCACAATTTCATAAATATCTTTCTGTTTCTCGTTGAATTTTCCTCCGACAGGAGTCGTACGCGTTATATCAGATGCATAATGAAGGTTTGTTTCAGCGCCTGCATCAGTTACCATCATTTTGCCCTTACTCAGGATATTCCCATGTGAATGGTTGTGGAGAGTCTGTCCGTTAATGCTCAGAATTACAGGGAATGAAGTACCTCCTCCTTTTGCCAGGGCTATACCTTCAATTGCTCCGAAGATATCCTGCTCCCTGACACCCTGTTTACACATCTTCATGGCAGTAACATGCATTTCGTATGCAATCTCAACTGCTTTTTCTATTTCATCAATTTCAACTTTTTCTTTTATAGATCTCATCGAGATAACTGCCTTTATAAGATCAACCGAGGCATGTGTTTTCATTTGACAGGGGTTCTCTTTCAGGAGTTTACCGAGTGTCATTTTAGTTTCACCGCGGTATGGAGGAAGAAAATGAATCTTCCTCTTCTTCGACAGAGCATCTTTAATTCTCTCCTCGAGTTTAGATATTGAGGCAGTATCAGAGATACCACATTTCATTGCAAGCTCTTTGATTGTCGGCTGGGGACCCATCCATATTATGTCATCCATGTCGTAGTCATTACCGAATATCCGATCCTTTCCTGAATCGAAATCCATAAGTCCGGTTAACCCGGGCAGATCAAGTCCGAAATAATATAGGAAATCACTATCCTGTCTGAAATGATAAGTGTTATCAGGATAATTCATCGGTGCTTCGATGTTGCCTATAAAAAGACCAATTCCTGATTTTACTTTTTTTCGGAGTTCCTCTCTCCTTCGGGTATATACTTCACTTTTAAACATATCAGAATATTTTTATGTTTTTAAACCACTAAGTTAATAAGCTGATCAGGATAAAACAACTGAGCAATAGATATTATTAAACAAAAGTGCGTAGAGCGCCTAGAGTACTTAGTGTTACTACCAATAAACTAAATTTCAACTTTTTAAATTTTCCAACCTTTCAACTTTAAGTACTCCAAACTCCGGCTGCTCGCTAAACTTCTTCATAACTTTAGGCACTTCAAACTCTAGCTCACTCAAGGCACTATTTTTTTTCTATGCTCCAGCCTCCTTTTAGTCCGAAAATGAACCAGGCCAGTGCAACAGTACCGGCAGCAAAAATTGTATCTCCGATTACTCTCATCCATTTTAGCGTTAACAAGGCCGGCTGATGAAGGAATTCAGCTGAACGGGCATACCATAGGCCTTCTCTCACACTGGCGACAGTTTGTGCCAGGCCGATTGGCAATACACTGATGAGTACCATTGCTGTAAGTCCGATATTGATACTCCAGAAAGCGAATTTTATCCATCGTTCTTTCCAGATAGCTTCTTTATTCATATCACGGAGAACAAAGAGCATAAGACCTATACCAAGCATTCCATAAACACCAAATAAAGCAGTATGTCCGTGTACAGGTGTCGTATTAAGTCCCTGCATATAATAAAGTGCAATCGGAGGATTAATCAGAAATCCAAATATACCTGCCCCGACAAGATTCCAGAATGCAACAGCGATAAAGCAGTAAACGGGCCACCTATATGCTTTAAGCCAGGTTGTACTCCTGCTGAGCTTCACATTGTCCCACGCTTCAAAACCCATAAGAACCAGAGGAACTACCTCGAGTGCACTGAAAGTTGCACCAAGCGCCATAATAGCAGTCGGAGTACCAGTGAAATAGAGATGATGAAATGTACCAAGTATGCCACCTGACAAAAATACTATGGTCGAGAAAAGTACAGCAGTGGTAGCTGTAGTTGCTTTTAATAATTGCAGCCTGACAAACAGGAAGGCAACAACAACAGCAGCAAATACTTCAAAGAATCCCTCAACCCAGAGATGAACAACCCACCAACGCCAGTATTCCGCTACTGCAAGATTGGTTTGTCGACCCCACATTAGTCCAGCTCCATAAAATCCTGCAATCGCTATTGTCGAGATCAGGAATAATGAAAGCAGACTCCTGCTTTCCGATTTCTGCTTTAATGCCGGCCAGATTGCACGTCCCATAAGCAAAAGCCAGATTATAAGTCCGATGAAAAGAAATATCTGCCAGAATCTTCCAAGATCCACATATTCATATCCCTGGTGGCCAAACCAGAAATTCTGTATGTAGCCAAGTTTCTGCATTACTCCTAACCATTGTCCGGCCAGCGATCCAACAACTATAACCAGCAAGGCACCAAAGAGGAAATTGACTCCCAGTCTCTGAAATTTCGGTTCCGTGCCTGATATAGCCGGGGCATAATATAAGCCCGTTGCAAGCCAGGATGTTGCGATCCAGAAAATAGCTATTTGTATGTGCCAGGTTCTTGAAATGGAGTATGGCAGCAGCTTTGCGAGTGGAATTCCATAAAAAGACTGACCCTCAACACCATAGTGTGCAGTTATGACCCCCATTATTACCTGAACAAGAAGCAATGCGGAAACGACCCAGAAATATTTTACTGTGGCTTTTTGTGATGGAGTCTGAGTTTCTTTTAATAATGGAAATGTTAAAGGGATTTTCTCAGCTTCTTCATCCCGGCGTCGTGCATAATACCATACCATAAGCCCGATTCCTGCTATCAGTACAATTACACTGAAGCCTGTCCATAGCAGCAATGAGCCTGATGGTTTGTTTCCAACAAGTTCTTCTGCCGGCCAGTTATTGGTATAAGTAATTGACTGTCCCGGACGTTCAGTTACACATGCCCATGATATCCAGAAAAAGAAATTATTAAGAAGTGGTACCCTGTTTGGATCTTTCAGTGAGTTTTCAGGAATACTGTATGAGTTCCTCAGACCTGCCAGTGAAGGGTCATTTGTAAATAATCCGCCATAGAACTTACTGTTTGATGCAATTGCCTCAGCTCTCAACTCTGAAACGGTAAGAATTCCAGTTGCATGATCATATGTGTTTTTGCGCAGTTCTTTCTGAAGTAATATTTTAAGAAAAGCCTGCCGCTCCTCACTTACTTCTTTATAAGGTTTGCCATCCTGCTGTAAAGCAAGCTTGTCGAGAATAAATATAGCTTCTTTATGCAGCCAGTCGGCACTCCAATCGGGAGCCTGATAAGCACCATGTCCCCATACTGTTCCAATTTCCTGCCCGCCGAGGGACTGCCAGACATTCTGACCATCTTTTATGTCCTGCCCGGTAAATAATACTTTCCCGTCAGGAGTGACTACCTTAACAGGAATCGGAGGAGCCTGTTTATAGATCTCTCTCCCAAAATAAAGCAGAACGGAAAAAGATAATACCATAACTGCAATAAAACCGATCCAAAGTTTTTTTGTTTTCATCGTTACATTAGTTTTAATTATCCCAGATTAATTAACTGTTTATTTAATACTTTATACCAAAGCCAGGGCATTTATTCGATTAATATAATCGTTCGTTTTGGTTCCGGCCGGACGATTTTGTTCATTTATTAGCTGCTGTCAATGCTTTTGGGAACAATATATTGTTCTCAAGATGCACATGAGTATGCAGATCATCCTCAAATTGTTGCAAGAGGTTTAAATGCGATATGATATGTATTACAACCGTCGGCAGGTACTTTATAACTGTGTGTAATAACATTTATTTTATCCACTGCACCTCCGGCAAATTCGTGTTCCCCTGACAACCGGAATATTTCAGAGATAATTGTTGTCTTTGCATTCTCCGATCCTGAAGACATAGCTTCCTTGATTGAGGGAAAGAGTACTTCTTCTTCTTTTTTCATATGCTGAAGCAATTCTTTATTAATCTGCGAAAAAAGATCAGCTACCTCAGCAAGTTCTGGGTGTCTCTCACCGTGAACAGAAGCTATTTTCTCAGTGTACATTACAAGTTCAGGCATAGATTTCAGAACATATTTATGATGGATGTTTACGATATAATCGCACAGGAAACCTGGTTCCCATTCAATAAAATCGCGTGTTGTCGTATCAGGAGTGGATTCAAGTTTCTCTAGTTTCCCAATCAATTCATTCCGATCGATCCCTTTTTCAGAACAGGTTTCATCTATACTTTTTTTCCCTCCGCAGCAGAAATCTATTCCTGCCTCTTTAAATACTGAAGCAGCCCTGTAGTCAATCGCTACTATTTCACCAATTGTTATATCTTTTTTCATCCTCTTATTTATTTTATTACCGGCACAAATATATAAATAAATTTATTAAAAGACAAAAAGGTCTTTTGGTAATTTTTAAAATATTTTTATTACTTTTGTCATCATATCTATGCTAATTTTGAAAAGAAATGTTCAATAAGGAAACAGAATATGCCCTCAGAGGACTGGTCTATATAAAGTTACAAAATCTAAAAGGGAAGAGACCGGGAACTTCAGAGGTAGCAAAAGAAATTGAAGCCCCACCATTCTTCACAGCAAAAATATTACAGAGGCTTGTGAGGTCTGGCTTTCTTAGGTCGCTGAAAGGGAAAGGAGGAGGATTCTTCTTTGATCCTGGCAAACCCGATCTGCCGATCATAAACCTCATTTCTGCAATTGAAGGCGACAGATCTTTTTCGGGTTGCAGCTTTGGGTTAAAACAGTGTGATTCTGATAATCCATGCCCGCTTCATGAAAAGTATGCACCAATAAAAGAGGCCCTGAATAAATTGATTACTGAAGAGAGTGTTCAGAGTCTTGCCGAAAAAGTCTATAAAAAAGAATTTAGTCTGAATGAATTCCTGAAATGATGTATAAACAATATAAACTTCCGCTTATAGTTTTCATCATGACATTCATTCTCCTCGCTTTTGTTCAGATAAAGATTGAAAGACCCATGATCCTTGCGGAACGTTTTCTTAAAGGAAGCGGTTGGGTAGAAATCTTTTTAATCTCATGTTATGGAGCATTCGTAGTTAATAAAATGAAAGATCCAATGAATGTTCCCAAATGGAGGAAAATTTGCTGGACCACTTTCTCGTTGGTTTTCTTCACCCAGCTTATTATAGGCCTTTCGGGGTTTGATAAATTCCTGATGACCGGGAAACTTCATCTGCCCATTCCGATGATGATTCTCGCCGGACCAATCTACCGGGGACAGCTGTCTGTAATGACAATACTTTTCCTCAGTACTGTTATACTAACGGGTCCGGCCTGGTGCAGTCAGCTATGCTATTTTGGTGCTTTCGATAATCTTTCCTCAGGTGGTAAATCTTCAAAAGAAATTCTCAAATATAAGGGCGCTATAAAATCCACTGTCTTGATATTTGTTATTGCAATGGCTATTATTCTCAAGAGAATGCATGCGGGTATGCTTGTTTCTACACTGATTGCAATCGCATTTGGTGTCGGGGGTATATTAATTATGATTCTTTATTCTCTCAAAAGGAAGAAAATGGTTCACTGTGTAATGTACTGTCCAATTGGAACAATAGTAAATGTATTTAAACACATCAATCCATTTAGGATGCATATCGATCAGAGTTGCACCTTGTGTATGAATTGTACAAAATTCTGCAAATATGATGCGCTGAATCCTTTGGACATAAAAAATGCTAAACCAGCAATTACATGTACATTGTGTGGCGACTGCCTGGCCGGTTGCCATCATAACTCTATAAAATACAAATTCCTTAAAATGAGCCCTGAACAGGCCAGGAATCTATACCTTATCCTGACAATCAGCCTTCATGCAGCCTGCCTTGCACTTGCAAGAATATGATAGTGATATTATTAATATTTTTTCATCTTAAACAATTTAAACATTATAACTAAATGAGCGAAATAATCAATAACTCAAAAAAACGTAAGGAGCTTCTTAAACATATGATACTTCAGCTTCATAAAGGCGATGCTCCTGATCTGGTACGAAACAGACTGATTGAATTATTAAAGTCGGTTCCATATGATGAAGTAGTGGAAGTTGAACAAGAACTCATAGCAGAGGGATTGCCGGTAGAAGAAGTTCTGAAACTATGCGACATTCATCAAATGGTTCTTGATGGACATATTGATCAGAGTGGAGCTAAATCTATTCCGGCCGGCCATCCTGTCGATACTTTTAAAAAGGAGAATCTTGAACTGGAAAAAGTAATAAATGAACTGGAACAACTCTTCAGTAAAGTAAAAAACATTAAAGAAGTTGAGGTAAATCAATGGTTGATAAAAGTCCACACTCAATTGAATAACCTGATGGATGTCGATAAGCATTACAAAAGAAAGGAATATCTTTTGTTCCCATTTCTCGAAAAATATGAAATTACCGGTCCTCCAAAAGTCATGTGGGGAAAGCATGATGAAATCAGAACTCTGCTTAAAGCCTCGATAGAGGCAGTAAGTTCAAATGGAGAAGTATCTCCGGATGAAGCAGCAACTATTACTGAACTTATTTTACTTCCAGCGGTAAAAGGTGTTTCTGACATGATCTCAAAAGAGGAAGAGATACTTCTTCCCATGTGCATGGACAAGTTAACTGATGATGACTGGTACACAATCTATAAGCAAACTAATGAATTCGGGTATTGCCTTTACGACCCGCAGATTGAATGGAAACCTGTAGGAATAGATATCAGCGAAATTATTTATTATACAGGGAATAATATTCAGCTTACTACCGGCAGTTTCAATCTTAATGAGATGGAAACCTTGTTCAGAACTCTTCCAATTGATATCACATTTGTTGACAAGGATGACAAAGTGAAATTCTTCAGTTTGGGTCCCGATCGTATATTCACGCGTAACAGGGCAATAATCGGACGCGACGTAAGGATGTGCCATCCTCCTTCAAGCGTCCATGTAGTAGAACAGATACTGAGTGATTTTAAAAGTGGAAAACAGAATAGTGCAGCTTTCTGGATATCAATGCAGGGAAGATTCATTTACATCGAGTATTTGGCATTGAGAGATTCAGACGGCATATATCTGGGGACGATAGAATTCACTCAGGATCTGACGAAACTTCGAAAGCTTGAGGGAGAACAGAGACTTTTATCTTATATCGGCAGGTAATAATTATGTCCGCACAAAAAATTACAATATCGCCCAAAACAAAAGTCGGTGAATTACTGGACCCCTTTCCGGAACTTGAATCCGTACTCATGGAAATGTCACCCGCCTTTGAAAAACTTAAGAATCCTATTCTGCGCAAATCGGTTGCCCGGGTTGCAACAATTCAACAGGTAGATATTGTAGGTACGAGGGGATTCCGGTACCTATAATTAATATGCTTAAAGCAAAAGGCTATAAAATTTATAGTATACAAAAGGGAAAGGATGCAATAAGTTATATTATCAAATGACACCATGTCTGGTTCACATATTAAAAAAGTTGAGTTCTGAAATTAGTTAGCACATCTTTTTTCAGTGCTTTTCTGTAACCAAACTTTTTCAGGTTCGTTTAAGAAGTATTAAAAATCTTAAGTCTGAAAAGAGAAGATAATATTTGTAGTAATCAGATTAATAATTATGCGAATACGCATTTTAATTATCAAAAGATTGCTATATTCGCATCTCTTTTCAATATTTTATTGATACTCTGACCTGAATATGCCATACAGAAGATTACCCAATACAGATACCGCCAGGATCAAGGCGATGAAAACTGCTCTTGAAAAGGGAAAGGAGCTTCCGCCTAATAAGATGGCGTTTTCATCAAAGACTATTGTCCGCCTTCAGAAGTTTCTGCCACATTTTGAACATAACTTCCAGTTATACCGTCATGCTTTAGCTTCCCAAAACAAAAAAAGCAAAGAATATAATGAAACTTTAAAGAAGGCCCGGATTTATCTGACTCACTTTATAAGAGTAATGAATATGGCAATATTCCGAGGTGACCTGCCTGTCGAAACAAGAGCTTTCTATGGACTCGCCACTGATGAATCAACAGTTCCCTCACTAACTACCGATAACGAACTAATGAGCTGGGGAAGAAGGATAATTGAAGGCGAAGAATTCAGGATAAAAAAAGGAGGAAGTTCTATAACAAACCCAACAATCGCGGTCGTAAAAGTCAGAATTGAAAATTTCATTGAAGCCTGGAATTATCATAATACTCTCTCAAAAAGGACGTTCGATTATACAGAAAAGAACTATAATCTGCGAAAAGAAGCTGACGAAATAATTCTTCAGTTATGGAATGAGGTCGAAAATACTAACGCTGCCCTCCCTGAGGAGATCAGAAAAACAGTGAATGAGGAGTACGGACTGGTATATTTCTTCAGGAAAGGTGAACTTGATAAAGTTAATATCTCTGACGCCCCGCCTCAAACTTTGCTTTAAAATCCAGGTCCTTTACTTTCCGAAAGTGCTCTTTTGTATTTAACCTTGTCAAAAGTAAATAGTGATGGCGAACGATGCGCTCCTATTTTACGACGCTGATCGAGACGCTTAAGAACTCCCAGGCTGAGGATCTTTTTTTGAAAATTGCGGCGATCAATCGTCCTGTCTAAAATTGTTTCATATAGTTTCTGCAGCTCAGGTAAAGTAAACTTGTTTGGAAGAAGATTCAAACCAACCGGCTGGTATTTAAGCTGAGTTCTGATTGTGTTTATAGCTTTATTAATCATTTGTTCATGATCGAACAAGAGAACAGGCAAGTTTTGAATATCCCACCATGCACAATCTTTTGAAAATTCATCGGGCTTGGGAACCGCTTTTGAAAATTCAATCAGGGCATAATATCCAATCGATATTGTCCTGTCACCAAGCCAGCTGCCTCTGGCATCTTTGTAAAGCCAGGATGACTTCAGCAGGATTTCATTTCCCGGGTTCATCAGACGCCGGAGGTCGCCAAAAGTATAATATTGCTGCAGAAACACATTGGTTAACCCGGTTCTTTCATTCAGTATCCGGTGAGCTGCCTCCTCTATCGACTCAGAGCGATCTATATAGCCACCGGGCAAACACCAGCCATCAACACCCTTCCAGCTTCTTAACAATACTTTAAGCTGATTCTCGTGATAACCAAATATAGTACAGTCAATCGACAATTGGGGAATAAATTGTTTAAACCCATTTGATATAAAGTCAGCCATATCCATCTTTTGTACCATGATCACAAAAGTAAAAATTATTGTGTGATTTTTACACATTCAAATAAAATGATTAATATTGTGTGCCAATTACACAATGTACTTTTTTATAGTAATCCTTAAAACATTATAAGATGATAAGCAAAAAAACATTCTCAGCTCTTGTGTTTTCGTTAATGTTTGCCACTCAGCTGTTGGCGCAACCATCGCCTCTGGTTAAGGAGATTAATGACGGATGGAAGTTTCATAAAGTTGGAACAAATGACTGGCAGCCTGCTACAGTTCCTGGCTGCGTTCATACTGACCTTCTGGCCAATAAAATAATAGCTGATCCATTTTACAGGGATAATGAATCAAAACTTCAATGGATAGACAAATATTCATGGGAATACAAAACTATAATCACTGTCGATAAAACAACACTCGACAGACAAAACATTGATCTATGTTTTAAGGGACTGGATACCTATGCAGAAGTTTATTTAAATGATCACCATTTACTTACAACAGATAATATGTTTTGTGAGTGGAATACAGACGTTAAGCAGATTTTGGTGGAAGGCAGCAATACCCTCAGGATATTATTTCATTCCCCGGTTGTTATGGGTATTTTGAGCAGAGATAAATTTAATCTTGAGGCGCCTGTTGGATATAACCTGGAATTTGTTGCTAATTCTGATTGGCCTAATGTTGGACCTTATATCCGCAAAGCTGCCTATATGTTTGGGTGGGACTGGGGTACAAGCGGAATCTGGAGACCTGTATTTCTTAAAGCATGGGATAATGCAAAGATCAATGGTATGCAAATTGTACAGGATTCAATTACAGTAAAAAAGGCATCTCTTTCAACGATCGTCACTATCGAAGCTGCATCAGCTTTTAACGGGGTATTGAATCTTTCTTATGCACTCAATGGTAAAAGTATTCCCGTTAATCCCCGTCCAGTTAAACTGCAAAAAGGGTTGAACGAGGTTAAAATAGATTTTACTATCTATAATCCCGCTTTGTGGTGGCCAAACGGACTCGGTGATCATCCCCTCTACGAATTCACCGGTTCCCTAACCACGGGACAAAATGAAATCGACAGATTTAAAACACATTCAGGTTTAAGAACAATAAAACTTGTACAGAAACCCGAAAAAGACGGAGGAAAATCCTTTTACTTCGAAGTAAACGGAATCGCGGTCTTTGCAAAAGGCTCTAATTATATCCCATCTGACATTTTTCCTTCACGGGTCACAGATAATCATTATGAAGAATTAATAACTGCTTCAGCAGAAGCTAATATGAATATGCTTCGGGTATGGGGCGGAGGCATTTATGAAAATGATATCTTTTACGATTTATGCGATAAGAACGGGATCATGATATGGCAGGATTTTGCTTTAGCAGCTCACAGTCCGGATTATCCTGAGTTCCAGGAATCTATACGCAGGGAATTTAAAGAAAACATCCAGCGTCTGCGAAATCATCCCTGCATTGCGTTATGGTGCGGGAACAATGAGGTTGATCTTGTATGGAACATATTAATGAAAAAATATTTCGGACTGGAGATACCAAAAGAGGGGAATATGCTTGAAAGTATTCTCCCATTCCTGCCGGCTGCCGGCAGCGTAGATCCAAAAATAACAGAAAGGGTTGAGAAAGCATATGATGACATTTTTTATAAAATGATTCCCGAGGCTATAGAAAAGTTTGACTATAATTCTCATGCTTACTGGGCTTCATCTCCGATGGGAGGCTACAAAGAGCCAATGACCTTCGGTAAACCGCAATCGGGTGATATGCACTATTATGTTGCCTATATCAATAAACCATTCAGTAATATTCTTGAAACACAGTCACATTTTTTCAGTGAACATGGATTTCAGTCCTGGCCCGACAAAAAAGCGGTATATCAGTTTACAACCCCCGGCGACCGTGATAAAAATTCACCTGTAATGCGGGCTCATAACAAAGCCATGATTGGGAATAGTGTGCTGGATAAGTATATCAAGATGTACTATAATCCTCCAAAAGATTTCGATTCATATATATATATTACACAGGTCTTGCAGGATGCATGTATGAAACTATCTCTGGAGACGCACAGACGCTGGATGCCTTATACCATGGGGAGCCTTTACTGGCAGCTTAATGATGTGTGGCCCGTAGCATCGTGGGCGAGTATCGATTTTCAGAATAATCCGAAAGGGCTCTATTATATTGTTAAAAAAGCTTTCAATCCAATAATTGTCGTGCCTTCAAATTTTAAAAACGATTTCATGGTTAATGTAGTTTCAGATAGCAGAGAGGCATTTAAAGCAAAAATGGAGATGAAGATACTCGATTTCAGCGGGAAACAACTGTGGAGCAAGTCTATACAAGTGAATATGACAGCCAATACCAGTACCGAATTCTTTAAAACAACTACGAAAGAACTGGTGAATAAACTGGATACTACCCGGATTGTTTTTAGTGTTAAATTGGTGCAAGGGAATAAATTGCTTGCTTCAAATCTTTGTTATTTTTCATCACCAAAAGATCTGAAACTTCAAAAACCGGTTATTACAAAGCTTATAACTGTTTCTGATCAGGGATACTCAATTATGCTTACATCTGATAAGTTAGTCAAGGATCTTTACCTGGATACGGATGAAAAGGGCCTTTTTTCTGATAATTATTTTGATCTTCTTCCGGGGGAAAAGGTGACAGTTAGTTTTAAGACTAAGGAAAAGATAAATAATTTCGGAGATAAACTAAAACTCTATTCACTAACAGATTCTTACTAAAACCTGTTTTCTCATTATACTCATTTTCTTATTATTCAATATTACATCTTAACCACTGAGTTACACGGAGTTATCACTGAGTACATCGGCTTTTTAATTTGGAAGCAAGAGAGTTTTTTTTATTTGAGCTAATTACTCCGTGAAACTCCGTTTAACCCAATGTTACTCCGTGGTAAGTGGATTTCTTTGTGAATGTTTATCTCGGTTGGCAACTATTGCTTGTCATTAATACTCTTATTCCTGAAATAGAATAATATTGCCAGACTTATTGTTATCGGCAGAGGAAGGAAGATTGCCTGTTTCCATAAAGGAGTAACTGCTGATGTATTAAATTTCTCCAAACCTTGCAGATATTCCAGTATTACAGGAAATGCATTATTAACAAAGTGTGAAATTACTGGTAGCCAGAGGGTCCCGCTCCAGAAAAAGAGATAACCAAAAACCAGTCCGAGAATGAATCTTGGTATAAATCCAAAAAACTGAAAATGAATAGCACTGAATATAAATGCCGTGACCCATATTGCTATATGTCCTGATTTGAAAAGATTGTTAAAGATCTTCTGAAATACACCTCTGAAAATCATCTCCTCGGCAATTGCCGGTATTAACGCAATCGTAATCAGGTTCAGAATCATTACCCAAAAGGTATTTGATACAACTAACATATCGATCAGATTGTCAGCCTTATCTTCCTTTTCAATCATCCAATGTTCAACACCCGAGAGCCAACCTGGAAGATGCATCACCGAGTTAATTTGTCCGGTAAAACTTGTAATGGGGAATATGCAAAAGGTCAGAATAACAACCAACAGGACCTCCTTCAATTGTGGTATTTTTAGCTCTGTTAACCTGCCGGCAGATTCAGGTTTAATTAGTAATAGTATTATAATTGAGGGTATAATAAGAAGTGAAATGTCCTGAATTATCAAAAGGTACCTTAGAAATGCAGAGTCTTTATTACTAAATTCACCGGCTGCTTTGTCAAGTAATGTTAAATCGGAACCGGATATAAACATACCCGCCATCACCAGGATGATCAACAAGGGAAGACCAACTCCAAAAATTATCATTAATGACATAAGAAGCTGATAAAGAGGTGATTTCCTGTATAATTTGAAAATTCTCTGCTTGTCCCCCATTTTATTAATTTTGCAGTCAATTAAAGATAGACAAATTTAGGTGTTCTTTTCTTAGTGTTACTTAGTGATAATCTTTATGTTCCTTCATGGTGAAAAAAGTTTGACCACAAATCGGGCAAAAGGATTAACAAAGTTTCGCTAAGGATAATAAAAATAATGTTGAAATTAATTTCAGGCGTTAAAAAATAATAAAGGTTTGACTATAGCTAATATATCTTTGGGAGAATTCCCTTTATTTCTGGCTCCAATGGAAGACATTACTGATCCTTCATTCAGGATGATATGTAAAATGAATGGAGCTGATTTTATGTATACTGAATTCGTCTCTTCTGACGGACTTATTCGCGACGGCCGGAAGAGCGTCAGAAAGCTTGACATCTATGATTTTGAAAGACCAATTGGTATTCAGCTCTATGGGCATTTAATAGATTCAATGATAGAGGCAGCTCTTATTGCCGAAGAGGCAAACCCCGAATTGATAGATCTCAATTTCGGTTGTCCTGTAAAGAAAATTGCAAACAGGGGAGCCGGTGCGGGGATGCTCCGAAACATACCTCTGATGATTGAAATGACTGAAGCTATAGTCAAAGCAGTAAAACTTCCTGTTACTGTTAAAACCAGGCTTGGATGGGATGATGACAGTAAAAATATTGTAGAGATTTCCGAGCGCTTGCAGGACGTTGGTATTCAGGCATTGACAATTCACGGAAGAACAAGGGCTCAGCTATATAAAGGGAATGCTGACTGGACACTAATTGGTGCTGTAAAGAATAATGCCAGAATGAAAATCCCGATTATAGGCAATGGCGATATTGATGGCCCGGTCAGGGCAAAGGAGATGTTTGACAAGTATGGAGTCGATGGGATCATGATTGGTCGTGCTACAGTCGGAAGGCCGTGGATTTTTCGCGATATAAGGCATTACCTCAACACAAGTGAGCTTTTACCTGAACCCGATGTAAATGAGAAAGCCAATCTAGCACTGCTTCATCTGGATAAATCCCTGGAATATAAAGTAGGAAAAAGAGCCATTTTTGAAATGCGCAGACATCTTTCCAACTACTTTAAAGGATTGCCTCACTTTAAGGAGACGCGTCTTAAGCTTCTGACAGTTGTTGAGATTGACGAAATAAGGATCATTATTGAAGAGATCCGTGAAAAATGGGGTGATTTCAGAACGGATGATAAGACATCGATATATAATATATAATATAATACCCTCCATCATTAGGAATCTATCTCTTGATCCTTTCTTTTCTTTTTGCCTTACCCCAATTCCTCTCCCCTTGAAGAGCGGTTAACATACACATTTACTGAGCATTCCCCCCTTCTCTCTTGGGAGAAGAGGGATAGCGGCAAGAAGCAATCAGACCGGTATTTTTTTAAACAGCAAAGATATTTTTCCCCATTTGAAAATCATTTTCAGAATCAGAATAAAAACTATGCCGCTAAAAATAAGCACTGCAAATTCAGGCCAGGGATATGTTGTGTGTTCCAGATAAAGCGCCGGAGTCTGCAATGATGAGGATCGGCTGGTCACCATGATACAAAGGAAAATATTATTAGCTGTGTGTGCACCCATAGCGGCTTCGATACCATCGTCAAGTATGGTAATTATACCAAAGATTAGTCCAAAGGCAATATACTGGGGCATCATAGTGAGAAATCCGAATTCCTTTACTTCAGGATTGAAAGCATGCAACAGACCGAATAGAACTGACGTAATTATTAAAGGAAACCATCTGTATTTAACCAGGGCTGAAAATCCCTGCATTAAATATCCTCTGAAAATCACTTCCTCGAAAGCCGCCTGAAACGGAATAAATAAAACTGAAACAATCGAAAGAATGAAAAGAGAAGCAGTTTTATTATTAAGAGTGAAATTGCCTGGATCAAGTTTAAAATAGAAGAAAAGATAAAGACCTGATAATATCATCCAGACAGCACCGGAAATAAAAAATCTGTTCCACCTGATTTTACCAGTCCCGTTAATTGTCATTCCAAGGGTTCTGTTATTCAGAGGTTTAACAAGAAGAATAAAAACTATTAATCCTGCTATAAATGGGCAAATGATTATTATGAATCCTATTATCGGGTTTAGCCCGATTACGCTAAAATCATTCGGGTTGGAAGCATATTGCGAAAACACTGATGGGTTTGATCCCGACTTTAAAAACAAGGAAATAAACAATGGGATAGCTCCCAGAGAGTTTGCTGCAATTAGAATAACCACAATCATTAAAATATATCTCCAGAAGCTATTTTTGCCTTTAAATGTTGATTCAAGATGGTTCATAGTAAAAATTTAATGTTTTTCAGAATTCAGAGCTTGCCCGTTTCGGATAATCTATTGAGTAATGAAGCCCCACACTCTCGTGTCTGTTCTTCGCCATTTTGATTATAATATAACCAACATTTATAAGATTTCTTAGTTCGCATATTTTCTTCGAAATAAGTGATTTTTTATAGAGCCTCTCAGTTTCTTCGTACAATATATCAAGCCGTACCATAGCTCTCTCAAGTCGGATATCAGACCGTACGATCCCCACATAGTTACTCATGATCATTTGTACCTCTTTAGTACTCTGGGTAATAAGAACCATTTCCTCGAGGTGAGTTGTCCCTTTATAGTCCCATAGTGGTATCCGTTCTTCAAATGGAAGCTCGTTAAGTCTTGCCCCTGAATGAATTGCCGCCCGGTGAGCATATACTGCAGCTTCAATAAGAGAGTTGGATGCCAGTCTGTTTGCTCCATGCAACCCGGTGGAAGATGCTTCTCCCAGAGCATAGAGTCTGTCAATGTTACTTTGTCCGTTGATATCGACTTTAATACCACCACAGGAATAATGGGCACAAGGAACTACGGGTATCATATCCCTGGTTATGTCTATCCCTCTTTCAAGACAATGTTCATACACGTTCGGAAAGTGGTCCTTAAGCCCTTCATGATTCAGATGGGTACAATCGAGCCATACATGATCATCTCCCCATATTTTCATTTCATTATCGATGGCCCTGGCAACGATATCCCGGGGTGCAAGTGATCCTCTGCTGTCGTATCGGTTCATGAACTTTTCCCCTGAAAGATTCTTCAAAACTGCGCCATAACCACGTAATGCCTCCGTAATCAGAAATGAAGGTTTTCTTTCCGGATCGTACAATGAAGTAGGGTGAAACTGGATAAACTCCATATTTTCAATTGTTCCTTTTGCTCTGTAAACCATTGCAACTCCGTCACCTGTGGCAATTTCGGGATTTGTTGTAGTAAGGTAAACGTTTCCTATACCTCCTGTAGCAACAACTGTCACTTTTGAAAGAAGAGTGATCACTTGCTGATTAATAAGATCAGCAACATAGGCGCCGAAACACTTTATGTCAGGATAATTTCGTTTAACTACTTCTCCTAGATGGTGTTGTGTAAGCAGCTCAATTGCAAAATGATCTTCAAGGATCTCAATTTTAGCTTCATTCCTTACCTGTTCCATTAAAGTCTTCTGAATGCTTTCTCCGGTTTTGTCCTTATGATGTAGTATCCGGTATTCGGTGTGTCCGCCTTCCTTGGCAAGATCGTATGTACCGTCTTCCTTTTTATCAAATGATACACCCAGATTAATAAGATCTTTAATCCGGGCAGGCGCTTCCTGAACTACCATTCTTACAACTTCCTCATTACAAATTCCACCACCGGCAATCAGAGTATCACTTATGTGTTTTTCAAAGTTATCGGGCTCACTGAATACAGCAGCAATGCCTCCCTGGGCATACCGGGTATTTGTATCTTCAAGTTTTGCCTTGGTGACAATGGTAACTTTTCCAAACTTCACTGCCTTAAGTGCAAAAGTAAGCCCGGCTATACCTGAACCAATAACCAGAAAATCAGTTCTCTTTTTCATCACTTCTAAATTCAAAAGAAGGTGCAAAGATACAATTTAACCCCCCAACCCCCCAATGGGGGGCCTTAAAAACGATATTCATTTTTTTAAACACTTAGCCTAAGTTATTTTGCAGATAAATATATCGAATTGACTATTGAATAATATTATCTCAGTTGAATAATGTATAATACAATATCAAGCCCCCCACATGAGGGTTGGGGGGTAAAAAAATGAGGAGCCAGGAGCAAACCTAATTGTATAACCCAAGATTTTGAATTACTTTTGCCTTCCGCTAAAGTAAAATAAAACATTTATGGCTCAGGAAGATAATTTTAAAAAACTGGTTGCTCATTGCAAGGAATACGGATATGTTTTTCCATCGAGTGAGATCTACGACGGATTGAGTGCAGTATATGACTATGGCCAGTATGGAGTTGAACTGAAAAACAACATTAAGAAATACTGGTGGGACAGTATGGTCCTTCTCAATGATAATATAGTGGGTCTCGATTCAGCAATATTTATGCATCCGACAATCTGGAAAGCTTCCGGGCATGTTGATGCATTTAATGATCCGCTCATTGATAATAAAGATTCGAAAAAAAGGTACAGGGCAGATGTTCTTATTGAGGAACATCTGGCAAAGATCGATGACAAGATAACCAAAGAAGTGGATAAGGCCAGAGAAAGGTTTGGTGAAGCTTTCGATGAAAAAAAATTCAGGGAGACTAATCCAAGAGTGCTCGCAAACCAGTTAAAAATAGATGAGTTAAATGCACGGTTTTCAAAAGCTCTTAATGAAACCAATCTGGCGGAACTAAGACAGATTATTATTGATAATGAAATAGTCTGCCCGATATCAGGTACACGGAACTGGACAGATGTAAGGCAGTTTAACCTGATGTTTTCCACTGAGATGGGGTCAACCTCTGAGGGTGCAAATAAAATTTATCTTCGTCCCGAAACTGCACAGGGGATCTTTGTTAATTTTCTTAATGTTCAAAAGACTGGGAGGATGAAGATACCATTTGGGATTGCGCAGATAGGAAAAGCATTCCGGAATGAAATAGTTGCCCGGCAATTTATTTTCCGGATGAGGGAATTTGAACAGATGGAGATGCAGTTTTTTGTACAGCCCGGAAGTGAGCTTGAATGGTTCAAAAAATGGAAAGATACAAGGATGAGATGGCATCAGGCTCTCGGTTTCGGGAGTGAGAATTACCGCTTCCACGACCACGTCAAACTTGCTCATTACGCAAATGCGGCCACGGACATTGAATTTAAATTTCCTTTCGGGTTCAAAGAAGTTGAAGGAATACATTCAAGGACTGACTATGACCTGAAACAGCACCAGGAATTCAGTGGTAAAAAGATGCAGTATTTCGATCCGGAAAAAGGCGAATCATATATACCTTATGTCATAGAAACATCAATTGGTGTTGACAGAATGTTTCTGCAGGTGATCTCAGCAGCATACCAGGAAGAGGAATTAAAGAAAGAAGATGGCAGCACCGATATTCGTATTGTGCTTAGGTTACCGTCATTTCTTGCACCCGTAAAACTTGCAGTAATGCCTCTGGTAAAAAAAGACGGCCTCCCTGATATTGCTGAGAAAATTGTACATGACCTTAAATTTGATTTTAACTGTCAATATGACGATAAAGACTCTATAGGAAGAAGATACCGCCGGCAGGATGCAATCGGTACACCATATTGCATAACCATCGATCACCAGACTTTAGAAGACCAGAGCGTTACGATCAGATACCGTGACTCAATGGCCCAGGAAAGAGTAAGTATTGACCAGTTGAGGGATATAATAATGGAAAAAGTATCTATTCAGAGCTTGTTAAAAAAGCTATAAAATGAATAAGGTCCTGATAGTCACTTACTACTGGCCTCCAAGCGGTGGCGCCGGGGTACAGCGATGGCTCAAGTTTTCTAAATACCTCCCGGAGTTTGGATGGGAGCCGGTTATACTCACTGTGGATCCTGATTATGCAGCATACCCGGTTACTGATTTTTCGCTTAAGGAGGATTTGGCATCATCAGTAAAAGTTTACTCGACTCCTGCGACAAACTATTTCAGTATTTATAAAAAAGATATTTCAAAGATACCTGCTGCAGGTTTTGCAAATAGTGTGGATAATTCACTTAAAGGAAAGATACTTCGTTTCATAAGAGGCAATTTTTTCCTTCCCGACCCAAGAAAAGGGTGGAACAAATATGCATTTAAAAAAGCATGCGAATTAATTGAAGCAGAAGGAATAAGACATATTATAACTACAAGTCCGCCTCACTCAACACAGCTTATCGGCTTGAAGATCAAAAAGAAATATCCGACAATTAAGTGGATTGCTGATCTGCGTGATCCATGGACCGATATTTATTATTATAAACAGTTCTATCCTACATTTATCTCAAAATGGATCGATCTGAAGTTTGAAGAAAGCGTCCTGAAAAAAGCTGATAAAATAATAACTGTCGGAGCTTCACTGAAAAACCTGTATTCCTTAAAAGTACAGGGAGTAGAAAACAAGACAGAGGTCATAACTAACGGATATGATGAAGATGATTTTTCAGGAATCATTCCAACCATACCTGCCATATTCACCATTACCTATGTCGGTACTCTTTCAGATATTTACCCGCTTGACGGTTTCCTTAACGCCCTTCACATCTTTAAAGAAAAAGGGAATGAATATATGTTAAGATTTATAGGGACAGTATCAAAATATCAGAAAGATCTTATTCAATCAAAAGCCGGAGATTCAACTTTGGAGTTCATCCCGTATATTGACCATACCACAGCCATAGAATTTATGATTAAGTCTACTGTCCTCTTGCTTATTATACCTGATCATCAGAGTAATAAAAGCATAATTACAGGAAAAATTTTCGAATACATAGCTTCAGGAAAACCGATAATCTGCCTTGGTCCTGTTGATGGCGATGCCGCAGGTATTATTAGAGATACCGGGCACGGAATAACATTTTCTTATACCGATTCCAAATTGATATCTGAATATTTAGCGAGGCTGATCACTGATAAATCTATTATAGAAAAAATCTCTCCGAAAGCCTTCAGCAGAATGGAATTAACCAGGAAGATCATTCCATTACTTTCGGACAACAATTAATAGAATAATATACACTGATCCTTCACGCTTTTTATTTTTACCTTTAACATACGATTATATCTTTTAAGTTGATTTACTGAAAGTGAATTATGAAGATTGGAATTGTTGTTGACAATGAATTGAACAATGATATCCGTGTTCTCAGGGAAATAGGAATCCTGAAGGAACAGGGATTTGAAATTTTTGTATTATGCTTTGGGTTTTTCAAGACATATAAAGACCCTTTAAGCCAAATAAGGGTCACAAGGATAAACATCCCCAGAAAACTAAGAGACATTTTATTTTTTACACTTAATACAATTCCTTTTTACGAATGGCTTTGGGCATCGCAGATTAAGAAATTTATTATTAATAACAGTCTTGATTTCCTGCATGTACATGATCTTTATATGGCTCGGGCAGCATATAATGGAATAAAAAAAGCGAACAGGAAGATCCCAATGATTCTTGATCTTCATGAGAATTATCCCTACACAATAACTACTTACAACTGGACAAAAGGATTAATCAGGAGCCTTATCTCCCGGCCTGAAGAATGGAAGAAAAAGGAACGTGAATATATTGGTTATGCAGACCGGATAATTGTTCTCAGCAGTGATTTCAGAGATACTCTGTTAGAACAGTTTCCTGAGTTACCAGCAGAAACTTTTGCTGTTTTACCGAACGTCCCTGATCTTTCACAACCGGAATATAAAAGTGACAGGGTTGTAAAGAATCCTTTTAAGCAGGGATTTCCGATAATCTTTTATTACGGTGTGATTGCTGAGAGAAGAGGTATTTTTGATGCTCTGGGAGTTTTTATCAACCTGGTAAAAGAGGGTTATCAGGTTAATTTTCTTCTTATCGGACCGGTTGACAAAAAAGATAAACCACTTTTTTCAGAATTGACAGGTTCAGTTCTGTTAGCTGATCGTATCCATTATATTCCATGGATAGAATCAAAAGAATTCCCCGATTATCTGAGAATTTGTGATATATGCATTGCACCCTTTCATAAAAACCCCCAACATGAATCTGGTGTTGCAAATAAAATATATGATTATATGCTTGGAGGAAAACCTGTAATCGCTTCAAACTGTAAACCACAACAAAACCTTATTGAGAAACATAACTGCGGACTAATATTCGAAAATATTAAAGAGTTTCAAAATGCGATTATCAGGCTTATTAATGATAAGCAATTAAGAGAAAAAATGGGAGAAAACGGAAAGAAGACAATTATGAAAGAATATCATACAGAAATTGTTAAAGAGAATTTGATACAGATTTATAAGACATTAAACAGATAAAAAAGTTTAGGATGAACATATTGGTTCTCACACATTCATATCCTGATCTGAAAAACAAATGGCGTGGTATCTTTATACAGGAACAGGTTGAGGCCTTAAGTTTAAAGCATGATATTATCGTAGTCTATTTTAAAGTTGATTATTCGCACTTTGCTCCATTTCCCGAATACTCATTTTTAAAAAGTCAGAGCGGAAGAGTAACTCAATATGAAGTTACGATCAACAAGTCATTTCCGGTCATTACTCAAATAAAATTTTTATCAAATACTTTTCGTTTTATTAAAAATGAAATACTGAATCAAAATAAAATAGACATTATTCATAGTCATTTATCTTATCCCGGAGGATTTCTTGGAACGATAGTTCAGGAGAAAAAAAAGATCCCTAATATTCTCACAGAACATTCTAGGATAAAGTCATATTTCAGAAGTTGGTTTCACAAACAGTGTGTTATATATGCTCTGAAGAAGACAACTTGTATTATATCGGTAAGTAATGCATTACGAGAGGAAATCATTTCTCTTTCGCATCGTCCTGTAATCGTTATCCATAACATTGTTGATGTTGGTAAATTTCACATCATAGAAACGAAACCGGGAAAAATCATAAATATTGGTTTTCTTGGAGGATTGAACAATAATAATAAAGGATTGGACCTGTTATTAAAATCTGCTTCTCTGCTTGAAAGAAAAGATTTCTTTTTGCATATCGGTGGAAATGGGATTTTATTGGACAATTTCAAAAAGATGGCCAAAGAATTTGGAGTTGATGCGAATTGTAAGTTTTATGGAGAAATATCACGAAATGAAATTGCTGATTTTTATTCAAAACTTGATTTCTTTGTTCTTCCAAGCCGGTATGAAACTTTTGGAATAGTTCTGATTGAGGCTATGGCTTGCGGAATACCGGTTATCGCCACGAAATGCGGTGGTCCTCAGGAAATTGTGACAATATCAACCGGTATACTGATTCAAAAAGATAATGCTGAAGCGTTGAAAAATGCGATAACAAGTATGTCAGAGAACTTAGGATTATATAAAAAAGAAGCTATAAGAAAGTATGCAAACGACAATTTTGGGAAAGAGGTTTTTGTTGAACGGCTATCTGACCTGTATCAGGAAATTATAACAAATAAATCAAATGAGTAAAAAAGAGACCTTTTCAAAAGACGTCAGACATCTCTATACAGAAAGTTATTTCATGAAAAGTGCGACCGGCCATGAAGAATTTAAAATCTTTGATGGGAAATTTGAACAGCTGATCGATAAATTCCAGATGATTATAAACCGGCTGTATTTACATCAGTCTGACAGTCTGCTGGATATAGGTTGCGGAAGAGGCGAACTGGTGATCTACCATGCTTTGAACGGAGGAGAGGCCACAGGTGTCGACTTTTCAGAAGAGGCAATAAAACTGGCAAAGGCAAAAGCGGATGAGCTAAAAGCCAAATGTAACTTCCAGATCAGTTCCTTTGAAAAGATTGATGAAAAAATCAAATATGACCGTATTGTATCTATTGATTTTATTGAGCATATCTCAATTGAAGAAGGAAAAGCTTTCTTTAAAAAATGTTACAATTTATTAAATACCAATGGGAGATTAATTATATATACTTTCCCTAATACAATCCGAAGAAGAATTGGATATAAACTGATAAGAGCATTAAGCATTATTAAAGGGAAACCATTACCAAAAAAGGAACCTGATACGATTTCGGATCATTATAAACAGTATCATCTGAACGAGCAAAACTATTTCAGTCTGAAAAAAAGTGCCATGAATGCGGGTTTTGGTAAAGTCAGAATACAATATATTGACTTAAGCATAAAAGATTCTTTTTTAAAGTCAGTTCTTATCCACACTCCTTTCAGACATCTTTTTCTTAAAGGGCTGACCCTGATTGCCGACAAGTAATTCAATAACAGTTATCCGGTAAAATTGTAAATACTATCTTAGCATTCTCAAAATGTTTTATTTGAATATGCTATTTTAAAATACGGCCGCAAAATTATATCATGTTAAAATCAATTAAAACTTCATTTAAAGACACAATCATCTATGGTCTGGGTAATGTAGCGATTAAGATCGTCGGGTTGTTACTGATCCCTATATATACCAATCAGAAGTTTTTCTCAACCGATCAATTTGGCGTACTCACGATCCTGGAGATTTCCGCTACGGTTTTAACGGCCATGCTTGCATCTGGTCTGCCACAGAGTCTCACAAGATGGTTCTGGGATAAAGATTATAAAGATAATCAGAAAGGCATTTTTTTTATGTCCCTTTCAACTCAGGTAATTGTCTCTGTAATATTTTGCCTGACTCTGATCCCTCTCTCAGGCAGTTTATCTTTAATGATATTCTCAAAACCCGACTGGGCAAGGGTAATCACATTGGTTATTCTTGCATCGGCTATTCAGTCACTAAATAATGTCATCAATACTCTTATGCGGCTCCAGTCAAGATCTGTGCTCTATTCCGTCACGAACCTGCTTAAACTTATAGTAGTATTATCTCTCACTCTCTATTTTATACTTTCTAAAAAGATGGGGCTTGAAGGGATATATCTGGCACAGGTTATTGGCAATGGTTTAATTGTTTTATTATTAATTGGTTATATAATTAAAAATTCCAGGGTGTTTTTTGA
>OCZT010000219.1_pt1 | contig 55466 bp, 46 predicted proteins | sample 1539031 | NCBI WGS metagenome assembly OCZT01 (sample SAMEA3539308, study PRJEB22396) | soil metagenome | biome: tundra; feature: field; material: soil | place: USA | collected 2010-05 | depth 0.15 m
TTGGTGCAGTTCCAGCCGTGGGCGCAGTTTCAGCAGTTGGTGCAGTTCCAGCCGTGGGCGCAGTTTCAGCAGTTGGTGCAGTTCCAGCCGTTAACGCAGTTCCAGGGTTTTGGAGTTAATTGTGGAATGCTCACAATCTTGAGTGGGAATGGAAGTATTTAAGTGATAATGACAATAAGTGATAATGACAAAAACTGTCAATGAATCGGCGGTCTATGCTGTAGATATAAGGATCTTCATGCTTCTGTGATCTTTGGAGAGAATACACGAAAATTCACTAGAGATATTTCATTAAATTAGGATTGCGACACCTAACTCCATTAAAATGAAAGTTTTGGTGGTACTCTAATTATGAAAGGAATTCTTCAAAATCAAATGTTTTGATCTTTCCTGGAGAGACTTTTGAATGGCCTCTCGTTACATTATTTATTCAACAGAATATCTCACATCAGAATCTGACGAGGTATCTTTATTTCTTCTGGGATAGTCAAAAATATTGAGGATCCCACATGATATATATTTGTCAATAAAAATTAAATAGAGTGATGAAAAGAAGAATCTCCGAGATTACAGGCCTGTATAGTGTTTCAAGTACATGTCATCTATTGCATCACTAAAGGAATACCTCGATTTGACGTAAAATCTATTGAATTTAAGGAAACAACCAAAATTTCAATTACTTCTAAAGAAGAAATATTCAAGGTAGATTATCCAGCCTACGGTAATTATAGCTCTGAGAGAAAAGTGAGCATTATAGAGTAAACAGAATTGATTTGCAATAGCTTAGGACTCTATGAGAACTGAGTCCTAAATCAGTTTTGTTTTAACCTTCGGTAGTTGTTGTAAGTATTGCAAACAGAAAAATGACTACTACCGTTACGGGAAAAAGAACTGAATTAAAGGACTACATGCTTCAATGCATAAAAATGTAGCATTTATTAAACTGAAAGTTTAATCATAAAGACATCAGTCATTAATGATAGAGTATTCCTTCTTTTAGAAAATAACATAAGTATAAAAAACATTTTGAAAAATAGCATTTGCTTATGAATATGAAAGATATTTTATGATTTCTTTAAAAATGTGACAGTTGTCACAATAAAACACTATATTTAGGAAGCTTAGAAGAATTCGAAGGCAAAGTTTAAATCATCTAAATTGAAGAGATCTGGTCAAAAAAGAACCAATGATTTCTTAGTTTCAAAAAAGAGCTAGAGGCTTGAAGCATGCCCAGTCTTTAGGGTGGGTTGAAAGCACATAATTTATTTTTTTAAATCCTTATTTCAGCTAGCTGTTGTCAGTCAAAACTATTTTGAGGTAAATTTGCAAAGTTTAAGGATGCTAAAGTTTAATTAGTGCAGAGTCTGTAATCCCATTTGATGAAGTCTGAAAAACCGGAACTTCTGGCTCCAGCTGGAGATATGAGAGCCCTTATCGCAGCCGTATTAAATGGAGCAGATGCTGTGTACCTTGGAGCTCAGGTTTTCAGTGCCCGGGGGTATGCATCGAATTTTTCAGAAAAAGAGCAGGAAGAAGCAATTGATTATGCCCATCTTAGAGGCGTAAAGGTATACTTCACTGTAAATACTCTGCTTAAGGATGAAGAAATTAATAGCGCCCTCAAACTGCTTTCTCGGCTGAGAGAAATGGGAGCAGATGCAATTATCATCCAGGATCTTGGGTTGATTTCTCTTGTTAGAAAATATCTACCAGATCTCCCGTTGCATGCGAGCACACAGATGACTCTGCATAATAGTGAAGGAGTTGAATTTGTAAAAAAATTAGGAATCAAAAGAGTTGTGCTCTCTAGGGAAACCTCCCTTAAAGATATAAAACGGATAAAAGAAAAGAGCGGAATTGATATTGAAATTTTTATCCATGGAGCTCTATGCATTTCCTATTCTGGTCAGTGTCTCCTGAGTAGTCTTATAGGTGGAAGAAGCGGAAACAGAGGATATTGTGCCCAGCCATGCCGAAAAAAGTATGGTCTGTACTACAATGGAAAACGTATCATAACAACCGGAGACTATCTCTTAAGTCCAAAGGACCTTAACACAAGTTCAGATCTAGGAGCTTTTATAGAAGCAGGGATTAAGTTCTTTAAAATAGAAGGCAGAATGAAGAGGTCTGAATATGTTGCAGGTGTTGTCAGGGTCTATCGCCACCTTCTTGACAGGTATGCTGAAAATCCTGCAGCATATTATGTTTCCCAAGAAGAACAGGAAATACTTACCCAGATCTTTAATAGGAGTTTTACTTCTGGATACTTCTTCGAAACTCCACACGGAAAACTCATGAGCAGGGAGAATCCACATAATCGTGGAATTCCAGTAGGCATTGTCGTGGGGTATGATCATAGTTCAAATCAAATTCTTGTAAAGCTTTCGCACTTTCTCCAGCTTGGTGATGGAATAATGATCAAAAACGCCGGTACCGTATCAGAAGGTAAAGGAAAAATCGTATCTTCAATGCGTACCGAGAAAGGGCTTGTATACAGTGCAGAAAAAGGAGATTTAGTAAAGCTTCCCTTTGATTCAAGGGTGCCATCAGAAAGTACGGTATACAGAACAAAGAATAAGAAGCTTATAGAGTCCCTTAAAAGAGAAAGCGAATCCGAAACATTGAAGCCTAAGATTCTTGTATCTATTACCTTAACCGTTAAAATAGGAAGACCTATCAGATTTATGATAAAGGATAGGGATTCAAACACAATAACAATCGAATCTGAATACCTTGTTGAGAAGGCAGAGAAGCACCCCATTTCAACAGCTCAGATCGAAAAACAGCTATCAAAGCTTGGAAATACACTCTTTGAGGCAACTGAGCTTAATGTAAATTTGGAAGGTGATGTTTTTGTCCCTGTGGGCCAATTGAACGACCTAAGGACAAAAGCAATCTTACAGCTAGAAAATCTACGAATATCAAAGCGGAAGCGAAAACCTCTTCATTATCTGAAATTCCCTGATCCAGTTGAAGAAATGAGACGGGAAGGAGAGCATATCACCACGAAAAACTCTCCTGTACATCCTATGCTTTCGGTTTCCGTTTATTCCTTAAAAGGGCTCGACGGAGCGATTGCAGGAGGAGCAGATTGTATTTATTTCGAAGAAGGGTTTATCAGAAAATCGGAAATAGCGGTACAAATAAAAAAAAATACAAAGGATCACAATATCATTTTCGAAAAAGCTGTTTTAAGAACCCGGGCTGCAGGCAGAAAAATATATTTTAGTACCCCCAAGATTGTGAAAGACCCAGAAATGGAGTCCGTAAAAAAAATTATATTTCTTGCCAAAAAGCTAGAAGCTGATGGCGTTATTGTATCAAATCTGGGGACCTTAAACCTCGCAAAAACAGAGAATATCCCTTTTATTGTAGACAGTTCTTTAAATATACTTAACAGCTTTACTTTTTCTTATTTTTTGCAGTACGGAGCTCAAATGGTTGTAATTTCTCCGGAGCTGACGCTTGAAGAACTAAAAGAAATTGTTTATTACGGGCCTGCGGAATGTATCGTCCACGGGAGGCTGGAATTAATGGAATCTGAACACTGCCTTGTGGGAGGACTGATCGGCAAACATCCTAAATATTGCAATGCACCATGCGGTTCTGGAGATTTTACACTGGTTGATGAAAAATATTACAAATTTCCTTTGCTCATGGACTATCAGTGCAGAATGCATATCCTCAATTCTAAATCTCTCTGCATGCTTGAATACGTCCCTATGCTTCTTGAAAGTGGAGTCTTAAGTCTTAGGATAGGAATTCTCGAAATGAAAAATGATGAAGAAACAAGGGAAGTGACCTACGCATACAGGAATGCAATTGATACCTATCTAAGGGGAGGAGATATTCTACACAAAAAGAGTGGGAAGCAGGGAAACAGTTTCACTACAGGGCATTATTTCAGGGGTGTGAATTAAAAAATCAGAAGTACGGGAAAATGAATAGAAAAGTGAGTTCGATGGAAGTTAAGGAGGGAAATTATATGGAAATCAAAGGGGTAACTACTATAAAAGTTAAGGCAAGAAGATAGTTATGGAAAAGAAATGAAAATTATTAAGGAAAGTGAAACTTGTCCTTATTGTACAATTTTTGCTAAGGAAAAAGCATATTCTAGACTCATTTTTGAGAATAATGAATGTATAGCCTTTGCTCCTTATTATTCAACTGGATTATTTGAAGTGTGAATTCTCCCTAGGAGACATGTTAGTTTTCTCGAAGATTGTAATGATTAAACTCTTTTTTGCCCTTGGCAATATTTTAAGAGCTTCTCTCATAAATTACAGGAGAGTCCTAGGAAATATTCCTTTCAACTATATGTTTTACCAGCTTTTCAAAAATTCTGAATACCACCTAAATCTTCGGCTTCTCCCTAAGCTTTCTATCAATGCAGGTTTGAGCTGAATACAGGACTTATATCAATCCAGTTCCTCCGGAAAGAGCTGCCTCATATTTGAGGGAGATCTCATGCTTGAAAAATGAAGACCGACTGAGAAATTGACCAAAAAAGAACTCAAAGGAAATATTTTATTCCAGCATAATTTGAAAGAAACACACATGATGTAGAGAATTGGATAAACTCCTAAATTTCGCCCTAAACTGATAGATGATATATAAATGATTCATGGCAATCAGAAGATTTCGATAAAAGACTGAATTTCGTCATATGCTTATAACTTATGTATAGATTATTCTTGAAAATGTGACTTTTATCTAAATCCTACTTATTTTATAAATACAGTAATTTGCATGACGTAGTTCTATTTTATAGTTCATAGGTAGCTCAGTCATAAATCAGTCAGTAAATAATGTTTTAGGGGAAGCCTTCACACTGTAGCAAACCGCGGTGCATTAGATTGGAATAAGATGTATTCTTTTTTCTGATCCAAAATTATCACAATATTGATATTGGATTCGTAGTCCTTAAATTTATATTAAAACTATTTTTGAGTACGCTAATCCAGAATATCTCTAAAAACAATATTTTAACACTCTGATAAATTCAGTTGGTCCTGACCTAAAATCATTTTCACTTTTCTATTCCAGGCTTGAAAGTTTCTCACGGTTTTTTTAAGCAGCTTAGATTTCCATTAATTATAAATTATACGGCAACTTATGGAAAAGCTGATGGCCCAAAAAATTCTTATTACCAATGATGACGGCGTATATTCCACAGGCATTAAAGCTGCTTTTGATAGCGTTTCTGATCTTGGGGAAATTACAATTTCGGCTCCTGCTATCCAGCAGAGCGGGGTCGGACGTTCGATTTCTATCTTTGAGCCCCTTCGAATCACAAAAACAGATGTCGGAGGTATACCTGCATATGCTGTGAGTGGAACTCCTACAGACTCTGTGATTTTGGGTATCTTCACGATTCTCAAGGAAATGCCTGACTTGGTGCTTTCCGGCTTTAACATTGGAGAAAATATAAGTACGGATACGATTACTACCTCAGGGACAATCGGAGGAGCCCTGGAAGCTGCAAGTTACGGCATTCCTGCAATTGCAGCCTCCATGCAAGTGCTCGATGAAGGACAGAAATTCGATGATCCTAGAGATTATCACAGAGAGCGCTTCGAAACCGGGATCAAAGTAGTGAACAAGATTGCCCAAAACGTCCTAAAGCATGGGATGCCGAAGAATGTGGACCTCCTGAACATCAATATTCCCTATCATGCCGAAGAAAATACGCCGATAGAGATCACTCGCCTTGCGCGGAAAGTTTTTAAAACTGATGTCGAAGAACGTCATGATCCAAGAGGCAGACCCTATTACTGGATTACCGGAAAAATGATCAAGGAAGAGAAAGAAGGGACAGATGTGCACTCAATAATGCAAAAAGGGCACGTCTCAATAACTCCTGTTTCTCTGGATTCAACTGCTAGGATAAATTTTTCCGAGATCACAAAGTATCTCTAAAATATCCTCAAATTTTAATTCCTTTTAAAATAAAAATTCTTGTGCTGTAGAAATTTTGATTTTCTTTTTGACAGATAAATTTTCTTGTATTTTTTAGATATTTACATTATCAACTATTTAATATATATATACATTGAAATTGGTAAAAGGTATTGTTTTTAATTGATGCAATTGGTAATGATGATTATTTTACACCTTTCCATTGGTGCCGAACCAAAAAAATTGTACCTCAAAAGTAATTAAGATTATGAAAGGTATCACAGCAAGAAGAATCTTCAGAAAATAACTTGAAATTAAAACGCAGTTATGGTTGGCGAGCTGGGGAGTGAGAAGGGTCATATTGAAATGCGGATGATGATACAACTTTAAATAAATGTAATTGAAACTAAGTTGAAAATAAAGAAACTGGGAAGAAAAAGAAGCTTATGAGGAAATGAAAATATCTGATTTTAAATAAATCATTTATACTCCGAGCTATGTCGTGAATATAAACAGTTGCTTGAAAAGGGAATAGTTTAGTGCCACAAGAGCTTTATTTTTTCTCTGAACCAGATAGGAAAGTATCCCTCTATTAAACAATAACTTATTAAGTGAATCAAAATGTCGGATCCATTAAAACATACCAAAGTCCATGGAAAAATCCCAATTAAAGAACACTTCCAACTTAAGGAAACCATAGTTACGATAGTTGCAAACAACCCAGCTCATATAGAAATTGCAAAAAAATCAATTCGAACCCACAGGGCAGCCCTGGAAATTCACATCCTTTCTGACCCTTATTTTCAGTTTACCCTCGAGCCCTATGAATGCCAAAAAACTGCACCTGAAATTGTTAAGAGAATGATTAAAGCTGGAAATACGATGGGAATAGGGCCAATGAGTGCAGTTGCAGGCACAATTTCTGCCCTCGCAGTGGAAGCTATGGTAGAAGCCGGAGCAAAGTATGCCATAGTTGATAATGGAGGTGATATAGCACTAATTAACGATCAACCTATCGTCATCGGAATCTACTCAGGGCAATCCTCTATCAAAGATGTTGGACTGGTTCTCGAGCCACGGGACTCAATAACAGGTGTGTGCACTTCAGCAGGGACAGTGGGCCCTTCAATAAGTTTTGGAGCGGCAGATGCCGCTTCAGTGTTCTCAGATAATGTTTCTCTGGCTGATGCAGCTGCAACATCACTAGGAAATGAAGTCGGTCTCGGAAAAGAATCTGTAAAGGCTTCTTTTAACTCAGTAAAAGGTATCCCAGGAATAAAAGGTGCAATTGTGATTCAAGGTGAATACATAGGTATGTGGGGTAATATTCCGAAAATTACCCGAGTTGCTGTAAAATACGAATGCATAACAAAAGCGTGAATATTAGCTTGGAATTTTTTAGAAACTTTTTTTAGAGTGTCTTTTGGCCTTTGTTGCGAAAATACATTTTTTGAGTGAATATTATCAACCAATCAGCTACCTTTACTACTAACTTATTTTGATGCTATACCTAAATGATTAGTTTAACAATGGTTTTTATAAAAATAGTCATTCGTATTTATCGGAGGTGAGAATATCATTTATATTTAATTTTAACCCCAAGAAAGTCCTTGACTCCGTCTAGTTTTCACCCATAAGCTTAGAGAATAAATAAATTTCACCTATTTTTCGCGATTTCTCCATGAACGTAAAATAAATGTCGAGTGTGGTGAATAATTGCCTCTTTCAGAAAGATTTATGTGGTTGTCTGACTTCCAGTACCTATATCAAAAGTTAATTTTTTTATTTCAGAATCTTTGTATCCTCCCATTTGGATTAATAAGATTTAGATAAACCTCAAATTTTTGCTGGTTATTTATAATGCCTATATAAGCAAATTGTTGAAATTAGAGGTTTATCGGAATTCTCTTTAGTTTATCCAGCCTGTGCACTGTTAAGGTTTGCCTTTATACTCATTTAATACGCCTTTTTGTAGGTAATCTTCGCCGGAAATCGAAATGTGCTGCAATCTACGTGGCACGCAGTCTTGCGGATATCCTTGAAAATATTAAGCTGACCGACTTGCCCTTCGATTCTTGTAGCACTCATTTCTCTTAAAACTGGTTTTGCTTGCTTTGGTAACCTCATAATGAATTCCTCCATTTCCCCTTTTTTATTTTCCGTGAAGGAAGCTATTATGTCGTCACATAGGCAACTATTTGAAACAAATTGTCCCTCCTTCAAATTATCCTTACTTATTATCACCGTCCTCGTCATAGTGATAATAACTACACATTAATTGGTGCTACTCAGGTGACGAAAGCCTTAAAGTGGTACTTAATCAAATCGCTTCGACTTAGTACACCGACCAAAACCATACTTTTCCAACTGTAACAGGAACCACGTCACTTACATCAACAGCAAAGCGACACACCTTTCTTGAGATGGTAAAACTATTGACCGGGTCAAAGAACGTCAGCTTCACATCCCAGTAATCCGAATCAGGCCGACAACAGGGCTTTTTTCTATTTCAATGATATCCAGCACCAAGTTCTCGCGAGCTGCCTGCTCAAAGACAGGAGTTACCTGGAACGCGTTTGTCCCGGTAAAGTTCATGGCCCTTTCAGGTGAAACTCGACCCAGGTTCATCAACTCGTAATATACCCGCTCCGAGAAATTACGAACACCTGCTTCCATCTCATAGTATACCTTCAGTGCCTTTTTGTCATCGGTATCTTTGGGCTGCGGCCGATCACTGCACGTAATAAAGCATCTTTAGACCAATTGCACATTCCTCGCAATTCCGGCTTAATGACTGATACCATCTGGCCAGAAAGGAGTCTTGTTTGTCCTGCAATAACCCCTGGAATCAATATTTATTGAGACCTTCGGCTTGTTGTGCCTTCCGAAATTCGCGTAGCTGTTCGTAAGTTGTCGAGGCAAAAAATAGTAACCCAGCATACCAAAAACATATACGAGATACTTTATATCTCCACAGCTCGCGGGATGGACCTGCTCCAGTATGATAGACTTGGTGGCCACACCCAGGTTTGCTATCATTGATTCCGCTGCTTGTGCATCAGATGCATGGATCTAGGGCCCAGTTATTTCAATACTTTATCCTTATTGTCAATCTCATTTAGTTCCTCCGTCTTCATCTGCCTTTTTGGACAACCACAATTTTCGTCTATAAATTAAGTCACATTCTTCTCCAGTATCTGGTTTTTCGTTCGTTTGTTCGTCTCGTTATCTATTTATTTTAGCTCAATAGAATCAACATTTTCTAGAGCTTTCATCACGTCCAAGGTAGAACTCTGATATGGCGCTGCTATCTCAGGATTAAGCGGTGTAAACTCCGCATTTTGCACACCAAGAACAGGCAGTCTTTTGGAAGATGCCCCCAATCCTATAGCCACATGCTCCTGAATTTGTTGTACCAAATTATTATCAGTCACAGCTTGTTGTCTTTTCGTGACAAGATTATAAGCTCCTCTGATGTTTAAACGACCCCTTAAATGACGAGAACAATCTGAACCTTCAGAAGGAAAACACGGCTGGACTCCTTGGAAAATAGCTGCCCTCACAGCATATGGACCTGGTTTGTCTCCCATTTGTATCTGGATGCTTAACAGCAAAGCAACAATACCAGAAACTATTGGAGTAGAAAAGCTTGTACTGCTTTTTAATGGTGACACCACCAGGCGCTGCCCAGTAATTTTTCGCCAAGTGCGAGAATACCGTTATTTAGATACGCCTCTCCCAATTATTGAAATCTAACGGCAACCCCCGAGCATCCATTGCCCCTACCGCCAAGGTCGAGGAAATGGCAGCTGGAACATGGAGGCATTGACATCCATCATTTCCCACAGCTGCAACAATTAAAATACTGTTTTCGGCGCAGAGACGGTAGCGGGTGAGGTTCACCAGAGGAAACCTGTTCAGTGCCACTTATGTTTATGACCTGGGCTCTTTGTTCAACGGCTTGTATGATTGCATGAGCGAGGTCGATCTGCGAACAGGGGGCAATTGAATCATCAGGCACATCCTCAAAAACAGGAATAATGAGTCCACGCCAGCCGGGAGAAATATCATGGATAGGGCTAGCATGTTGGCCAAAGATTAGGCTGGCAACATGTGTTCCGTGGTTTGCACTTGGTTCCTCATCGGAAAGATCTGAAACTAAAGTTTCTAATTTGGTTATTTTGGCTTTGTTGAAACACGGATGTGTTAGATCAACTGGCCCATCAAGAATAGCAATGCAAGTTTCTGCATCTCCTACAGTTCACTGTAGAATATCTTTTGCCTTTATGATAAACACCCAAATTCGGTGCCTACTGCGAGTTAATCTATGTAACGTACTATTGCATTGTAACTATCTATCCATTGCAATTTCAATTAACTACCTTGATCCTGAAAACCAAGATGTTCAATTAGACACATATATATATATATATTGTTTTTTGATACTTTTAAAGTTATTTTATACATTTGTCCTCTGTTTATTTTAAATTATTTTGACAAAAGATAGTTTCTGAATAAAATTCACTTTGTCATAAAATATTTCAAAATAGAATTACAATTTAATATCAATTATATTTATATCACTTTCAGCGATATTTATTATAAACAGATAGGCAATTGGATGAAGCAATAAAGACCTATGGCAAAGCAATTAAAATTAACCCACAACTCAGAAGCTTGGCACAATAAAATACTTTATCTAAATAGGTTAAATAAATCCGATTTGTAGGTAATGTACCTAAAAATCTGTAAAATATGTTTTAATGTGTCTTTACTTCATCAAAAAACCATATTTAACTTCCTGTTCAGCTTCCTGAATGAGTTCATCTGGTGTTTTTTCAGTGAGTTCACAAAATGCTTTTATAGCTTGAAGGTAATTACGCTGAGTATTAGCACTTGTGTCAATCGACAAAAACCAATTCGATAGAATTGAATCGTTTTTCAGATCACTGGCATAACTTAATGTCAGTTTAAGGTTTTTCATATTACAAATCACCTGATCTAATGTATATATGATTGCCGATCCACATTAACTGATAAATGTATCAATCTCTTTCCAGTTTAAGCCAAAATCATATTTACCGACATTATCAGACCTGAAGGCCTAAATTATAAGAGTCCAGGAAGTCCAGCTTTAATAAACCAGAAAACATATCTCGAAATAGGAATATTTACCACTTTTCGAGAAAAAAGCATCTTTATGGAAGGCGACGGGGGGAAATCGACATTATGCCCCTGAGCTGCAAAATAACTTAATTTGGAAAAGGAGGAGATTATGACAACTGTATTTGATGTCCCTTCAATGGAACTCATTGAAAAGGTTGCAGACATTCTTGAGAAAAACGAAAATATTGTTCCCCCTAAGTGGGCAGAGCACGTGAAAACCGGAATTCATAAAGAACTGCCCCCGAATAATGATAATTGGTGGTATATCAGATGTGCTGCAATCCTAAGAAAAATTTATACGGATGGACCTGTAGGGATTGAAAGGCTTCGCTCAGTATATGGCGGGAAGAAGGATAATGGATCAAGTCCAAGCCACAAAGCAAAAGGTAGTGGTTCAATTGTTAGAAAGGCAGCGCAGCAGCTTGAGGCTGCAGGTTACCTGCAAAAGGTAAAAAACGGAAGAACAGTATCTGCAAAGGGCCGTTCAATGCTTGACAATGCAGCCAATGAACTAAAACATGAACTCATTGATAAAATTCCTGAACTTGCAAAATACTGAGATAGGTTCTTTCCAAAAGGGACTTTATATGTTTAGTAGTCCCTTCCAAATATATTATATACCTTAATACAGGTTGTTCCGGAAAATGATTTTTTTGGATGATTTTACATGTCTACAATGGACGACGAACTCAACGAAATTCGAAAGAAACGGCTCGCAGAAATCCAGAGACAGCATGTACAGCAACAGCCTTCTGACATGCAGGCAGCCTACCAGCAGGAACAGGCAAGAGATGATATAGAAGCTCAGAAACAGATGATCCTTAGGCAAATTCTAACTCCTGAGGCCAGAGAGCGCCTTACAACTATGAAGATGTCAAGGCCTACTCTTGGGGAGCAGCTTGAAATGCAGCTCATCTCGCTCGCTCAGACAGGACGCTTACCATCTCAAATAGATGATGAACAACTTAAAAAGCTTCTGATGAAGATGCAGCCAAAGAAGCGTAAGACTTCCATAAATCGGATTTAAGAGTAATGAGAACTTCTATCCTCTTTAGCGGAGGCAAGGACAGTTCGCTTTCGGCCCTTTTGATGGAACCGTTTTTTGAGATCGAACTTGTTACGTGCAGTTTCGGTTTGCTTCCCAATGGAGAGCTAGCAGCAAAAACTGCAAAAGAGCTACAGTTTCCTCACCGGATTCTCTTTCTGGAAAAGGAGATCCTTGAAATGGCATATAAGAAAATAATAAAAGACGGGTTCCCTAAAAATGCTATTAATTATATCCATGAAAAAGCTATAGAAACACTTGCTTCAGATCCAGAGGTTAAATGCATTGCTGATGGAACCAGAAGAGATGATAAAGTTCCTGTCCTTTCAATTTCACAGTTGAGAAGTATTGAAGACCGACTGAAAATTCAGTACATTTGTCCACTGAGAGGATATAATAGGAAGACTGTGAGTATTCTCGCTGAACACTACTTAAGGATTGAGGAGGGACCAAGTGAGAGTACTCCTAAAGCAGATTACGAAAACGAGCTTAGAGAATTAATACGACAGAGACACGATGAAAATAAAATAAAGGAACTATTTCCTGCTCACCTCCAATCTCATGTGCTTTCCAGGAAAGAGCAGCCCTGAAAAAGATATGTGAAAGTTCGAAAGTATCCCGATAGATAAAAAATTCTGGAATAAAGATTTATACGATAATCGAGTTATATTCAAACCTTGCAGATTAACTGAGACTTCCATAGAATTCACAGGATACTGTTTGAGAGCTACTTTTATCCAGCGGGGCAGAACCGCAATTATGTAAGGATTAAGATCACAGGTATCTAATAGCTGGATATAACCACAGATTATAGAGCTAAATTACTTACAGATAAACAGGTGTGATCCATTTGAGTCATAACATGAAAGGACAAAAAATGCGCCTGGCAAAGGCGCACAAACAGAACACACGCGTTCCAGTGTGGGTTATTGTGAAAACTAACCGGAAGGTAGTAAGCCATCCCAGACGTAGGCACTGGAGAAGGAGAAATCTTGATGTTAAGTAATCGAGGATGGTGAATGAAAAATGGCAGAAGACTTAGTGAAAGAACAGATCTACACTATCCCTCTCAGGGCGGCAAGAAAGGTACCCACCTGGAAAAGAGCCAATAGGGCAGTTACTGAAGTAAGGATTTTTATCATGAAACACATGAAGGTCGAGTCTGTACAGATTAAGCTGGACAGATCCATTAATGAACATATCTGGGAAAAAGGTTGTGAAAAACCTCCACTCTCCATCCGGGTCAGAGCTGTAAAATTCGCAGATGGTGAGGTGCAGACAGAACTCTCCCAGTAGAACATACCAGAAAATGAAAATTACCAACAAGTATGATTAGAACTATTGATATCTATGATACCCCAATGATAGGGGTTTTTGCAACCTGCACAGACAATATTGCTCTTGTTCCGCCTATGACAAAGCTCGATATCTGTGCTAGGATTGAGAAATCGTTGAATGTAAGGGTAGTTGAGACTCTTGTAAATGGAAGTGTTGTGGTAGGAGCTCTTTCTAGAGGGAATTCAAACGGATTTTTGTTTTCATATGGAACCAACACAAGAGAGCTGCAAAAACTAACAGGAGTTAAAGTAGAGACTCTTCCAGATAGATTGAATGCAGTCGGAAACATTGTGCTTGCAAACGATTCAGCATCTCTTGTTCACCCAGAACTGTCAGACAGGGCTATTGAAACTATTTCAAGAACTCTTAATGTCGAAGTTTATAGAGGAACAATTGCCGGGATAAAAAATGTAGGTATGGCAGGAGTTGTCACCAACAAAGGACTCCTGGTACATCCGAGAGTAACATCTTCGGAGAGAGAAATTCTGGAAAAGATATTCGAGCTCCCAGTGAGCATAGGGACTACAAATTTTGGAACTCAGATACTAGGCTCAGGCATACTTGCTAATTCAAATGGGTATTTAGCAGGTTCAGAGACTGCAGGGCCTGAACTTGGCAGAATCGAAGAAGCACTCGGATTCATAAAGTGAGCACTAATCATTCAATTTTTGCGAAATGAAGCTACATCAAGAGTGGTGACCAAGATGAAGAATTTTTTTGTCAAAGGCAAATTTAAAGCAGGAAGTAACTGGGAAAATTTCACTAAGAAAGTTGAAAGTCAGAATGAGAAAAATGCAATAGATAAGGTATATTCTGTCTTTGGAAGCAAGCATTGCATTAAAAGAAGCCAGATCCAGATAGAAAGCATTGCTGAGGAGTGAAGGATATGGTCGAAATCAGTGAAGATGCCAGAAATATTGCGTCTAAGTATCAGGAATTCCAGAGAGAAACTGAAGCCTTGAAGCAGGAAATGAGTATGATTCAGGTTTCTATTTCAAGCTGCGATCAGACAATTATAGCCATCAACGAGCTGAAGGCAGCCTCAACAGAAGGTAAGATTGCCGAAACAATGGTTCCTATAGGTTTTGGCTCATTTGTTTATGCCGAAGTTAAAAATGCAGACAGGATCATTGTAGACCTCGGAGCAGGTTTTAGGGCGGAAAAAACAGTAGATGAAGCTATTGAAACCTTGAACAGCCGAAAAGAGCAGCTTACAAAAATTCTCGAACAGATGAGCGCTTCACTGACTAAATTCATACAGAGTATGCAGGCTTTGGAAGTTGAGGCTGCAAAAATTCAGCAACTTGGCCAGGCTTAAAAAACCTGGTTTAAGCAAAATCTAAATCAAAGATTTCAACTTATTAAAGAGGATTTCGAGAAACATCCGATTTCAACAAATTGCATATATACGTTTCATAAGCAATCAACTAAAAATTGGGCTATATAGAAATCTTCTGAAGAGTGAAAATTTTTACTTTAATATACGATAGAAGATTTCGATAAATTCTCAAATTTCGTCCTGTGCTTATAAATGGTATCTAAATGATTAGTGGAAATCAGAGGTTTATTCGAGATCTACAATATCTTATTTCTTATTGAATATCTCTTGGATGGATCCTGTGTTCAACAAATTTAAAGAGAAACTTGGGAGTTTTAAAAAAGCGCTCAGCAAAACTATTGAAAAGAAAGCAGTAGCTATTGAAAATGAAGCTAAAAAAACACCCGAAAATGAAGACGTCTCTGAAGGGGAACTCGAGCCAGTTTTAGAAGAGACAAATTTTATAACATCTGTGAGAGAGGGACGTTCCGGAATTGAACAGATAGAGTCGGTAACTACTACGCCAATAACTGTTGACAAAGAAGACCAGAAAAAGGTCGAATACCAAAAAAGAGTTCAAGAGAGAAAAAAAGCGGCAGAAATTGAGGCTGAAAAAGAAAAAGCGTGTGTAGATAAAAAACCTGAGGAGAAAAAATCCTTTTTCAAAAAGGTATCGAATGTTGGATTTGCACAGAAAGCAAAAGCTCTGGTCTTTGATAGGGAAATCTATCTAGATATTAAGGATTTGGAAGAGCCTCTCTGGGAACTCGAAATGGGTCTTCTAGAAAGTGATCTTGCTCTCTCAGTTTCCGAGGCAATTGTGGAATCAGTGAAAAATCAGCTCACAGGTACCACAAAACGTATTGGCAGCAATACAGAAGAAATCGTAGAGGCAGCCTTGAAAAAAGCTATCCTGGATATTGTTTCTGCTAATACCTATGATTTTGACGAGTATGTGGAGAATATAGATAAGCCTGTCCACATTGTTTTTGTTGGGATTAATGGAACCGGAAAAACAACGTCTATTGCAAAATTAACTCACAGGCTACTTAAGTCAGGTCATTCCGTAATTCTAGCTGCAGGAGATACTTTCAGGGCAGGTGCCATTGACCAGCTTGAAATTCATGCTAACAGGCTGGGAGTAAAAATGATTAAGCATCAGCCTGGAGCTGATCCAGCAGCGGTTATTTATGATGCAGTCAAGTACGCAAAAACCCATAAAATAGATTTCGTGCTTTCAGACACCGCAGGCCGGATGCATACAAACTTAAACCTCATGGCACAGATGGAAAAGATTTGCAGGATAAGTACTCCAGACCTCATAATTTTTGTAGATGAAGCAGTTGCAGGAAATGATGCAGTTGAAAGGGCTGCCCTGTTCAATGAAGTTGTGCCAATCGATGGTTCTATTCTGACAAAAATCGATGCCGATGCCAAAGGTGGAGCTGGTATTTCCATTGCTTATATCACAAAAAAGCCAATTCTCTTTTTTGGGATAGGACAGAGCTATGAAGATCTGAAAAAGTTCGACCCCGAATGGTTCATAGATCAACTTTTTAATTAGTAAAAATAATCTAGCTTTCAAGTATTATTAATAGCTAATTTTCATATCATTCCACGGGGGGAATTTTTTTCAAAAATTTCCTTATAAGGTTGCTACAGAAAGCAAGAAAAGTTTATACCACCTCTAAGAAATTTCGGGTATCTTCAGGAATCCTAATCCAAGTGTAGATATGAGCAAGCATCTCATGCCACCTAACTCAGAGACAAGAATAACTTATAGTAACCTAACGACCGTGTGGCAAATATTAACATATTCAGCTATTTCTCTGCGTACTTTTACGATAATCGTTTTCTTCTTTGATAAGTACAGTCTTTTAACTTTATCTTTTTTAGGGGACTTTATAGGCTTTGGCAAATTACCCCATGATATATTTATAAATGGCCTTCATAATTTTGATTTATATAGTAATATCTGTGTCTTAAAAGGGTAAGAAATTTCTTTATTTAGATTCCTCTTCTTATAAAAAATATAGAATGATATAGAATTTTCAAATTTTAACCCTAATATCTAATTATTATTAGAACGTTATGTGCTCATCGTATGGCGAAACATAAAATATCAAGAAAGGTTTAATAGACAATTCCTTAGTAAATAATAAAGGCCAAATAAATAACAGGAATATCCCTTTATGATTCCGAAAGACTATTACGATGTCATCGTCGTTGGTGCTGGCCCAGCAGGTTCTACTGCCGCCCTTTATGCAGCAGAGCACGGGTCTTCTGTCCTTCTTCTTGATAAAAAAAAGGAATTAGGAAATCCTATTCAGTGTGCAGGCTTTCTTCCCGATGCCTCTGAAATCCGAGCCCTTCTTCCTAATGCAAAACTGCCAAATTACCTGGAAAACTATCCTTGTTCCTGCGTACTCCAGCGTATCAAAACTCAGCGTATCATCTCTCCAAATTGCAGTGTGAAAGAATTCGCCGTCAAGGGTGCTGTTCTCGATAGGCGCAGATATGATCAGTTTCTTGCTGAGCAAGCAGCAAAGGAAGGGGTTGAACTGATTATAAAAACCCGCGTTACAGAGGTGAAAGGCACAACTGTAGAAACGAAAGGAATTTATGGGAAACGCGTTATTAGAGCAAAAGCGATAATTGGAGCCGATGGTCCCAACTCTCTGGTTGCAAAATCAAAAGGCCTTTCCTTTAAACCCGGAGAAAGGGAAACATCTGTGGCTCTGGAATATCAGATAAGGAATGTGGATATAGACCCAGATTCGCTTGAGATGTATTTTGGGAACAATTTCGTTCCTGGAGGTTACGCCTGGATTTTCCCTGAGGGCGAAGATAGGGCCAATGTAGGGTTAGGGGTCAGAATCAGAATGGCAGAAAAGGGTGTAACTGTAAAAGAGTACCTAAATCGTTTCATTCAGGATCATCCTATCGCCAGCCAAAAGCTGAAAAATGGTGTCTTTCTGAACGTTATCGCAGGTATAATTCCTGTTAATGGGGCTCCGAAGAGAACTGCAACCGAAGACTCGCTGATTGTAGGGGATGCAGCAGGGCATATTATTGCGACAAATGGAAGTGGGATCCCACCTGCTATGATTGCTGGAAAAGTGGCAGGCGAAACTGCAGCAAAATTTGTTACAGGGGAATGTCGGCTTGAAGAATACGACCACCAATGGAGGACTCAAATTGGAGATGCAATTGAGACTTCAGTACATATAAGACAACTCATGGATGGGCTCATTAAGTCCGATACCCTCATGAATGCAGCTTTAAAGCTCATTTCTCCTGATCAAATGAAGACCATGCAGTGTGGAAAACTCCCTGATCTTGTGAAAATAGGGCTGCAGGCTATTAATAGGAGACAAAAATAAATATGATTCTTCCGCTACAATTCAACTACTCAGATTTTTCTGCTCTGTTTTTTCTTCCCCCTCTTCACAAAAAGTTTCTGTTGCCTTGATCTTTCTTAATTCTGTCTCTACGTCTTCTTTGTTATACTTTGCTTCCAAGTAGTTGGGCCTTATTGCAAGAGCTTTATCAAAAGAGCTAATTGCATCCTCATACTTTTTCAGGATAACAAATTCAAGTCCTCTGAGGTTCCAAGCCCCAGCAAAACTAGGTTTCAATTCAAGAACCTTATCAAAATACTTTATCTTTTTTTCAGGATCGTTTTCATCTACCGCAGTCCAGTACCATTCCTCGACGGTTTTTCCCTCAATCTTTTTTTTAAATAACTTGTCCAAGAAGCTCACAAATATCACACCTTTTTAGGAGATTGATCCGGAAAGTAGAAATAGATAATTATACAATCAGCTAAAACGACTCTAACTTATTTTCCCTCAGTTGGCATTATCTAATGTTGTTAGGAATTTTTTGATCTCCCTATTTATGTCTCCAGTTTTAAAAAAAACAATGGAATTTCGGCTCTTTAGAAATCATCTAAGTTTTGTATTGCTCCATATTTTTATACACATTGTACCATAAAATATTACAACATTTTCCCACAAAAAAATGAAGAGGAACATAATATCGAAATCGATAAATACATTAAATTTGTTGATACCAGCCTTAGAAATGTTCAGTCTTTCAGAGTGGACATTTATTCCTGCAAATACTCCAAACATATTTATACCGAGCATTAACTTCTTGGTCTGGTTTTATTGAAGAAATATATAATCACTAAATATCGTGATTTTATAGAATTATTGACCTAATAAACAATCTAAAGAAAAACTCGATCTTAATAAGATTCCTCATTCCACTACATTTAAACATTTGAATCCATAATTCCTTCATCTCTGTTTAACTTTCTTTTGTCAAAAACTTAAAGTCGTTTTACTCACATGGAAAAATGATATATATTAAGGCAATTGATTCAACATAATTTACAAGTTTCTATACAATTTATTATTCCCACAGAACATGGACTCTAGTAGGAGATTCATGAAAACTTTAATATCAGTCTACACAGCTAAAAAAATGATATTAGGATGGGAAATGCCAAAAAATATCCCGAAATCAGGCATGTAAATGCTCTGATAAAACCCTCAAATAAGATAAGAAAATCTCAATGTTATAGGATGGATAGAGGATATGTTTCAGAAAAAATTTATCCCATAATTGAAGAAGAAATAAGGACGGACTCCATTATACCTGCAGAAAAGAAAGAGAACAAAAATTTTGGGAAAATCAGAAGACATTTGCACTTAATCTTTGATAAAATTAAATACAATCAAAGGAATGTAGCGGAGACAGCATCTTCTATTGTCAAAAGTTATTTTGAGAGATATTTCGGGTAAGAAAGTTAGATAATAAAGTCAAAGAAGCAAAACTTAAATTAATAATCTATAACGTAAATAAAAAGATAGAAAAAATTATTTGCATTAAATTAAGGATTTCTACAGAGCCTCGAAATCCTCGATATATTTGTTCAGCTTAATAATTTAGGAGAATTTTCTTGAATGGCACAAACATTGCATTGGGCATTTTTTTACTATACTGGTTCTTTGTCTCCGTTCTTGACAGAAGGGGTACTCTTGAGAAGTATAACATAAGCACTTTCGGATCACTTCCCATTCTTATGATCAGGACAACTAAAGGTCTCAAAATGTTGGATGTATTAGCTCGTCCTAAGTTTTACTGGAGAAATTTTGCAAACCTTGGAATCTTGATAATGTTCGCAGGAATGCTTTCAATGTTCCTGATCGTCGTTTTATCGGACCTCACGCTCTTTGCTTCCTTCCTGAATGGAAATGTGCCAGAGCCTGGAAAGTACAATTCCCCAAAAAATATTTTTCTAATCCCTGGAGTAAACGAATTCATTCCCTTCACATGGGGAGTCATTGCTCTAATAGTCGCTCTTGTTGTGCACGAGTTCTCCCATGCGATTCTGTGCAGGGTTGAAGGCATAAGGGTTAAATCAATGGGAATCCTGTTTGCTCTGGTTCCAATCGGAGGTTTTGCGGAGCCTGATGATGAACAGCTTTTTGGAAAAAAGGAGAAAGTAAAAAAAGAACTGCCTCTCACAGCCACTATTGAGGAAATCGAAGAATGGGAGCAGAAAGGGAATAAATGGGGTGAATGGGAAAAAAATGAAGGATTTGAAGCAAAAAAAATCAATTTAAAGGCTGAAAAGACTGTCACAAGGACTCAAAGAACGCGAATTCTTGCAAGTGGGGTTATGGCCAATTTTACCGTGGCTTTTATAGCTTTTCTCCTTTTCTTCGGACCTGTACTTGGGGCGATTGCACCTTTGAGTGACGCCATGGTTTTAAAAGTCAATGAAAGCTCCCCAGCTAATCTTGCAGGGATTCAGAAAGGTGCAATAATCACGCAGGTCGATGATACGAATATCACTACATCTTTAGACCTTATGACATATCTTGAAAATGTCAAACCCGGAGTTCCTGTACGCATTCAAGCCAAAAAAGATGGTCTTAGTTCTGTGTACTATTTAAATACAACTTCAATTCCAAGAAACTACTTTAATGGAGTGTTAATAGGAGAGATTATTAAAGGAAGTCCAGCAGAAGCTGCAGGAATTAAAACCGGAATGATAATTGTTCGGATAAATGACGTTAAAATGTACAATATTACGAGTTTCGTAAACTTCATGAAGAAAACTCAGGCAAACCAGACCTTAAAGGTTGAACTGGTACCTCCCGAAAACTATGCCAGCAATATAAATAAAAATGGCACTGTTGTTTTTGATGTGAAACTAGCCTCTAATTCTGTTGGAGGTCAACAAGGCTTTCTTGGAGTTCGCTACGGAAATAAAGGGATTATGGAGTGCCCTATGCTTGGAATTTCGTTAGGGATGCCACAGGCAAAGTTATATCTTGAAGCCTTAAAGCAAATACCCTCCTTACTCGCAGTGCCCGCAGGTTGGATTATCCTTTTCGGACTTCCTATTTATGGATTTGCAGGAGAAGGATTTCGCGGATTTTCAGGCGTAATTATGCAATTTTATCATCCTGTGGGTTGGGCAGAACCTTTAGGGGTTGGTATTTTTTGGGTCGCAAATACTTTGCTCTGGGTTGGTTGGCTGAACTTCTATGTAGGATTGTTTAACTGTCTACCTGCAGTACCCCTGGATGGAGGGTATGTATTTAAAGATTCAATTCATTCCTTTATATATAAGCTTACAATGAATGAAGCAATATCTGAAAAGATATCAAACTCTGTCACAGGAGGATTTTCTATATTGATTCTGTTCTCTCTAATGTTAATGATATTCGGACCTTTTATTGGACAGTGGATTTGATAGGCATCGAAGCTGCTTAATCAACCATCGAACTACATGAAAGGTCAAGGCTTTAGATTAGCTCTCTTTCCAATTTTGTATTTAGCTAGTTAAATATTTTTAATTTTTACTTTTCTAGTGATTTTAGGCGTTAATTTAAGCCATTGATCAAATCTGGAGAATTATACTTCCATTTTTAGGCAAGTATAAAGAGGGAGTTGGGTGTATACTATTTTCAATAACTTATAGCCATAATCTATTTCTCAGGTTCTTTTTTGCGTTATATTTTGGTGAAATTATTAACAAAAAGTTATGTATATTCTTTCAATATATTCAAAGTAAGAAAACTACTGTATTGTAATTCTAGAGAATTTCGATAAAATCCTATACAGTTGATTATTGAAGAGTTTAAATTTTTAAAAATTAATTTTTTATGAAAAAACTCACTTATTTTGCTCTCAAAGAAAAATGCAACCTCTTTAGATAGTCGTTGATATGCTTGCTGAGATTGATTGTTTTATTGATTGAACACATCTTAGCATCATTTTTGGATTCATATATCTAAATAAAACAGTTTTCTGAGGCATAACTAAAGCTGACATAATTATTATTTTTAGAATATTTTTTGCAGTAATTGCATGGTTTTCGGACTTTGAACTTGAGAACCAACGTATTAGATCGAATTTTATTCAGGAAATCTCTTGGTTTTCCTAAGTAAATACCAGACACTACCGCAGTCTTGTCATTTTGGAAAAAGAATTATTGATAACTGCAAATAAAAATAGAATATGGAAACAATTGAAGCTTCAACTTTATTGCCCTGCTTTGAAAAATAAAAACTGGAATGACTAAGAACTCTACTTTTATCCATTCATATCTTAGACCTACAAAAGTAAATAAGCATCTACAAAATACATCAAAAATCTGGAGAAAATATAGATGGACTATATATATTAAAAATTATAATTCGAATTTTACACAAATGTCATGGCATAATAAGCTGGACTCGTGAGCTAATGAGCTTGTTTCTTGATATATGCTCATCCCCATAAGATTTTCTTTTACTTTCTTCTCATTGTTGCATCATAACCTTTTGATTTTGTTCCAAGGTATCCTTTCTCTCTGTAAACTACTTCATTTTATCTGACAAATCTACCTGCGAATAATGAAGTTATATATTTGTCGTTTTGAATTTTCTTATCCGTTCATAATCCCTGTCTATTATACCATGAAGTTTGTATAAAATGTGGTTAATGGTAAACATATCCAGTGTTTATTTTGAATTTTCTTTAAATTTTCCTATGAAAATATAATCATCACTGTACATATATTTTCTATTAGTTTTTTCTATTCTTGCTCAAGTCTCTGTTATAGCGCATTTTTCCGGAAAAGGTTAAAAATTGGCCGTTATCATATAGATAGTTATATATGTAGTCAGTTGATTGAATTGCCATTCAAAATTGTTCTTGTATTCGTGCATTCCCTCTCAAACACTGTACAGATTTGTATTTATAAATGTACTAATTTATGTGAAGACTATATATTGTTTGAAAGTTAATTCTATTGATTCTTTGTTCGACTACGTAATATTTCTGTTTGACAGCCGGGATTAACTTTAGAGATCAATGTCAAATTAAGCGTTAAGTCGTGCACTATATATTGATGATAATTATATGAGCCAAATGTAAAAAAAATCCAACAAAATGATTAAAACTTGAGTGAAGGCTGAAATAATAATGCAAGATATTGGAACATATATTAAAAAATTAAAGATTTCAATTATTGGAGCACCACGTAACCCATTAGATTCGAATATATTTCATAAAATTTCTTTGATATCCCTTTTTGCGTGGGTTGGTCTAGGATCCGATGCAATGTCTTCCTCATCATATGGTCCTCAAGAAGCATATCTGGCATTAGGAGGGCATATTTATCTTGCCATATTTGTTGCGATAGGCATTATATTGACAATCTTTGTAATTAGTACGAGTTATTCACAAATAGTTGAATTATTTCCTACGGGCGGTGGTGGATATTTAGTTGCAAGCAAATTGCTATCGCCATCTCTTGGGATGCTTTCTGGTTGTGCGCTCCTGATAGACTATGTACTTACAATTTCCATCTCAATAGCAAGTGGTGTGGAAGCCGTACTAAGCTTCCTACCTATAAATTGGCAAACAACTAAATTATGGTTCGCTTTTTCTGTGATAGTGATACTTATATTGTTGAATTTGAGAGGGATAAAGGAAGCAGTTATATACTTAATACCAATATTTGCACTTTTTGCAATCACCCATGTTATATTAATAATATATGCATTTTCTACCCATCTAGCGAACGTACCAACAGTGATGAATAATACCGTCACCGACGTCCACGATGTAACATCTGGAATAGGGATTACAGGACTGCTTTTTATTATTCTGCATTCATATAGCATGGGAGCTGGTACATATACTGGAATTGAGGCTGTAAGTAACGCAGTACCAGTAATGAGATAACCAAAAGTGAAGACAGCAAAGAGAACCATGCGTCTTATGACGATTTCACTGGCATTCATGGCAGCAGGACTGATGTTTGCTTATGTACTTTACAATGTCGCCCATGGACCTGGCAAAACTTTGAATGCCACCCTATTTGAAAATGTGACAAAGTCTTGGGGAACTCTGGGTAACTATTTTGTAGTAGCAACTCTCCTCTCAGAAGCAGGACTATTATTTGTAGCGGCACAGACTGGATTTATAGATGGTCCCCGCGTCCTGGCAAATATGGCTCTAGACAGATGGGTTCCAACTAAATTCGCAGCTTTAAGTGATAGATTTGTGACTCAAAATGGCATATTGATAATGGGCATTTCAGCGTTAATTATGGTTTTCCTTACTCAGGGATCAGTTGAACGCTTGGTAGTCCTTTACAGTATAGCAGTTTTCATAACTTTTTTTCTATCACAAGCCAGAATGGTTCGCCATTGGTGGGAATCTAAAATGGAGGTCAAAGACTGGGGGAAAAAATTTTTCATCAACGGTATGGGACTGGTAATGACTGTTTTAATATTAATATCAGTGATACTGGTTAAGTTCCATGAAGGTGGATGGGTGACATTGCTTATTATCTCAGTCTTTGTTGGAGTTGTTCTTATTATAAGACACCATTATGACTATGCTTCAGGACTCATTAAAGAACTGAATGCCACAATTATCAATTATACCGAATTTGTGGATATAATTAAAAATGATACACCTGATAAGGTTGACCTGCAAGATAAGACTGCTGTATTGCTTGTAAATGGTTTTAATGGTTTGGGAATTCATACATTGCACAATATATTCAAATTATTTGGTGGAATCTATAAAAATTTTGTATTCGTACAAATTGGAATAATTGATGCTGGAGTGTTTAAAGGAGTAGAAGAAATTAAAGGACTTCAGGACGAGGTAAATAAAGACATACATAAATATGTCGAATTAGTTTCATCATATGGTTATTATGCCGAAAGTTTTACTTCAATAGGTACTGATGTTGTTGATGAAATTACAAAGCTGGCACCAGATATCTTAATGAAGTTTCCTAATTCGGTATTCTTTGGTGGACAAATTGTATTTCCTAATGAATCATTATTCTCAAGATGGCTCCATAACTATACTGTTTTCTCATCACAGAGAAAGCTATATGCGGAAGGCATTCCTTTTGTAGTTTTGCCAATCAAAGTGTAGAATAAATTTTGAAGACTGAAGTCACGTACTTGAGGATCAAAATCAAGCACAATAAAACATTTGTTCTAAATTTAAAACTTAGACATTAGAAGGTTTAAATGTTATTGATTTCCCAATTTGGCTATATATGTCCTAACATTTAGTTGTCATATGAGATAATTTTGTTAAAATAGAAGTTGTTCGAATGCATCCAAAAAATGTACTTAATAATAAAAAAGTAAATATTCAGTGGATTTCTGAAACTAACATATAGACAATTGAAACAATATAAATATTTGAGCCAGTTTAGTAGTTTATTTATCAATTCTGAAAAAAACGAGTATCACCCAAATATTCGAGGAAATGCAAAGAGATTCGTGTGCTAACGGTTTTCAATAACTTGTGGACACTGTATAAAAGTTAAGATTGAAAAAATTAATGTAGCTTTGAAGGAAGACTTGAAAATTAGGAATTCTCTACCTATGGGCAAGACTGGTAGAATTAGAGAACCATGATGAAAAATTGAAGAAAGAACTTAATAAAATCAGCCTAGCTAGATCGAATTTTGAAACTATTCTTTTCTATAATGACAAAATTTTATAGACGATATTTATCCTTTACAAAAATACATTATTCCTCTTGCTTTTGAGAGTGTGTATTTTTACCCTAACTCTAGCAAGGATATTGAGAATAACAATTTTCTTTAGACACCATACCCGATCAAATGAATAAGATATGATTTTCATATCGAGTATAGAAACACAATAATTTAAGGCTTAAAATTTAGTTTTATAGGTTATTTCACATGATTAATATGCATGATTTTTACAAGGAAATACTCAACAGAAAGTGTTGATTTTCAGGATTTATGTTGAAAGTTTGAGATATGGACAGATTAATTACAATTCATTCTTTTTCATTTGTATCCGGTTAAGAAGTCTGTCAACTTTAAAAAATATACCTAAATATTTTATTAATCTAAATTTATATATATTAGTTTACAAAACAGAAAAAGTAATACGTTTCTTACGGATTATATCTTTACCGAATATAAATGGAATTAATTGAAATACAGAAAATTTTGAATTTACTTCTAGTTCTTTTCTCCGCAGAAATCCCGTATAATGCATCACATTTTTAATATGTTTAAGTCAGTTCTTGAGAACGAATCGGTTAGCTCTTGATTAACCTATATATGAACTAAAAATACATTCAAAAAATCACGAAACAATATAGAGACTATGCATAATTTTATTTAGAAATTTACAATATTAAGTTATCTAGAGGAGGTTACAAAACAGAATCAAGACGTATTGATGAAATTTTTTTCTTATGAACTATTTAAAGAGAATTAAAAATCATATGAATGTTAATTCTGAAATGTACAAAATAGGAAATACTGTAAGTTATATCATTGCTATTATAACTGCGACTAACTTCTTTAAAAACTATAGTTTCAATTTTTTCAATAAAAATCAACACTTCATATTATGAGAAAAAGGCATTTTATGGTCAAATATCAAAATTTCTTCACCAATCTTAAATTTATATATAAATTGCATATAGTACGAAAAATACTGAAAAAAAAAATACCGGAACAATTTTCTCTTGTCTTTTCATCATTTTTAACGTTCATATAATTTCGGGTGGATTAAGTGTAAGTGATTGCGTTTGAAACCATAATCGATTTAAGGAAGTGAAAATTATTCATTCGTTTGCCATACTTATATATAATATCCACACTCAATTATAGATGACGTTTATGGAGCCCATCATTCCTGAAGCTGAACGTTCTCCAGAAACTCTTGATACTGATAAAATAATTTATCACCCGGATATGTTAAGGGCCAACGACTGGATTCTGAAAGAGTATGAAGCTCCTTCCAAAAAACTCTGTGTTTTCGTTCCCTGCTCAAAAAAAAAACCCTATCATGAAAGCCCCTCTCACAAAAAGTTCGATAGAATAATCTTCGATATCGTAAAACTTGAGGATGTTCATATTGTCACCTTTGGAACTTGTGGTATTACTCCCAGGGAACTTGATACGCAATACCCTTTCATGCATTATAGTTTCATGATGGGAAAATGTAATGTGGTACGGATTAAGAAAGATTTCATAAAATTGGAGAGCGAAAGAATTGCCGCTTATCTTGAAAAAACGAGAAGGAACTACACTCACAGGATAGCTTACTGTATAGGAGATTTCCGGACTGCAATGGAAAAAGCTTTGAAAATAGTAGACATACAAGTAAACATCGTTCCCAGAGAGATTACAATTCAGAAAATGCTCCAACCCTCCAAATCTTTCATTTTTAATAGTCTCTCCTGTGAAGAGTACCTGCAGGATCTATCAGATTCGATTACCAATGCTCTCAAGCTTCCCAGAAAGACAGTAGGCATCAAGGAAAATTTTTCGGTCGACGATACCGACTGGTACATCATCTAAAACTGCTGGAAAAGTGGTATTTCTTTATCATCCTTCTCAAATGTCCGTAAAAAAAGAAAGGCTTATTATAAGAAGATAGCAACACAATTAAGTGTCTTCTATTTCTAAATTTTTCTCCGTAGAAAGCATAAGTTCTCCATAAAGTAACTTTTCCAATGTTTCAGCTACATACTTCCTTTGCTGATATTTTTGAAGATCCTCATGCATCCTAAGGTCGGAATCTACCTGAACTCGCAAGAGAGCAAAATGAAAAGCGTTTTCATTTTTTATATTTGCGTTGTAGAAGGTATCCAGTAAAGAAGGTAGCTTGAGTGGATCCTCTATAACCTCACTTAAAAGCAACATCTCTTCTGAAATATCTTCACAATTTAGAGAGAGATCTTTTTTTCCTGTTATAAGTTGTAAATTTTTTTCAGAGTACTTTTTCTCAAAGATTATAATTTCGTCAATTATGCTTCCCACCTCATGTAAAAATTAAATTTCAGGTCTTTGAAAAGCTTTTATACATTCTCAGATAAAATCATATGAACAATGGGCATTTAGGGCAAAAAGGAATGGAAAGATATTCTAACAGCATTAATTTAACAATAAATTAGTAAGTATTATCTTTTTCAAGGTCATGGACATGAGAGTTTTTGCCGCTTTTTCATTCACACAAATGATGTCATCTTCATGGATTATTTCAATCAGAGAATCATCAACACTTACAATGGGCTTACAATGGGCTTACAATGGGCTTACAATGGGGATGCTCCAGTTTTTGAGTTACCCCTGATAGCTGCCGTATCAGAGTACTTCACCCATGATACTGAGAGCTTTTTCAATAGCTTTCGTTGAAGCTGAATAAGAAATTCTCATATAGCCGTCACCCTCGCTTCCGAAGGCTGTCCCTGGAACGACTATAACACCGTTTGTAATCAATTTAGAGACAACTGCCGCAAAATTTGAAATTTTTGGGAAGGCATAGAAAGCTCCTTTAGGAAAAGCACACTCCATCCCTAGCTCATTTATCCCCTTCACAAGAACATCCCTGCGCTTTCGGAATTCTTCTCTCATTGCATTGACTGAATCTTTGGGTCCAACCACTGCAGCATAAGCAGCTTTCTGAGCTACTGAATTAGCGCATGCCTGCATATACTGATGTACTTTGAGCATCTGATTGATGTACTCAGCTCTACCTGCCACATACCCTAGTCTCCAGCCAGTCATAGCATAGCTCTTAGAGGTAGCGTTTACAGTAATTACATTGTCCGAATAGCTGGCAGGGCTTACATGCTCTCCTTCGTAGATAAAGTACTCATAGACCTCGTCTGAGATGAGAGTAATATTGTGGTCTTCTGCAATCTCTGCAAGGGCTTTGATATCTGCCCTGCTTGCGACTGCACCTGTGGGATTGGAAGGAGAATTAAGGATCAGAACTCTGGTTTTCGATGTAATTTTTTCGAGTACTGTGTCAGGCTTCATGGTAAAGTCTTCTTCTAGAGGGATGCCTATTGCCTTACCATTTAGGATCTCAGTAAGTGCGTTATATGAAACGAATCCCGGATTTGCGATAAGTACTTCATCTCCTGGGTTGAGGAGGGCTGCAAGGGCAATTGAAAGAGCTTCCGATGCTCCAGAAGTGACAATTATTTCTTGTGGAGAAACATAAAAGCCATTTTCGTCCTTGAATTTTGAGCTCAGAGCCTCTCTAAGTTCCGAAATTCCAGCCCCTGCTGTATAACCAGTAAATCCCTCGTTTATGGCTTTTATTGCCGCTGCCTTAATATGCTCAGGAGTATCAAAATCCGGCTGCCCTAGACCAAGGTTAATGGAGCTCGATCCTGCTGCTTCAAAAATTTTTCTAATTCCAGAAGTGTCTATTCTTGCTACATTTTTTGAAAACTTTATCTCCTTCAAACTGAACTCTCCTGTATCCCGTAATTCACTACTCCTGAAATATCCACTCTTTTCTGCGGATTTTTAAGACTCTATTCGATATTCGTGTGCCTTGATTTAAGTTCGGCTTCTGAAGCGCCGGTTAGCATAATCAGCTGGCTAACAACCGAATCTAAGAAAACAAGTGAATTAATCTCGAAAGAGGTTCCCAAAGGAGGCATATTTTTGTAGTCACCACGCATGTGTCTTTCAAGGTAGCCGGCTTCATCAGGGTCATTTTTATTTTTGCTTGGAATGATTACAGCAATATCTGAAATTTTACCCAATGTAGAATCTTTTTTAGAAGTAATCGTTATAAGGGTTGAGCCGATATCTTTTGCTAATTTTCCAAGGTCAACTATAGTACGGGTTTCCCCTGACCCAGAAATAGCAATCACAATGTCCTGCGGCACAACAGCAGGGGTTGTTGTTTCACCAACCACATATACACTAAGTCCAAGATGCATGAGCCGCATAGCAAATGCTTTGGCAACAAGTCCCGATCTTCCGGCTCCCATTACAAAAACTTGATTGCCATCAATTATTTTTTGGAGCATCGCCGTTATGGCCTCACGATCCAGTTTATCAATTACTTCTTCTATATTTTCTACGATCAATCTCATTGATGATAATACTTCTTCACAGTCATTCACCTTAATTTTTTTCATATGAGTTCTCCAGAAAACATGGGGTCAAAAACCTGATTCATATAAGAATGATTCATTTAGAGCTTTATCTACCTGTCTGTATCAACGATGTATAGCACTACTGAAACTATTTTCTATAACCCGGTTCATTTTTATGTAAAATTAATATGGACTTTCAGCTCACTTTAGGAAGCTGTACACAAGAATTACATATATTTTTTCTAATATAACAATAACTTATAAATTATCTATTATTAATGAAAATAATGGACACAGAGATAAACAAATGTTAGATATGAGTAGATCCACGAAATTTATGTTCCAAGGCAAAATTCAGGAATTTTCTATTCATCTAATGGTATGCCAACAAGTTGTCTTGTTCATCGATTTGTTTGTGATTCAGTTTTATAATTTATACATTTCAGTTCCCAGTTCTCTATATTATTTTTTAATTCTTGGTAGAGCCTCTGAATATCACAGTCATTGCCGTTCCAGTAAAAATCCTGACGTACGTCTCCCTGTTTGAGTTCTTCAAGTACAAATTTAGACATATGGAAGAGTGCCTTTTTATTGGAAAAAGGAATGCTATAGTTCACTCGATAACCACCGGCTGTTTTTCCGTACGACACCAATATGTACCCCTTACTTTCATATTCAGTGATATCATCAAAATTACAGATTGTCTCAAATTCATAAACTGCAGATTGATCTATTTTCGAAATTCCAATGAGTACCTGTGCTATGATGTAATCAGGAACCTTTTTTCCAAACCATATAGCGATTTTCCCGTAGGTACAAACTATGTTGACGTCATTCCTGCCCATTTCAAAGGAGCTTAGGGACTGAGGCGAGGATATTTTTGCTTCCATGTCTTGGGTCTTTTGGGCACGCATCGCTTCCACTTCGTTCACTTACTTATAGAGACAAGTGCACTGATGAGGTTACTATCCTTTTGAAGAGTTTTTAGCTGATTTGCAGGCCCTATTACTGTGAGTCTCCGACTACTCTGTTTTTTAAAAAACCTTCCTAGCAGCGAATTGTCTGAATTAGCGGGGTAACTTTGCATTTCAATGCCTGAAAACACATCCGGTTGGATTGCTGACATTGTCATCTCTATTAGCTTTGCTTCCTCCATAGGATTCAGGCCTTTTTCGAGAACCAGGATTTTGCCTTTCCGCACCTCATCAATTATGTATCGGACTTTCTCCATCGAAGCCATCTGAGAGATTCTGGCTTCAGATATAAGATCAAGTTGAATTCCCTTCATTTTGATCACCCGAACTGCTTTGCCAGAGCTTCGTAAAACGAATCCATCCCGACCCCTTCAAGTGCCGAAACTGGTATCATGGGATGTTGTGGGAAAGCTTCCTTGATGTTTGCAGGATCAGCATCAGGAAGGTCTACTTTGTTTGCTACGATCAAAAGTGGAAGGTTCCTGGCTTCCATGTTTCCTATTACCGTTACATTGACCTGTGTATAGGGATTTGCAGTGGAATCCATAACCAGTATGACGCCGTCTAGGTCATCGAGCCATTTGACAGCTTCAATTACACCTTCTGTCGCTTCTTTAGATCTTTTCTTTGATTCAGAATCACTCATTCCTTGTTCCATGAAATCGTGAAAATCTATTTTCGTGGCAATCCCAGGTGTGTCCACTATATCAAGACTAATAGTATACCCATTAGCTTCGATAGTGATTCCATTCTTTCTCTTTGCATGCCTGGTTTCATGGGCGATATGAGAAACAGAGCCCATAGTTTCTTCTGTCCCGACCCAGTCCTTAAGGATCCGATTGCTAAGAGTTGTCTTACCGGCATTAGGAGGGCCGTAAATCCCTATGCATGCTCCTTTTCTCTTGAACAGTTTATTGAACATTTTTGAAAAGCTTACCTTAAATCGTTTTAACATATTCATGGCTTCCCTCCATTGGGAAAGCATAAAACCTAAGGATTTCTCGGATTGCTTTCCTTTGTGGGTTGATGTTTAAAGTGATTTTCTTGTTTAATTAATCCAAGCATAAAACTATTTCCATTTGTTACTTTGAAGGATTCAGAGAGCTTTGGGATATTTCCTTCTACTTTCTGGGACACCTAAACATAAATAGTAAACTTCATGCCTTTTCTATAATAAAATAGAAAGTTCTCCGTGAAAATACAACTAAAATATATAACCTTACTTTTGATCGCCTGATTCCCTTACCATATTTAATAGAAATGTTTGATCATATTTAATATAAGATTTATATATAATATCTCTTTTCAGATCTTCACTGAATCTGTTCATTTGTTTTAAATTTTTTATATTCTGATGTTCTGTACTTTCCTTTATATTCTTTCCTATTTTGATGCAATCCGATAGATATAGCGTAGCATATCGATTTTCTCATATTATATACCAAAAAAGATAACTAGATGTGTTTCAGGGTAATTTCACCTATAGTTTTCATTCCTCTATAACTTAAGACAAATACTGTGAAATAAAAAAATAATATTCAACCTTACTCTTCTGTAAAAATCATGAAAAATGAGTGAAATTTGAGGGGGTATCTGAGCCAGTTGGTAAAATGCTGAATTTAGTTGATGTTATTTCTCAATGCGCTATATAATTTTTCGGGCTTTTATGTTCTAACTTTTAGTGAGGTTAGTTAAACCGATATGCCTCAGTATGTGAAGATACGAATTTCATTATACTGGAAACTTAATTATTAAGAAATCAACTATTTAATAGTGGAAGACCAACGAAGGAAGAGGAATGAAATTAAAAAATGTTAGAGCTGCACATAATGTGCAACCTCACCTAAGTCTTCCTCTATTCTAAGTAGCTGATTATATTTTGCAGTTCTTTCACCACGTGCAGGAGCCCCGGTTTTTATCATTTCTGCCCCAATGGCAACTGCAAGATCTGAAATAGTTGTGTCTTCGGTTTCAGCGGAACGATGGCTCACGATTACTGTATAGCCGTTTCTGGAGGCCATGCTTGCAGCATCAAAAGACTCCGAAAGTGTTCCGATCTGGTTAATTTTCAAAAGAAGTGCATTTGCTGCTCCCATGTCCACACCTTTGGAAAGTCTCTCGATATTCGTAACAAAAAGATCGTCACCAACAATGATTGTATCCCACAGCTCATTGGTCAGAGCTGCAAAGTCCTCGAAGGCTTCCTCAAAAAACGGATCTTCGATAGAAAGAATTGGATAAGAGTTTACAAGTTCAACGTAGTAATCTAGCAATTCTTGAGCAGTAAGTTTCTTTCCGTCGATGGTATAAAATCCACCTTCATAGAATTCTGATGCTGCTGCATCAATCCCTATTGTGACTTCAGATTCAGTATAGCCTGCTTCCTCAATGGCCTGCACAAGAGAATCTAGGGCTTCCGTAGATTCACTCATTTTGGGAGCATATCCACCCTCATAGCCTACGTTTGTAGAAGAACTACCGTATTTTTTATCCAATGACTTCCCAAGAATGTGATAAATCTCTACCCCTATCTGAAGGGCTTCGTAGAAGGTTTCTGCACCTTTGGGTTGAATCATAAATTCTTGGATTGCAAGCTCGTTGCCCGCGTGTTTGCCTCCATTGAGGACGTTCATGATGGGTATTGGCAGAGTAAAAGCATTCGAACCCCCTAAATAACGATAAAGAGGCATATCAAGAGAGTCTGCAGCTGCCTTTGCGACAGCCATAGATATACCAAGAATCGAATTTGCTCCCATACTTGATTTGTTATCGGTTTCGTCCAGTTCGATCATCAACTCATCAATTTCTCGCTGATTTCGCACATCGAGCCCAAGCAATTCTTTCTGGATGATAGTGTTCACATTCTTGACTGCGGTCAGAACTCCTTTTCCTTCGTACCTATTGGGGTCTGCATCCCGCAGTTCAAGAGCTTCATTGGTACCAGTGGAAGCTCCCGAGGGGACACTGGCTCTGCCAAATCCCTTCGGTGTGAATACATCAACTTCAATAGTAGGATTTCCCCTTGAATCCAGGATCTCCCGAGCATGTATCTTTTGGATTTTATATTCTCCAGAATCCTGCTGTAGACCGATATACGACATAATTTCACCCTTTCATTTCTGATTTATCATTATACATATATTTTGTTATTTGAAGCTTAATATTTGACTCAGCTTAACCATTACATGTTCGAATTGTATTTAATTCTTTATCCGGTACAAAAATAATAGTTTTAATTGAATTTTATGCTTGTTTATTAGTAAATTTGTTTTAACAGACACATATTACATTGGGAGACCTAATTCGGAAAGCACCCTTAGTTAAGGAATCCAATATTCGCACCGTATAAATCCGAAAAGTATTGGGTTTATGAGTATTTACGCATATTCCCTCATTAAATAGTTCTATTTGCTATAGTTTGGATGGTTATTTCGATTCATTCATAAGTTTTCTTAAATATTCGGAGACATTACGAGTAGCTACATAATTTTTCTAGAAATGAGAAAAAGGGAATGTAAAATGAATTATTTTTATCTATCGTGAAACATAACGAGATTCTTATTCTGTTTGCTTCAAAACCTGAATTTATTGTTTATATTGAGAGTTTTAAATCACAGATTAAAGAACTCACTGAAAGGTTACTCTTATATTGATCTTGTTCAAATCAGAACAGTCGTAACAGTAACAAACCTCTGTCTACTAATTTTGTTATCAAAGAGAAATCAAATCACAAGAATTGCTGCAAAAAAAAGAGAAAAAGGCATTTATTTCAAAAAGATCATCTAGGAACGACTCGTGAAATGGTCAATTATTTTTGTTGGCTCGGCTTAATCGTGACACTCTGTGAACTACTCTGAAAAATTCTGTTACTATTTTGAAAATTTTGAAGCTGGATTCTATGGGAAAAAACAATGTTTTGACATGTCACCTATAAATATTATTGTTACATGAAATCGAAGTCAATGAAGGCCTTTCTTCACAATAGAATATCAACTAAAGCTATTTATCCTGAATCAGTTAGATCTCCAGATGGTCCTAATTATTCTGGCTTCAGCAATCTACTGTCAAAATTACTAGTTTATCCCTTATGAGAGAATTTCTGAGTTTCCTAATTATGTTGCTGGATAAAAATAGATTCTGCTATCATAATTAGAGGAGAACGAAGATGTTTCAGAAATTTAGAGAAATTTGGAAATATGATTAGTGAGAGTTTAGCAACTTCTTATGTCTTTAATTGTGATTAAATGGAGATGATAATCAAGAAACAAAGATTCTGGATTTATGTGCTCACAATTACAAATCAAATGTTGTTTTTTCCATCCAAGAAGGGAATTTAAAGCAATGAAAGCTATTGGAATTTTTCCAAAGTTTAAAGGAATAGCAGTTCATGATGGATTGAAAATCCTAGAGCAATTATTAATGTGCTCAAGCTATTTGCAATTCTCATCTTCAAAGAGAACTTGATGGATTAAAGAGCATTAGAAACAGCAATAAGATAAGGATCTGAATGAGTATTTAACAGAAGATGGAAAGGTGCACCTTTAAGCCAATTAAAACTTTTGAAAAGAGGTTTGATTCCGTAGTCATGAAAATAATTAAAGAAAATCCACCTTTCTAAACCACCCTCCAAAAAAAGCACGGTGTAAATCCAAAAAAAGTAAGGAATATACTTGAGAGATGTTTATACAATACAAAAAGATCCTGGGTTCTTCACATATCTGAAAGTTCCATTTGAAAATAACCAGACATAAAAAGATAATCACAATGACGAAATTACCTCATAAAATACCAGGAACTTTCTGAAACACACCAAAGGCAGTAGCTTTCTGCAAAATTAGAGCCTTCATTCCTGCAATCTCCTTTCCTCGGACGTACACAAAAATGCCATTTATTGTCTCAATAGGATATTAAATTAAAAATTAATCTAATTTTCAATGAATTAATAGTTGAAAATAGGCAAACAAATCTATATTTGGTACATCTGCGGAATGTAGGTTGTTTTATCTTGAGTATCATTTTAATTTCATCGGCTTTCCACAACATTTTATATCGCCATCACAGCATGCTTTTGTAGAGTAGCTATCATCCCCGCATGCATTTACCACCTTAAGTTCGAATCCACATCCTTCACAAGAAAGTCACTGATCTTCTTTTAGTTCACTGCAATTCACTTTATACTACCTCAAATGTTTAATATAAAAACATATAATTTGGATTCAAATCTTTTTCGAAACAATGATTCTGAAGATTGTTCAGAATTTTCACTTTTTGTGTGGGTTGGGGAGGATTTGATAAATTTTTTCGTGTTCTTTTCGCAGAATACGATTTTTCCTTTAAATACGTATTTTCGAGCATATAAATATCTGCCTCACAAAATTCAGCTGCATCAGTAACTTAATTTGTTTTCTTCAAGCTGAAACCTATGAAACGGAGCAAATTTTCTCAAAATTTTGATTCAAGGTAGATTCCCGCAGCGCAGGGGATATGAATTGCTTCGTAGAGGAAAACTCCATGTTTATTGGTTATTAAAATCTCAAAAAAAATATTTTTAATCAGCCGAAATAGTTCCTGAAATCTTCAGGGCCAAAAGTTGATACACCCCATAATAAGAAGTAGGTACGAGTTTTGAGGATATTGCTGTAAAGAACGCTGAAAAACTCTCAGTAATTGAGTTAGTGTAGACCTCAAGGTTATTTATGTACACCAAATTAAAGCAAGCTTAGCAGTGGTCAAGATTTGAGGGTCACGGATAATATTCTATATTCTCAATAATTTTTAGCCGTTTCGACTGCATCGCTGCAAGAAACCTGCCAATTCTTGATCTTCTTTACACTTATATTTATCATTTTTGCAAGCTCAAAGGCGTCAGCCTTTATCAGGGCTTCTACGCTTTTTATTCCTGCTTCCTCGAGTTTCTCTGCAGTAACTTTACCCACGCCTTCAATGTCCTTAATTGACTTCGGCCTGTCTTTTTTAGGCTGCATAGCCTGTTCTTCCTGCTGTGTATTTTTCCATTCAATGAAATTACACTGTGGGCAACCCAGGTCCCAAGCACGCTTTCCTGCGTTAATTATGCGGATATGGTGCATCCTGTGTATCTCGCAGAACCTATCTGTAACAATAATCTGGCCGCTCTTTGGTAGAGGTAGAGAGAACGTACAGTTTGGATAGTTGCTACAGCCTATGAAACGACTCCCCCTCTTTGAACGACGGATCATGAGTTCACTTCCGCATAAGGAGCAATTACCTATAATCTTGTCTTCCCTTAAGCCTGCTTGAAGGGATTCTACGATCTTATCCCGATTTTTATCAAGTTCAGAAAACACCTGCTTTAGCATTTCCCGAGATTCTTCAATTACAGTAATTTCTTTGATCTTGCCCTCTGCAATCTTATCCATATTTTCTTCGAGTAACTTTGTCATATCTGGTTTTGTGATCGTAGGGGAGTATTTTTCAAGAGTATCTACTACTGCAAAAGAGGTATTTGTGGGCTGCACGGGATTCCCATGAATATATGCCCTTGAATAAAGTTTGCTGATTATTTCATGCCTTGTTGCCTTTGTCCCAAGTCCCAGTTCTTCCATGATATTTATAAGCCTCCCCTGCCCGTAACGGCCAGGAGGTTGGGTTTCTTTATCTAGAATCTCTTTTTTTATTACTTTCAGGAATTCCCCTTCCTGGAGCTCTGGAAAAACCCTGTCTTCAGGAATATTGTAAGGATAGTACCATCTCCAGCCAGGTTCAATCAGACGTGCTCCTTTTGCTCTGAATTCTTCCTCATTGATATCAATTCTCAAACTCATGGTTTCCCATTCGCTTGGTCCAGCAAATGTTGCAAAAAAACGCCTGACCACCAGTTCGTAAACGTTCCATTCGTCCTCTTTCAGGTCAGTTTCTTTTGCGAGGGAAGCAGGATAAATGGGAGGGTGGTCAGTAGTTTCCTTTTTCCCTTTCATAGGGATAAGTTCGACTTTCTCAAGCAGGGCATTTGCATACTTTCCAAAAGATCCATCTTTGAAAATTTTGATCTGTGCCCTTAGATCCAGAGTATCGGGATAAACCGTATTATCTGTCCTGGGATATGAAATGTAACCATTAGTATAGAGAGACTCGGCTATGTGCATAGCTTTTACAGGGCTTAGCCCAATCGAATTTGCCGCATTGATAAACCCTGTTGTATTAAGAGGAATGGGAGCTTGGTCAGTTTTTTTCCCTTTCTCAATCTGCATTAATTTTGCTTTTTCCCCAAGTTTATTGAACACTTCAACTGCCTCCTTTTTGTTCAGGAAGCGACGGGTTGAATGCTGGGCAGAAAAAGTTTCCCCTTTTGTACATTCAAATTCAGCATGAATTTCCCAGTAAGGAACCGGAACAAACAGATTCCTTTCCTTTTCCTTATCAACTATAAGAGATAGGGTAGGAGACTGTACTCTCCCCACGGAAAGGAACATTTTACCAAGCCTGCCTGCAGCAAGTGAAATGTAACGAGTGAGGGCTGCTCCCCATACGAGATCAATAACCTGTCTTGAGTGACCAGCATCAGCAAGATCGAAATCAAGATCAGTAGGGCTTGAAAATGAAGCTACTATTGCTTGAGGGGTTATCGCACTGTAACGGACCCGATCAAAAGGCACATCCGGATTTACTTTTTTTATGATATTGAGAGCTTCGGCTCCGATCAGTTCTCCTTCCCGGTCGTAGTCAGTGGCAATTGTAACTCTACTTGCCTCTTTTCCCAAAGTTATAAGAGCTGTTAAAATTTTTTGGTTAATGGGAGTTGTTATGATTTTTGCGTCTATAAGGGCTTTGGCATCAACTTTTTGCCAGTTATTATACTCACTTGGGAAATCGATGCCTACAATGTGGCCCGAAAGCCCTATAATTAGTATCTCTTGCTTATCCTCATCAGATCCAATCTCATACCCGTATACGTCCACTCCGCTGACTCTATCCTTCGTTGGGTTTTTTGGAGCCAGAATCGCAGCTATCCTCCTTGCTGCAATATTTTTCTCCGTTACAATAAGATGCATTTAGATCTCCGTTGCGATAAGGTGCATTATAGGACTCCGATAAAAAATTTTTAAATTTGATGGTGTAATAAAAGTACACTTCGAATTCCTACCAGCTTAATTCTTAACCTGACTCTTATTCCTTGAAGTTTCTTTTTACGATATAAATTTTTGGATCAAATTCAAAAATGAACTGTCATCCGTAATTAAAATTAGATTCAAGTATCTTCAGTTTGTCTTTTTTCCTCTCTTGAGAAAACTTCCAGAAAACCTCAATAAACATTCGATTTTCACGAGCTATTTCGATGTCGTTTATAATTATAATGACAAAATCATGCCCTGTAAACGCTTTTTATTTACTGCCCAATTCAATAATGATCATAGGTCTTCCAACACTAAGGTTCAGAATATCCCCCGGAGGCCACTAATCCCGTTAACAAAACTAACATACTGAGAACTGGCTATAATAGCTGCTGTGAAGCTTAACCTATTCCACTGAAAACCATAGATAATTTCGATAAACTCTGATTCTACCAAATTGCTTACATTCGTTTTATAGGTAATAAGCCAAAAATTGGGGTCTATCGAAATCCTCCGGACTGCCAAGTCATCCTTACCCTGAGCTTTGAAACAATCTAACCCAACATAGATTAGGAACAGGGCCTATAACAGGAAAGCATGGATATGAAATCAATGTTGATGTTGTCTTTGAGGGGTGAATCCTACAGTTATAATATTCTCGTGGTCTCCGGAGGAAATGGACCCGAAAAAATGAAGCTTGAGAAAGATGCACTTGAGATTACAAGACACTTCTTCAAAGAAAATAAACAATTAATGCAATCTGTCATGATCCCCAGGTTCTAGTCGCTGCAGACGTTATAAAAGACAGAAAAACCACCTGTTGGTTCGAGATAGGGGACGATATTATAGCTGCATGCGCATTTTACGAAGACTGTGAAGTCTTTATAGATAGAAACCTGGTATTATCAAGTAACTTGGATGCCCTTTCTGCTTTTGGAAAGGGAATGATCAAACTGCTGAAATAATTCAAAGTTAAATTTTTTAGTTCCAAGTTTTTTCTTTAAATTTTGAAGTTTTCGATATTACTAATTTCTTTCAGGAGGAAATTGCCTTGATTTCTCATTTCAGATTAATATAATCTTTATTTTATCAACAAAAATTTGAGAAACCAATTTTTATAAATAATTTTAACCTTTTTCAAATAACAATATATTTTTAAAATATCTCAAAATAGACGCTTAATTAAGGATCTGACCTCATTATTAAATCTCAAGAATGATCTGCTATCGAGAAATAATAGCTAGACGCTTATGCACAAAGAAACAGATGAACAAGAAAAACAAGGGAATAAGGAAATTGTTTAAATAGAATTCAAGATTTTAGAGAATTACTTATGAATTCTATAAGTAATGGATATATTCCCCTTTACATTTATCATGCCGGGCAGTGTGACCCCAAAAAGTGCACAGGACGAAAAATGGCTCATTTTGACCTTGCTCGCCTGTATAATCGGGTCTCAAGGATACCTCGATCAACGATTCTTTTGGACCCGTTTGCAGGTAAGGCTCTTTCACCCGCCGATTATCCCGGAAAAGGAATTGTAGTACTTGACTGTTCCTGGGAAGAAGTGGAAAATATTTTTCCCGAACTTGGAAAGCTGAACTTGGATCACAGGGCTCTTCCCTACTTACTTGCGGGCAATCCTGTGAACTTCGGAAGGCCCTTCAAACTTAATTCTGTAGAGGCTTTAGCAGCGGCTCTTTATATTTTAGGATGCAAAGAACAAGCTGAGAGAGTTCTGTCTAAATTTAACTGGGGTCACAGTTTTCTTGAGTTGAATAAAGAGCCTCTAGAAGAATATGCAACTGCGAAAAACAGTACTGAAATTGTTGAAATTCAGAGTCATTATATCTAAAGATTCTCAAAATCCTTAAGCATTTGCAAACGAAAATGCTTCACTATGAAAACAAGGCTCTTTTTGTAGATGCGTGGATAATTGACGATAGTCACTGCGAGATCGTGGGGTAAAATATTCACATAGTGAATACTATTTTTTCTGGGAAAATTTTTTGATTACATTAAAGAAAGAGATTTCATGGATGTCAAATTAATAATTTCTTACAGGCACAAAGGTATACAGAAAACAATTAGAGAGACTTTTCTTGGATTAATCTGGAAAATATGTTATTTACATCGGATAAGACAAGTTCTCAAGAAGGTAATAAAAGAAGCAAAAAAAGGAGTTATGAAGTTAAAGAAGGATTAATCAACAATCCTATACTTATTTCAAATGTTAATTTCAATATTTTGTCCGCAATATACTGTTATTCTTGGGCCAATGACAAAGACAAATATCAACCAACAATTTGGTGCAAAAGCTACTCATATCCGCATTTTGAATTCTCATTATCCTTCACACTATATACTGTTTTTTGACTGTTGCCCTTAAATGATCCAGTTCTATTTTGAGTAAACCTAGACTTTTTATTTGGGTTAATGTCTTAATTCCTCTTTCTCTTGATAGTATATTTTTATGGCTAACTCAATGATAACCATATCAATATAAAGTGCATAAAAGAAATATTTGTACGATTACAAAAGTTCTGCTGCAACTATGAAGGGATAGCTTTATCCTTGTCATCTAATCACTATGCACAGCTACAGACAAAGTTACATCGCCCTGTAATGAGATGACATTCAAAGAGTCATTCGGACAATTCACATTAGAAATTTAGTTCAGGTTCACGCTTCTCTAACAAGTAGAGATATATTCCACTTAAAATATATTTTAAATAAAATGTTATGTGACGATCAATAAAATATTATGTACGACTAAGATGTAGGACAAATCTTAAAAAAATAGGATAAATAAGGTAGTGTAATAAAATTAATACAAATACTATAGTATAATATATTTGCACTCATCCTTTATTTATATGTTTCGATGAATCTGCTTTATTATTATTTTATTCAAATTCAATCTATAAGGGAATTTATAAATTAAGAAGGGGATCTATAAACTCCTAAATTTGTCACACTCTTCTTAACGGCGTATAAATGATTCTCGGAAATCAGAGGTCTATCGAATTCTTCTAAGGTATCCATAATCCAAAAATATATATCTATGTGTATATAAAGCGATCTTCTCTTTTTTATAGTCCCTATGGACTATTAATAATTCAAAAGCAGTTATGTGAGGCAGAAATACTATATAGTTCAACTTACAAGCCTTTGTTCATATGCAAAATTTGAAGATTACCCCCCCAATACTTAGCCACCAAAATTTTTTCCAAAACTCCTTCAATTTAGTTCCCAGGATATCTTTTTCCCCGTACCTGGATGGAAATGAAATTGTATTTATTTCCGGCCCTTTACATGCAGGCAAAACGTCCCTTCTTAGACAAATTGCCAGTAACCTGCAGGGCTCAAAAATCTATATTGATTTTGAAGACAGCGATATCCATGAATTAAGATCCGAAAGTTTTCAGGTCATTGAAAAACTTGCAACTGAAATTCATGAGAAAAAATCTTTGAGAAATGAAGCAAAACAGATTTATTATTTTCTCGACGAAATACATAATGTCCCAGGATGGGAAAGCTGGGTTGACAAACTTAACAAGCAAGGGGCAAAAATTTTCATAACATCCTCTTGTTCAGGCTTAAAAGAGAAGACATTTTTAACAAGGTTTAAAGGCAGAAGTAAAATCATAAGGCTTTTTCCATTCTCATTTAAAGAATACATTCTCTTGAGAGGTATCACAATACCAGGGTCTAAATTCCTTACACCTTCTCAAAGCGACGAAATGTTGTGTCTGTTTTTACAATATTTTGAAAATGGTGGCTTTCCTGATGTGATCGAAAATAACGCTATCCAGCTCTGCCGAAAATATTTTGAAGAAATCCTGCAAAAAGGGGCTGTCCAAGATTGTGATACCCAGATCATAAGTGGATTAAAAAAGCTTTCGATATTCTTGATATCAAACGTAGCTTCAGAGTGTTTTTTGAAAACTTTAAAAAAAGCAAGTGGAATTGAAGACAAGGAAATTCTATGTAACTATCTGGATTATCTGGAAAATAATTTTTTGCTGCATCGTATCCCGAAACTTACCCTTCCTACTGAAAACAGCTCGGCAATGACGGTTCAGTATAAAATTTACGTATCTGACACTGGTTTCTTTAAAGCAGTGTGCCCAAATTACCCAGACAACCTTGGGCAAAGATTTGAGAACCTTGTGTATATTGAATTGCTCAGGCAGGAAAAACAGATATTCTATATAAGGAACATGAATGAATGTGATTTCCTTATTAAGGAAAGAGATAGCGAAAAGATTTCAGCTGCAATTCAAACTTCGATCCATTTAGGAAGCCCGGTAGTCAGAGAAAGAGCGATTTCCGGACTTCTGGAAGCTATGGAAGATTATGGGCTTGAAGAAGGACTAATTTTAACTATGGACGATGAAGAAGTCCTGTTTATTGAAGGCAAGACTGAGAAGAAAAAAATAATGGTTAAATCGGTGTGGAAGTGGATGCTGGAATAATTGATCTCAGTTCCAGCACTCTACTAACTGACTTAATACTCAGCAAAATTTCGCTCATTTTTCTAGATCTTTACAGAAAAATAAAATTTAATATTAATTTCCTTTATTTTATAATACTCTTCTCAAATTTAATTAATGGAACAGTAAAATATCTTCAGTCAAAATTAATCTGAAATACATCGTATCAACTTTTCTGAGATGTAATAACATCTGACTTCGACAGTTGAGTAAAAATAAGTGCCTTTGTCTGTGCTCTTTGGTCCAATGAATAAAAGCACAAGAAGGAGCAATATCTACGATTCTTATCAAAAATATATGCAATTATATCAGATTGATTCTTACTATTTAATCATTTTGTAAAAATTTGAATTTAGTGAGATTTTCATTAAATGTGAAATAAGGTTTCTGGATCATCTCAATACTATTTTTATTCAGTTTTTACATAATATTTTTCTTTTTCAAGTTATCAAAATAATCAATTGGATTAGGTATAAATAATTCTGAAAAAAATAACCAAAATAGTAATCCTGCGGCAGAGACTTATTTGTCAAATAGAATCCTGAAAAATAAGTTCAAATTTGTTGATATGACATTACTTATTTATTCCTTTAAATATAAAAATGTCCTTCAATATGAAAATCATACTATCAAATTCGGAAAGCTATAATTATGTTTTCTGTCAGACTTGGGGACGTCCCTGATCGTTTCAGGCGCCATATCCCAAGGATTTTAGGAGTTTACAGTTGCTGGATCCTGGTAAGTACTTAAATGCAGCAAAGATATTATGGAGTACTTGGTAAATTATCATAAATATTGCTATAAAGCTTCAAGCTCTATTAATATTTTATAATTATGGACTAAAAATATACTCCAAAAAAGTCCAAAAATAGTTTAGGATGAACTACCATAAATACTTATGTTGTTTACAGCCTAGTGTAATCATTTGAAAATTTAATTGAATATATTTATTAAGATAATAAAGATATGTTTTTTTGCGACTTTGCGAAACAGCAAGTAGAATATACCCATTCAATATCTCTCTGGGTTATGGATATCTATTTGACCATCTGTAACTGATTACGGTTTCTGGTAGTAGAGTGATCGTATTGACTTCATTTTTATATCCAGGTGAAAAATATATCCCTAGCTACTTTCTCAGGCACATGAATTCAGATATAAGTGTCAAATCTTATGCTTATAAATATAACCAACAGATGGGCCACTGATAGTCTCAAGGCAAAGTGCTCATCCGATGACAAAATCCAAGCTAGCACCCGCAAACTCGATGATGGAATCATTAAAGTAGTTTACATGGGCTATTTGGTATGATGGATTAGTGACTAGGTAAGAATCGTGATAGAGACCACAAAAGAGAACATGCTGGTTTTCATTGATTTATATGCCATTGTGATTCATTTGATGATTTTTCGCTAATTAAAACATTTTTATGCTAATTAATCAATTTAATTCTGCATTATTATGCATTTTTACTGGCTAAATAGAATTAATTTTGGGATTTATTTGTCAATTTATATCTTAAATTAGTATTTTTGAGGATTAATTTTGACGAAAAAAGTGAATTAGTAATGTTTTAGATAATCAAAAAATCTATTTGGACTTTGAATCCAAGGAAAAATCGCCTAAATACGAAGAATTTTGGCTTATATGGAATGGAAAAACACATTTTGGTACGTTACCCACTTTCTTTTATATCGATATCATTGAATTAAATTTACTTGGTATGTTTATTAAATATCGGATGAAGCCAGAAATAATCAGCTCTTTACCTGAGCATGTACTCTCTGTAATCTCCACATATATTATCACAGTTCACGGTATTAGTGTTTGTGGCAGAATAATGTCTTAAGTTTACTGATCCAATATATCCATAACTGCTTTGATCTACCAATATTGCTTTAGAGTTAATAATTACAAATTTTATTTCACGCGAATGTATGGCTGTAACTTCAAGAATTCTGATTGTATCCAGAAACAGCTCGAATTTTGACAAGCTAACTGTCCAATAATCCTTGTCAATTAAATCTACAACAAGAGCTTGGTTTGTAAATCATAACTTACCTTATTTTCAGTTATCAGTTTAATTTTGTTTCGTAGTTGTTCTTCGAATGTAATTAGGTATTTTTAATATTTTGTTTTTGGGTAGCTGTTACTTCAGGTTTTTGTTAAGAGCTGGCGTTGCAACTCCTGTGGGTACAGATGGCGCTATTGTCGTGGCACTTTTTGCATTGTTAGGCACTTTTTGCAATGTTATTTACTGCAATAGGAATTGAATGGGTTGCGGCAATTGCTACCGCCACTAGGCAAAATACAACAAAATGTGTCCTCACTTCAGTCATTGCAGCATTTAATTCCTTTTTAACCAGATTCGAAGTCGGTGGAAATATTTTAATATTTGCCAAAATAAAATCAATCCTGCGAAATAATAGTGCGAAAATATTGAACTTAAACTCATGAGAAAAAAGAGAGCTCCGAAAAGATCGAGAATAATAGTAATCATTTTATTTTTTAGCTCATTTAATATTCCATCCACTTACTTTACTTCGAGTTATTTTGAGCTTCTGTAGATTCAAACTCAAACATGAAACTATTTGATATAGATTTAGCAATAAGCTTCGCGAGATGAATATAGCAACTTTTTGGCTAGTTAACGTAACAGATATTTTAATCAAAAATATGTGTTTCCTAAACAATCAGTTGAAAATGTCCTATATTTCGGCTGAAAAATGGGAAAATACATGGATTTTAGTGAAAAAAACTGTGCATCTTATATTAAGCGAGACTTTTTTCTTTTCCTGTTACTATGAACCTAATAGTAAATTCCGTCTCATTATTCCTTTTCAGCTCAAGTTTTCCACCTAACTGATCCACTAGGGTGGTTACTAACTGCAAACCAAAACTGTTCGGATTTTCTAAATCGATACTTCTAGGTATACCCACCCCATCATCTGAAATTTTCAAAATGAAACTAGTACTCTTATAGCCTTCACATTTGTTTTCTTCTCTGTTATTTATGCGTTTTCCGTTTTCTTCCCTACTTAATTTGATATGAATTCTCCCTTTATCCCTTCCTGAAAATGTATGTTTGAGTGAGTTTGAAACTAGTTCATTGACAATTATTCCAAAAGGAATAGCGGTATCCATATTTAAAAATATATTTTCTTCCATATCTATATGCAGGTGTATATTATTGCTATTTAGTCCGTAAGTCTGGAAAAGGTTTTCAGCCAACTCGCGAATATATGTCGAAAAGTTCAGCGTTTCGAATTCTTCGCTTTTATATAATTCCTCGTGAATAAGAACCATAGATCTCACTCTATCTTGACTCTCACTGAAGGCTTCCATAACTTCCGAATCCCTAATATCCCCCCTATTTTCAAACTTCTCAGCTTGAAGATCTAGTAAGGAAAAGATTACTTGCAAATTGTTTTTGATTCTATGATGGATTTCTTTTTTTTTGGCTTTTTCAGCTTTCATTATAAATTTATTAGCCTCAATTTGCGGTGTAATATCTCTAGCAATACCTGAGATACCCACAAGCTCTCCAGACACATCAAAAATAGAAGAAAGAGCTATTGAAACATATATTAACTTACCATCTTTTCTTAACCTTGAAGTTATGTAGTGCTGAATCTTTTCTCCGAGCTTAACCTTTTTAATTAACTTTTTTGTTTCACCTTTGAACTTATCGGGTGCGATTATTGATATGCTTTTTCCTATAATTTCCTCCGATGAATAACCATAAATCTGCTCCGCACCCTTATTCCAGCTAGTAATAATACCATCAAGAGATATAGTAAGGATAACATCATTTGATGATTCAACAATATTCGTTAATCTCCGAATTTTCTCTTCAACCTTTTTACGTTCAGTAATATCCTGAACTATTCCCTTCAATCCAATAGGGATCTTTTTTTAATCAAAAATAGCTTTGGATTGTAAATGGACTGTCCGTTCGTCCCCATTAGCTAAAATAATTCTATGATCAATACTGCAGAATTCTCCATTTATAGCTTTCTTAAAGGCATTATCCACATGGTCTCGATCGTTGGAGTTGACATAATTTAAATATCCATTGTAAGATAGGACTAATTGTTGTGAAGTAAGTCTAAAAATACGATACCATTCATCAGACAAATATATTTCATCAGTTATAAGATCCCATTCCCAATTCCTAATATGAGACATTTTTTGAGCTTCAGAAAGTCTTCTTTCACTTTCTTTTAACGAATCATAAGCTTTCTCAAGCTGGTTTGTTCACTCTTCAACTATTTTTCCAGATTATCATGTGCTTTTTTAGAGTTTCCTCTGCTTTTTAGCGCATTCACCAGAGCATTGTGTTCCGCCAGCAATTGAGCCTGCTTGAAATTGCTGTAGCTTAGTTGTGAGAGTGTATTGGCAAATGCCATGAGGAAGGACATGCCCGTTTCCACAGTTTTTCTACTCAACCGTGGAACTTTATTAAGCGCTGCCATGTATTCCCCCTCATCGAAACCGTATTTTCTAGCTTGGGATCTAAAAAATTCATAGTCCAGAGGCTCATCATCAAAAAAGAACTGACCTGAGAAGATATAGCCGACACGCTGGTCCTCCAACATGATAGGAGTCACTATGTCCCACATATTGTTCTTACACTGGTATATCTTAAGTTCGTGAGGAGTGGCTGCAGATGCTAGTTTTGTATCGCTTTCTACGCAGTACTTGGAAGCTTGTGGATGAACCCTATGGAATTTAGTGCAGATATCCTGCCATCCAGCGCTTACCAGAACATTGCCTCTGAGATCGTTTATGCCTATAGGCATGTTAGCAAGCTTATAGAAATCATTCATGAGAGACTGAATAACCCGGATATCAATTATATCAGCAAGTAAATTCTCCATATCCAGAGACGGTGAGGAAATATACTGTTCACTCGGGCGCAGCTCATCTTCAGCTACTTTGCGTTCACTTATATCATGAGCGATTTAAGTACCCCCAATGAGTTTTCCTTCTGAATCATACAGTGATGAGACGCTTACTATGAGATAACCACCACGAAAATCTCATAAATCTCAGCAGTCTGTTCAAGTTCATCATTAAGCAACTGTTGGTGCAGACAAAAAGAAGGATACTCGCTTGGTCTATGGATAGCACGACAGCAAGTTAACCCAATCCACTCTTCTTTTGCAAACCTCAATTTTACCGCTATGGCTCTGTTTGCGCGGTTATCCGAGATTTAGTGTCCATTGTGACTATCAGGTCTGGCACAGCACCAAAAGTATATTCCCAGTTTTTACGACTCAAAAAGTTACTTCTTCATTCCCCATAATCAGCAAAATAACTCAAATCCTTTTTTCAGCCAATAAACATTTTCACTCAATCTCAGTCCACTGTAGCCACTTTCGAGAGCAGAATTAAGTTTTTCGATCCAGTAATTTATAACCCTTTCGAAATAGTAAATGCTCTCAGTTGTGTGCAAGCAAGTGTAAAATATAATTTCGATTTGGCCATTGTCCAGATAAGAATGGGAATAAGGTACAGCTTTTCTCATAGCTTTGATACACCCCAGATTTTTAGAGTCTGTGAAGTGACCCAAAAACAATATTCATGGTTTCCAACCCCACTTTGAAATAAGGAACCAAAATATTCGCAAAATCTTCTGTTGATTCGTAAAATTGGCAGATATGCATTCTCCAGGGCACATCTCCAATAACATCAATGCCAGATTTTCGTAGTTCTTCGTTAATTCAACTTCTCACCAAGTTTGAGAGGGTAAATACAAGAAACTCATAGTTATGAGGATGTTTGAGTTCGGACTCGTTAGAATTTATTTGTCATTCGAGAATTCTTTTCCACTAAAATAGTATATAATGCTAAGTATATAAATGAGATTGATAAAATCCGTTTTAAAATATATAAATAATATCCATTTGTAATTAATTAAGTAATTTATTATGTTAATGTGGCTAATGCAATCTCAAATCATCTTGATTCCGATTTATATATTTAAGCCTTAGTCTCCGGATTCGAAATCCAATATTCAAAATTTATTTATACTTTTTGTTATAAAGTTTAAAATTTAATGAACAATAAATCTTTTACAACGAAATATGTACCTAATATCACTAAATTGTCATGAAGTTTTGATTTTGACAACCGAAAGTGTAACAATCGAATGGATATACTGATATTTACAAAAAATCGGAATTAAGTTGTTTGAATTAAGTTTTTCGTTAACTATGGGATTAAATTACAAACGAATGAGAAGAGCCTATCGTAACTATAGCAAATAGGAAGTACTGTCAAAATGAAAAAGTTTAAAGATTATTAAAAAGTAATGTGTATTAAGATTTTTTTAATGAATTCTAAATAAGACAGAATTAGGAAAAAAGAAATGAGATACACAAAACTTTGTTCTTCAATAGCCTTTGTTTTTGTTTTTATATTATTATCACCTACGGCATTGGAAAGTAGTACGGACTCTGAATTTCCTCAAATAATTGTTCAAAAGCAAACCGAATTTATAACTGCTGATCTCAGCGCCAATGTTACTAATGAAAATCATACCTTAAAAGATATAGAATCAAAAGATATAGAATCAAAAGATATAGAAACAAATATAAATAAAGTCCCAAATAAAGACAAAATTCTTCAAGTGGCAAACTTTTCATCCAATGTTAGTAGTGGTCATGCTTATCGTTCAGCTCTATCTAAAGAACTTCTACAGAATACGACATTAAGGAACTGGGACTTTAATAATGACGAAACTGCTGATTCGAGTGATCAGATACCAGTTTACGTGTACAAAACCCCAGAAAACGATATCTTTAACCCCACAGAGAGAAATGGAAACAGTACAAATTCAAAACTCTCTGCAATAACAGTTTTTAATCCTACTGATCCAGTGTTTCCTATAGCAAATTTTCATGCAAATATCATTAGCGGCAATGTCCCTCTTTCGGTGCAGTTTACCGACCTTTCACAGAATATAACTGGAAGAAACTGGAACTTTGGTGACGGAAATTATTCTATTGAACATAATCCAAAACATACTTATTCTGCAACAGGTAATTATACCGTTAATCTGACAGTAAATGATAATAATGGCACAAATTCAAAAATTCTAGAAATAGTCGTTCACGAAGGATCCAATAACGATCAAATTCTTCCTGTTGCAAACATTTCCTCAAATGTTACTAGCGGATATGCCCCTCTTTCCGTCCTTTTTACAGACCGTTCGCAAAATGCAATCGTTTGGAACTGGAATTTTGGAGATGGAGCTACTTCAACTGAGCAAAATCCAGTGCATACTTACCCTGCAGAAGGAACCTATACTGTCAACCTTAAAGTGAGCAATTCAAATGGAACTGCCTCAAAGACTGCTACCATAACTGTGCAGAATCATATCAGCACTGGGAGCAGCAATGGTAGAAGTATCATTAGTCAAAGCAGCCACAGTAGTGTGGAAACTGGTCATGGTGGAGATAGTGGAACCAGTGGAACCAGTAAATCTCCTGAGCCTAAAAGTAATGTTTTGATTAGAGAAATTTCACAGGTTTTCATCACAAATGGAAAAACTGCGAAGTTTGATTTTATTAAGAACAATACTTCTGTCATATATGTGAAATTTGATTCAAAGAAGACCACTGGAAAAACAACAAATACCATCGAGATGCTAAAAGAGAAGTCTACACTTGTTTCGGAGATGCCATCTGGAGAAATCTATAAATATTTGAATATATGGATTGGAGACAAAGAATTTGAAATTCCAAATAATATAGATAATCCGGCCGTATGCTTTAAGGTAGAAAAATCGTGGATACAGGATAAAAATATAAATCAGTCTTCTATAATTCTGAACAGATACAGCAAGAATAAATGGAATCAGCTTCCAACCAGTCTATCAGGAAAGGATGACAGGTACTTCTACTTCATAGCCAAAACCCCAGGGTTTTCTCCATTTGCGATAACTGGTATGACAAAAGCAGAAGAATCTATGACTGGAAAACAGAAATTTGAGCAGAAAGGAAGCAATAACATGTCAGTTCTTGGAATGATTTGTTTGATAGCTTGTCTACTTGCTATATTCCTGTATAAAATAGATCAAAAGGAGTGAATTTAAAACGCAATGAATCAGATATGATTGTATTCGTTAGTTATTTCCACCTTCGTAAGATATCACACGAATGTGATCTATTTTTCAATATTAAGTGGTTAATGGATAATATAATTCATAATTAATTATAGTTGGCAAATATGCAACCAAATTTTATATTTGTGTACACTTGTAGAATCTCGGATGTATTTTTATATTTTTTGGAAAAATGTATACCTATGTTGTAAACTATCGAGGGTTTCGATAGACTCTGATTTTTCACAAATCATTACATATCATTTATAAGCATGGGCCAAAATTTAGGAATTTATCGAAATACTCAAAGTTTTATGAGGCTAAAAGAAGCCGATCTATTTTATGAAAAATCAAGAAACACTATCATATAAATATATGGTGTTTCCAAGCAAATTCCAATGCGATTCATACATGACCTGATGCTGCATTCCTCAGACATGTTTCCCAGTCATCTGGATGCTCTGTATTGTCACACTGCCACTCAAATTCACGCCTTGCAAGCTTGATAGTTGCTCTGGCCTTCTTGAGTGGAATTAATTCTGCACTATCATCGTATAACACATTTAAACAGCTTACAACATCAACAATAAAACTTTCTAAAGTTTCTGGTTGTATAGATTCGTTCTTTTCATGTGTTTCTGCACATCTTGCGAGATAATCTGCAAGTACACTGATCAGTTTCGCATCACGCATGGTTCCACTCCTTTGTACGACAAATGGAAATTCACTTTGTCACACGGGATTTCAGATTCGGATAACTACTACAATATAATATTTGTTAATGTGCAAACGTATATCACTTAACCCACCCCAAGATATCTGTTAATCATCATTTCCAGAATATTTAAACCGGAAAAGCTGATCAAACTAATATACGAGTATCTAGAACAGGCTTTAAATCCTATTTTCCAAAGGATGGTGCCTGAAATAATCTTAAAGTGTTTTTTTTGTGATTTAAAGGTTTTCTAAATCGCTTAACTTGAAATAAACATAGAAGTCTGTGCTTTTGCTATTTAGGGGCTTTTACAGGTTTTTTGCTATAATACAAGCCTAAAGTACACTCACAAAATTGGACTTTTAAACCATTTTTTGATCACAAATTCCCCACTTATGGTTCGTAAAGACAAAAATTAACCCGTTTTTCATATATACTTAAAGTATTTTCACAAGCATCGCCACCAACTAAACAATAAAATGGACATTTTATACTTAGAAGCTATTTCGGTAGTCAGCAGCGATAAATGATTTCTTTAGAAATACTCCCGTACTCACATTTCGAATCTCATTTACTCAGTTTACACTTTTTTTCTTGTGCAGGCAAGTTCAGAAAACGGGTGTACATGAGCAATGAATCTTAAAATGGATATGAACCAAATAATGAGGCAAGCCCAAAATATAAAAGGACGTTTACTTTCAATAATCTTTCTATTTTTCTCTTTATTTATGAAGTCTTTTTAGGAAGTTTCCTGAGTACATGGACTTTGAAATCCATGACCACTGCCATAAAATTGACTGCTGCATTTAGAGATGTGGAATATACGCTGAAATAAGAGTATAAACCTCATCCTGAGTCATTTAGTGTACATTTAATAATAAAGTCCCAGTCACTAAATAAGGTCTCCGTCATCAAGCGATTGATGCTTCTCCTGATTAAGTTTCCAGTGGAACAAATGCTTGTGCTTTCATACACTGAAGAAGGTCTCCTCTAGCCTCACTGAAATGTGGATCAAGGAGTCTTCATGAATGGCGATAAGCTTTGGTGAAAAAATGGAAAAGTTTGTTACCGTCAGAGAGAATCTAAAACTGATAAATTGTGAATTAATTGGAGAAAATAAATTATTATATGTCAATTCTGTGGAACGTTATATCCCCCTAATCTATTCTCTCCGAGCAACAAATAAAAGAAGTGCCGGCTTTTTTGTGAAGAGTAGTTTATGTAATTATTTCCATGCGTGCATTTTATTCGAGGGGTCATCTTAAAATTTGAAATTTACTTCTCTAAATTTCGTCTCTGAAAAGTCTAAATGATTAACACTAAAATGAATTTTTGATAGTCTCAATGATAAACTGCTATTAGTATCAACAAAGTAGATAGAATCACGTATAAAGCCCCAGGTATAAAATGAGCCCAAAAATCAGGACGAATGAAGCGCTCTTTTTGTATCCTTTCTTCATCTGCGAAAAATGATTCTGGGTATTTGTGTAAAAAAGATTCATATATTCTGAAGTAACCAAATTCAAAAAATGAACCCAAGCCGATTAAAGCGACATTTAAACTGCCTCTTATAGTCATATCGAATCGAACATCAATTAATCCAAGAAGAGCAAATAAAATTGCAAACTGGGATAGTGGTACTATGAATAAAATAATCCATGCCATTACTAAACGATTAATATTATGAGACTTTTCTTTCCAGGCATTATAAGTGTCCCAAGGTTTATACATTTCATGAGAGCGGTCTATTATCAGAGCGAAATAAATTGCAAAGAATAATGAAAACAGCTCTTGTGCTTCAGTGAAAGACATTTTCTACCAAATTATTAATCTATTCAGGCTCAAAGTATCGATAAAAGAATAAAAAGGGATAGAATAATAAAAGGTATTTATTGAGTGTAACCATAAATTAAACTTTCTTCTCTGGAGGGACCATCTGTCCATTGCTATAGGCCGTCGCTGTATCCAGCAAGTGACCCCAACTAAGGCAGATGCTCTCTAAATATCAAAGCATAAGGCCATCCTTTCGCTTCATCTATGCGCCAATCAGCTTGAAGTTCTGCACCAATTGCACCAGTTACACACCTACACACCCGCCGGAACAAGAGTTGCTATAGTGGCCCTCACGTTCAAGAACACTTCAATGCTCCACTCGCATCTATGACAGCATAGACGTCAAAGCCCTCAAGAACCACATCTAATGAAGGAAACTGTAAGCATGTTGAATCACTGATCAAGGCTATTATGAGCTCCTTTCGTCCAATACTATCAATAGCTTTCCTAAATACTGGCCAGCCCCAGGCATTGATAGCACCAGGACGATGAATGACTTTTACATCTGGGAACAGTGTCTTCAATTCAGGTAGAAGAAGCCGTTTGGCCCCCAGTCTACACCGGTGGTTATGATTAGGGGAAAATCAAAAATATTTGCTGTTTTGGCCAGACCCACGACATTCTTTTTAAACTCTCTGGTAACCACTTTCACTTCCCAGAATTGGTAATCAGGCAAAAGAATATTTTTCAAAGGTACCGACTTCTCACGAAGAAAAAAATCAAAGATAAATCAGAATCATCTGGAATATAACAGAAAATGTGGTCAATAGAATGGTTTGCAATGAGGACAAGATTATGAGCAAGACAATACTTATTACTGGTGCTGGACATGGTTTTGGAAAAGGGATAGCATTTGGTTTGGCCAAGGTAGGTCACAAAGTTATTGCTGCTGCACAAATCTGGCCTCAGGTGTAGGATTTAAGATGTGAAACCAAGGAACAGGCTATCGATCTTGAAGTAGTTAAGCTCGACATTCGAGATTATATAGATCGGCAGCATGCGCTGACCTATGACATTGATATTCTAGTTAATAATGCCGGAATTATGG
>OCZT010000220.1_pt1 | contig 55179 bp, 51 predicted proteins | sample 1539031 | NCBI WGS metagenome assembly OCZT01 (sample SAMEA3539308, study PRJEB22396) | soil metagenome | biome: tundra; feature: field; material: soil | place: USA | collected 2010-05 | depth 0.15 m
CGGCCCTGTCACCGCAAAACTCACGTCGCGTTCGGGAAAACGGTGGATCGGGGCTAAGTCCCTGCCGTTGCGGGTTCAGGTGCCCGTGCTCTTGGTCTCACCGACGGCCAGACGGAATTCCTCGCCAACGGCCGCCGGGGCGAGTTCCTGCTGCTGGCAGGCGACGTCTGTCAGCGCATAAGGGTTGCCGCGCCGCCCTGGTTCGACGACGTGCTCGATCCGACGGCTGTGCCAAACTCTGGTGACCAGCCGGGGGAGGAGGACATACCAGTGGCGACCGAGATCAAGAGCAGCTTTGAGGTGCACGAGGCCGAGGTCGAGGCCCCCGACGGGACCGAGATCCACTACAGCGTCACCCGCCCTGCGGGCCAGGCCCAGCGCGTCGTTGTCCTCATCCACGGCTTCGCCGACCACAGCGGTCGCTACCGCGAACTGATCGATCACCTCGCCGGCCATGGCGCGGTCGTCTACGCCTACGACCAGCGCGGCAACGGCCGCAGCGGCGGCCAGCGCGGGCACGTTATGCGCTACCAGGAGCTGGTCGACGAGCTCGACACCTTCCTCAAGCTGGCATACGTCGCCGAGCCGGGCATCGAGCGCGTCATCTACGCGCACTCCACCGGCGCCATCCTCGCCCTGACCTACCTGTACGACCATCCCGACGCCGCCGATCGCATCATCCTCAGCGCCCCCTGCCTGATCCTCACGTTTGAGGCGCCGGCCGCCAAGGTTTTCATCGGCAAGGTCTTCAGCAGCGTCCTGCCCAAGGTCACCCTGCAGGCCGGCTTCGACCCCGGCGCTGTCTCACGCGACCCGGCGCTGGTGGAGGCCAACAAAGGGGACGAGCTGGTCACGCAGGCGATCTCCACCCGTTTCTACACGGAGGTCTATGGCAAGGCCATGCCTGCTGCCCTGGCCCGCATCGAGGAGCTCAAGCTGCCCACCCTGGTGATCCAGGGCACCGGCGACCTCCTGGTCTCGCCGAAGGTGGCGGATGAGTTCGAGAAGCGCGTTCCCAACGCCACCATCAAGCGCTACGAGGGCGGCTATCACGAGAGTCACAACGACATTCAGCGAGAACAGGTCTTTCTCGATATCGACGCCTGGCTTTTTCAAAAGCAGTAAGGGTTGGTAAAGACGATCGTTACCCGTACTCCCACTGGCCCTGTCCGCGCGCCCGGTCTAACTTCGAGGGGCGAACAACCGCTCGAGGGGTTTCCAGACCCCACTCGTTGCACCTAACGCCCCAATGGAAGACGAAAAAGAGTTTCAGCAGATGGCCAGGGCCGAGGAACTGATCGCCTCGGCTCAATTCCAGCACCTCGTCCAAGGCTTTGAGAAGGCCTGCGGGCTGAAGTTGCACGCTTACACCGTCAACGCGGTTCCCGTCGACATGCCCTTCCAGCCACTGGAGTTCTGTCAGACGTTACAGGCGGGGATGGATTGCCCGCTCTACTTCAACCCCAGGTACCACAGGGCCGACGGGCCCGAGATCCGACCCACCTGCGGCGGTCTCGGCCACGCAGTCATCCCGGTGAGAGCCCCTGACGGCACCCCGCTGCTGAGCCTCGTCAGCGAGACAGTGCGCTTCGGGCCCGTCGACATGGAGCAGATCACCGAGAAATCCTTCAAGCTCAAGATCTTCCCTGACGCGCTTGCCGCCCAGGCGGAATCGGTGCCGCTGGTCTCGCGGGAGCGTGTGATGTTCGCATCCCAGATTGTCTTTGCCGGTATGCATGAGCAGGTCGGTGGGCATAACGCCCGCGCTGGCGCCATCAGCCTGATCATCCGCAAGATCGCCGACGCCGATGCTGACCGCGTCCCCGAGGCCATCCTCGCCGCCGCCGTGGAGTTCTGCAAGGCCGAGTATGCATACGTGTCGCTGGTTGGTCCCGAGAGCGAGCTGGTCGCCGAGGCCGCCAGCGTGCGGAGCCGCGACCCCTGGTTCCGCATCCTGCAGGGCGTGGGGCAGTGGGTGATCCATGCGGCCGACACCATCGATATCCTCGACGTCTCCGCCAGCGCCTGGTGCCGCCACCTGGCCGACGACGCGGCGCCCGTGGGTGGGGTCAGCGGCATGCCGCTGGTGTCCCGCGACGGCGTCTACGGCGGCATTGTGGTGGCCGGCGGCAACGCCGCCAAGCTGATTGGAGTGGAGCGCGGCGCTTGCGGTCCTGACCCAGGCCGGCGGCGATGCCCTGGTCCTGGCCCGCCGCCTGGTCCAGGTCGGCGACGGCGCCATGGTCGATCGGCAGAGCGGTGCCTACAATCTCCGCTTCCTCGAGGAGCTGCTGGAGAAGGAGATCAGCCGAGCCATCCCCCACAACCACCAGCTCAGCCTGGTGCTCTTCCACCTCGCCAACTATGCCGACCTCCTCAGCAGCGTCGGCGACCTGAGCGCCGAGAGCGTGCTTGGCCAGATGGTGGAGCTGATCCGCAGCAAGACTCGCAAGGTCAACTCGCTGGCGCGGGTCAACGAGACGGACTTCTGCCTGGTCATCCCCGAGGCTGCCCAGGAGGTGGCGGAGAAGATCGCGGCCGAGCTCAGCAGCCTGGCTCAGAGCACCGACTATCTGGCCGAGGTCAACGGCTCCACCAGCCCCATCCGAGTCGCCCTGCAGACGCGAACCGTGGCCAACTCTTCAGCTGTCGATTCCGCCCTCGAAAGCTGGTTTCCTCGCTGAACTGATCGCGGCCCGAATCCACAGTCCTGCACCGCTGCAGGTGGGGATCCACAGGTTCTGCACGGCTGGGCTCGAGGAATCCACAGGTTAGGCACACTCCCGAGCGGGATGTGCACAGGCTAGGAGCCGAAGTTCTAGAGGCCTAGAGTCAGGCGGCTGACGCGGTCCTTGACCATCGTCGGGGCCAGCTTCTCGACCGCAGCCAGGAATTGCGCGTCATAGCCGACCAGGTAGCGGGCGCGAGGGTTCTTGCCGGCGATCGCCTTGACCACCACCTTGGCCACCGTCTCCGGCTCGCCCATGATCGGCTGGCTCAGCCGCGAGCCCTGGAGCGTGCGTTTGTAAGCGTTGGCGTAACGGGAGCCCTTGTACTGGTCGAGCGTCTTCTCGGTCTCCTCCCAGATCCCGGTCTTGAAACCGCCAGGCTCGATCAGCACCACCTTCACGCCGGTGTTGGCGATCTCCATCCGCAGCGCGTCAGAGACGCCTTCGAGAGCGTGCTTAGCGGCCTGGTACCAGCCGGAGAGGGGGGTGGTGGCAACGCCGTAGATGGAGGAGATGTTGATGATCCGGCCCTCGCCCGCTGCGCGCATGTGAGGAAGCGCGAGACGGGCCAGGCGCATGGGCGCGATGACCATCGTCTCGAGCACCGCGCGCGCCTCCTTGTCGGACACGTCCTCCACCGCGCCGACCGCGGGGAACCCGGCGTTGTTCACGATCGCGTAGGGCTTCAGTCGCTGGATGACGCGACGGCAGTCAGCGGCGTTGGTAACGTCCATCAGGACGGTGTCCACCTTGACTCGCGCCTTGCGGGCGGCGCGCCGAACCTGCTCGGCTTTGGCCTCTGAGCGCACGCTACCAACCGAGTGGTAGCCCTTGCGGGCCACCTCCACGGCTGTGGCGAGGCCGATGCCCGAGTTGGCGCCGGTGGTGAGGACGGTCTGGGTCACGAAGCTGAATCTAACAGCCAGCACCGGCCCGGTGGGTTAGCCGCCGCCCCCACCGAGGTCGGTGGCAACGGCAAGGGCGATAGATCGCGCTACTTCTTCTTGGGGCCGTGACCATGACCGCCGCCAGGACCGCCGCCAGGACTGCCGCCAGGACTGCCGCCAGGACTGCCACCATCCTGGGGTCCGCAGCTGGTGGCCAGGTTCTCGGTCCCGGGCAAGAAGAGTTCGCCATTCTTGGCGGTCAGACCCGCCGGCTGCTGGTACCAGTGGTTGAGGCCCGCCGGGAGGGTGTTGATGAAATCGGCGAGCATGGTGCTGCCGGTGTTGACGCCGAAGGCGCTGATGGAGGTGCCCGCCCCGTTGGCCCCGGTGTTGCCGGCCCAACCGCCAATGACCAGGTCCCGGTTGTAGGCCATCATCCAGGCGTCCTGGTGCACGCCCACCTGGCTGGCACCGCTGGTCCCCGACTTGCTCGCCATCTGCTGCTTCCAGCCCAGGTTCCACTGGTTCTGGTAAGCCTTGAGGGTGTCGGTGAGGAGGTAGGCGTCCGCCGCCGAGAGCACCTGCTGCTGGCCGTCCTGGCTCCCCGGCCTCTGCTGGAACAGCGTCTGGCCCCCCGAGTCCGTGATCTTGGTGATCGACATCAGTGGCATCTTGCGGCCTTCGTCGGCGAACACCTGGTATCCCTGCAGGTGGTCCAGCATCGTCACCTCGCTGCCCCCGATGGCGGTTGATAGATACGGCTGGAGCGGGGTCTTGATCCCCATTTGCTGAGCCAAGCTGATGACGTTGGTGATGCCCGCCTGCTGGGCGACCTCGACCGCGGGGATGTTGCGCGACAGCACCAGCGCTTGACGGGCGCTGAGCCGCCCCATGTAGCTGTTGTCGAAATCGAGCGGCTGGTAGCCGTTGAAGTTGGTCGGCTGGTCGACAAGGCAACTTGCCAGGGTGATCTTGTGGGCCCGGAGAGCAGCCTCATAGACGTACGGCTTGAAGGACGAGCCGGGCTGACGGGGAGAACGGATAACGTCAAACTGCCCGCCGATCGCGGCGTTGTTGAAGTCCGCAGACCCAACCCAGGCGAGGATCTCCCCCGTGCTTGGCCTCGCCACCAACATCATGCCGTTGTTGACTCCCTGGCTCGACATCGCCTTGACGCCGACGCCGACAGCGTGCTCCGCCTCGGCCTGCATGTCGGGGTCGATTGTCGTGTAGACGCTGTAGCCGCCCTGCTGCACGGCGGCCGCGCCGTAGATCTGCTCAAGCCGGTTGATCACGTAATCGACGAAGTGCGGCGCGCGGGTTGTGCGGAAGCTGGTGTCAAACTTCAGCTCGCTCTTCACGTCCTCCTTGACGGCAAGGTCCGCCTGCGCCTGCGTCAGGGAGTGCGCGACGACCATCGAATTGATGATGTCCAGCTGCCGGCCGCGGGCGCGGTCGAACCTGGTCTGCGGATCGTTGCCGCTGGGGGCCTGGATCAGCCCCGCCAGCAGGGCGGCCTGCGCTGGCGTCAGGTCGCTGGTGTTCTTGGCGGCCCCGAAATACGTCTTGGTGGCGGCGCCGATGCCATAGGCCCCGTGCCCGTAGTAGACCCGGTTGAGGTAGAGCTCGAGGATTTGGTCCTTGGTGTACTTCTTCTCGAGTTCGTTGGCCACCAGCGCCTCGCGGATCTTGCGGGTCAGCGACTTCTGGGGCGCGTTGAGGTCGATTTTGACCAGCTGCTGGCTGATGGTGCTGCCGCCCTGTACCGGCCGTCCTGCCAGGGTGTCGGCGATGATCGCCCGCGCGATCCCGGCGAAATCGAGGGCGCCGTGGTTGTAGAAGTCCTTATCCTCCGCCGCAAGGGTGGCATTGATGACGTTCTTCCCCATTTGGTCGAGGTGGAGCACGACGTGGTAGACGCCTTGCTGGTTGCGCTCGGCGAGGACCTTGCCGTTGCGGTCGTAGACCACAATCGACTTCGCCAGCAGCGGGTCGGTCGCCGGGTTGGGCAGGTCGGCCAGGGCGACCCGGGCATAGCTGACGACCGCGATGGCGCCAAGCGCCAGCAGCACCGCGGCTGCCAGCAGCACCCGGGCACCCCATCGCTCTGGCATCAGGGCGCGTCCGCGCCTTCGCTGGCGGGGGACAGGTTGATGCACTGCTGTTGGGCCGGGTCCCAGCCCTGCCGCGCGCGGCGCCAACGGCGCCGGCGCGCCCAACGGCGCAGCCTCCAACGGCGGCCTCAGCTCCTCATAGTGTTCGCTCACGAAGGCTCGATTCTATCGACGTCGCTCACATTTCCGCACATTGCCACTATCAGGTGAGTACGACGTCTTCGTGGCCGCCTGGGCCCGCCACGCCGGCTAGCCGGAGCCGTTAGCCCAGAACTGGACCACCTTCTCGCGCACCACCTTGCCCAGTGGGGTGCGGGGAATCTCGTCGACGATGCGCCACAGCCGCGGCCGCTTCCAGCCGGCCAAGCGCTCGCCGACGAACTGCTCGAGCTCCTGTGGGTCCGCACTCCGGCCCTGGCGCAGCACCACTGCGGCGGCCAGCTCCTGGCCGAGGTCGGCGTCGGGTAGACCTACCACAGCGGCATCGACGATGGCGCGGTGTTGCGTCAGCACCCTCTCCACCTCCGGCGCCGAGACGCTGTAGCCGCCGCGGAGGATGACCTCCTTGATCCGCGATTCGATCGTGATGCCGCCGTCCTTGCGGAGCCGGCCGAGGTCGCCGGTGCGCAGCCAGCCATCGTGGAAGCCATCGCGGTTGTCGTCCGGGCGCAGGTAGCGCAGCAGCATCGAGGGCGCCAGTACCTCCAACTCCCCGCTGACGTCGGCGCCGACGGCACGACCGCGGGGGCTGACGGCGCGAATGTGCACGCCCCAGCCGGGCCAGCCGACATCGCCTTCGGGGGAGTCGTCGGTGACGACTCGCCAGCAGAGCGGCGAGGCCTCGGTCATGCCGTACCGCTCGATCACGTGCACCCCCATCCGCAGGCGCACATCGCGCGCGACGTCGCGGGGACAAGGGCTACCGCTGACGACTGCCAGGCGGAGGTCGGTGTTGCGCGAGGCCTCGGTGGTCGAGGACAAGCGCCGGTACATCGCCGGGACCCCGGTTAGCACGGTGATGCCGCGGGTCTTGATCAGCTTCCAGGCCGCGCGGGTGTCGAAGTGGGACATCAGCTCGACCCGTGCGCCGGCCAGCAGGCTGGCGTTGAGGACTGCGCTGAAGCCGAAAGAATGTGCCAGCGGCAGGGCGCCGAGCATGACATCGTCGCGGCTGAGGGAGGTCATCTCCCAGGCCACGCAGAGAGCGTTGCGGAAGAGACCCTCGTGGCTGTGGACCACGCCCTTGGGGTGGGTGGTGCTGCCGCTGGTGAAGAGGATGACCGCCGGCGCGCCGGCCTTCAGCCGCGGCGGCGGCGCGGGATCGCTGCTGGCGAGCAGGCTGTCGAGGCCGAGCTGGTCGCCTTTGCTGCGCCTGGCGTTGGCGTCGAGCGTGATGGCGCCACAGTCGGGGTCATAGGTGGTGGCGGCCTGCCATGCCGCAGCTTCGTGTTCGCGGTCGGCGAGAAGCATTTCGACCCGCGCGGCGTGGAGCAGGCGGCTGGCCTCGGCGGGCGGCGAGCTCGGCGAGATCGGGACCAGCACGGCGCCGGCGCGCAACACCGCGTGGGCGAGGATGGGGAACTCGAGGCCGGTACCGGCCAGCACCGCAATGGCATCGCCGGGCTCGACGCCGCGGTCGAGGAGCTCCAGCGCCATCGACGTCACTGCCCGGTCCAGCTCCGCGAAGGTCAGCTTGCTGCGCCCGCTGACCAGCGCGATGCCCGAAGGGTCGCGGCGGGCGGCGGACGAGACCAGCTCCGCCAGGGAGGTGGCGTCCGGCGGCGGCCCGGAGTGCGTCCCGTTGGCGGCGGTGGCCTTAGCGGACATGGAACCTCGTCCGGAAACCGCGCCGGCCGACCTCGCCCTGGATCCGTCCCTCGGCGGCGGCTCGAAGGATCGCCGGCGACGGCGTTTCCTTGAGCTCTTCGATGTTGGCCGGCAGGGGCACGTGCATGAAGACGATGCCGCCCTCGCGCCTGTCGATGATGGCGCCGACGTGCTTCATCAAAGCCAGCATCGGCTCGTTCTCGCCGAGCACCTCGAGGGTGAAGCGTTTGATCCCGCGTTCGATCGCTGTCTTGGCAAGCAGCACCAGCAGTGCCGACCCGATGCCCTGGTCCTGGTATTCGTCGACCACGGTGACGGCGGCCTCGGCGGAGCCTGGTTGATCGTGGTCGCGTATCCACCGACCCACGGCCACGCCCTCGCCCGCATCGGGCAGGATGCCGACCCAGGCGAAGTGGTCGACGTAGTCGATCTCGGTCAGGTAGGCGAGCTGGTCGTCGGTGAGGTGCGCGATCGGGGAGAAGAAGCGGCGATAGCGTGACTCCGGGCTGAGGCGCTCAACCCCAACGCGCAGCAGCTCCTTGTCCTCAGGGGTTATCGGCCGGAAAAGGATTCTCCTGCCGTCCTTGAGGACTCCCTCCACCCTCTCCTCCTGGACAGTCGACTTCACGGTCCTACGATTCTCCTAGAGTTCGGCCTTGACGAAATCGGCGCCGCGCTCGCCGATCATCATCGTTGGTAGGTTGATATTGCACCGCGGGATGTCGGGCATGACGGAGGCGTCGACGACATAGAGGTTGGCCACGCCGCGCACACGCAGCCGGTGGTCGACCACCGCCATCTCGTCGTCGGCCGCCCCCATACGGCAGGTCCCCGAGGGATGGTAGCCGGTGCCGTGGAAGTTCATCACGTGGTCGCGCAGAAGGCCGTCCATCGCCACCGTCGCGGGCTCGGGCAGAAGCATCTCGCATTGAGTGCTGTGGGCCAGGACGTCGACGATGGCGGCCGCCTGGCGCACGCCGGTCATCATCAGCTGCACGTCGCGCTCGCACGATAGGTGGCGATGCTTGATCACCGGCTTGGCCGCCGGGTCGGCGCTATCGACGCCGACCAAGCCGCGGGACTCGACCGCGTTGACCTCGATGAACAAACCGCTCAGCCCCTCCATGTTGAAGAGCTCGCCGGGGTAGAAGGAGAGCTTGAGGTCGTCGAGTTCGAGGTCGGGCCGGCTGCGGGTCTTGAGCATGGCCGCCATCCGCATCGACGCGTGGTCGGCGGGGTAATCCATCTGCAGCGTCACCAGCGTGACCGGGTGATCCATCAGGTTGGAGCCGACGCCGGGGAGGTGGTGGACCGGTTCGATGCCGACGGCGATGAGGTCCCCCGCCGGTCCGATGCCGGAGCGGAGCAGCAGCGGCGGGGTGTTGTAGGCGCCGGCCGCAACCACCACCCGGCGTGATCGAACCTCTTCCCCACCGGCCAGGACCACGCCTGCAGCGGCGCCCGCCTCGTCCAGGAGCACGCGGTCGACCAGCGTGTCCGCGCGGAGCTCGAAGTTGCCGCGCGACCGGGCGGCGGCAATGTACGTCAGCAGCACGCTCTGGCGCTCGCCGCCCTTGAGGTTGCGAGGCAGGGGCCCGACCCCGACCGCCCCCGGGCGGTTCTGGTCGTCGACGAGCTCGTGGCCCAGCTCCCGACAAGCGGCAACAAAAAGCCGCTCCTCGGGCCCCAGGGGCAGCTGCCGGCTGACGGTGATCGGACCGGCCTGGCCGTGGTACGGCTGATCGCCGAAGTCCACGTCGTTCTCCATCCGCTTGAAGTAGGGCAGGCACGAGCCCCAGTCCCAGCCGCGGGCCCCCAGCTCTTCCCAACGGTCGTAGTCCTGGGGCTGGCCGCGGAGTGCGACGGTGGCGTTGACAGCGCTGCTGCCGCCGACGATCTTGCCGCGGGCAAGGTCGAGGCCAAGCGTGGGGTCGTTGTAGTTCCAGTCGTAGTCGGCAACCCCGCTCCCCAGGCGCAGGTGGCGGATCTCGTCGGGAACGGCATCGCCGGGGTCCGGCCCTGCCTCCAAGAGGAGCACGCGCAGCCTGGGATCCTCGGTCAGCCGGCTGGCCACAATGCCGCCCCCGCTGCCCGAACCGATGACGATGACGTCGTACTGCTCGGCCATATCTCCTCGCTACTTCCGGAGCCGCAAGGATAAGCGGATCGCGCCTTTGACGGGGCGGCTCAGAATTGAGATTGATGGAATCCAACGGCATGGCGAGGCTGCGAGTGGTCGTCAGCGGCTGGGTCCAGGGTGTCGGCTACCGCGATTTCGTCTCCCGGGAGGCGGTCCGGCACCGCCTCAAGGGGTACGTTCGCAACAGCTCGGACGGCAGCGTTGAGATCGAAGCCGAGGGCCCCCGGGACGAGCTCCAGCGATTTCTTGACCTGCTCCGGAGCGGGCCCCCGCTGGCAGAGGTGGAGCGTGTCGACGTCGCCTGGGACACCTTTCGCGGCGAGTTCGCCGGGTGGGACCTGCGCTGGTAGTGACCGGCGGGTGGGTCGGAGTAGGCTTGGAAACTTGAAGACCCAACGCCTCACCGCCCTCGACGCCACCTTTCTCAACTTCGAATCTGCGCAGCAACCGCTGCACGTCGGGAGCCTCTACATCTATGAGGACCAGCCCGAAACTGCCGGCCGCCCGGGTGTGCGCGGGCTATTCAAAACCGTCGAGGACCGCCTTCACCTGGTGCCGCGATATCGCCAGCGCATCCAGGAGGTGCCCCTGGCCCTGGGCCACCCGGTGTGGGTCGATGATCCCGATTTCGACCTCTCGTACCACCTGCGGCGCCTCGCCCTGCCCAGCCCTGGCGGGATGAACGAACTGCTCGAGGTGGTGGCGCGGCTCCACTCCCGACCCCTCGACCGCAGCCGTCCGCTGTGGGAGATGTACATCCTCGAGGGCCTTTCTGAGGGCAGGGTGGCGATCTACAGCAAGATTCACCACGCCATGGTCGACGGCATCGCGGCGGTCGATCTCGCGCTGATCCTCCACGACTTCGACCCGCAGGGGGCGACCGTCGAACCCGGCGAGCCGTTCCGGCCGCGAAGACTGCGCAGCACCCAGGAACTGGTCGGCGACGTCGCCCGCGAGGCGGCAGGCGCCGCCCTGGGGGCTGCCGGCAGGCTGCTGCAAAGCCCCACCCAGGCGCCCCGCGAGCTGGCCTCCCGGGCCATGAAGGCGACCCACTTGCGCGAGCTGTTCAATATGTTGCGCCCGGTTCCCTCGGGGCCGCTGAACATTAAAGTTGGCAGCGGCCGGCGAATCGAGCTGGCGAGCGTGTCGCTGGCCCGGGTCAAGACCATCAAGAACGCGCTCGGCGCCACCGTCAACGACGTTGTCCTGACGGCGGTGGGGGACGCCATCCAGGCTTTCCTCGTCCATCGCGGGGAGGACGTCCCGGATGACCTCACTTACCGGATCATGGTCCCGGTCTCGGTCCGCAACGACTCTGACAAGGCCCCCGGCAACAAGGTCTCGGCGATGTTCATCGACATGCCGGTGGGGCGGATGCCGGCGCGGCGCCGAATGCAAATCGTCATGCACGACATGGGAGGCCTCAAGGACAACCGCCAAGCGGGGGCCGCCGGCCAGTTGGTCGGGCTGACATCAATGGCGCCCGCATCGCTGCATGCCCTTGCCGGGCACGCTGCACTCAGCAGCCAGCGCTTCGTCAACATGGTCTTCTCCAACGTCCCCGGCATTCAGGAGCCCGTCTATGCCGGTGGCGCCAGGCTCCTGGAGGCTTACCCGCTGCTGCCGGTCGTGGCCAATCTGAGCGTCGTCATATGTGTCGCCAGCTACAACGGGGGGATGTATTTCGGGGTTGTTGGGGACTACGCCGGCTTCCCCGACCTCAACGTGATTACCAAGGGCATCGAGGACGGCATCGAGAGCCTCGAACGGGCGGCCGGACTGCGGCCGCCGAAGCGGGTGGCTCGGGCTGCCGCCAGGCCCGTCCAGCCGCGCCACACGGTAGTCCACAAGGCGCGCAAGCCCGGTGCTCCCGCCGCGAGTTCACTTGCCAGCGTCCGGGATGCCGCTCGCGCGGCCGCTGCTACAGCGGCGGCCGCGCCGCGCCGGCCGGTGGGCTCAGGGCCGCTGGGCTAGAACCTCAGGGTCGCCGCGATCGGCGCACAGACCCAGGCGCCGGTACGCTGGTGGCATGCAAATCCTGGTCGGCGTCGTGCACGTGGTCGCCTTCTTCCTGGGCGTCTTCATCGTCGGCACCACCGTGATCTCCGCGATCAAGACCTTCGTCTTGCCACGCGCTGCCAACGTGCGAATCTCTCGGCTCGTTTTCGTCGTTGTTCGTGTGATCCTGGACCGAATCGCACCGCCGAGTCGTGCCTACGCCGACCGTGACCGGGTGTTCGCGATGCAGGCTCCCTTCAGTCTCATCGGGATGCCGGTCGCCTGGTTGCTGCTGATTGTGGTCGGCTTCATGCTGATGTACGTCGGCCTGGGCGAGTCCCCGCGGGAAGCTTTCATCACCAGCGGTTCGTCGCTCTTGACCCTCGGCTTCGAGAAGCCGCCGCGCTTTGCCTCGATTTCGCTCAGCTTCCTGGAGGCGGCCATCGGCCTGGGTCTGGTGGCCCTGTTGATCAGTTACCTGCCCACGATCTACGCGGCGTTCTCCCGGCGAGAGACCCCGGTGGCGATGCTGGAAGCGTTGGCCGGCACGCCTCCGTCGGCGTCGTCGCTGCTCAGCCGCCACCATCGCATCGGCGGCCTGGAGCGCCTCGACGACCTGTGGATCACGTGGCGGCAGTGGTTCGCCGACATCGAAGAGAGCCATACCTCGATCGCGGCGCTGATCTTCTTCCGCTCGCCCGACCCCGATCGGTCATGGATCACGGCGGCGGGCTGCATCCTCGACAGCGCCTCCATCTATGCGTCGTGCTTCGACGTGCCCAAGTCGGCAGACTGCCAGCTCTGCATACGAGGTGGCTACCTGGCGCTGCAGCGGATCGCCGACTTCTTCAGCTACCCGTACAACCGCAACCCCAAGCCCGACGACCCCATCTCGATCGATCGCTCGGAGTTCGATGACCTCTGGAAGGAGCTGGAAGAGGCGGGCTTGCCCCTGCGCTCGGACCGCGATCAGGCATGGCGAGACTTCGCGGGCTGGCGTGTCAACTACGACCCGGTGCTGCTCTTCCTGGCCGGCATCACTGCGGCGCCGATCGCACCGTGGTCGTCCGACCGCGGCTGGCGGTACAAGCCGCCGCCGCTGTTGGTGACCCTAGGCCTGCGCAGGCCCCCGCGGCGCCCCGCGACCTGAGCCTGCCGGTCGGCCCTCACCTAGGCGGCGCCCGCGGCCGGCTGGAGCTCCCGCGCCACCACCGCGTTGAGGGCGCGGATGAACGCCGGCGAGGTGTTCATCAGCTCGATGCGGTTGAACTCGATGCCGGCCTCCTCGGCCTCTTCACGCGCGGCGACATCGATGTCGTAGAGGATCTCTAGGTGGTCGGCAAGGAACTGCACCGGCACCACCAGCACCTCACGCTTTCCGGCCGCACGCAGGTCGGGGAAGACGTCCTTGAGGTCTGGCTTGAGCCACTCCTCGGGGGAGTGGCCGGCGCTCTGGTACGCGAATTGCCAGCGGCCGGGCTTGAGCCCGGCACGCTCGACGACCGCCTGCACGGTGGCCATCAGCTGCTCCAGGTACTCTGGCTCGCGATCGACCACCGCCTTCGGCAGGCTGTGCGCGGTCAGGATCACAGGCACGGTGTCGCGGCGCTCGGCCCGAAAACGCGCCAGCGCCTCATCGACCCGTTGGGAGAGCGCCTCGATGAACTCCGGCAGCTCGTGCCAGGGCCCGGCCACGCTAACCTCCGCGCCGTCGCCGAGGCGGCCGCTGGCGGCGTCCACCGCGCGGGTGTAGCCGCCCATAATGATCGGCGACCACTGCGGCGAGAGCACGATGCCCACCACCCGTTTGACGCCGGCGGCGGCGAAACGCCGCAGGGCGGGGTCGATGCGGGGCTCTGAGTGGAGCATGCCGACCTCGACACGGAAGAATCCTCGCCCGTGCTCGGCGTCAAGCATCTCCTGCAGCGCCTGGCCCTGGGCCTGGGTGATCCGAACCAGCGGCGAGAAGCCGATCACCTGGTAGCGGCGCTTGAACTCCTCGACCAGCTCGGCGTCCGCTTCGCGGCCCCCGCGGACACTGGCCAGGTAGGCCGGTACCTCCTCCGCGGTTGCAGCCGACCCATACGTCATCAGGAGCACCCCCACGGGCGTGCGGCCGTCTCCGCTCACGCCGGCGCCCCGCTCCTGGCGCTGACGGTGTGCACCAGCTCGACCAGCCGGGTCAGGTGGTCAGAGGGGGTGTCGGCGAGCACTCCGTGGCCGAGGTTGAAGATGTGGCCGGGGCGGCCCCCGGCGTAGTCCAGCACCCGTCGCGACTCGCGCTCGATCACCTCCCACGGCGCCATCAGGACTGCGGGGTCGAGGTTGCCCTGGATGCCCTTGTCGTAGCCGACGCGGCCCCAGGCTTCGTCCAAGGGGATGCGCCAGTCGACGCTGACGGCGCTGCTGCCGGCCGCGGTCATCTGCTCCAGCAGACCGGCGGTGCCGGTGCCGAAATGGATGGTGGGCACGCCCAACTGGTTGATCGCGTCGAAGATCCGCCGGCTGTACGGCAGCACGCTCTCTTCGTATTCGCGCCGGCCCAGCGAGCCCATCCAGGAGTCGAAGAGCTGCACCACCTGGACGCCGGCCTCAACCTGGGCGCGGAGGTAGCGGATGGTCACCTCGGTCAGCGTGTCCATCAGCTTGCTCCAGGTCACCGGGTCGCCGAACATCATCCCCTTGGAGCGGCCGAAGTCCTTGGTGGGACGGCCTTCGATCATGTACGAGGCCACCGTGTACGGGGCGCCTGCGAAACCGATAAGGGCGGTCTTGCCGTCGAGGTCGCGTCGCAGGTTGCCGATGGTCTCGAAGAGAAACGGGGTCGCATCCTCGGCGTCGATGACCCGAAGCCGCTCCACGTCCGCCGTGGTGCGCACCGGCTCATGGATGACGGGCCCGATGCCGGGGTCGATCGAGAAGGGCACGCCCATCCCCTCTAAGGGCAGCATGATGTCCGCGTAGAGCACCGCGGCGTCGACGCCGAATGTCTGCACTGGCATCAGGGTCACCCTGGCGCAGAGTTCGGGCGTCCGTGCCATCGTGAGGATGTCGTACCGCTCGCGGAGCTCGCGGTACTCGGCCAGGCACCTGCCGGCCTGGCGCATGAACCAAACCGGGGTGGCGTCAACCTCCTCGAGCCGGCAGGCGGCGAGGAAGCGCTCGACGCCGGTCATTTCCGCTTCTTGGCGGGCGTTGGGGCCTTGCGGTCGGACCGGCTGGCCGCGGGTCTGGCGGCGTGCGCCGCGGTGCTGGCTCCGGCGCGACCGGTGGCGGCGGCGGCCTTGGCGACCTTACCGGAGGGCTTGAGCGCCGGCTCCAGCTTCTCCAGCCGCGAGCGCAGTTCGTCGCCGGACTGGCGCAGCGCGTCGACCTCGTCGCGCAGGTTTTTCAGTGCCTCCTCGCGGGTCGCCCCGGCGCGGAGCGACTCGATGGCAACACGCGCCTGGTGCCGGACAGCCCCCTCAACGTCGCGCTCGACGGCAGCCTCCAGGGCTCCTATGGCGCCTGCGTCGCCCAGTCGCCGAAGTGCGTCGATGGCGCCGCGGCGGGCGAAGTAGACGGGATCGCGCAGCGTCTCCTCGGCGACCTCGCGGACGGGCCGGCGCTGCTCCGGAGGCAGGTTGCGGGCGAGGTCGGCGGCACGTGAGAGCGCGGCCGAGCGGACGCGCTGGTGGGCGCCGGGGCGCGCCATGTCGAGGATCAGGGGGAGCTGCCGCTCGTCCTGCAGTGCGGCGAGGCCGGTCAGCGCCGAGATCCGGATCACCTCGCGCTGTGAATCTCGCTGCAGCGCCTTCTTCAGTTCGGTGGCGGCGTTGCGAGCACGGGTCCGGCCGAGGGCGGCGGCCGCGTTGCCGGCGGCGAGGTATGAGCTGTCCTTCTGGATCACGAGCGCCAGGGCGCGGCCCACCTCGTCGTCGGCGCGCCAGGCGCCAAGGGCCCGGGCGGCGGCGGCGCGGACCTTGGATTCGGGATGCTCCAGCGCCTCGAGGAGAGCAGTGCGAGCAGCCGCAGACCGGGTTTCCCCGAGCGCTGTGGCTGCAGCCGCCTGGACGGCCCAGAAGGTGTCCTTGCGCAAGGTCTCGATGAGCGCGGCGACCCCGGTCGGGGTGCCTTTGCGGCCGAGAGCCTCCACCGCGTCCACCCGGCCGGTCATCTCATCCTCGTGCAATTGCGCCAGCAGCAGCTCCTCGGGCCGGTCGAACTTCAGCGTCTTGAGGATCTTGTTCTCGTAGTCGAAGCGGATCCAGGTCGGCCTCTTGGTCAGACTCACGCTGAAGCCATCCTCCGCCTCGCCGCGGGCGCCGACTTCGATGGTCTCGATCACCGGCTGCTTGCGGGCGGGCTGGCCGAAGGCCACCTGGACCGGCATCCGGAAGAGGTGGGTGTCGCCCTCGATCTTCTGGGTTTGCTTGACCGACACCCTCGCGGCGCCGGCGTCCTCGTCCCAGCTGTAGCTGACCTCGAACATTGGGTGCCCGGCGCCATAGACCCACTGGTCGAAGAACCACCCCAGCGTCTTGCCGCTGACGTCCTCGAACGCGCGCAGCAGGTCAGGGGTGGTGACGAGTCCCTCGCGGTGACGAGCGACATAGGCCTGGACCGCGCGCTTGAAAACATCGTCGCCGACCACGTTGCGGAGCATCCAGAGCACCCAGGCGCCCTTCTCATAGAGATGGACGTCGAACAGCTCGACGGGGTCGTGGTACTTGCGCCAGACCAGCGGGCGCCGGTACTCGGCTTCCTCGGCGAAGTAGTCGGCGGAATCCGCCAGGCGCTTTTGCTGGGCCTCGTCTTCGCCCAGGTACCACTCCGCCCAGACATATTCGCAGTAGCTCGCGAAACCCTCGTTGAGCCAGGCGTGGGCCCACTCGCGACAGGTGACGAGGTCCCCGAACCACTGGTGGGCGAGCTCATGCGAGGTCAGCGAGTCGAAGTCGTAGTCGAGGACCGAGCGCTCGTCCTGGAGGGAGAAGTCGGTGAGCGTGGTGGCGGAGGTGTTCTCCATCCCACCCCAGGTGAAATCGGGAACCGTCACCTGGGCGTACTTGACGTATGGGTAGGGCTCACCGGCGAAGCCGCTCAGGCACTTGATCATGTCGGCGGTGTTGGCGAAACTGCGCTCGCCGTCCTTGCGCCTGCCGACGGGCACGTAGTACTCGAGCGGCAGCCCGTCGACCTCCTCGGTCCAGTGGTCGAACTCGCCGACCACCAGCGAGACCAGGTAGGAGACGTGAGGCACCTCCTGGATCCAGTGCCAGATGCGCATATCGCGGTTCTTGCTAACCGAGACCAGGCGCCCGTTGGAGATGACCTCGTACTTCCCCGGCGCTGTCACAACCATCTCGGTGGTCGAGCGCTGGTTGGGGAAGTCATGGCTTGGCCACCAGTAGCGCGAGTACTGGTCCTGGCCCTGGGACCACGCCGTGTACGGCCGCGTCGGGTAGTTCTTGTCGGGAGCTGTGAAGTTGAGGCCGGTGCGGGGCGAGCCGTGGTATGTGATCGAGATCGGGACCTCGCGGCCGGGCTGCAGAGCAGGGCTGAGGAAGACTTCGAGGATGCCGCCCTCGTGGTGGAACCGGGTCTCGCGGCCGCCGACCTTGACGGCGTCGACGGTCAGCTCCTCGAGGTTGAAGGGGATGCGGCTGAGGGGCTCGCCGATGGGGGTCAGATGATGGGTCACGGTGCCGCGCAGCTGGGCCTTCTCGGGAACCACCGTCAGCTCCATCAGGATGTGGCGGATATCGGCGAGGCGGTCGGGGGCCCATTGAGGTAGCGCACCGGGCAGGCTGAACTCTCGCCGGCTGGCTCCCATGACGTGGTTTCCCCCGCAACTCTCCCTACTCTCAGTCACGGCAGCGATTCTACCGACGGCGCCTAATCGGGCGCCTTTGTCGCGTATTCAAGCCAAGTTCAGAGCCAAGACCGGCGCCGTGGCCGGCTCGGACCCCAGCGGCCCTGTGCTAGCTTTGCCCACGATGAGCTTGTGGCAGGCGCTTTTCCTGGGCTTTCTCCAGGGCGCCACCGAGCTTTTCCCGGTCAGCAGCCTGGGGCACACCGTGCTCCTGCCCAAGCTGTTGGGCTGGAACCTCAACCAGTCCGACCCCAGCTTTGTGCCCTACCTCGTTCTCCTCCATCTCGGCACCGCGACGGCGCTGCTGGTCATCTTCCGGCGCGAATGGGCCGGGATCGTGATCGGGTTTGTTCGGGCGGTGTACAGGGGGCGCATCGGTGACGACCCTATCGAGCGCCTGGCGATGCTGCTCTTCATTGGCACCATCCCCACCGGGCTGCTGGGGGCCTACTTCGAAAGCGATCTCAAGAAGCTCTTCGCCACCCCGCGCATCGCGGCCGCCTTCCTGGTCGTCAACGGGGGCGTCATGGGCGTGGGGGAGGTCCTCCGCCGCCGCGACGAGCGGCGCCGCCGCGCCGAGGCCGGCACCGACCGCGAGCGCGCCTTCGCCACCGAGGGCAACCTCGGATTTGTGCCGGCAGCGGTTGTCGGGGCCTCGCAGTCGCTGGCGCTGTTCCCCGGCATCTCTCGCTCGGGGTCGACGATCACAGCTGGGCTCATCGCCGGTCTCAAGCACGAGTCGGCGGCCCGCTTCTCGTTCCTGCTGGCGACGCCGATCATCCTGGCCGCCGGCGTCCTCGAGGTTCCCACGCTCTTCAAATCCGGGACCCAGCTCGGGGTCTACTTCGCCGGCGCCGTGACCGCGGGCGTCACCGCTTACTTGAGTACCCGGTTCCTTCTCAGGTATTTTCGATCTGGGCGCCTGGACCCGTTCGCGGTCTATTGCGTAGCGCTGGGGCTGATCGGCCTCTTCGCGACTCGCTGAACCGGCGACAAATCCAACTGGAGGTGGCAATTTGAAATTGCGCAGTCCCATGACAATGCTCGGCGCTGTTGTAGTGGCCGTGATCCTGGCCGTGATCGGCGTTTATTACCAAATCAGCCCACATACCTCGACCCACGCGGTCTCGTACCATGCTCTCGCCTTCTGGGCGGCGGCGGTGGCGGCGCTGATCGCCGCCTCCTTCCTACGTCCTCCCAAGACCAGCTAGAGACACAACGGGCGCGTTTACAGGCGCGCCCTTTGGGTTCGGTCCGCTGGAGCGGGCCGTCCCCCATTAGCTGACTGTGATCTTCCCCGTCATGTTGGCGTGGAACGTGCAGTGATATGAATACGTCCCTGCCTTGGTGAAGGTGAAGCTGAAGGTGTCGCCCGGGTTGCCGGTGACGCCCTTGGCCTGCGAGTCGAAGGTGCTGCCGTCGTCCGAGGTGACGGTGTGCGGGTTGTTCTGGTTGTCGACGAAGCTCCACTTGACCGTGTCACCCACGTGCACGCTGTTGGAGGCGGGGGTGAACTTGCCCGAGTTGGTGGGGTCGAACTCGACCTTGACTGACGCGGTGGTTCCGGTGCCCGATGGCGCCGAGGTGGAAGAGGTCGGCGCGGCTGAGGGGACCAGGGCGGTGCTCTGCGAGGGCGATGGCGACGGCACGACGGTAGGCGCTGTGAAGTTGCTGCCGGTGACGTCGAACTCGAGCAGGGCGATCGCCCCTTGGGGACGGGCGCTGACGAGGTCGACCTGCTGGTAGGGGGTGTGGTCGCTGTAGCCAAGGACGACGTAGAGCTTGTGGTGACCATTGGGGACATTGGGGATGGTGAGGACGCTGTCCGCGGTGTGGAATATCCCAGTCGTCTTGGGGATGACCTCACCGGGAGCGGTCGGCAGGGCGTCAAGGAACAGGTGGTAGTGGCCCTCGCCGAACTTGTGTGGGGTGGTGGCCGAGGCAGCCGGGATCGCGGTGAAGTGAGTCGAGCTGATCTTGACCGTCACCGCCGAGCCCTGGATCGACACCAGCGCCAGCGAAACGGTGGGGTCGTTGCTGAACGGACCGACCGCGGTAAGAGGCTCGGCGGCGGCGCCGGCGCAGGCGGCCAGCATGAAGCTGAGCAGACCCAGGATCAACGCCTTCGGCAAACCGAACCCTCCGCGGCGAAAGGCTGACAAACGCTGGCTATTGTATCGACCGGCGAGCAAGCGCATCGAGTTAGAAGTGCTCGGCGTCCGGGTCGCTCGCAAACATGATCGGCTCGGGCAATGAGGATCAAGCCCGGCTCAGTTGAGGCGCTCGACCACCATCGCGATGCCCTGCCCGCCGCCGATGCAGAGCGAGGCCAGGCCGGTGCTGAGGTCCTTGTCCTGCATCGCGTGCAGCAGCGTGGTGAGGATCCGGGCCCCGCTGGCGCCGATGGGATGGCCGAGGGCGATCGCACCGCCGCGGACGTTGAGCTTGTCGTCGGGCACGGCGAGGTCGCGCGCCACCGCCACCGACTGGGCTGCGAAGGCCTCATTCAGCTCGAAGAGGTCGAGGTCCGCGAGCTGCATCCCCACCTTCTTGAGGACGGCGCGGGTGGCAGGGGCGGGCCCGATGCCCATGATCCGAGGCGCCACCCCGACTGAGGCATAGCCCTTGATGCGCGCGATCGGCTTCCAGCCCTCGGCCTGAGCGCGGGAGGCGCTCGCGATGACTACCGCGGCGGCACCGTCGTTGATCCCGGAGGCATTGCCGGCGGTGACCCCGCCATCCTTGGCGAAGGCCGGCCGCAGGCTCTCGAGCTTCTCGATGGTGGTGTCCGGCCGGGGGTGCTCGTCGGTGTCGACGACGACATCTCCCTTGCGCCCCTTGACAGTGACGGGAACGATCTCGCGCTTGAACTCGCCCGCGGCGATCGCCTTGCCGGCGAGCTGCTGCGAGCGGACCGAGAACTCGTCCTGGTCGTGCCGCGAAACCTCGAACTCCTTGGCGACATTCTCGGCTGTGATGCCCATGTGGCAGTTGTCGAAGGCGTCCCACAGGCCATCGAGAATCATCTCGTCGATGAGCTCGGCGTTGCCCATCTTGTAGCCGGTCCGGGCCTTTTGCAGCAGGTACGGGGAGTGGCTCATGCTCTCAAGGCCGCCCGCCACCAGGACCTCGGCGTCACCGGCCCTGATCGCCTGGGCCGCCAGGGCGACTGACTTGAGCCCCGAGCCGCAGACCTTGTTGACAGTGGTCGCGGGGACGCTGTCTGGCACACCCGCATAGATGGAAGCCTGGCGAGCAGGGTTCATTCCGAGACCGGCGCTCAGCACATTGCCGAGGATGACCTCATCGATCTTCTCCGCCGGCACCCCGGCGCGAAGGAGCGCCTCGGCGACCACGATCTGCCCAAGCTCGGTCGCGGCGACGTCCGCGAAGGCCCCGTTGAAGGTTCCCACCGGGGTGCGGACGGCGCTCAAGATGACGGCTTCTTCCACGTTGCTCTCCCAGGATTAGATCGGTCGCAGTTCCAGAACCGATGTGGAAACGAGTTTAGTCCGAGGCCGAGGACGGCGTCGATATAGCCGTCACCGCTTCCGCCACCAGCTTGTCAACGTCCTGGGGCGGACTGATGCCGGCGGCCAGGTAGCGACGCATGGCGGCATCGGGCAGGTCGAGGACCAGGAAGGTGGCGCGCTGCTTGGCCGCCAGGCCCTGGTCGCCGAATGCGCTCGCGGCGAATTCGGAGATCGCATGACCGAGCTCGGTGGCCAGCTGCCCGGCCGCCTCCCGGAGCCGCTCCGGCAGCTCGCCGTTGACAAAGTCCTGGCGCCGGTAGAGAACCAGCAAGCGGGCCGCGTCGGGGTTGGAACGCGCCCACTGCACAGAAAACAGTGCCGCCTCCAATCCCGGTGGCTCCGACCTCTGCCTCAGCGCCGCGATGAAGCCCGGTTGGAACGCGGCCATGGTGGCGACCCAGGTTTCCGCGAGCAGATCCTCGCGGGATGCGAAGCGATGGTAGATCGAACCTGTCGGTGCGCCCGCCATCCGAGCCACGGCGCCGATGGTCAAGGCACCTGGACCGTTCTGGACACAGACCCTCACAGCGGCGTCGATAAGGTTCTCGCGGGTGAAGCGTGGCGGACGTGGCATGTTTTAGTGTTTTGATTCTAGAATAAATGCGCTAACAAGGCTCGGCGCGCGCCTGGCCGTGGCGGTATCGTTCACGCGATGGAGGATTTCAAAGCCCTGGCTGAGAGGCTGGCGTCGGGGTTTACGGCTACCTCAGCGGAGAACGACCGCAGTGGTGAGTTGCCGCGGGCGAATCTCAAGCGAGCGGCCGAAGAGGGCGCGCTGCGCCTGACCGTGCCGAGGGGGTTCGGCGGCATGGGGGCCGACCTTTGGGACTTCGCCCTCTACCAGGAGCGGCTGGCGCGCGGCGACGGGGCCACGGCGCTGATCCTGGCGATGCACCACATGCTGCTCGGCGGCGAGGCGGAGGCCGGCCTCTGGCCGGCTGAGAGCTTCGGGGAAGTCTGCCGGGCCGTGGTCGAGGACGGCGCCCTCATCAATTCCGCTGCCACCGAGCCTGGGGCCGGCAGCCCATCGCTGGGTGGGGTGCCCAAGGCCCAGGCCGAGCCCGCCGAGCCCGGCGCGCTCGAATCCGAGCCGGCGGCGCTGAGCCGGTGGCGCGTCAGCGGACGCAAGGCATACACCACTGGCGCCCCGGCGCTGACTTTCATGCGCGTGAGCGCCCGCATCGACCCGCCCGGCGGCGAGCCGTTTGGCGCGCGCTTCCTCGTCCGACAACCCGCCGAGAGAGTAACCATCGAGCCCGGCTGGGACCCGGCGGGGCTGCGGGCGGCGGCGAACCACACCGTTGTCTTCGATCGGACCCCAGCAGCCTTTCTCTATCGCGAGGACAGTCGTGGCTGCGAAGGCAACGTCTGGTTCCAGGTGGCGATTGCCGCGACCTACCTGGGGATTGGCCAGGCGGCGTACGAGGCCGGGCGCGACTACACCCGCGGCCGCAAGGCGGGCGGCCGCGACGGAAGCGTCAGCGATATCGAGTCGGTCCGGTTGCGCCTGGGTCGAACCCGCGGTGAGCTGATGGTGGCTCGAAGCAACCTCTTCGCCACCTGCGCCGAGTGGGTCGCCCTGCCGCGCGCCCGGAAGGACGACCTGGTCAGCGCCCTCGGGCTGGCCAAGGTCGTCGCCGTCAACGCCGCCGCCACCGCAGCCGAGCAGTCGGTCCGGCTGGCGGGAGCCATGGGCCTCGACCGTGACCTCCCCATGGAGCGATTCCTGCGCGAGACGCGGGCGGGCCTGGCCCACCCCCCGGTCGACGACGTCGCCTACCTCAACCTGGCGGCGGAGGACCTGGAGGGCGCCTGAGATCGGCGTGGTGGCGGGTGCCGGGGAGTGTAGGCTCAACTCGCAATGAGGCTCACGGGCGTCGTCCAACTGGTGGTAGCCGATGGCGTCAGCACCGACCAGGAGCGGGCGCTGGCGGCGGTGATGTTGGGCTTGGTGGTGTTCGCCGCGGTGTTCGCGCTGGTCGAGCGCCAGCGGAGCAGGCGGAGAAGGGAGGCCCGGAAGGATCCGCCGGCGGACCAGACCGGCCCTTCGGGCCCCCGGGTGGCGCCGGTCGTCCAGCCGGCGGCGAATCCAGACCCGCCTGCGGCAAAGCTCTACCAGCCTCCGCTCGCGAATCCGCGGGGCATCGTGCCCGACCCCATGCCGGTCGTGATGGAGCCAGTCCCGGCACCGACCCCGACCGAGGATCACCCCTTGGTGCTGGCGACGCCGGCCAGCCCTGATGAGATCGGCATCGTCCTCCCCGACGATCAGCCACCGCCCGCTCCCAAGAAGCCACCGCCGGCGGGCTGAGAGCTCCTAGCCGGTCAGGTTGGCGGGGTCGAGGAGGGCCTCGCGCTTGTCGCTGGGGACCTCCAGGCCGGAGACCATCATCTCGATCAGCTTCTTGCGGCCTTTCGGGGTGCCGATGAGGACCGCCCCCGCCAGCCTGCCTTTGTAGAAGAAGAGGGCCCGGTACAGTCGCGCCTCGAGGTCAAGGCGGGTGACGGACTCCAGCTCGCTGGTGTTCTCCGGGGTGATTCCCATCACGGCGAGGTTGGACTTGAACATCGAGGTGGTGTAGGTGGGCACCTCGCGGTACGGCGTCTTGCGGCCGAGCATGTTCAGCGCCGCGGTCTTGCCGTGGGCTTCAGCGTTGTCCCAGGTCCCCATCTGGTTGTACTGGCCGTCGAGCATCAGGTCCACGAATCGGGCCAGGTCGCCGCCGGCGTAGATGCCGGGCACCGAGGACTCGAGGTACTCATCGACGACGATGCCCTTATCGACCTTGATGTCGGTGCCCTTGAGCCAGTCGGTGTACATCGTCAGGCCCAGCCCATAGCCGAGCATGTCGGCGCTGATGTCCTTGCCCGCGGAGGTGTGCACCGTCATGTGGCCGTTCACCGGCGCCACCGACTCGACCTCCTCGTTGTAAACCGTGACCACGCCAGCCTCTTTGGCGAGGAAGTCCACCATCTGGCCGCCCTCGTCATCGAGCACCCGCCTAAGGAAGCGGGGGCCGCGCTGGATCCAGGTGACGTTGAGGCCGCGGTGGCGGAAGCCCTCGGCCAGCTCGTAGGCGATGAAGCTGCCACCCACGACCACCGAGTCCTGCGACTGGTCGCACTTTTCGATGATGGCGGTGGTGTCGTCGAGCGTCTGGAAAGCGTAGGTCAGCTCCTTGACCTGGTCCGCACCCGGGGCACGGTAGGGCTCCGGATGCCCGCCGGTGCATATCATCAAGGCGTCGTAGGGATGGTCCGAGGCGTCGTCGAAGTGAACCGTCTTGCCCTCGGTATCGAGGCTGGTCGCGACTCGCTCCAGCTGGAGATCGATGCCTCGCTCGGCATGCTGCTCAACCGTCCGCAGCATCACCCGCTCGCGGGGCAGGCCTTTGATGTAGCGCGGCAGAGAGACGCGGTTGTACAGCGGATACGGCTCGAGTCCGATCAAGGTCACCGAACAAGTCGGGTCCTCAGCCTTGAGGGTCTCCGCGCAGGTGGTGCCCGTGATGCCGTTGCCGATGATCACGAAGCGCTGAGGCATAGGCGGTCAGTTTAGAGCCAAAGCGTGTCCTAGCGGGACGGTTCCGGCGGCCTCCTGCTCGTGTTGCTTCGTCTCCTCAGCGATCGACGTGTGACAGCGACTGGGAGTTAGCACGTTGGGGCCGTGCAATTTGTGGCTCGGCTGTTACACTGCGCCGTGTGAACGAAGAGGCTTCGTCCCACCAGCCTGCTGGCGACAGCGTCCACATCCTGGTGGTTGAGGACGATCCCGACATCGGCGGTGTGCTGGAAAGCTTCTGTGCCCAGCTTGGATACACGAGCACCCTCCTGACCGGCGGGCAGGAGGCCATCGATCACTTCCGCGACGAGCGGCCCAGCCTGATGCTGCTCGACCTGATGCTGTCCGGCATCAGCGGCTTCGAGGTCTGCCGCACCGTGCGCACCTTCGATTCGCTGACCCCGATCATCATCATCAGCGCCCGCGGCGACACCGCCGACCTCGTCGTCGCCCTCGACCGTGGTGCTGACGACTACCTCATCAAACCCTTCAAGCTGCGCGAGCTGGAGGCTCGGATGGCGACCCAGCTACGGCGCGCGGACCTGATCAAGCGCCACGGCATGGGCACCATCATCAACCAGCCGCTGCACTATGGCGACCTGATGATCGACTCCTCAGAGCACCGCGTCACCCTCAACGGCGACGCCATCAACCTCAGCCCCCTGGAGTACCGGCTACTGGAGTATTTTGCATCCCACGCCGGCCAGGTTGTCAGCCGCGAGCGACTGCTCCAGGACGTCTGGCGCTACGTCGGCGAGGTCGAGACCAGAACTGTGGATACTCACGTCGGACGTCTACGTAAGAAGATCGAGGCGGACGTGAAGCAGCCGCAGCACATCGTCAGTGTGCCCGGCTTCGGCTATCGTTTCGAGCGCCGCTTCCGAGCGGAAGCACCCGCGGGGGAGGCCGTCACGGCCTGACGGGAAATAAATGGCACCCCATCGTCACAATTCGGCGTAATCGTCATCCTCATACTCTTGGGCAACCAGGTTCAGAACGGCTTCTCGGATATCTTTGCCGGCCTGGGCCAGTAGAGGGGCCGGTTCTTTGACCTAAGCCGGCGGCCGCGCCGCCGGCTGGTCATTCCGCAGTTCTGCGACCATCGAGTCGACCACGTCCTGGAGGCTGCCGCCAGCCGCCACCTCGCGCTGCCGCAGGTAACTGGGGCCGCGGTCGAGGATGGCCAGTACGCCGGCGAGTTCCTCGCTGCATTGCAAGCTCTCGGCGATCGGCGTCAGCTCTGAGACAAGGTTGGCGATCGACTGCCGCAGAGGGATCAGATCGCCGTGGTCGTCGACGATGATCTGTGCCTCGAGGCCGTGGCGGGCGGCCCGCCATTTGTTCTCCCGGACCACCCACTCGCGCGGGATCGCCAGCGTGCCGTCGCGGTCGAGGACGGCGTCGAGATGCTCCACCAGGCACTGGAACAGCGCCGCCACGGCCGCCACCTCGCTTAGCGTCGGAATGCCGTCGCAGACCCGGAGCTCGACGGTGCCGAAGCCCGAGTGCGGGCGGACGTCCCACCAGACCTCGCGGATGCTCTGGATGGTCCGGGCCGAGATCAGGGTGGCCATGAAGCCTTCGAAGTCGACCCAGCCGGAGAGCTGGTAGGGCAGCCCGGCGGTGGGGAGTCCCTCGAAGACCTTCGACCGGCAGGAGGCCAGGCCGGTGTCTCGTCCCATCCAATAGGGGCTGGAGGCGGAGAGGCCGAGGAAGTGGGGGATGTAGTAGGTGAGCGCGTTTACCATCGGGATGGCCTTCTCGCCCGAGCGAACCCCGACATGGATGTGGACGCCGAAGATCTGCAGCCGCCGAGCCAGCCACTGCATGTCCTCAACCAGCTTGAGGTAGCGGGGGTTGGGGCTTATCTGCTGTGTCGCCCAGTCGGTGAAGGGATGAGTGCCCGAGCACATCAGCTCCATCCCACGGGGGTCGGTCTGGGCGCGGACCTCGGCGATCGTGGCGGCGAGGTCGCGGCGGGCGTCGTCGACGGTGGCGCAAACCCCGGTGAGGATCTCCACCGTCGACTCCATGAGCTCGTGTTTGGCCTTGGGATGGACGCCGCCCGGGTGTCCCTGGCCCATCGCTGCCAGCACCTCGGTCGCCCCGGAACGAAGCTCGCGCGACTCCCGATCGACGATCTCGAGCTCCACCTCGATCCCCAACGTGGGCCCCGGTGAAGGCTGGAACTCGATCGTCAGGCGAACTCCTCGAGCATCGCCGCGGTGGTCTTGATGCCGCCCTCGAATTGCGACAGGTCGAACTTCTCGTTGGGCGAATGGAGACGGTCGTCGGGAAGGCCGAAGCCGGCGGCCACCAGCTCCACCCCCAGCGCCTCCTGGAAGGCGCTCATGACCGGGATCGAGCCGCCCATTCGCATGAAGACGGGGTCGGCGCCAAAGCCACGCTGAAAGGCCCGCGCGGCGGCCTGGACACCGGGCCCGTCGATCGAAATCTTGACCGGCGGGTCGACGTTGATGGCGCTCACCGAGACCTTGATGCCAGGCGTCGCCAGCTCCTCGACCCGGCGCTCGAAAGCCGCCAGGATCACCCTCGGGTCCTGGTCGGGGACCAGCCGCATCGAGATCTTGGCCGTTGCTCGCGCCGGGATTACGGTCTTGGCGCCCTCGCCCGTGAAGCCCCCGCGGATGCCGTGGACGTCCAGCGTGGGTCGCGCGAAGGTGCGGTACAGAACGGGGTATTCGGGCTCACCGAAGAACTCGTCGCTGCCGACCTCCTCCCGGAGCAACCGGTCCTCATCGATGCCGAGCCGCTTCCAGGATTCCATCTCCGCGTCGTCGGCCGGCACCACCGAATCGTAGAAACCGGGGATCGTCACATGGCCACTTGTGTCCTTGAGGCCGGCGATGATCCACGCGAGCGCGTTGAAGGGGTTGGGGGCGGCCCCGCCGTAGGTTCCCGAGTGCAGGTCCACCGCGGCCCCGCGCGCCTCGACCTCGAGGTAGAGGAGACCCCGAAGGCCGGTCAGGATGGCGGGCAGGCCGGGGGCGGGGAAATGGTTGTCGGCGCAGAACACCGCGTCGCCCGTCATCTCCTCGTGGTGGTCCCGAAGGTAGTCGGGGAGGGCCTTCCCGCCGGACTCTTCCTCACCCTCGATCGCAAATTTGACGTTGACCGGCAGGCTCCCGCCGGCGCCCATCAGGGCCTCGACGCCCTTGATGATGGCGACCATCTGGCCCTTGTTGTCGTTGGCTCCCCGCGCGACCACCCGGCCGTCGACAATCACCGGCTCAAAGGGCGGCGAGCTCCATTCCTCGAGCGGGTCCGGCGGCTGGACGTCGTAGTGCCCGTAGAGGAGCAGGGTCGGCCTGCCCGGGGCTCCCAGCCAGTCGCCCCGTACGACCGGGTAGCCCTGCGCCGGCTCAGCGAGGTGGACGTTGTCCATACCGGCGCCGCGGAGGAGGTCCGCGGTCACCTTGGCGGCGCGCCGGGTATCAGCGGCGTGGTCGGGTAGAGCGCTGATGCTGGGGATTCGGAGGAGGTCGAGGAGGGCGTTGACGGATTCCTCCATCCGGCCTGAGGCGTACTCGAATGCGCTGCTCACACTGACCTCCTCACCAGCCGCCGGGCGACGGCGCGCGGAAGCCTGATTTTACGAGGCCGCCCCTCATTGCGGGGGGATGGGCATGGCGGGGAAGGTCGAGGCGTCCTAGATCTTGTAGAGGATGCTCTCGAGCTCGGCCAGCTTGTCGCGCTCTGCCTGAGTCAGGATGGGATCCGGGGCGACCTTGAGGTCGTGGCTCTCCACGAGCACCGCCACCATCCGCTGGTGGCTGCCCGATTCCTCGCCCAGGTCGCTGTTCCTCAGCGCCTGCCTGATGATCTCGTCTGTCCCTATCACCCCTCCGACGCTAGCACCGCTGATCACGAGGGTCAAGCTGGGGCTTGGACTGTGACCGAACCTGTGACCCGGGCGCTGCGGGCCGTCGCCGGGGTCCGGCCGAAGGCCGGCCGTTGCTATAATCCGCCGAGGAATCTCTCCCCCGTCACCGGCTTCGGTGAGCGGGTTTTTTATTTCTATGGAGTCCTGATGAGCCTGGCGGTCCTGCTTAAGCTGGTCCAGGCGGTGCCGAGGTACGGTCGCTTGGTGTACTGCCTCTACCGAGATCCGCGCACCCCGCGGACCTGGAAGGTCGGCCTTGGCCTGTCCGTGGCCGCCATCCTGTCGCCGTTCATCAACGTCCCCGAGATCGTCCCCGTGCTCGGCGAGATGGAAACCGTGGCGCTCCTGATCGTTGCTGTGAGCGCCTCGACGCGCTTCGTCCCCGAGTACCTCATCACCGAGCACGAGGCCGCCATCGTGGCGGGCACCAGCTACTTCCACCAGGACATGCACAAAGCGGTCCAGCAGGCGATGGAGAAGCGGCACCGCGCCGGCTAGCGTCGACAATCAAAGGAGACCAATGAAGGTTCTGTTTCTGAAGGATGTCCCGGGCACCGCCGCCAGCGGCGATGTCAAAGAGGTTGCGCTGGGCTTCGCCCGCAACTACCTCTTCCCGCGCCGGCTGGCTACGCACGTCACCGCGAACGCGCTCAAGCATGTCGAGAAGACCAAGGTTGCCGCCGAACGCCGCGTGGTCAAGGTGCGTGAGGATGCTGAGGGCCTGGCCCAGCAACTGGGCGCCGCCTACATCAACCTCAGCGCCCGTGCCGGCGAGGAGGGCAAGCTCTTCGGTGCCATCACCAACCAGGACGTTGCCGACGCCCTCCAGGAGCAGTACGGGATCACCGTCGACAAGCGCAAGATCACCTTCCCTGATTCGATCAAGGCCGCCGGCTCATGGGTGGCCGAGGTAGACCTCGGCCAGGGCGTCAGCGCCACCGTCAACCTCAACGTCGAAGCCGAGTAGCGCCGCTTACGCTGTGGAGGTAGGGTTGTCTCCGCGCCTGTCCCTCCGGCGATGACGCTACAGGCGCCTCCCGGCGTGTCGACGGGCAACACCCCGCCCCAGAACCTCGAAGCCGAGGTGGCGGTCCTGGGTGCGCTGATGGTCAGCGTGGAGGCTATGGAGCGCGTCTCCGACATCCTCCGCCCGACGTATTTCTATTCGCCCCAGCACGCCGACATCTACCGCGCCGCCTACGAACTGCACAAGCGTGGCGAGCCGGTCGACATCCTCACGCTCAACGCCGAGCTCGACAAGCTGGGCTTGCTGGAGCGGATCGGTGGCACTGATTACCTGGCAAACCTGGAGTCGGGTGGCGGCATTGCCGCCAACGTCGAGAGCTACGCCCGCCTGGTCGAGGAGACCGCCGTTCGCCGTGGCCTGCTGGCGGCCGGGCGGATGATCGAAGGCCTTGGGCGCGACGCCGGGCTCGACATCGACGAAGCGCTGGATGCCGCGGGCAGCGAGATCATGCGGCTGGCGGACGAGCGCACCACCCACGAGGCGGTGCGTCTCAGCGACGCCCTGGGCGACACCTGGAACCGTCTCGAGCGGCTGCACGAAAACCCCGACCAGGCGCCGGGCGTGCGCAGTGGCTTCGTCGACCTCGACGCCAAGACCGCGGGCTTCCAGCCCGGGACACTGACGATCATTGCCGCCCGCCCATCGGTGGGCAAGACATCGCTGGCTCTCAACATCGCCCAGCACGCGGCGCTCAAGGAGAAGGTGCCGGTCGCGGTGTTCTCCCTGGAAATGTCGCGCTGGGAGTTGACCCAGCGGCTGCTCTCGGGCGAGGCCGGGGTGGACTCCTACCTGCTGCGTACGGGCAAGATCGCCGACTCCGACTGGCCCAAGATCGCCAACGCCATGGGCTCTTTGTCCGAGGGGGAGATCTACATCGACGACCGCCCCGGCGCCACCGTCCTAGATATGCGAGCGAAGGCGAGGCGCCTGAAGATGCAGAAGCACATCGGGCTGATCGTGATCGACTACGTACAGTTGATGTCGGGCTCGGGTCGTCCCGAGAACCGCACCCAGGAGGTGTCGGAAATCTCCCGCTCGCTGAAGCGCCTCTCGGTGGAGTTGGACATCCCCGTGATCGCACTGAGCCAGCTGTCGCGCGCGCCTGAACAACGCGGCGACCATCGTCCTCAGCTCAGCGACCTCAGGGAAAGCGGCAGCCTCGAGCAAGATAGCGACGTGGTCATATTTCTCTACCGCGAAGGCCTCCACAACCCCGAGGTCAAGCGCAGCAAGGCCGAGCTGATCATCTCCAAGCACCGCAACGGTCCGATTGGGGAGGTGCCGCTGATCTTTCTTGAGAGCCAGACGCGGTTCGTCAGCGCCACCCGCCAGGCGCCGCCGATGCAGGCACCGGTGGCCGCGCCGGCACCACAACCCCCGGCGTTCCCCGACGATGACGAGGACATCGACTGATGCCGGTAGCGATCCTGGTCGGCGGCCAGTGGGGTGACGAGGGTAAGGGCAAGGTCATCGACATCCTGGCCGGCAAGACCGACATGGTGATCCGGTCGCAGGGCGGGAACAACGCCGGGCACACCGTGGTCCACGACGGCGTGACGCACAAGTTCCACCTGATCCCGTCGGGGATCCTCTTCCCCAACTGCCGCTGCGTCATCGGCAACGGCACCGTGCTCGACCCACGGGTGCTGCTCCAGGAGATAGATGCCCTAGCCGACCAGGGGATCGACAGTAGCCACCTCGTTATCAGCGACCGGGCGCACATGATCATGCCCTATCACCCGGTCTTCGACCGGCTCGAGGAGGAGGCCCGCGGCGACGATCGCCTGGGCACGACCTACAGGGGCATCGGCCCGGCCTACAGCGACAAGATCCGGCGTATCGGCTTTCGCATCGGCGATCTCACCAAGCCGCGGTTCATGGAGAAGAAGCTCAAGTTCGTGCTGCGGCTGAAGAACGAGATCCTTCGCGAGCTGTACCACACCGACGAGTTCGACGAGAAGAAGATCCTCGACGAGTACATCGCCATCGGCGAGCGCCTCAATCCCTACATCGAGGACATTTTCCCGATCGTCCAGGATGCCCTCCGTGAGGACAAGAACATCCTCCTGGAGGGCGCCCAGGGCGCGCTCTTGGACCTCGACTTCGGCACCTACCCATACGTCACCTCGTCATCGCCAACCGCGGGCGGAGCGCTGACGGGCTCGGGCATTCCGCCGCGGGAGGTCGACATCACGCTCGGGGTGTTCAAGGCGTACACCTCGCGCGTGGGATACGGCCCCATGCCCACCGAGTTGCTCGGAGTCGAGGGCGACCGGCTGCGCGAGCTGGGCGCCGAGTTCGGCACCACCACCGGTCGGGCCCGACGCGTCGGGTGGTTCGACGGTGTCGTCGCCAACTACTCGACCCTGATCAACGGCGTCGACTCGGTGGCGCTGACCAAACTCGACGTGCTCAGCGAGTACGAGACCATCAAGATCTGCACCGGGTACTTCCACAAGGGCGAGCTTCACCGCCACCCGATGAGCAACATCTCGCACCTCAAGCACGCCGAGCCGGTCTACGAGGAGATGCCCGGTTGGGGTGCGTCGATTGCGGATGTCAAGAAGTGGGAGGACCTGCCAGATGCGTGCCAGCGCTACGTCGAGCGGCTGGCCGAGGTCATCGGCGCACCCTGCGACATCATCTCGGTCGGCCCCAGCCGCGACCAGACCATCTTCCGGCGCCTGCCCTACTGACGGGCATCCGGCATCGAGCGCCGCACGTTCTGCCCGGCTGGCGGTCGACTGTGTGACGCCCGCGCGCCGCCCCAACTGCTCGGTGGTCATACCTGGCGACGTTCTGATCGCCTTGAGCCACCCTCCTGTTGGCGGGGACAGGTCGAGGCGCAAGCGCGCTGCCAAGTCTTTTGCCACTGAGACGGTGCGAGCTCACTCCTCGGAGGGCGACAGCCCAACTAAGCTCCCGCATAAATCTCGAGGGTGGCGATGAAGTGCTTCATCGCCTGGATGTACTCATCGGCGTGGATGTGCTCGTTGGGGGAGTGAAAGAGGCTGGTGCTCCGGCCCACGGCTTCCCCCATCGCCATCGAGAGGCCAAGCCGGTCGCACATCGGGTAGATCGGCCCCGTCCCGGGACTGTTGGGGGCGACACGACAGTCCAGCCCGACGAGCTCGCCGGCCTTCACCAGGGCCTCGACGATGGGGTGGTCGGCGCGGCCACGGGAGGCGCGTTGCATCGCCATCAGCTCGAGCTCGACGTCGTCGTAGCCGTGGTCTTGCATCCAGCCCCTTAGCGATGCGCCGATCCTGGCGGGGTCCTGGTCGGGCACCAGGCGGAAGTCCATCTTCACAAGCGCGGTCGCGGGGAGGACGGTCTTCGAGCCGGCTCCGCCATAGCCGGACACAAACCCGGCGATGTTCGACGTCGTCCCCAGGCGCAGCTCGCGGCCGGCCTCGGAGTCCGGGATGCCGCGCTGCCAGCCGGCCAGCCCGCGCTCCTCTCGCTCCTTGGTGGCGTCGAACGGGAAGCTGTCCAGCAGCGTCATGGTGGCGTCGTCGACGTCGCGGATGTCGTCGTAGAAGCCGGGGATCTGGACCTTGCCGTCGGGGGCGACCAGGTCGTTCAGCAGCCGGACCATTCGCCACGCCGGGTTGGGCACGATCCCGCCGTACATCGAGTGCTCGTCCTTGCGCGACCCGTGGGCGGTCAACTGGACGTACAGCAGGCCCTTGCCCCCCAGCTCGGCCTCGACCTGGCCCGCCAGGTTGCGCTCGCTGCCCTCCCAGAGGATGGCATCGGCTTCGCGGAGTCTTGCCTCGAATTTGTCGACGAACTCATCGACGTGTGGGGAGCCGATCTCCTCCTCGCCCTCTGCCGCCATCCTCACCTTCAGGGGCAGCTCGCCCCGGATCTTTCGGTATGCCTCGATGGCGCAGATCCTGGCCACCAGGCAGCCCTTATCGTCGGCGACCCCGCGGCCATAGAGCTTGCCGTCGCGCTCGGTGAGGTCGAACGGTGGTACCTCCCACTCCTCGATCGGGTCCTCGGGCTGGACGTCGTAGTGGTTGTAGAGGTTGACCGTGTGGCTGCCCTCGCCGCCGAAATCAATCCAGAGCACGGACTGGCCCGAGGTCGGCACCTCTTCGACTTTCGCCCCCGCGCCTTCGGCCAGCCCGGTGACGACGGCGCGGGCCTCGGCGACGCCGCGGTTCTGCGCCGCCACGCTGGGCTGCTGCACCAATCGCCGCAGCCTCTGCACGTACTCGGCGCGGTTCCGGTCGATCTCGTCGAAGACGTCCTGCACGGCTACAACCCTCCTGCATCACGGTGGCGATCCCCAAAGCTTCTCATTCCCGTCTCCATCCGGACGGGTACCCTGTCTGCGATGAGTCTGCTCGACATCGCCATCATCATCTTCATCCTGCTGGCGCTGCGCAACGGCTACCGGCGCGGGTTCTCACTGTCATCGCTGTCGTACGTGGGGCTGCTGGCGGGCACCGCACTGGGTGCATACATCGCGCCCTTCATGCAACGCGCCCTGTCGCTGGGCACCAACTCCGGACCCTACCTTGCCCTGGCGGTCCTCTCGATCACCTCCCTGGTCGGCTACAGCATTGGCTACTCGCTCGGCGAGCCGCTTCGGATCCGTCTGATGCGGTCGGCAGACGGAGGTGAGATCGATTCCTTGGGCGGAGCGGCGTTCTCGGCGATGGCGGTGCTTGCCACCGCCTGGTTCCTGGGACTGGCGTTCGGTCGCGGGCCCATCCCGCCGGTGGCCACCGCGATTCAGGATTCGGCGATCCTGCGCAGCGTGGATTCGCTGTTCCCACGACCACCGGGGTTCCTCACGGCTGTCGAGCAGATCATCGCCGGGGTGCCGTACCCGCGTGTCTTTGACGCCATCACCAACCCCGACCTTCCCGGCCCGGTCACCGTCGATCCCGCCGTTGGCAATGACCCGGCGGTGGTGGTGGCGGCCAAAGAGGCGGTGAAGATTCGAAGCCTGGGTTGCGGCGGCGCGGTTTACGGCAGCGGCTTCCCGGTCGGCCACGACTACATCCTTAGCAATGCCCACGTCGTCGCCGGCACCCACAACCATCGGGTACTGGTCCCGGATGGCCGCTCGCTGGCGGCCGAAGTGGTTCTCTTCGACCCCGAGCGAGACGTCTCGATCCTCTACGTCCCGGGGCTGAACCTTGCGCCTCTCGCCCGGGCCGACGCGTCTCGTGGCGCCACCGGCGCCACGATCGGCTATCCGGGGGGTGGCAACGAGACGATCTCCGCCGCCGCGGTCCGGACCGCGGTTGCGGCGGTGGGTCGCGACATCTATGGCGAGAACCAGGTCGCCAGGGAGATCTACGTGCTCACGGCGGACATCCACCCCGGCAACTCTGGCGGGCCCATGGTCGACGCCAACGGTCGCGTGGTGGGGGTGGTCTTCGCCAACTCCACCAGCGATCCGTCTGAGGGCTATGCCTTGACCAACGGGGAGGTCGCTCCTGATGTCCAGGCCGGGGTTGGACGCACCTCCCCGGTCGACACTTCCGCCTGCGCTACCTGACGGCGCAGCCTGTCAGTCGCTGGTGACCACCAGCTTGGTGGGCTCCATGAAAGTCAGTTGCTGCATCGACGCTAGGCGGGCAGGCGGAGAGCCCAGAGCCAGAGCAGGGCTCCGCCAAGGGCGAGGATGTAGAGGATCAGTCCGAGCCCGCCCAGGATCTTGCGTTGCGAAGGCGGCAACGACTCGTCGCGCCAGACCATAAGCAGCCCGGCCGGGGGAAATATCACCAGCGCCGTCAGTTGTGCCGGCGAGGTCTGCCCCGGCGGCTCGGATTTGCCGCGGGCGGGGTGCGCCTCCGAGATGACGGCAGGCGACCCTGCCAGCCCGAAGAGCTGGAACAGCGAGACCAACAGGGCGACCGCGATGACCCCCTCCCCGTAAGACTCAGAGCCGCCGCCGCGCAGCAGCAGGGCGGCGGTGACTATCCCGGCCGCCCCACCAGCCCCGAGTCGCCACAGGGTCCCCAGCGGCAGCCTGCGGACCTCAGCCGCGACCAGGCCCGCGAACACAACGGCGGTACCGCTGATCAGGTACACCGGCAGCGAGTTATGGCTCAGGGCGATGACCGCGGCGATGGGGACGTAGAAGGCAAGCAGGAAGAGCCATGAGGCCCGGCGCAGGAAGGCCAGGATCAAGAAGCCGAGCATCGCCAGGCCGAAGGAGGTCGAGCCCAACGACCCGGCGACGTTGCCCGTGTACAGCCGCACCGAGTCCAGCTCCAGCTGGAACTTGGTCCAGAGCGCGATCGGCTCGAGCTGCGGGCGGAGCTGGAATGGCGAGAGGTACCCGCCGCCCGCATGCACGTGCCAGAGCCAGGCCAGCGGCCAGGCCACCATCACGCCGCCGATCGCCAGCGGGACCACCAGGCCTCGTAACCAGCCCTCAACCAGCACCGCCAGCGCTGCCAGCGCCAGCACCAAAGCCAGTGGCAAGCCGGGCGGGCAGAGACAGAAGAAGAGGAGCCCGGTTGCCAGGCCGCGACTGAAGCCGGGCCACAGGCGGCCCGCCTGGCGCAACCCGATACGGTGGTAGCCGACGTAGAGCGCGCCGAGCACCAGCAGCGCCCCCATAGCGCTGGCCACCAGCAACGGCAGCGCCTCCTGCCGGAAGAACAGCACCGCTGCCCCCGAGAGCACAACTGCGATGCCAAGTCGAACTGGGCCGTCGTTCACGGTCTTGGGCTGGCTGATGAGATCAACAGCGGCGTTCCGCCACGATTGCAGGCGTGGGCTCGGGGTCGTCTTGTCCGGATCCACGGACGGATTATCCCCGAGCCGGGGTGGCGGCCGGGGGTGGCCCGCCTATACTCGTCGGCGGATGGCCGTCACTGTTCGCGTCACAGGTGCCGTCGCGCTCCTCACCCTTGTGTTTGCCGTGGCTCTGCCCGCGGCCGGAGCCGACGTGCAATGGGCACCGCTGGCCCCGCTGCCCGTGGCTGGGCCTGCCTTCAGCGTCACCAACGACCCCGCGGTGCCAGGCACCGTCTACGCCGCCACCACGGGCAGCGGGCTGCTGCGGAACGTCGATGGCAAGAGTTGGCATGACATCGGCGGTTCGAGCCTCCCCAAGAACCTATGGCGGGTTGCCATCGACGCGGCAAACGGGCCGAAGGGCAGCCCCCCGATCTATGTCGGCGGCGCCGGCGGCGGCTTCTTCAAGAGCCTCGACGGTGCCAAGACCTGGGAGACCCTGAACAAGGGCCTCTCGGGGCGCGCCCTCAACGTGCGTTCGATCGCGCTGGGGCGCGGCTTGATCGTGATCGGAACCTCGGATGGCGTATACAAGAGCACCGACGGCGGCAAGAACTGGCAAGCCATGGGACTGCAGGGCTTCGACGTCAGTTCGGTGGCCTTCGCCAAGTACAACCCGCCCCTGATCATCCTTGCGGGGATCGATGGCGCCAACAACCCGGGGTCGCGTCTGCAGGGCACCCAGGACCTCAGCGGCAAGTGGGTGCCGCTCAAGCAGGGAGTGCCCGGCGACCTGGTGGTCAGCGCGATTGCGTCAGGGCCGGTGCACACCCAGGACAACCTGCGCACCCTCTTTGCGGCCGGGAGCGGCGGCGTCTACAAGAGCGACGACGACGGCCAAAGCTGGGCTCAGCTCGCCGGACTGCCGGCGCAGGGCTTCGGCTCGCTGGCGCTCAGCCCCGTCGATCCAAACATCCTCTACACCGCCAGCGACGGCGGCGGTGGCACCAGCGGTGGCGTGTGGCGCAGCACCGATCGGGGCGGCACCTGGGTACAGATCTCGACGGGGCTGGCGACCAAGGCGGTCACGGCGCTTTCGGTGGGCGCCGATTCACCGGCGACGCTTTTCGCCATCGCCTGGGACCCTGACAAGCCGGCGGTGCTGCCCTATCTGCTGAGCGATACCCAGGCCCAGCCCCAGGGAAGCGCCGAGGGCGGCCTCTGCCCCGAGGGCAACAGTGACTGCCCGCCGCTGGCAGCCAGCTCGCCGGGCGTGGTCGCGAGCTTCCCCGTGGTCCTGCCGGTGCCCTGCTCGAGCCCGATCACCTCGGCGTCAGGCACTCCCTCGCCGGGCGCCTCGGCCGAGGCCACGGTGGCGGCCACCGCGCCGGCGGCATCGCCTTCTGCTTCGGGGTCGATCGGTCCATCCCCGTCGCCCAGCTGTCCGCCCAGCCCTCCCCCCGGCCGGAGTCCTCGAAACGACCTGCCATTGGGGATCGCCCTGGTGGTGGTCGGCGTCCTGCTCTTGGTCCTAGCCGGCCGCTTCCTGATCGTGCGGCGGCGACGCGAAATCCCCGCAGAAGGTTCGTAAGCAAACCTTCATTTTAATTTTCCCGGAGCGTATCGCATTTTCGCAGGGCCCGCGATAACCTGATCGCAAGTTCATGCCGGATGCTGCCTTGCTAGATTCGAGCCACACCCCAGAGCAGGTCCTCAGCGGGCTCACCTTGTTCCTGCCGCCAGTGCGGCGGGACGACCTCATAGAGATGCGCCGCGTTGGGGAAATGCTCTACACGCCGCCGATGCTGCCGCGCTGGGGAACTGAGATGCGGTTCTCCGGTTCGATCGATGCCGGCATCTCAGCGCGCGCCGGCGCCCGGGCCGCCCGACTCTGCTCTCAGAACCTGATCGCCCTGATCCGGCAGGAGCTGGGCAGCCTCGACCGCGTCTCCCAGGTAATGCAGCTGAACATCCTGGTTCGCTGCAGCCCCGGCTTCGAGAACGTCAGCCGGGTCGCCGACGGCGCCTCGGAGGCCTTCTTCCAGGTCTTCGGCCCCAGCGGCCGTCACCGGCGGACGGTCCTCCCAACCACCGAGCTACCGGAGTCGGCCCCCGTCCAAGTCTCCGCGATCATCCGCTTCCACTAGGCGCGGCGCCGCCGGCTGAATCCATCGGCGGTGGGTCGGACCCGGTCCTCGTAGACTCAAACTCGAATGCTGACCAGTGTCGACCCGGTGGCCGCCTTCTTGGGCGGCCTGCTCTCGTTTCTGTCTCCCTGTGTCCTGGCCCTGGTGCCCGGCTACCTGGCATACCTTGGCGGGGCCAGCGTTGAGAAAGGCGGCAGCCGTCGCAACCTGGTCGTCAACGCGGCGATCTTCGTGGCCGGGTTTTCCGCCGTCTTCATCCTGCTGTTTGCGGTCTTCAGGGCCCTGGTGGTGGACTTGTCCATCGACTACAAGAATCTCCTGACCGAGGTTGGCGCGGTCGTGATCATCTTCCTGGGGCTGCAGTTCCTCGGCCTCTTCCGGGTGCCGTTCCTGCAGCGTGAGGGGCGCTTCTCACTCGCCCACCGCCTTCCCAGCGGCAGTCCCCTCTCCGCGCTCTTGGTGGGGATGACCTTCGGACTGGGATGGACCCCCTGCGTCGGCCCGATCCTGACCTTCATCATCCTGCGGGCCAGCACCCACGACCTCGTCGGCGGAGCCGGCCTGATGCTCCTGTACTGCGCCGGCCTGGCGGTGCCCTTCCTGACGGTGGCGCTGCTGCTCGACCGTCTGCGCCCGGCGATGCGACAGCTCAACCGCCACGCCCGCCTTGTGGAGTCGGCCTCCGGCGGCCTGCTGGTGCTGGTCGGACTGCTGCTTTTCACAGGCCAGTTCGCGCTCATCCCGCAGTGGTTCGGCCCGCTGGCTCGTTACCTGCCCCAGGGCTGACGGCCGCCCGATGGCCGCCGATACGCTCGACTTGCGGGGCACTCGCTGCCCTCTCAACTACGTCAAGACGCGCCTGCAGCTGGAGCGGATGGAGGTCGGTCAGCGACTCGAGGTCTGGCTCGACCACGGCGAGCCCGAGGAGCAGGTGCCGCGTTCGTTACGGATGGATGGGCAGGAGGTCAGCCTGCTGGGTTCGGACCTCGGCTACGCCCGCATCGAGGTCGTCCGCCGGGTCTGATCGGCCTCACGCCGCCGGTTTAGTCAGCCGCGGAAGCCTCACGGTGATGGTGGCACCAGAGGCGGGACTGGCCGCATCGACGCTGCCTCCGTGTGCCTCCACGATCGACTTCACGATCGCCAGTCCCAGCCCCGACCCATTTGCTGGCGAAGTCGCCTCCGAAGGTGCCCGGAAGAATCGATCGAACAGCCGAGGCAGCGCATCGGCCGCGATTCCCGGGCCCTGGTCGGTGAGGCTGACCACCACCTGGTGGCCCTCAACCGATGAACGCCAGGTGTGGACGCCGCCGGGCGCGTGAGCGAGGGCATTGTTGGCGAGGTTGAGGATCACCCGTCGCAGCTGGTCGGGATCACCGAGGGTCACGGCTTGTCCCGGGTTTTGGGATTGGACCTCGACTCGCTGGTCGGGGGCGCGGACGGATTGGTCGTCGACGGTGTCGGCGATCAGGGCGTCGAGGTCGACGGGCTGACGCACCTTGTCCGAGCCAGCTTCAGCGCCCTCCAGTCGGGTGAGCGTCAGCAGGTCCTCGACCAGGCCCGACATCCGCCGCACCTCCCGCTGCATCGATGTCAGGGACTGCTGCCGGGCGCCGGGGTCTTCCGCCGCCCCGCGTTCGAGCAGGTCGAGCTGACCCTGGATCGTGGTCAGAGGGGTGCGCAGCTCGTGCGAGGCGTCGCCGACGAAATGGCGCATGCCGGCTTCGCTCTCGGCGCGGATCGAAAACGCGCGCTGGACCGCAGCCGCCATCTCATTGAAGGCGCGCGCCAGCCCTCCCAGCTCATCGCGAGTCGGCGGCTCCTCGACCCGGCGGGTGAAATCACCACCGGCGAGCTCCGCCGAAGCCTCCGTCACGCGCCGCAGCGGCGCCAGCGCCCGGCGAACCAGCAGCGGCAGCAGCAGCACCGCCAGCAGCATCAGCGCCCCCGTGGCGATGGCCAGGATCGTCAGCAGGCGGCCTTGGGTCTGGCGCAGGGTCGAGGTCGACTCACTGAGCTGCACCACGCCCAGGTGGCGGCCATTACGGGTGTCGAGGCTGTGGAGGACGACCAGGCTCTCGTCAGACCCGCTGCCGGTCAAGTAATAGGGCGTGGTCCTTCCCTGGGTGGCGCTGGAGTAGTCCGCCAGGGCCAGGGTGGGCGGGGAGACGCCGTCCGGCGCCGAGGCCACCACGCTGCCGCCGTTGTCGATCAGCACCGCTGTCACGAGTGTGCCGCTGGCGGCGCGCACGATGCAGTCCGCGGCGGCGGTTGTGATATGGCCTCCGACAACCGGTGGCAGCAGCTTGGCCCCCGCCCCCAGGGCAGCCCCGCTGGCGAGCTGGCCGGCGGCCGTGCAGGCGCGCCCCCGAATGGTCAGGTCACGGATCGCCTGGGCGTATCGCTGCTGCAGCACCTGGGCCTCATCGCGGAAGAGGTACTGGCCCAGCGCGAAGTACTGGAAGATGCCGCCCGCGACCAGCAGCACCAGCAGCAGGCCGACAGTCAGCAGGGAGAGGCGGGTCCTGAGGCTCATGTCCAGCGGCCGAGCCTAGGCGCCTGGTGCGATCCGATACCCCACGCCCCGGACGGTCTGGATCAGCTGGCGATCCTGATCGCCGAGCTTCTGCCGGAGGTAGCGGATGTAGACCTCGACATTGTTCTCGTCGCCGTAGAAGTTGTAGCCCCAGACCTGGTCGAGGATCTTCTGGCGCGGCAGGACCTGGTTGGGGTGCTGCATCAGCAGCTTGAGGAGGTCGAACTCGCGCGTCGTCAACTCGATCGGCCGTTCCGCCAGGTGCACCTCGCGAGTGCCGTCGTTTAGAACCAGGTTGGCCACCCGCAGCGTCTCCCCAGCGGTCGGCCGCCGGCGACGCAGGATGGCCTTGGCTCGAGCCAGCAGCTCCTCGAAGTGAAAAGGCTTGACGAGGTAGTCGTCGGCGCCCACCTCCAAGCCCTTGAGCCGATCCTCCAGCCCGTCCTTGGCGCTGAGGATGAGGATGCCCATGTCGGCGCCCTGGACCGCCCGGCAGACCTCGTAACCGTCCATGCGGGGCATCGCGATGTCGAGGATGACCAAATCCGGCCTGAAGTCGCTGATCGCGATCATGGCCGCCTTACCGTCGGGTGCGGACTGCACCTGATAGCCCTCGTACTGCAGGCCAAGTCGGACGAAGTCGACGATCCCGGGCTCGTCGTCGACCACCAGCACCTTGCCCTCAGTTGGATTCTTCACGTCCCGATCGTATTACGCGACCCTCCCCCGAACCACGTTCCGGGACGCTTTCTCAGGCCTTTCTAAGCCCGACCCGGACGATATGCTCTCAGCGTTCTCTCAATACGGTTGGTGACGGGTGATGTTTGATAGCCGCGATGCGACTGCCGACTAAACGCTTCAGCACCTTTCTGGTGCCGGCGGTGATCCTCTACGTCATCGTGGTCAGCGCCTTCTCGATCTGGCGCGGTATCTCCGTCTCTCCGGACTACTTCGTCATCGTCCTGCTGCTCGGCGCGATCGCACTGGGCCGATGGAAGGCCTTCGTGGTTGACTGGCTCCCCTTCGTCGCGCTTTTCCTGGGCTACGAGATCCTGCGGGGGCTGGCGGGGTCGTCGGGGATCGAGGTGCACTACAGCGGACCGATCAACTTCGACGGCTTTGTCTTCCTCGGTCATCAGCCCACGGTATGGCTGCAACAGCATCTGTACCAGCCCGGGGTTGTGTCGGTCCTGGACGTGGTCGCCACGATCTTCTACTTCTGCCACTTCGCCTACCCGCTGACGCTGGGCTTTGTCTTTTGGATCAAGGACCGCGCCCTCTTTCGGCGCTTCGCGGCGGCGCTGCTGGCGATGAGTTTCACCGCCTTTGTCTTCTACCTGCTGGTGCCGGTGGCGCCGCCATGGCTTGCCTCTCAACAGGGCTACCTGCCCCACGTTGAGAAAATCATCAACCACACCCTGCCCAGTGCCACCGACTGGTTCTACCAGCAGCTCAACCCCAACCAGGTGGCGGCGATGCCGTCGCTCCATGCCGCCTTCCCGGTCCTGGGCCTGCTCTATGCGCTCAAGCTCTGGGGCCGGCGCGCCTGGCCGCTGGTGCTATGGTGCGTTGCTGTCTGTTTCAGCATCGTCTACTTGGGCGAGCACTACGTCGCCGACGCCGTGGCCGGCATCCTCTTCGCGGCGGCCAGCTACTGGGCGGTGGAGTTTGCGTTCCGCCGGCTAGGGAAGGCCGGTGAAACGAATCCCCGCCTGAGTCCGGTGGAGCTTGTTGACCGTCAGTAGCACCGCGGTGTACCCCTCGAGGTAACGCGCCAGGCTCAGCGGGCCGACGGCCACCCCCCGCGCCCCCATGTCGCGGCAGAGTCCAAGCACCAGTTCCCGGTCGGCTTCGGCGTCGGCTGCTACCGGGATGTCCTCGTCGAGGGAGTGGTCGAGGTCCATCAGGAGCCTGTAGCTGATGTTATGGAAGGCCGTCGCCACCCGGCTCCGGGGGAGGCGAGCCGCCACCAGCTCTGCGGCCGAGCCCTCGGGCACGGGCAAGGTGCCGAAGTTGCCGTTGACAACCTGGAGCGGGATCACGGCGCTGACCACCAGCTTGCCGCCGAGCGCGCCAGCGTGCGCGGTCACGGTGGCGTCGAGACCGTCGAAGGGCGTGGCCAAGACCACGATGTCGGCGGCCGCGCAGGCTTCAGCGTTGTCGAGGCCGGCGACCTCTCCGCCACTCAGCGCAGCGACTTCGCCGGCGGCGGCCACCGCCCGCTTAGGGTCGCGCGAGCCGATGACCACCCGGCGGCCGGCCCGCGACCAGCGTGCCGCCAGCCCGCGGCCCTCCTTGCCGGTGCCGCCCAGGATCGCCACGGGATCCGGCATTCGGCTACTTCTTGGGGTACTCGAGGAAGCCGCGACCGGTCTTCATGCCCAGCTCGCCAGCCTCGACGTGCTGCTTGAGCTCCGCGGTCGGGGCCCAGGCGTCATCGTGCATCTCTTCCTTGCCCAGCAGCCAGGCGTCGCGGATGACGTCGAGCCCGATGAAGTCGGCCAGCTTGATCGGGCCCATCGGCCACTTGAGGCCGCGGACGCAGGCGTCGTCGATGTCCTCGGCGGTGGCTGCGCCGTCATCCAGCAGCCGCAGCGCCTCGCGAATCGCTGTGAAGACGACGCGGTTGACGATGAAGCCGTAGCTCTCCTTCTGAACCAGCACCGGGTGGCGGCCGACGCGGCGGCAGAACTCCATCGTCGACTCGACGGTCTCGTCCGACGTGTGGGGTCCGCGCACCACCTCGACCAGGTCCATCAGCAGGACGGGGTTGAAGAAGTGGGCGTTGATGCAGCGGTCGGGGCGCTTGGTGACGTGGGCCAGGTGGCTGATGCCGAGTGTCGAACTGGTGGAGGCGAAGATCGCCTCAGCGGGGGCGGCCTGGTCGAGCTGCTTCCAGACAGCGTGCTTGGTCTCGAGGACCTCGGCCACCGCTTCGATCACGATCTGGGCGTCGGCGACGCCTTCCTCCAGCTCGATGGTCGGATGGACGCGCCCGAGGGTGGCGTCGCAGTCCTCCTGGCTGAGGGTGCCCTTCTCGACCCGGCGCTTGAGCAGCCGCTCGGCGTTGGCGACGCCCTTCTCCAGCGTCTCCACCCGCCGCGAGACCATCCGCACCAGTAGCCCGGCGAGGGCGCACTGGTAGGCCAGCTGCGACCCGACCGTGCCCGCGCCGACAACACTTACTCTGTCGATTTCCGCCATCTCATCCTCGTGGGCGCGTTGGGGCCCGGGGCCGCCGGTCGCGCAAATTGGCCCGCGACAAGCGCGGCGGTAAGCATGATATCCGGTCGAAACCACTCTTCCTGGCGGATTCGCTTGCTCTAATGCCCTAGGGTTGGCACTATTCACTGATGGTCTTGGTCCGCGACATCATGTCCCGAGAGGTCCTCAAGATCTCGGAATCAGCCACGGTGGCCGAGCTGACGTCGATCCTGACGCGTCACCGGATCACCGGGCTGCCCGTCCTCGACAGCAAAGGCAAGCTGGTTGGGGTGGTGTCTGAGTTCGATGTCATCGACCGCCGGGGCAAAAACGTGGGCGACATCATGAGCCGCGAACCGATCACCATCTCGCCCGATGCTCCTGTCGGCGAGGCGGCCCGACTCTTCGTCACTCACCGCATTCGGCGGGTGCCGGTGGTGGACGGCGAGAAGCTGATCGGCATCGTCAGCCGTTCCGACATCGTCCAGTTCTTCGCCACCCGCCAGTGGCAGTGCAGCGAGTGCGGCTTCACCGACCGCGGCTTCGAAGCCCCGGAGACCTGCCCCAGCTGCGGCTCCCCGGCGGAGAAGTTCACCCTCAGCCAGGCACCACCCGGGATGTAGCTGGCCGGCGGGAATCGCCGGTGAGGTCAGGTCAGGTCAGGCGCTGCAGGGCTGGCTCACGCCACCAAGCGCGGTGGCCCACAGCTTTGCCATCGCCGCGTAGCCGGCGAAGTTGGGGTGGACCGCGTCGGCGATGGCCTCGGGGTGAGCCCTGAAGTAGCCGAAGAAGTCAGGCGCCATCCCCAGGCGGTCTGCGCTGCGGAGCTGGTCGATCCCCGGCAGATAGGAGGCCTCGGCCGCCTGCCGAGCCTTCTCGGTGGCATAGCTGGGGCAGGCCAGGTGGATCGATGCCGCGGGGGCCCCATAGAGCTTCTCCAGGTTGCCGACAAGCGACTGCAATCGAGCCTGGTACTCGGCGGCGGTTCGGTGCATCAGCGGGTCGTTGGCGCCAAGGTTGATCAGCCAGGCGTTGGGATGGGTGGCGGCCATCAGGGCCGCGAAGTAGCCGCTGGTTGAGATCCGCATGTAGCCATCGGATGTGGTGCCCGACCAGCCCTGGTTGAGGACCAGGACCGGGTGGCCCCGTTGCGCCTCCAGCAGACGGGCAAGTCCGACGGTGAAGGAGGGGCGGCTCGCCGGGTGCAGGGTGGCGCCGGCCTGGGGGAAGTTCCGCCCGTCCGCCGTGATCCACTCCGGGTGCGGGCTGGCCAGGGTCCTGGCGGCCGCGGTCCAGTCGGGGAAGGCGCCCAGAAGCTCCAGGTCGCCGGGTTGCCAGGGGCCGTTGCCGAGGCCCTCGGTGGTCGAATCCCCGAGGGCGGCGACGATGTCGCCGCGGGCAACGTGGTCGAGATAGACCTGGGCAAGCGGCGGTCCTGCCAAGGCCACCTCGAGGGGGATGCCCTCCTCGGGCACGTAGAGCTTTGCGGTCAGGGTGTGCTCCCCGAAGGCGACGTTATCAAACCGCGCTCGCCAGGGCGCGCCTATGAGGCGGACCTCACGGGCGGTCGCGGTCCCGGCGTCGAGGGTGACGTCCACAAGGCTCCGATCGGCCGGGCCATTGTGGTCCAGGGCCACCTCCAGGGTGGGCGATGTCTGGATGTAAGGGACGTAGAACGGGCCCGCCGGGCCCGGGACCGCCAGGCTCGCGGTCAGCGGCGCGGCCCCTACTGATGCCCTCGGCGAGATGAACTCCAGGGTCGGTCGCATCGAGGCGTTGCCGACATGGGTCACGACCGCGGCCAGGCGGTGGCGCGGGTCAGAGTAGGCAGCCCCCGGCAGGGCCGCGCCCACCAGGATGGCAAGCGCGACAAACGCGCTGACGCCAAGGCGCAGGCGCAAAAACAGGTCGGCGAGATGAAGTGGCACGGTGTCGACCCTACCAAATCGGTATGAGAACGCCGACAGAGATGCCGGCCCGGACGCGCTCGTCCGCTCTTGAGCCTTAGACCGCTTCGACTATCTTCGGGTCGAGCCTTGGGAACTTGGCCAGGAACTTCTTCCGCTCGGCCTTGAAGCGCTCGACCAGCTGCGCGTACTCGTCGGCCCGGCCGGTGCGCTGGTAGAGCTCTTTCGGCCGGAGCAGCTCTTCGTCGCTGATCCCGGGGAGGCTGGTCGCCACCTCGTAGCCGAAGTCGGCGTCGGTCTGCCACGCGATGGTTCCCTCGGCGATTGCCTTGACCACCGCCGAGCTGTCGTCGATGCCGACCTTCTTGCTGCGATCGTCGGAGTCCGGTCCGCCGACGCGGCCGGTGTTGAGCAGGAAGACCTGGAACTGGTGCTTCTCGAGAAGCTCGTGGAAGCGGTTGCCCTGGTAGTCGTGAAGTATCGGGAAGAAGGGGTTGGTGCCGGGAACGCGGAGGAACTTGCCCGCCTCGTCGGCGCCGCCGGCGCTGGTGCCCTGGGTCTCGCCGAGCATGAAGTACGCCGCGGCCTGGGACCGGCTCAGCCGCGACACCGCGGGGATTATGTTCTCGTTGCGGTTGAGGATCAACAGGATGTCCGCCTTCTTGATGTCGCGCGCATCGGCGCTCCAGCCGAGGTCCTCCATGGCGAAGACGGCGCGGCCATTCTGGGTGTAATCGGTGTTGGAGAAGTCGACCTCGCCACGCTCGTCCTGGTAGACGTTTTCGAGGTAGGCGGTGGGCCTGGTGAGGGCGTGGTAGATGGTGGGCTCGAACTTCTCGTCGAGGGCGAATGTCTTGGCGAAGCAGCCATCCTCGGTGGCGTAGACTTTGCCGTCCGGCATCATCGCGACGAAGTCGTCCTGGACTGGCTTGGAGTCGTTCTGGCGGGTGAAGGTGGTGGTTGTCTTGCCGGTGCCCGAGAGCCCGACCACCAGGACCACCTTGTCGCCCTCATTGGTGGGGACGACCTTGCAGCCCGCGTGTAGGGGCAGGCCCCCGCGGTCATAGACCAGCTTGTTCCACATCCGCAGGCCGCCCTTCTTGGACTCGCCGAAGTAGTCGGAGTTGAAGACGCGGGTGATGTTCTTCTCGAGGTCGCAGGCGATCACGCGCTCGTTGGGATAGCTCATCACGGCCAGGTTGGGGGTGTAGATGACGGTCAGCTCGGGCTCGAAGTCCTCGCCCGCGTCAGCGGCCTCGTAGTAGAGGATCTTCTGCATCCCGGCGATGTTGGCGTTGTGCTTCTCGACGATCAGGCGGGTCGGGGTCTGGAAGGCGACGTCGTTGCCGATGTAGCCGTCGATGACGAGCATCTCCTTCTGGGCGATGTACTCGTCCTGCACCGCGGCCAGCCGCTCGCCCTCGTCGCGGGTGATGGTCTGACTCGGATACTCGTCAGGGTTGTCGCTGACGATGTAGGTCGAGGCCTTCGACCGGGAGTCGACCGCGCTCTGGACGTTCCAGTTGCCAAACGCGGACCTGCGGGCGTTGGGCATCTCGCCGGTGAGGTCCCGCAGCTCTTCCGCCGAGGGGTTCCAGATCAGGGCCTTGGCGGCCGGGACGTAGGACCGTACTTTCATGCCTGTTCTCCAGTTGTCGCCCCCGCAGGGGCGGGCTCGGGGTCGGTGGCACCGCCCGGATTCTTCTCGGCGAGCTTCTTGTCGAGGCCGCACAGGCGGCCCTTGATGGAAAGTTGTTCTGCCATTTTACGGCTGGCCTCATCGATCATCTCGTCGCCGAACATGACGGCGCCGAGCTTGTCCTCCTCGGTGGCCTTCTTGTAGGCGGCCATGATGCCCTCGGCGCGCTCGTAGGCGTCCAGTGGTGGGGTGTAGAGCTCATTGAGCGGGGCGACCTGGTCGGGGTGCAGCGCCCACTTGCCGTCGAAGCCCATGAGGTAGGTCCGCATCGCGACCTCGCGAAGGCCCTGCTCGTCGCGGATCTGGGCGTACGGTCCGTCGATCGCCTGCAGGCCGTAGGCTCGCGCCGCCATCAGGATGCTCATGTTGACGTGGTGCCAGATGTCGCCCGGGTAGCGGTCGTCGATGGCGCCCACGGTCAGCGCCGGCATGCCGATGTTGGCGGAGAAGTCGCCGGGGCCGAAGATGATGGTCTCGGTCCGACTCGAGGCCGCGGCGATCTCGTTGACGTGGATGAGGCCCTCGGCGGTCTCGATCTGGAGCTCCAGGCCGATGCGGTTCTTGAGCCCGAGGTTGGCCTCCATCTGGTCCAGGAGGCGGTCGACGAAGTGGACGTGGGAGACGTTGTCGACCTTTGGGATCATCAGGCAGTCAAGGCGTTTGCCCGCGCCCTCCACGACGGAGATGATGTCGCCGTAGGAGTTGGGATGGTCGGCGGCGTTGACGCGGACGACCCGGACCGCGCTGCCGAACTCGTACTCGTTGAGGGCGGCGACGACGTTGGCCCGGGCGGCCTCCTTGACGCCGGGGGCGACGGCGTCCTCGAGGTCGAGGAAGAACTGGTCAGCCCCAAAGGCGGCGTTTTCGCCGGCCTTGCGCAACATCTTCTCCGAGCTGCCGGGGACGGCGACACAGGAGCGGCGGAGCCTGATCGTCAAAGCGGAACCTCCATGCCCGGCTCGCGTGGCCCAGGCTATCGGAATGGCCCGCGCATTACGTCGCGAGGCCCGAAGACGGAAGCGAGTTTACCCGAGGATTACTGGCTAGTTCTTGCCTGCGGCCCCGGCCGGCCGGCGGCCCTCGACCGCGAAGGTGTCATGAAGACCCTGCTCCAGTCGCCGGGGCGAGTAGCCCAACGCCTTGCGGGCCTTGTCGTCCTTGGCCCAGTAGGTGACGCCATCGGCGGCGCTGATGATCTCCCACAGGTTGGGCCCGAATCCCAGCATCGGCCCAACCAGCGGCCCCAGCGGCGCGGTGGCCTTCAGCATCACCCCGGGGAGGGTGATTCGAGGCGCCTTCTTTCCCGTGACCTTGGCCACCGTCTTAATCAGGCCGCCCATGGTGCCGATCTCGCCACCCAGCACGTACTGCTCGCCGGGCCGGCCTTTGTCCAGCCCGAGGATGATGCCCTCGGCGACGTCGTCGCGGTGGACGAAGTTGACCCCGGTGTCGGGGAACATCATCGCCGGCAGCTTTCCCGCCAGGAATTGGTTGATTAGTTTTCCCGGCGCCGACTTGTCACCCGGGCCATAGACCGCGCCGGGCTGGATGACGACCAGCGGCAGCCCCTTGGCGATCAGCTCCTTGGCCGCCTTGTGGGCCAGGTGCTTGGTCTCATCGTAGTAGGAGACGTACCTCTCGCTGTGCTGGTGGCTCTCGTCGACGATCTTGCCCTCAGTGTTGCCGAAGGCGTTGACGGTGGAGATGTAGACGACCTTGGGGATCTTCAACTCAAGGGCGGCGCCGAGCACGGTCCGGGTGCCCTCGACATTGGATGCGTACATCTCGGGCCGTCGCGATTTGGGGATGCCGATCTCGTAGATCGCGGCGCCGTGGATGACCGCGTCGCAGCCTTTGATGCCCTCGCGCACGGCAGCCGCGTCGGTGACGTTGCCCTGGATCAGCCGGCAGCCAATCTGCTTGAGCTCGGTGGCGGTCGCCGGGTTGCGCACCAGCGCCACCACGTCGTCCCCGCGCTCACGCAGGCGGCGGGCCACCTCCGAGCAGATGAATCCGGTGGCCCCGGTCACGAAAACCTTCATCCCTAGACCTCAGTCATCCCGATGCGACCGCTAATTATGGTCGCGTCCAGACCTGCAGCCCACCACCACCGTCGTACACCAGCCGGAATCGCTGCCTGACCCAGTCCTGGAACCCGGCCAGCGCTGTCAGCCGTCCGGTCGAGTAGACAACAGCCCTGGCACCGCTGGCCTCGGTGGCGGCCTCGACCTGGGCGGGGGTGAGCTCGCCGGCGCTGATGCGAGCGAAGGAGACGTCGACCAGGTTCGGCGCCGTCGGGTGGCCGGTCCACGCCGCCGCGAAGAGCTGGTCAGTGACGACGTACACGCCCGGTTCGACATAGCGGTTGATAGCGGTGATCGCGGGCTGCGCGGATTGATCCCCAGGTGGCAGAGGCGAGGTCATGGTCGCTACCCCGAGCCCGGCGGCGAGGAGGACGCCCAGGCCTGCGACGACTCGGGTCAGCGCCGATCCCGTTGTTGCCGCTCTCTCGCTCCTCGCGGCAAGCGCCGAGATAACCAGCCCGGGCGCCGCTCCGGCGAGCAGGCAGAGCGGCGGCACCAGCACCACCAGGTGATGGATGAAGAGCGGCCCCTGGGCCAGGTCGACGGCCAGCGCCGCCGCCAGCCACGCCACCAGCATCCCGACCCAACCGACCCGGCGGAGGGCGCCGGCCACGCACCCCACCAGGGCGACGAGCGCGGGCACCACCTGCGGATACGAGTCGATGATCCGCTGGACCTTCTGGCCTAGGCTCTGGGGTTCGGAGGCGCGGGTGGTGACGTGCAGGCCAACCGCCTGGCCATAGAGCGCGCCGAGCTGGTCGGCGTACGGCGCCATCACCACGACCACGGCGCCCAACCCCCCGGCGGCTGTGGCGCCCAGGCGCCGCCAGCGATCTCCCTCCGCGGAGAACGCCAACCACCCCACCGGCACCAGGAAAACCACCCCCAGCAGCTTGGTCATGACGCTCAGGCCGACGATGACCCCGACCAGGATCCATACCCCGGTGCCGGAGCGGCGACGCGCGGCCTCGGCCGCCACTGCCACCGCGATCAGACCCACGATCACAGATGGCATGTCGGCCTGGAGGCGGTCGGAGAGCGCCAGGTACAGCGGGTCGAAGGCCACCAGTGCCATCGCCAGCAGGCCCGTCCAGGTGCCGGCCAGGGCCCGGCCGATCAGGAAGACTGCAAGCAGTGCCACCAGCGACCCAACCATCACGGGCAGGCGCCCGGCGACGATGCCGCCGCCGAGGAGGTTGTAGATCGGGGAGAGACCGCCCAGGAAGGCCGGTGGTTGGGAGCTGAAGACCTCCGCGAAGAGGCGGTGTCCGTGGCGCATCGACTCCAGCGACTGCCAGTAGGCGCCCTCGTCGTAGTCGTACGACAGCCGGCCGAGCTGGAGGAGGCGGCGCCATAGGCTGATCCCCGTGAGGACGCCCAGGGCAGCCGCGGCCATCCACTGCCCGACACTGCGCCGATCAGTCGTCTTCGGTCATCTCGACCTCGTCAGTGGGCACTGCCCATGTGTCCGAGGCCCAGTTGAAGTCGGGGACGACCAGGAATGTCGACGTCGCGGTGGCGGCGACCTTGCCCTCGGGATTCAGCACCTCCGCGTTGACCACGCCCAGCGTCCTGCCGCGATGGAACACGGTGGCGTTGACGGTGATCTGGCCGCCGTCGGGCATCAGCGGGCGCAGGTACTGGATCCGCAGGTCGAGCGGCGTGATCGCCGTCCCCGCGGCCACCGTGGTCTGCGCGGCCGAGGTGAGCGCGGTATCGGCCAGCAGGGCGATGGCGCCGCCGTATAGACGCCGCACCGGCGACGACAGCCAGCCGGTCGCGGTGCAGGCGATCGTCACCCGGCCCTGGTCGGCGGCCAGGCGGCGAATCCCGAAGAGCTCGTGCAGCGGTGATGTCGGCAGCTCGCCGCTGACCTGCTTTCGCTGGATCTCGAGCCCGCTCATCTGGCGCCACACGTGGGCCGGCAGGACCGCGCCCTGCACTGGGCGCAGGTACGGGTCGGGCTGCTCCGGCTCGGGGTCGTTGTAGGTTGGCATCTGGAACGGTCCCTTGGGCACCGGCAGGCTGAGCATCAGGTTGCGGGCGGTGCCATGGGCCAGCAGCCGGCCCTCGGCATCCTCGATGTAGACCTCGGACAGCGCGAAGGAACGCCCCAGGTGGATGACCGTGCCGCGCGCCCGCAAGAACCGGGAGGCCAGCGTCGCCGGCCGCAGGTAGTTCATCGCCAGCTCGCTGGTGGTGATGACGGTGCCAGGCGGGTTCTTGGTCATCACCGCACCGCCCAGCGGGCTGTCGGCGAGGAAGGCCATGACTCCACCGGAGAGGACCCCCGCCGAGCTCTGCAGCCACGGCGATACCGGCATCTCAAAGACGGTGGTGCCGTCGCCGTATTCGACAGGCCTGGCGCCGGTCAGCCGACTGTAAGGCGCGGGCGGGAAGTTGCCCTGCAGCAGAGCCGTTTGCAGTCGCTCCAGCCCGGGGAGCTTGAGCCACTCCATGCTGGTGTGCACCGGGGGCGGCGGCTCCTGCCAGATTGGGATCGTTGCGCGCTCCGTCTCGCCTGTCATTGCGGCGAGGATATCTTGTCGCCAAGTACCATTAGGCCCCCCGTCGCCACCGAGGAAGGAGAGGATTGAGATGGCCATCGCCAAAACCGACGTGAACTCTGACCGCACCATCGATACGATTCCCCTCGGCCAGGTCCCCACCGACCTGCAGCCGGGCAGCCTGCCCAAGAAGATGCGGGCCTGGGTGATCCGGCGCGACCGCGAGGGCGAGCCCCGGCAGGCATTCCAGCAGGAGGACATCGAGGTCCCCGATCCCGGCGCCGACGAGGTCATCGTGATGGTGATGGCGGCAGGCGTGAACTTCAACAATGTCTGGGCTGCGCTCGGCAAGCCGGTCTCGGTGTTCGACTCGCACCCCGAGTTCGACCACCACATCGGCGGCTCCGACGCCAGCGGCATCGTCTGGAAGGTCGGCGCCAACGTCAAGCGCTGTAAGCCCGGCGACGAGGTCGTCATCCACTGCAACGTCAGCTGTGGCGAGTGCCCCGAGTGCAACGGCCTCGACCCGCTGGCCTGTCAGTGGCAGAAGATCTGGGGCTACGAGACCACCTGGGGCTCGTTCGCGCAGTTCGCCAAGGTGCAGTCCCAGCAGCTGGTGGCCAAGCCCAAGCACCTCAGCTGGGAGGAGGCTGCCAGCTACGCTCTCACCTACTTCACCGCCTACCGGATGCTGATCGACCAGTGCGAGATGAAGCCCGGTGACAACGTCCTGGTATGGGGCGCCGCGGGGGGGCTTGGGGTCTTTGGCATCCAGCTCTGCAAGTTGGTTGGCGCCAACGCCGTGGGCGTGGTCTCCAGCGAGGACAAGAAGCAGATGATCCTCGACCTTGGCGCTGTGGCCGCCATCAACCGCAAGGATTACGGCTTCGAGCGCACCGGCAAGGAGACCGAAGAGGAAGAGGCGGCCCGGCTCAAGGAGGCCTACCGCTTCCGCAAGGAGCTACGCGGCCATTTCGGTGGCAAGGAGCCCAACATCGTCTTCGAGCACGTGGGCCAGGCGACCTTCCCGACCTCGGTGCTGGTGTGCTCGCGCTTTGGCAAGATCGTCATCGTTGGCGCCACCAGCGGCTACCAGCTGGACTTCGACGTCCGCCACCTCTGGATGCGCCAGAAGCGCATCATCGGCAGTCATTTCGCGAACGCCTTTGAGGCCACCGCCGCCAACCAGCTGATCATCGAGCGCAAGATCCACCCCGTGCTCTCGGAGACGTTGCCCTGGGAGGGCGTTGCTGAGGCCCACCAGAAGATGTACGAGAACGCCCACGCCGGCAAGATCGCGATCCTGGTGCAGGCCGGGGCTGAAGGCCAGGGCCGCACCGAGTAGCCGCCGATTGAATGAGTAAAGGGGCCGGCGAACCGGCCCCTTTAGGGTTACAGCGAGCCCGGGGTCAGTCGGGCTTGACCGAGATCCAGCCGAGCACCCCGATCGCGGGGATAAGCAGCAGGAGCATCCAGTCGTACTGGACCGGCATCAGCGGATGGCCGGCGCTTGGCAGGGCCGGGATCACGGCCGCCGGAGCGGACGCGGCTGTGGGGCAGGCCTTGGCAGAGACCGTGAAGGCGGTGACGCCGTTGACCTCGGCTATGTCCTTAGTCTTGGACCCGGTGTTTTTGGCGACGATCACGAAGTGATCAAGAACTCCGCACGAGACCGAGAAGACCGCGTGCACCTCCTCAAGATTGTTGGCGTTGGGGGCGGTGCATCCGCTGAAGCAGGTGATGGAGACCCGCGGGTCACCCACACCCGTGGCGGACTCCGCCGTCAGCGAGTACGTCGAGCCCTTGTTGCCCATCAGCACGACGTCGTACGGGGTGTCAGGCAGGCCCGGTCCCATGACCCCTTCGCCCGCCTGGGACAGGTCGACGGTGAGGCCGCCGCTGTGCCCGAAGAAGTGCATAAAGGACGAGGTCTCGTGATTGCCGGGGCTGGGGCTGCGAGGCTGCACGAGGTCGGCCCAGGCGTTGACCCCGAACACAGGGGACTTATCGGTGCCGCCCGGCTCCGCATAGAAGACTACGTACTTCGAGACGTGCTGGGGGCCCTGTGTGGGGGTCAGCGGGAAGCCGATGTCGATCGAGGTGTCGAAGCAGTACTCGACGACGTCCGTGCCGAGTGCCGCGGTGGGAACGACCATGCTGAACGACTGGTTGGCCCAGTCGACGCTAATGGAGCTGGGGTGCTCATAGCCGGTCGTCGCGCTGTTGGCCCTGGCCAGGCAATCGCCCGGTGCCGCACCGCCATCATGGCCTGCGACCGTCTCGTTGTGGATCGCCACCTTGAGCGGGTCGATGGCCACCGGCAGGGCGAAGTAGTACTGGTTGTTGGTCGACTGCGCCGCGGTTGAGCCTTCCCTGAAGGTGAAGCTCACCGCCGTTGCGGCGCCATAGCCGCCGCTGTGCTCACGGACCTTCCACGGGCACGCCGCCTTGGCGCCGATGAACTGGTCGCTGGAGTTGCCGTCGGTTAGGCTGCCAGCGACGGCTTGGCTGTTACAATCAAAATGGACTTCCCCGTTTTTTGGGGATGTCGACGTCCCCGCCATAGCCGGTACCGCCGGGATGATTCCAATCGCGCCGACGGCCGCGGCCACCACTACGGCACGCGCCATGCGCACATCAAGCCTGAGTTTCAAGGTCATCTCCTCCGTTCTCTCTCTCTTGCAAGTCGAATGCCAGCGGGGCCAAACCGGCCCGGCCCTACAGTATGGGCCCAACGCGTGATTGTCAAGTGCGCGCATTCCCTCACCGAGAATCAAACCATGGGGTCATCGTTCCGTCAGCTGAGATT
>OCZT010000221.1_pt1 | contig 54937 bp, 40 predicted proteins | sample 1539031 | NCBI WGS metagenome assembly OCZT01 (sample SAMEA3539308, study PRJEB22396) | soil metagenome | biome: tundra; feature: field; material: soil | place: USA | collected 2010-05 | depth 0.15 m
AAATGGGTGTGACGGCGGGGCGGGGGAGTGGCTTGGGGAGTGGCAGCTCAACGCTCCGTGGCAACTTCGGCCGCGCCGGAGCCGGCGCCTCGGGCTCCACTGGCGCCTCGGGCGCCCTCGGCCCCGGAGCCCGAGGCGCCACGGCCCGCCCCGGCGCCTCGGGCTCCACGGCCCGCCACGACGGCCCCACCCGCGTAGCTCTCCTCGGTTCCGGCGGCTCGATCGGCCGACAGGCCGTGGACGTGCTCGCCCGCAACCCGGACCGCTTCAAGGTGGTTGCACTCGCGACCGGATCCCAGGCCCAGATTCTGGAGGAACAGGCGAGGCTACTGCTGCCGGCCGTGGTATCTCTGGCGGATGCCCGCGCGGCAGCGCGGTTGGAGCTTCCAGAAGGCACGGAACTCGTCGGCGGCCCGGACGCGCTTGAGATCCTGGCAACCAGGGAAGACGTGGATCTCGTAGTCGTCGCCACGGGTGGACTTGTCGCGCTGCGATCAGTGCTGGCTGCGCTGGAGGCCGGCAAAGTAGTGGCCACGGCCAACAAGGAGACACTCGTCGCCGGGGGGCACCTCGTCATGCCGCTCGTCGGCCGTCTCGCCGCGGGTGCAGCGACCGCCACCGGTAACCCGAACCACCCACTGGCAAGCCCGCTTGGCTGGCTTCGCCCAATCGACTCGGAGCATTCCGCCATCTGGCAGTGCCTCGTGGGTGAGCAGCACGCCGCCATCGAGCGCTTGCTGCTCACCGCGTCCGGCGGCCCATTCCTGGACACCAGCGTTGCGGATCTCGCGACGGTCACGCCGGAACGGGCGCTCAAGCACCCCACATGGACGATGGGTGCCAAGATCACTATCGACTCGGCCACGCTTGCTAATAAGGGCCTGGAAATCATCGAGGCAAGGTGGCTGTACGATGTTCCCCTGACGGCCATCTCGGTCGTCGTTCACCCGCAAAGCGTCGTCCACTCGGCTGTGCAGTTTGTGGATGGCTCACTCAAAGCCCAGCTGGGGACACCGGACATGCGGCTCCCAATCCAGTACGCGCTGTCATATCCCGAGCGCTGGCCCTCGCCGGCCAACGCCGTGGATCTCATCGCGGCCGGCAAGTTGGAGTTCCGCGCCCCGGACGAGGGACGGTTCCCGTGCTTGCGGATCGCGCGCGAGGCCGGACTCGCGGGTCCGCGCGCCAGCACCGCCCTGATTTCGGCCGATGAGGTTGCCGTGGCCCGTTTCCTGGCCGGCACTCTCGATTTCAATGGAATTCCGCGCTTGCTCGGCGCCGCCGTGGAGCGCTTCGGTCCCGGTGATCCGGTTGAGCCAAGCCTCGACCAGCTCGTCGCGATCGACGTAGAAGTGCGTAGTTTCGCGGAGGCCTACCGATGATTGATGGCGTGTTGTTCTGGGCGAAGGCCATCCCGCTCTTGCTGGTCATTCTGGTCCCGCTCGTGCTCGTGCATGAGTTCGGGCACTTCATCGTTGCCCGGCTCGTCCGGATCCGCGTCCTGGAGTTCGGTCTGGGCTTCCCGCCGCGGGCCAAGGTGCTGGGCCACGATCACGAGACCGAGTACACCCTCAACTGGCTCCCGATCGGCGGCTTCGTCCGCCTCGAGGGCGAGGAAGCAAACTCGGACGATCCGCGTTCATTCGTGGGCGCCTCGCTGAAGAAGCAGCTCACCGTGCTCGTCGCCGGCGTCACGATGAACGTTCTGACCGCGATCGTCCTCATGTTCATCGTCGCCTGGGCCTTCAACCCGGTCGTCGCGCCGACGATCGGTTCGGTCGTGCCCGACTCGCCGGCCGCCTCTGCCGGTCTGAAGGCCGGAGACCGGCTGGTTTCCCTGGACGGCAAGACGTACGACAGTCCATCCGCCCTCGAGTTCACCAACGGCTCGGCCGCTTCAGACCAGTGGCGCGCGGATCTCCTGACTGATCAAGGCAAGACGGTAACTCTGGTGGTAGCGGACTCGAGCGGTGCGGAGCGCACTGTCGTTGTCACCCTGCGCATCCCTCAGAACGGCAACGGCGCCCTCGGCGTCGGCGTCGGCAGCAGCCTGGTGACCACGGCTGGCAACCCCGTCCAGGCCGCGGGTCTGGCAGTTGACGGAACCCGCCGCGCGATGAGCCTGATCGTCGTGGCGCTCGGGGACCTGGCCGGCCAGATCGCGACCCACCCAACTGAGGCGCCGGCGGGCGTGTCGGGTCCCGTCGGGATCGCATCAACCGTTGGGACCGCGTCGTCGCAACCGAACGCCCTGATGCTGATGCTGCTGATCGCGGCCGTCATCTCGGCCAACCTGGCTCTGATGAACGTGTTGCCGTTCCCGCCGCTGGACGGCGGCAAGATGGTGATCATGATCATCAAGCGTGTCGTCGGCGCCAAGGGCGTGGGCAAGGTGGAGCAGTACGCCTACCTCGCCGGCTTTGCCTTCCTGATGATCTTCATAGCCTGGATATCGTTCTTCGACATCATCAGGGCCGGACAGTAGAACTCGTGTCCCAGCCCGAATTCGCGTCCCGCCGCCGCTCCACCGCAGTTGACGTCGATGGCGTCGTAATCGGCGCCGGCCGGCCCGTCGTGGTCCAGTCCATGACCAATACGGACACGGCCGATGCCGATGGCACGGCGATCCAGGTCGCCAAGCTGGCCCACGCCGGCTCGGACCTGGTTCGGATCACGGTCAATACCGAGGCGGCCGCCGCTGCCGTGCCGGAGATCGTCCGCAAGGTCCGCGACCTTGGCCAGACCGTCCCGATCGTGGGCGACTTCCACTACAACGGCCACCATCTGCTCACCAAGTTCCCCGAGACGGCGCGGGCGCTCTCCAAGTACCGCATCAATCCCGGCAATGTGGGCTCCGGGCGTCACCACGACGACCACTTCACGGAGATCGTCAAGGTGGCCGTAGACAACGGCAAGCCCGTCCGCATCGGCGTCAACTGGGGCTCGCTGGATCAGGCGGTTCTGGCCGAAATGATGGACGTCAACTCGCGCCTGGCCGAGCCGCGCGAGCCCAACGACGTCATGATCGACGCCATGGTTGAGTCGGCCGTCCGATCCGCCGAACTGGCTGAGTCGACCGGCCTGGCCCACGACAGAATTATCCTGTCGGCCAAGGTTTCCGGCGTCCGCGATCTCGTCGCGGTCTACCGCAAGCTCGCCGCGCGCGGCGACTACGCCCTGCACCTGGGCCTGACCGAAGCCGGCATGGGCATGAAGGGAATCGTCGCCTCGACCGCCGGCCTTTCGCTGCTCCTGGCCGAAGGCATCGGCGACACCATTCGCGTCTCGATCACCCCCGAGCCCGGCGGCGACCGGACCGAGGAAGTGATGGTCGCCCAGCAGGTTCTGCAGTCGCTGGGAATTCGATCGTTCCTGCCCCAGGTCACGTCCTGCCCCGGCTGCGGCCGCACCACCAGCACTTACTTCCAGGAGCTGGCCCGCGACGTTCAGATCTACCTGCGCGATCAGATGCCCGTCTGGCGCGAGCGGCACCCCGGCGTGGAGGAGATGCGCGTGGCCGTGATGGGCTGCGTCGTCAACGGCCCCGGCGAGTCAAAGCACGCCAACATCGGCATCAGCCTCCCTGGCACCTTCGAGGAGCCAGTGGCCCCCGTCTTCATCGACGGCGCCCTGGACCGCACTCTCCGCGGCGAGCGGATCGTGGAGGAGTTCAAGGCGATTCTGGAAGCGTATGTGGAGCGGGCGTATCCGGGGGTTTAGGGGCGGAAGGCCGGCTGAGCCGCCGCGTCGTGGCGCGGGGCGATGTTCGCCGTCTGGCACCTGGATCCTAGAGAAGGTGTCCGGTTCGCGCCGCTGAAGTCGCAAATGTTCGAGCCAGTCGAACACGAAGACGGAATATTCGGCTGCGCGGTGTTCAGATTGGGTCTTGCCGCCTTGTCGATTTGCTTTGAAGCTATCCCGATCGTGCCGACATGGCCGGATTTGGGCACAACGTGATCTAAGTGGGGTTCCTCAACGGCTTTTGCTCTCAGAACCCAGCGCGAACCCGAATTCATGTTCGAGCCAGTCGAACAATTGCGAGATGTGAGCTCGAAAGGCACGACCAAAACGTCGAGCGACGGGTCATCGGCCCATCGGGTCCGGTGCATCTGGGTCGTAACGGCCACGGCGACGTGGCCAACACCGTCAATGCCGCAGGTTCGGTCGTCTCGGCCGCGGAGTATGACCCCTTCGGCAAGCTCACCAGTTCCTCCGGCACGCCACCGGCCAACCGCTGGTAGGGCAGCCTCTTTGAACCTAACAGCGGCCTCTACTACGTGATCGCCCGCTGGTATAGCCCGACTCTGGGCAGGTTCCTGAGCGTCGATCCAATGGCAGGCAGTCCCAGAAGTGCGGGTGTCCCTGGCAGTGTCGGATGGCGTGCCGTGTGGTGGAATAGCGCACGTACGGCCTTCAGGATGGAGTTGGGCTTCGAAGCTCCGGTAGCGGATCATCGGCGGGGGTGATCGTCGTCTTGGTGTATTCAGAGCCGAACCAGGCGTCGTAGCCATCGAGGGCGAGGCGATAGAGCATTCGCGCATCCGGCGCTGCCGTGCGGCGCTCGGTGACATAAGCCAGGGCAAGCTTGCCATCAAGCACGAACGGGTCCGACAGGGTGCTGATGGCCGTGTCGAATAGCGCGGCCTGGACAGGCTCGCCGGAACCAAACTCCGCATCGGCGCGCCAGCCGGCATTCTGGGCGAGAGGGATATCGGCCGGTGAGAACTGGGTGGTGTAGCTGAGCGGATTGGCAGCCGGGTCGGAGCCGATCTGACGCAGGGCTATCTGCGAGCGGTCGTCCAGTGTGCCGGCGTATCGGGACTCGACCAGATAGAGTGAATTACCGACGCCTGTGGGTTGTGAGGCTGCTGCATTCGAGCCGCCATCGAGTGGCCGGCCCAGTCGGCGCGATTTCGGACTTCTAGAACGGCCGGGTCGCAAGCAAAGCCGCAGCGAAAAGGGCGATGATCCCCAGGATCATGAGTCGCGGCAGCCGGTCCCTTGCGGCCATCTCCGGGAGCACGACGGCCAGGTCTCGCTGTTCGGCGGCGATCAGGTCGTCGATGGACTGGATCTTGAATGGCCGCCCGTGTTTGTCAGCGAGAGAGCCCAGCGTCTGCCGATGAAGATCGTGGGCGCCCCCAACTCCGGAGACTCCCTGCTGGAGGTAGTGAGGCAGGCTGATGCCGGGCAGCTTCCGGGAGGCGGTGTCCAACGAGAAGCCGTCGGGCCAGCAGGTGATGAAGGACACGCGGTTCCAGTTCCGGCTGATCGTGGCCCGAACGGTTCGGTTCGAATTCACGTAGGCCCATAAGTGATGGGGCTTGGCCCGACGCTGGAGAAAATCAACCTCGCCCAGTCCCTTGAAGCCGACGCGGCGCAGTTGTCGGTCCAATTCGGCGTCTTGCGGGCGAAAGGTCACAGGCGTGGCGGTGGAGTCGACAAACTGGGTGCGCGCGACCAGGCGGCGCCGCACGGAAACGGAAGCGAGCACCAGGCCCAGGGTCAGGCACACCGCGACCCCGGCGAGCCAGATGATGAGTGCGCCGACTTGGGCGTTTCCACCGGCCGACGACGACGGAGGAAACAGGGCAGTCGACAGCCCGGCCACCAGAACCGCCGCCGCTAGGACCGCCAGAAGAAGTCTTCGGTTCAAGTGTTGCTCCTCGCGGCGTCCGAGCGCGCCATCGGGCAATGATGGCGATTGAAGGCAACGTCGTGTTGACCAACGCCACTCCCGCGCGTCGCGTTCCTCCAATCTGGTGATGGGGGCACTGTTATGGAAGGAGTGGGGAGCAGTGGACCGGCTTCAACCGACTTGGGGTCCGCGGTGTCGACTGGACCGCGGCCTCGTGAGGCGGAATCGGGTCGAATCTAGCTCCGAATGGGCCGTCCGACGCCGCGATTGGCCTCGGCGGGAGGTTTCAGGGCACTGCCACCGAGCCCAGGCCTATGACTGGACTTCGGGATCTTCCATAAGAGTGGGTGGCTGAGGATTCTGGAAGAACCGGGGCGGCGCCCGCCGGGGCGGAAACAGTCGGGCAGCAGCCGTCCGCAGCCGGGCACTCCCGCCGACGATCCACGTGGCCTCTACCGGGTGCCTTCCTCCGTCGGCAGACCTGAGGCAATCGCAGGCCCCGCTTCCGCTGTTGGCCGTCCTCCGTCCGTTCATTCACCGTCGTCGTCGTCTTCTCTTCGGCGCCGACCCGCGTGCCCGCCACATCCCCGCTTCCTCATTCCCCCTTACCGGTTAGGATTCACCCAACATCACCGCCCGCGATCGACTCTAGGAGGACAGCGTGCCCAAAGAGGGTTTCGTCAATAGCATCACCCGGCAGTCCGAGGACTTCCCGGGCTGGTACAACGACGTCGTCCTGAAGGCGCAGCTGGCGGATTACTCCCCGGTTCGCGGCTGCATGATCATCCGGCCGTACGGCTACGCGATCTGGGAGTCGATGCAGCGCGAGCTGGACGCCTACATAAAGGCGACCGGGCACGACAACGTCTACTTCCCGCTCTTCGTGCCGAAGTCGCTGCTGGACAAAGAGGCCGCGCACGTTGAGGGTTTCAATCCGCAGGTGGCCTGGGTCACGCACGCCGGCGGCAAGCCGCTCGATGAGTGGCTGGCAATTCGCCCCACCAGCGAGGCGATCATCGCCGACAGCGTCAAGGACTGGATCCAGTCCTATCGCGACCTGCCGCTCAAGATGAACATCTGGAACAACGTCGTCCGATGGGAGCTGCGCACGCGCCTCTTCCTGCGCACGACGGAATTCCTGTGGCAGGAGGCGCACACCTTCCACGCCACTCAAGCCGAGGCCGAGGAAGAGGTCGCAACCGGCCTTGAAGGATACCGCCAGGTTTCCGAAGACTGGCTGGCAATCCCGGTCATCAAGGGCCGAAAGACGGACGGCGAGAAGTTCCCCGGTGCGGACTTCACCTGGTGCATCGAAGCGATGATGCGCGACAAGAAGGCGCTGCAGGCGGGCACGAGCCACATGCTCGGCCAGAACTTTGCCCGCGCTGCCGGAATCGAATTCCTGGACAGCGACAACATCCGAAAGCACCCGTACGGGACGTCGTGGGGCTTCTCTACGCGAATGGTCGGGGCCACGATCATGACCCACGGCGACGACTCGGGCCTGGTTCTGCCGCCCAACGTGGCGCCGATCCAGGTCGTGATCGTGCCGATCTTCCGCAAGGACGAAGAGAAGGCGGCCGTCGCCGAGGCGATCGATCGGTTCGTCGCCGAGTTGGCCGCCACGCCCGAAGGTAAGGCGGTCCGGGTTAAGGTGGACTGGCGCGAGGACTCGCCCGGGTTCAAGTACAACCACTGGGAACTGCGCGGCGTGCCGTTCCGGCTGGAGATTGGGCCGCGCGATGTGGCTGCGGGTCAAGGCATGCTCGTCAAGCGCGTGGATCGCTCCAAGGAGCCGGTGCCGCTCAGCCAGCTGGCCGCCGAACTGCCCGCGCGACTCCGCACGTATCAGGCGGAGCTACTTCAGCGCGCTCGCGACTTCCAGGCCGAGAACACTCACCACGTGGACACGTATCAGCAGCTCAAGGACGGGCTCGAGGGTACGGGCGGGTTCTTCCTCGCGCCGTGGTGCGGTGATGGCAAATGCGAGAAGCAGGTCAACGACGAGACCGGCGCCACGATCCGCTGCATCCCGTTCGACTCCCCGGACGAGGCGAGCAAGTGCATCGCCTGCGGCGGCCCTTCTCCGCGACGCGTGATCTTCGCCAAGGCGTATTAGGTCGGCGACCCGGCGACCCGGCGACCTGGTCCGGCCATCCGCAGGTAAGTGCGGCTTAAGCCGCAGGTGATGGCCTTCGCGCATCTTTCGGGCGTGGACGACCTGCGATTTGGGGCGATTGTGCGGACGGTTCAGCGTCGGCGCGGGCTGCGGCAGGCGGACGTTGCGATTGTGGCGGGCGTCGGCCAATGGGCGGTTTCGGCCGTGGAGCGCGGACGACTGGAACGGCTGCCGCTTGGCACGATCCGCAGCGTCTGCGCGGCCCTCGAAATCAGGTTTCCGATGGCGCCGCGGTGGCGCGGCGTTGAATTGCCGCGGCTTGCGGATTCGCGGCAGGCTGCCCTCGTGGAATCCGTCGTCGCGCGGCTGACTGCTCTGAAATGGGAATGCGTCGTCGAGTACACGTTCCAGCACTTTGGGGAGCGCGGCTCCGTCGACGTACTGGCGTGGCGTGCGGCGGCGCGCGCGTTGCTGATCGTCGAGGTGAAGACCGATCTGGATGACCTGCAGGACATGTTCGCGGCCATAGATAGGAAGGTCCGCCTGGTTCCGAGGTTGGTCGCTGATGAGCGAGGCTGGCGTGCCGCTTCGGTTGGGATGGTGCTCGCCATGCGCGAGAGCAGCACGAGCCGGTATCAAGTCGGGCGGAACCCAGCGCTGTTTGTGGCCACTCTCCCCGGGCGCAATCTCGAGGTGAGGCATTGGCTGGAGCAACCCGTCGGAGGGCTGCTCCACGGGATGTGGTTCATCCAATCTAGTGATGGGGTCACTGCTATGGAGGATGCAGGAACGGGCGGCGGGTCTCGACGGATCCATGTGCCCCACTTGGGGGCTTCGACTGCGGCGGCGGGAGGCAGAAAGGGCTGAATTTAGGCACAGATGCGCAGTCGGGGGCCCTCGATGGAGGTTGGACGGGTTCAGGGCCTAGGCCAGACCTCGCGCTCTTCCATAAGAGTGGTTGACGGAGGTTATTGGAGAAACCGTTGGACGGGCTCGGCGTCGGCGCCGTGAGTTCGGGCGGCGCCTAAGACGCCGGCGCCGGCTCGGTGTTCGGCTGGCCCTCCTCGCGGATCGCCACGGCGTCGGCCGCGGGCTTCGCACCCCCGGCGCATCGGGAGGACCAGCAGCAGCGCATAGGCGGCTACGCCGAGGCTGATCTGCGGCGAGCCGAAGATGATCGTCAGGGCGGCCAGCCGGAATGCGGCCTTCGGGTGCTTGGTGACTAGCAGGATTGACAGCGCCCCGAAGACGTCCACGGCCCACGTCGCCCACGGGATGACGGTAAGTCCGGTGATGGTCAGGTTCTGGGGCTTGGAACTGCGGAGCATGTCGAACGCCTGGACGTGCGCGTCCAGCCCAACGCCGATCAGGCCGACCAGGAAGCCGCCGATCAGACCCGCGGCTGCCCAGCGCACTGCGCCCCAACGGCGCTGCGAGATGAGCCAGACGATGAAGATGCCGGGACTCACCTTGATGGCAGTTAAGACGCCGATGATCACGCCGACCCAGGGCCGCCGATCCGACTGATCCCAGAGCAGCAGCGCGGTGAGGATGATGAAGGCCTCGATGTTGGCGGCTCTCAGTTGGCTGCCGATGCCCGCCGAGAAGATGAGCAATACCGCGATGGCACTCCATCGGAGGTCACGGGCGACGTACCAGATAGAAGTGAAGATCGCCACCGCTGCCGCCGCGAACCATAGATAGAGGCCGGTCATGGCAGGCAGCGCGGAAAGTGGCCGCCACAGAACCGCGATCAGCGGGGGATAGAGGATCGGCGTGCCCACCGCCGACGAATCCACGGCCAGCGCCCGGTCACCCGGCATCAGGGAGTACAGCGCGTGGCCGGCGTTCAGCCGCTCGCCCGCCGCAAGGTACGTGACCGCGTCGATGTGCCACGTCAGCACGCACAGAAGCCACCAGACGCAGATTAACTCCAGTGCCAGGATGATCGCAAGAAGTTTACGCATGGGCCATCGATGAAGCATGTTGCAATAACCCATTGCCAATCAGGCGCCAACCGGAACGAGTGCGAAAGAAGAATGTGCGGCGGCGTAGTGCTAGGCAACTCAACCGAAGGCTGCTGCTCAGTCGGGGCAATGGCCCAATCCGCTAATCTCGGACAAAATCGCTGCCCGTTCACAGGTCGCCCAATCCGACTTGACTCTGCGCTCCGGTCCGGCGAGACTCGCCTCTGCGTCCAGCAGATGACGTCGAAGCGCGTGTCGGAGTAATCCATGACCAATCCTCAGGATCCGAATCAACCGCAGGGATGGGGCCAGCAGCCTGATCCGAACCAGCCCGGATGGGCAGCGCCCACGCCACCGGCAGCTCCCGGCTGGGGTGCTCCGCCGCCGCAGCAGCCGGCCCAGCCGGGCTGGGGTGCTCCGCCGCCCGCAGGTCCGGGCTGGGGTGCTCCGCCGCCCGCAGGTTTCCCGCCGGCCCCCGGCTATCAGCCGGCCCCGGGTTGGGGTGCGCCGATGCCGCCCAAGAAGAAGGGCCATGGCTGCCTGATCGCGTTCATCATCGTCCTGGTGATCTTCCTGGTGGGCGTTGGTAGCTGCGGCTATTTCTTCGCCAACTATGTGCTTCCGATTGCCCAAACTGAACTCAAGGTCCAGCAGGAAGTGGGCGTCAAGAACGCCACATTCAAGACTACCGGTGGTCACACCACTTGGGTCGTTACCGTTGAGCCTGGTTTCGACAACGCGGCCGATGCGAACGTGATCGCCTGCAAGGTCAAGAGCGATCTCGCCGGCACGCAGTCCTCCAACGACACTATTCAGATCGTTGACGACCAGGGCACAGTTCTGGCCACCGCCGCTCTCTGTAGGTAATTCGAGGGCGTCTCGCCGCCCAAACTGATTGGAATCAAGTCGGCGGCCGGCCTAGTCCGGCCGCCGACTCTTTCCATGGTATGCACCGTCCCCAGAAGCCACCTTTGATGGCCGGGGGTCGCCGTGTATACTTCCTGCAATCTGCCGGCCGCTCTGACGTGGGTGACCCCCACGTCTTTTGTTGAGCGGATGGTGGTTCGGACAGGTCGCAGTGGACGGCGGCCAACATAGCGAACGGGAGGCGCGAAGTGGGTCGAGATTTCGTTGGCGCCCTCCTGCAACTAAATGCGGAGAAGGGTGTCTCGCGAGAACAGCTCGTGAGAACCGTGGAAGAGGCGATCCAATCCGCATACCGTCGCTCGCCGGGCGACGAAGACATTCACGTCAGAATCGATGCTGAGTCCGGCAAGGTGCGCGTTTTCCGCGCCCGCATGGTCGTCTCGGAGGTCGAAGACGCCGCCACTCAGTTCACGGTGGAAGAGGCCCAGGCCGTCCAGCCGGACGCCGAAGTGGGCGATCTCGTCGAGACCGAGCAGTTGGACCATGAAGCCTTCGGCCGAATTCACGCCCAGACGGCCAAGCAGGTCGTTCTGCAGCGGCTCCACGAAGCTGAGCGGAACGTCGTCTTCGACGAATATGCCAGCCGCGAAGGCGAACTGATCACCGGCACGGTTTCTCGCATCGAGCCGCGCGCCATCGTCTTGGACGTGGGCAAGGCGGAGGCCATCCTCTCCACCACGGAGCAGTCGCCGCTCGAGCACTACCGCATGGGCCAGAACGTGAAGGCTTACGTTCTGGAGGTCCGCCGCAGCGCCAAAGGCCCGCAGATCTACATCAGCAGAACCCACAAGGGTTTCCTGCGCCGCCTTTTCGAACTCGAGGTTCCGGAAGTCCATGCCGGCACCGTTGAGATCAAGGCGATCGCGCGCGAGGCCGGCAGCCGGTCCAAGGTTGCCGTCACATCGCGCCAAGTCGGGCTCGATCCGGTCGGGGCAACGGTTGGGCAGCGCGGAGCTCGCGTCCAGGCCGTCGTCGCGGAGCTGGGCGGCGAGAAGATCGACGTGATCGAATGGTCCGAGGACGCCTCGAGCTTTGTCGCCAAGGCCCTGAGCCCGGCTCAGGTCATAGAAGTCCGGATCGACGAAGAACACCGTATCGCCAACGTGGTCGTGCCCGAGCGAATGCTTTCTCTGGCCATCGGCCGTGAGGGGCAAAACGCCAGGCTGGCGGCCAAGCTCACCGGCTGGCGTATCGACATTCGCAGCGACGTCTCGGTGGCCGAGGCCGCCAAGCTTGAGGCGGAAGCGTCGGCCGAGGCCGCCAGGCTTGAGGCCGAAGCGCCGGCCGATGCGGATCTCCTGGCCGAAGCATCGGCCGTGAACGAAGAGCCCACAGAATCCGAAACTCACATCGAGGCCGTGGCTCTCGGAGACGCCGAAGCCGCGGTTGAAACAGAGCCGGAAGCGCCGGCCAAACCCAAGCGCCGCAATGCGGCCGCGAAGCCAGAAGCCAGCGACGCTGCCGAAGAGACCGCGGAAACCACCGAAGAGGTGGCTCCGTAGTCCGCGGCGCGCCTCCGCGGCGGTTTCCAACCAGAACTTGCGTCGTCTGCCGCACGGCGCAGCAGAAGCGCGATCTCCTCAGGATCGTGCGGACACCAGACGGGCGGGTCGTGATCGATCCAACCGGCAAATTGCCAGGCCGTGGGGCCTACGTGTGCGACAAACCAGAGTGCCGCCAAGGTGCACTCGACAAAGGATCGCTCCAGCGAGCGCTGGAAGTGCCGATCCCGGCTGAACTCCGGGCCGAACTGACAGGGGACGCCAGCAGGCTCGAAGCAGGAGGTAATCGTGGCCAAGAGTAGGAGCGGAACGAGAGGCCGTAGGGGACCTCGCAAGCCGCCGCGCCGCGATCCAAGTCAGATCGGCGGCGCGTCGGGCGATCCCAGAGATCGTGGCGCACTGGAGCTGCCGTCCAGCATCACAGTCAAGGATCTCGCGGACGCGCTCAGCGTCAACCCGGCGGACATCATCCGTGAGCTCATCAAGAGCGGCATTTTCGCCAACATCAACCAGGCGATTGACCGCGAGACCGCGTCGCTCGTAGCCGAGGAACTCGGATACGAGGTTTCGGACGTAGTTGTGGCCGGCCCCGGCATCTCCGACGGCGCCGATGGCGACTCCGCCCCCGTTGCCGCAGCCACCAAGGAGCAGCTCTTCGAGGAGGACGATCCCTCCCTCATGCTGCCGCGCGCCCCGATCGTGACCGTCATGGGCCACGTCGACCACGGCAAGACCTCGCTGCTCGACGCCATCCGCACCACGAAGGTCGCAGCCGGCGAGCGCGGTGGCATCACTCAGCACATCGGCGCCAGCGAAGTTGTCATGAAGGACGGCCGCCGCGTCGTATTCCTTGATACTCCTGGCCACGAGGCGTTCACCGCCATGCGCGCCCGCGGCGCCAAGGTCACGGACATCGCCGTGGTCGTGGTCGCGGCGGACGACGGCGTCATGCCCCAGACCCTCGAAGCGATCGACCACGCCAGGGCGGCCAAGGTGCCGATCGTCATCGCCCTCAACAAGATCGACAAGCCGGATGCGAATCCGGATCGGGTTAAGAACGGCCTGGCGGAAGCCGGCGTCGTTGTCGAGGAGTACGGCGGCGACGTCCCGATGGTGGCCGTGTCCGCAAAGGCACGCCTCGGCCTGGACGAACTGCTCGAAATGATCATGCTCTCGGCGGACCTGTTGGAGCTGAAGGCCAACCCCAAGCGGGCGGCAGTCGGCACCATCGTGGAAGCGGAGCTGGACAAGGGACGCGGCCCTGTGGCCACGGCTCTGGTCTCCACCGGAACCCTGCGCGTGGGCGACGTCATCGTCGTCGGCGAGACGTACGGCAAGGTTCGCGCCCTCGAGAACGAGCACGGTAAGCGCATCACCAAGGCTGGGCCGTCCACCCCGGCCGTGGTCCTGGGCCTGTCGGACGTTCCCCAGGCCGGTGACATCCTCCGGGTTGTCGCCGACGAGAAAACCGCCCGGTCCATCGTGGAAGAGCGAAAGATCGCATCCGCCGCCCGCACGGAAGGCACCGGTAAGGCCACCCTGGAGGATCTGTACGCTCAGATTCAGGCCGGCCAGACCAAGGAACTGCGAATCATCCTCAAGACGGACGTGTCCGGTTCCCTCGGAGCCATCACGCACGCTCTCGAGCAGCTCTCCACTGATGAGATGCGGATCAACGTCCTGCACGAGGCCGCCGGTGACGTCACCGACAACGACATCATGCTGGCCGCCGCGTCCAACGCGATCGTAGTGGCCTTCAGCACGAAGGTAACCGATACCGCCCGGCGAGCCGCCGAGTCGGAGAAGGTCGACGTTCGAACCTACGACATCATCTACAAGCTCACCGACGACATCTCCGCGGCTCTCCGCGGTCTGCTGGAGCCGGTGCAGGTTGAGACCATCGAAGGTCGGGCCGAGGTTCGGAAGATCTTCAAGGTCGGCAAGGTGGCGATCATCGCAGGCTGCTACGTCACCGACGGCCGCATCGTCCGAGCGAGCGGTGCTCGCGTCTGGCGCGGCGGCAAGGTCATCCTCACGGACCGGATCGAAGGCCTGCGCCGCATGAAGGACGACGTTCGCGAAGTCGCGACGAACTTCGAGTGCGGTATCAGCCTTCAGGGCAGCAACGACCTGGTCGAAGGCGACATCATCGAGTGTTTCACCCAGCAAATGGTGAGCCGGGCGGCCGGTTGAGCGAGCTTCGATCGCTTGCTCCGCCGAGCGCAGACCGAGGCGCCTACGAGCACCGGAGCGAGCGCACTTTGGTGCGTGAGCGAAGAACGCAGGAGGCAACGAAGGGATGAGCCGGCTGAGCGAGCGAGGTCGATGACACAGCGAACTGACCGGCTGGACGAGCTTCTTCGTCAAGAGATCGGCAAGGCTCTGGAACGCGACGTGACGGACCCACGCATTGGGTTCGTCACCGTCACGGACGTTGAGACTGCGCCGGACCTCTCGCGGGCCCGAGTCTGGGTCAGCATCATCGGCTCGGATGAAGAGCAGAAGAAGACGCTGGCCGCGCTCAAGAACGCGATGCCGTTTGTTCGGCATAGCCTGGGGTCCAAGATTCGGATTCGGCGAATCCCGGAGTTGGACGTGCGGATCGACGACTCGACTCAGCGCGGCTCGCGGGTGCTCCAGATCCTCAACGACCTGAACGCCGGCCTGGATCCGGATGCGGACGCGCCCAAGGTGGAATTGCTGCCGACTCCGGTGACGCGGTTTCATCACGAAGGCGACCTTGACGAAGAGCCGCCGTCTGCTGCTGCCATCGACGAGGAGGCCTCCAAGCCTCGGCCGCGGTCGTCACGCGGACCGAACGCAGGATTTGGCGGTAAGGGTGCCCACGGGAAAGGAACCTATGCCGGGAAACCGGCGACTCGTCGGAGGCCCAAGTGAGCGGAGTAGAGCGGGGAGTGGCGCCGGGAGCGGCGCCTCGCGTCGATGCCGGAGCGGGGGCGGGCAATGGCCCGGCCGCGGCGCAGGCCGTGGGGCCACGCGCTGGGGCGGGCTCGGCGCAGACCGCAGAGCCGCGCGTGGATCTGTCGGCCTACGCGGCCGCGGTTCCGGACGAAGTCGTTGAGATGCTCCGGTGCGGCAGGCGCGTCCTGGCGATCTGCCACGAAAACCCCGAGGCGGACGCCTTGGGTTCGGCCCTGGCCATTGCCATGCTCGTCGAGGCGAATGGGGGAGTGGCAACTCCGGTCTGCGCGGACGAAATACCCGCCATGTATCAGTTCATGCCCGGCATGGACCGCTTTCGACGCGAGCCTGACCCGGCCATGGACTACGACCTGCTCGTGGTCGGCGACTGCGGTGAGTTGGAGCGGATCGGCCCCGTGCTGGAGTCACACCGCGATCTCTTCTCCCGCGTCCCAATCCTGGACATAGACCACCACAAGTCCAACCCGCGCTTCGGCGCAGTGGATTGGGTCGACGCCGCTAGTTCCGCCACGTGCGAGATGGTGACGTTGCTGGCCTGGCGGATGGGCATTCCACTTACCGCAGGTGAGGGGATGATGGCCACTGCGCTGGCGGGCGGTGTGATCATGGACACGGGCAACTTCCAGCATCCAAACGTGACGCCGCGGACGCTCGTCGTGTCGGCCGCGTTGCGAGAGGCGGGTGCGCCGCTCTCCGAGCTGGCCCGGCGCCTCTACCGCTCCAAGCCGAACTCGCAGCTGTTGCTCTTCGGCCGGGTTCTGGGGCGCCTGGACACGGATCTTGATGGCCGGCTCGTCTGGTCCACTCTGGAAGTGGCCGATCTGGCGGCCACCGGCTCCAACTCGGCCGAGTCGGAAGGTCTGATCGATCTGCTCTCCCAATCGGAAACATCGGAGGCTTCCATTCTGTTCAAAGAAGTCGCGGGCAACGGGTCCACGCGCGTCAGCATCCGGACACGAGACGGTGGCGTCGATGCGACCGTTCTGGCTGGGACGTTCGGTGGTGGCGGGCACGCCCGCGCGGCCGGCGCAACCGTGGCCAAGCCCCTCGCCGAAGCGCGCGAGGCCGTGCTGGCCCGTGCCGCCACGCTCGTAGCCGAGGTTCAGCGCTAGTGGGCAACTCTGGGCCCGGCATGGACGGCATTCTTGTCGTCGCGAAGGAACCGGGCTACACCTCGCACGATGTCGTGGCGCTCGTTCGCCGGCTCACCGGGACGAAGCGCGCCGGACACGGCGGAACCCTCGATCCTTTCGCCTCCGGCGTTTTGCCCGTTTTTCTCGGGCTGGGCACGCGCGTCGTCGAATATCACATGGGCGATGACAAGGCCTACCGGGCGACCGTCTGCTTCGGCGCGACATCCGAAACGGACGACCGCGACGGCGAACTGGTCCCGACCGGCGGCCCGGTGCCGACGCGCGAGGCGCTCGAGGCGATCCTGCCGGAATTTCGCGGCTCGCTTCAGCAGATCCCGCCCGATTACAGCGCCCTGAAGGTCGGTGGCCGGCGCGCATATCAGGCTGCTCGCTCGGGCGCGCCAATGGAACTGGCCGCGCGTGCGGTCATCATCAAGCGCCTGGAGTTGATGGAGTGGTCCGACGCGGACCCGCAGCGGCCCACCGCGGTCATCGAAGTGGAATGCGGCGCCGGGACGTATATCCGGTCGCTCGCGCGCGACCTGGGGGCGAGGCTCGGTTGCGGCGCCTACCTCGGGGCTCTGTCGCGGACTGCTAGCGGGCCCTACGGCCTCGTGGATGCCCATTCCCTTGACGAGATTCGCGCCGCGGCCGACAAGAGTCCCGAGGCGCTGGCAGACCTGATCATGCCTGTCGACTCTGGCCTGGGCGAAATCCCAGAAGCCCTGCTGACGGCCGAAGAAGTCGTGGCCGCCGGTCGCGGCCAGCAGATCAAGCCGGTTACCCGGCCGACTGTAGAGTCCGGGTCGAGGATCCGGCTTCTGGCGCCCGACGGTTCGCTGGTGGGAATTGGTTCCTGGAAGGGCGGGCGCATCCTTCCCGAGAAGATTTTCCTGAGCTCGCCACAGGTGGGCGGGGCGGGTGGGCGCGGGGCCGACGGGGCCGAGGTCGCGCCCAAGCCGCGAGTCGAGCAGCGGCTCAAGGTCGTGGACACCGCCAATCGTATGGTTGTGGCGCCGGGCATCGCGGCGCTCAAGCCGGAGCTGGGGCGTCTGTACGTGGCCGTCGGCGTCTTCGACGGACTGCATCGCGGCCACATGTACTTGCTGCGCGAATTGCGCCGAGCCGCTCAGCGTGCGGGTGCGCGGCCGGCGGTTATCACCTTTGACGCGCATCCCGAAGAACTGATCGAAGGCCTCGCGCCGCCTCTGCTTTGCGACCCTGACGAGCGCCTCGTTCGACTCCAGGCCGCCGGCATCGAAGTCACCGTCGTCCAGCACTTCAACCACGCCCTCCGAATCACGCCCTACGACGCCTTCGTCGCCGCGATCCGCGAGAAAGTGGACCTGGCCGGCTTCGTCATGACCCCCGACGCCGCCTTCGGCTTCGAGCGCGGCGGTACGCCGGAAACTCTCACCGCCCTTGGCGAGCGCGAAGGCTTCGCCGTGACCGTCGTCTCTTCATTCCTTTCCAACGGCGAGCAGGTCCGCTCGTCCGAGATCCGGCGCCGCATTTCGGCCGGGGATCTGGATGGGGCGCGATCGCTACTGGGGAGACATCACGGGTTTACGGGGGGAGTGGCTGCGGCGCCGGACGGGGCGCCGGTCGAGTCGCCCGCGGCCGTCACCTTCGAGTTGCCGGTCTCGTTGCCGCCGTCCGGCCGATATGACGCGCTCGTCGGCGCGGCGTGGAAGGTGGGGCGCAAGCCGGAGCCGGCGACCGTGGCGGGTGTGGTGTCGGTGGCCGATGGGCACGTGAGCCTGGAAGCACGGAACTCGGTGGCCGGCGACTATCGCATGATCCTGCTCGGCGCGAGCGTGGTTGAGGAAGCCGGCGCGTAGCTTACCTGGGGTTGGAGGGACGACGATCTTGAGGGGCAACTTTCGCCATCGGTGCTTGGGGCTGGTGAAGGTTGGGGTCGCCATGGCCGTGTTTGCCACGGCGCTATCGGCCTGCTCATTCCTGGGACCTTCCACGGGCTCGCCAGCTCCCCTGCAGGGCACTGCGACACGGCTCGCGGACGGACGCGTTCTGCTCGTTGGAGGCGGCTGGGGTGGACAGCGTCCAACTTCGGCAGCGGCATCGATCTTTGATCCGGCGCGCAATTCGATCACTGCGACCGGCTCGATGACAATGCCTCGCGAGGGACACACAGCAACCCTTCTTAGTGACGGCCGAGTTCTAGTCGCTGGCGGGTCCAACGAAGCAAACGGCGCAATCGAGTCGGCTGAGACGTTTGACCCCAAGACCGGGAAGTTCACATTGACCGGACCATTAAGTAAGGGAAGCTCGGGCGGATTGGCGATGCTACTCAACGATGGCCGAGTCCTTGTCATCGACACCTACAATCAGCTGGCGGATCTGTACGATCCAACCAAGGGGACATTCAGCCCCACAGGTGCGCCGATCGAGTCGCGCCATGGCTGGCCCGCCGCCACTTTGATGCAAGACGGCCGGATTCTGTTGGTCGGTGGGTGGGACGACCAGCTGCGGGAGGTGGCGTCGGCCGAAATCTACGACCCGAACACAGGGGTCTTCACAGCCACTGGATCGATGGAATCGCCGCGTAACGAGTCCACTGCAACCGCCCTATCCGACGGTCGCGTCCTGGTCGCTGGAGGAACCGGAAGCAATTCGCTCCGTGTCACCAGTTCGGAAGTCTATGATCCCAGCCGCGGGGCCTTTGCGGCGAGCGGGTCTATGGCGGTGCCTTGCGCCATGCATTCAGCCGTTGGATTGGCTGACGGTCGCGTCCTTCTAGTAGGAGGGACAAACCAGAGCGATCGCGCCATCTCCACCACCCAGATCTACGACCCGACCAGCCGCACGTTCAGCACCTCTGGCTCGATGACTGTGACGCGCTATTCGGCAACTGTCACCCTGCTGGCAGATGGTCGCGTGCTGGTTGCCGGCGGCGAAGGCAATGCGCAGGTACTTCGCGAGTCGGCAGAGCTATACGACCCGGCCAAGGGAACATTCAGCCCGGCCTGGTAGGGCTCGGGGTCCGTCTCGTCGCCTTCGCCCGGATCCACGCACAACCTCGACCGATCGAGGCCATCCACAGGTTGCCTGCCCACCAGGTGGGCATATCGGACCGATGCTTCCCGGCCGCCGCTTTGCATGAGTCGAAGATGGCCAGATCCAAGCACAGAACTTGCACGACCGGCCCAGAGGTGAATGTCGACGGGCTCCAGTGGTCGATGATGCGTTGCGATTCGGGCAGATTGGACGACTCCTGGCCGGCCGAAGCCGTCGTGCGTCCGATATGCCCACCACCTGGGCAGCCCGGGTTCGGGCCGGCCGTCAGCAGTCGGAATTGCCAGCCGCATGGACAACCCGTGCTTGGCACTTACGGCGGCCCCTGCGGTCGGCCCCGAGCGAGCGCCCCGATTTGGCGAGACCTCGATTTGGCGAGACCTCGATTTGGCAATCCCCCTTCAACCCTGCTAACATCCGCCAGGCATTTAGAGAGTTAGGAAAACCCCACCACACAGAGCTAATCGGAGGATTGTGTGCCGCTCGCGCGGGAAACAAAGGACCAGGTTATTTCGGAGTACGCCGTCACGGATGGCGATACGGGTTCCGCAGAGGTGCAGATTGCGCTCCTGACCGAGAGGATCAAGGAGCTAACGGAGCACCTGCGAGCCTTCCCGAAGGACAACCAGTCCCGCCGCGGCCTCCTCAAGCTCGTCGGACAGCGACGGCGCCTTCTTGCGTACCTGATCAAGAAGGACAACGCTCGCTATCGAACCGTCATCGCACGGCTCGGACTGCGCCGCTAAGCGCAACCGCCCAAAGGCGAGGCGGTAGCCTCGCTCGGCATCCCCGCCCCGGCACGTCCAGGCGAGAAAAGGACATTCTTCCTCCTAAGCTCAGGAGGAATACACACTCGTGTCTCAAATCTTCGAGACGCAATTCGCTGGCCGCACTCTCACGATTGAGACCGGTCGGATGGCTCTGCTCGCGGGCGGCGCCGTAACAGTTCGCTTCGGCGACACCATGGTTCTCGGAACGGCCAACCGGTCTGATCCGCGGCCCGGCCTTGACTTCTTTCCGCTCACCGTCGAGTTCGAAGAGCGCATGTACGCTGCAGGGAAGATCCCCGGCGGCTTCATCAAGCGCGAGTCGCGCCCGTCCGAGCAGGCCATCCTGGCTTGCCGCCTGACGGACCGCCCGATTCGGCCGCTCTTCCCCGAGGGTTACAAGGACGACATTCAGATCGTGATCACGGTCCTTTCCACGGACCAGGAGAACCAGACTGACGTCCTCGGCACCTTCGCGGCCAGCTGCGCGCTTACGATCAGCCCGATCCCGTTCCTTGGCCCCATCGGCGCCGTGCGGATCGGCCGCATCGACGGCGAGTTCGTGGTCAACCCCACGATCAGCGACCTCGAGCGCTCCGACATCGACCTGATCGTTAGCGGCACCCGCGACGCGATCATGATGGTTGAGGCTGGCGCCTCGATCGTCCCCGAAGACGTCATGGCGGACGCGATCCTGTTCGGCCACAAGGCCCTTCAGCCGCTGATCGACATCCAGGAAGAGATGCGCAACGCCCTTGGTAAGGCCAAGATCGTTCCGTACCTCGAGCCCGGCGTTGGCTCCGTCCTCGAGTTCGTCAAGAAGGTCAGCCAGGTCGGCAACGAGATCGTCGTCATCGACACCGAGACGACCGGTCGCGACGCCAAGGTTGCGGATCTGATCGAGATCGGCGCCGTTCGCCTGCGCGAAGGCCAGATCGTCGACAAGTTCTCCACTTTCGTGAACCCGAACCGCGCGATTTTCGGCGCCCAGATGCACGGCATCACGGACGCAGACGTCGCCGGCGCGCCGACCCCCAAGGAAGCGGCCGAGAAGCTGCTGGCCTTCATCAACGGCGCACCGATCATCGGCCACAACGTCGGCTTCGATATCGGCTTCCTCGATATGGCCCTCGGCGAGAGCGGCAAGTTCATCGCCAACGGCTACTTCGACACGCTGACGATCGCTCGCGAGGGCTACCCGGACCTCGAGTCCTACAAGCTCGGTGACATCGCCAAGTTCTTCGGCATCACAGTTGAGACCGTTCATCGCGGCCTTGCCGATGCCGAGACCACCGCGGCCATCATTGCCAAGTACGCAGGCGATCTGCCGAACCGCATCGAGACCCTCGGTGAGGGCATCACCGTCTCCATCCGCGCCAACCGCCAGGATGGAATGGACCCGGCCGGCCTTCTCGAAGAAGCCCGCCGCCAGGCCCGCGTCAGCAAGAACCTGTTCCAGCTCGTTCAGAAGAAGACCGTCCGCAAGGTCATCCTCGCTGAAGGGATCCGCATCGACGGCCGTGGTCTGGACGAAATCCGCCAGATCACCGTGGAAGTCGGCGTTCTGCCGCGTGCCCACGGTTCCGGCCTCTTCACCCGCGGCCAGACTCAGGCTCTCACCGTCGCGACGCTCGGCCCCAACTCGGATGTCCAGCGCATCGACACGATCAGCCCGCAGACCGAGAAGCGGTACCTCCACCACTACAACATGCCCCCGTACAGCACCGGCGAGAACAAGCCGATGCGCGGCCCCGGTCGCCGGGAAATCGGCCACGGCCACCTCGCCGAGCGAGCGCTGCTGCCGGTCCTCCCGTCCGAGGATGAGTTCCCCTACGTGATCCGCCTCGTCAGCGAGTGCGTCACGTCCAACGGCTCAACCTCCATGGCCTCCACCTGCGGCTCGAGCCTTGCGCTCATGGATGCCGGTGTGCCGATCAAGGCTGCAGTCGGCGGTGCGGCGATGGGCCTCATCACTGAGCCGGACGGCAACTTCGTTGTCCTGACGGACATCCTCGGCAAGGAAGACGCCTTCGGCGACATGGACTTCAAGGTGACCGGCACCCGCGAGGGCGTCACGGCACTGCAGATGGACATCAAGGTCAAGGGCATCAGCGAAGCGATCATCCGCCAGGGCCTGGCCAAGGCGCACGACGCGCGAATGGCCATTCTGGACAAGATGGACGCGGTCATCTCTACCAGCCGAACTGAGATGAGCAACTTCGCCCCGCGCATCATCACCATCAAGATCAACCCCGAGAAGATCCGCGACATCATCGGTAAGGGCGGCTCCGTGATCCGCAAGATCCAGGAGGAAACCGGCACCGAGATCAGCGTCGAGGACGATGGCACGGTTCAGATTGCGGCAGTGTCGGGCGAGAATTCCCGCAAGGCCGTTCAGTGGATCGAGTCCATCACCCGAGACGTGGAAGTCGGCGGCCTGTACCTGGGCAAGGTCACCCGGATCATGGGCTTCGGCTGCTTTGTCGAGATCCTGCCGGGCAAGGAAGGCCTGATCCGGATCGGCGAGCTTGCGGACTATCACGTCCCCACTGTTGAGGACGTGGTTTCCGTCGGCGACGAGGTCATGGTTGTGGTGGTCGAGATCGACCGCCAGGGCCGGATCAACCTCAGCCGCAAGGCTGCGATGCAGCGCCACCTGGCCCGCACCGACGCCGAATAGAGATTATGCAGCGAGGGCCGGCCGGCGACGGTCGGCCCTTTCTGTTTTCTGCATAGAGCCCCTGCATATCCCTTCTCGTATGCACGCGGCAGGGGAGCCAGGGCGGGTCGCTGGTATACTTCCGACGTGCCCGTCAACCAAACCAACCTGAGTGGAGCTATGTCCGCAGAACCCCGCCCGTTGACCATCGCGGTCGTCGGCGCCACCGGCGTCGTCGGCAGAACGATGATCCAGGTCCTCGCCGAGCGGAACTTCCCGATCGGTGAACTCCGCTTGCTCGCATCCGGTAGATCTGCCGGCTCCACCGTCAGCGCCGCTGGTCAGACCCTCACGGTAGGGGAGGCCACTCCCGAGGCGTTCGAAGGCGTGGATATCGCCCTCTTTGCCGCCGGCGGCGATGTTTCGACGCAACTCGCCCCCGAGGCGGCCGCGCGCGGCGCCACGGTCATCGACAACTCCAATGCCTGGCGCATGGACCCCAAGGTGCCGCTGATCGTCAGTCAGGTGAACCCTGAGGATGGCCAGTGGCATGAAGGCATCATCGCCAACCCCAACTGCTCCACGATGCAACTGATGCCCGTGCTGATGGCCTTGAGGGACTCGGTCGGCATTGAGCGCGTTGTTGTGGACACATATCAGTCCGTCTCCGGCACGGGCGCAGAGGCACTCTCAGAGCTGGAGACGCAGATCCGGGCCCACGTCGCCGGCGAGCCGAAGGTCGCCAACGTGTACCCGCACCCCATCGCCTTCAACGCCATCCCGGAGATCGATGTCTTCCTGGAGAACGGCTACACCCGCGAGGAGTGGAAGGTCGTCACCGAGACGCGCAAGATCCTGCATCTGCCGGAACTGCGTCTCTCCTGCACTGCCGTCCGCGTTCCGGTCTTTGTGAGCCACTCAGAGGCGGTTCACGTCGAAACCACCAAGTCGATCTCGCCGGACGAGGCTCGTCGGGTCTTCGCCGCGGTACCGGGCGTCGTCGTGATGGACGATGTCTCCGCCCACGTCTATCCGCTTGCGACGCAGGCAGCCGGCAAGGACGAGATCTTCGTCGGCCGAGTCCGCACGGACCCGTCCGTGGAGCGGGGACTTGCCTTCTGGGTGGTTAGCGATAACCTGCGCAAGGGCGCGGCCACCAACGCGGTGGAGATCGCCCTGTCTCTGATCGAGCGAGGATGGGTCAAGGCCAAATCCCGCCGCGAGGTGTCGGGCGGGGCTGGGGCTGCATCGTGACAGAAGTCGAGCGCCGGGCGGCGCTCGACGCCATCGGGGCGGAGGTTTCCGTGTGCACCCGATGTCGGCTCCATGAGACGAGAACCAAGTCCGTTCCGGGCGAAGGAACCTCCGATTCGGAGGTTATATTCGTCGGCGAAGGCCCGGGCCACAACGAGGGACTGCGCCATTCGACGCGGCGGTCTACACCGATGCCCAATCCGACCCGACAGACCATCTCCCTCTCTTCTAGGATGATCACAATCCATCGACCACCGCACGCGAGTAATGATGCTAGATAACCAGATCCCTCTCCGGATTATTCCGCTCGGCGGCGTCGGAGAGATCGGCAAGAACATGTACGTCTTCGAGTACGGCGACGACATCGTCGTTGTGGACTGCGGCCTCATGTTCCCGGACGAGGCGATGTTCGGCATCGACCTCATCATTCCGGACGTCACGTACCTCCGGGAGAATCAGGCCAAGGTCAAGGCCTTCCTCATCACCCACGGCCACGAGGATCACGTCGGCGGCCTGCCGTTCATCCTGCCGTACTTCCCGGGCGTGCCCGTCTATGCGTCTACGCTGGCGCGTGGCCTCCTGGGGATCAAGATCAAGGAGCACCGGCTTCACAACAACCCGCTCCTGCCGCTGGATCCGGGCGACAACGTCCAGATCGGATCATTCCGGATCGAACCCTTCCGGATCAGCCACTCGATTCCGGACGCGATGGGCATGGCCCTTCACACGCCCGTCGGCACAGTCGTCACCACCGGTGACTTCAAGTTCGACCACACCGCGGTGGACGGTCGCCGCTCCGACTTTGCGGTTCTCTCCCGGCTGGGCGAAGAGGGCGTCATCTGCCTTCTGTCCGACTCAACCGGCGCGGAGAAGCCGGGTTACACGCTCTCCGAGCGAACGGTCGGCGAGACGTTCCGCGAGATCATGGAGCCGCTCTCCGGCCGCGTGATCGTCGCCACTTTCGCCAGCAATATCGCCCGCGTTCAGCAGGTGATCGATGCGGCGGGTGAGTTCGATCGCAAGGTCGCCATCATCGGGCGCTCAATGGAGCAGAACTTCCGAATCGCCACGGACCTTGGCTATCTCACGTACGCGCCCGGCCAGGTCATCCCCAAGGATCAGATCGGTTCCCACGAGAAGATCGTCATCGCCACCACCGGTTCCCAGGGCGAGCCGATGGCCGGCCTGGCCCGCATGGCGAATCGGGATCACCGCTTCGTGGAGATCCAGCCCGGAGACACGGTCATCGTCAGCGCCAGCCCGATCCCCGGCAACGAGGAGTACGTGGCGCGCACGATCGACAATCTCTTCAAGGCCGGAGCGAATGTCTACTACCACTCCGTCAAGCATGTCCATGTCTCGGGCCATGCCAGCCAGGAAGAGCTCAAGCTGATGCTGGGTCTCACGCGGCCCAAGCACTTTATCCCGATCCACGGCGAATTCCGGATGCTGGTCCAGCACGGGCGTCTGGCGATCGAGACCGGCGTGGCCCCGGAGAACGTCTTCATCATCGAGAACGGCCAGCCCATCGAATTTCTGCCCGACGGCACCGCCCGACGCGCCACCCCGGTTACGTCCGGCTACGTGCTCGTGGACGGGCTCTCCGTCGGCGATGTGGGTGAAGTCGTACTGCGCGACCGCCGCGCCCTCGCCAACGACGGCATGTTCATCGTCGTCGTCACCGTAGATAAGCAGACCGGACGAGTTGTGGCCAAGCCGGAGATCGTGACCCGCGGCTTCATCCGCGGCAACGAGCACGACCCGCTCATGGAAGGCGCCGTGGAGCGGATGATGGCCGCCATCGAAGGCAAAGGCGACCGCACCAGCGAAACCGGGCTCCTCAAGAGCCAGATCAAGGATGAGATCTCGCGCTACCTGTACGAGCAGACGCGTCGCCGGCCGCTCGTCTTCCCGGTCGTGGTGGAGGTGTAGATGCCCCCGAGAACACCCGCCGCCAATCGCTCCCGTGCTGCCGCGCCCGTGCGCCGTCGACGCAGCAGCCGCTCATGGAGTGTGAACAGCGAAATCGTGCGCTGGATCATCGCTCTGGTGATGCAGCTGGTCGGTGTAACCCTGCTCATCGGCCTCACGATTCAGGGCGGCTCCCTCACCACATGGGAGCTGCAGATAGTGGCGCCGTGGTTCGGGACGGCGCGCTGGATGTTGCCGCCGATCCTCATCGTTCTGGGCTACTACCTCGAGAAGGTCCACGGTGAACATCACGACTGGGAGTTGACGCTGGTCGGCAGTGGCCTGGCCTACCTGGCGTTGCTGGGGCTGTTCGGTCTGGTCCCGGCCGCCGTTAATCACAACAAGGGCGGCATCATCGGCGAGTCGCTGGCCCACTTCATGTCGCCGCTTGTCACCGTACCGGGCACGGCCCTGATCCTGATCGTCTTCGTGACGGCCGGCTTGCTGCTGGCCCTGGATATGTCTCTCCCGGCCGTCGTCGCGCCGCTCGGCAGGCTTGGCTCGCGGGCGCTTGCCAAGCTCTTCCGGCCGGCACCTGAAGGGCCGGCCCATGCCGGGGCGACGGGCTCGGCTGCTACGGGCGCCGCCGCCGGCGCGAGCGTTTCGGCCCCTACGAGGGCGGAGCGTATGGCCGCGCGCAAGGCCGCGCTGGATCTCGATCCGCTCGACGCCTTGCGAACCTCCGGCCTAGCCGGCCGCGTCTCCAGCATCCCAGTTGCCATCCCCAACCCTGGACCGACATCAACGACATTCGCACCGCCCATCGTCGCCGGCTCTGCCCGCGACGGCGGACCCATCAGCGGCGGGATGCGGCCCTCGCCGAGTGGCGACACCGTCGGACGCGAAGGCACTTCAGTCCGCGACGGTGCCTCGATCCGTGGCGGGCGGCCCGGAATAGACGCGCCGGCCCAGTCCAAGCTGGACGGTAAGCTCGCGGCGGTGGCCATAGCGGAGAAGCCGCGCCCGGAATACCATCTCCCGCCGCTGGCTCTGCTGGATAACGTGGCGCCGCGCATCGGCGACAGCGGTATGGATCACGAGCGCAACGCGGCCATCATCTCCGCCAAGCTCGCCAGCTTCGGCATTCCGGCCCGCGTCGTGGCCTGGAACGCCGGCCCGGTCGTCACGCAATACGAAGTCGAGCCCTCGCCGGAGATCAAGGTTAGCCGCATCGAGGCGCTTACAGACGACCTCTCCATGGCTCTGGCTGCGCGGTCCATCCGGATCGAGGCGCCGATCCCGGGCAAGAGCGTCCTGGGCATCGAGATTCCTAACAAGGACTTCAACATCGTTGCGCTTCGCCGGATCCTGGAAGAAGTGGATTTCCGGGGCGCATCCAAGCTGACCTTCGCGCTGGGTCGAGACGTGGCGGGCAATGCCCGGGCAACGGATTTGTCCAAGATGCCGCATCTGCTCATCGCCGGCGCCACCGGCTCGGGCAAGAGCGTCATGGTCAACGCCCTGATCTCCAGCCTGTTGTGCAACGCCACGCCGGACGATCTGCGCATGGTCCTTGTGGACCTCAAGCGCGTCGAGCTGTCGGCCTACAACGGGTTGCCGCACCTCATGGTGCCCGTCATCACGGAACCGGAGCGCGCCAAGGCGGCGCTCAAGTGGGCCGTGACGGAGATGGAGAACCGCTACCGCCGCTTTGCCGGCGCCAACGCCCGGAACCTGGCCGGCTTCAATGAAGGCCGGGCGGATCCGGCCGACAAGCTGCCGTATCTCGTGATCATCATCGACGAGCTCGCGGACTTGATGATGCGCGAGGGCAAGAACATCGAGGAGCCGATCGTACGGCTGGCCCAGAAGGCGCGAGCGACGGGCATTCACATGGTTCTCGCGACCCAGCGGCCGTCCGTGAACGTCGTGACGGGTTTGATCAAGGCCAACTTCCCGAGCCGCATCGCCTTCGCGATGGCCTCGCAAATCGACTCACGCACGATCCTGGACGTGCCCGGCGCGGAGGATCTGATCGGCCGCGGCGACATGCTCTTCCAGCCGGCGGACTTGCCCCGTCCGATACGCCTCCAGGGCGTCTACGTCTCGGACAAGGAGATCGCCAACATCTGCGAGCACTGGAAGTCCGAGGCAGAACCGCACTACGACATGGGCATCATCGAAACCGGCGAAGAGCCCGAGGGCGGACGCGAGGAGGTCGCCGATGAAGACGCCGATCGCCTCCTTCTCGATGCCGTCGGCGTGATCCAGGAGTACGATCGCGCTTCCGCGTCGCTACTGCAGCGACGACTCAAGGTCGGCTATGCCCGAGCTGCTCGGATCATCGATCAGCTCGAGGAACGCGGCTACATCGGGCCGTTTGACGGATCGAACGCCCGTCAGGTATTGCGCCGAGACGCTGCGCCGTCGGCCGCATCAGGCGGATATGGCGAGGATGACGCATGACGACCAGCGAGCCACCACGCCGGCCGGCACGCCGGAGTTTCGGCCGAGGACGGATCGCGACTACCAGAACGGTAAGGTCCGAGGTAGGCGAGACCCTGCGCGACGCCCGTGAGAATCGTGGTGTGGATCTGCATCGCGTCGAGCGCGATATCAAGATCCGTCTCAAGTTCCTGGCTGCGCTCGAGGATGGTGAGTTCTCGGAGCTTCCGGGTGACGTCTACGCTCGCGGCTTCCTCCGAAACTATGCTACGTATTTGGGTCTGGACGCCGACCAGATCGAAGAGGAGTGGCGCAGCGAAGCCGGTGCGGCGGCGCCGATAAGGCCTGCCTTCGCCGGCCCCAGACCTCTCACCTTGAGCCGGAGAGTCGTCTTCCAGCGAAGCCACATTGTCATCGCCATGGTTGCGGTCATCGTCCTGCTGGTCGGCTCTTTGTTCGGCTTCCAGCTGACCCGTTACCTCTCCTATCCGACACTCGCGGTTGCCTCCGCCGGCGCAGAGGACATCAGCCTGCCCATCGGCACCACGACGTACGTGCTGACCGGCAAGGCCACTCCCGGAACCACGGTCCAAATCTCGTGGAATGGCCAGGATCCAAAGACGGTGATCGTGGATGACTCCGGCCTGTGGTCCTTCCAGGCGGTCCTCCAGCCCGGCCGAAACCAGTTCGACATCACGGCGATCAACCTGGACACGAAGCACGCCAGCACAACAACCAAGGTCATCATCATCGTGGCGGAGCCGACACCGACACCGATCCTGCCCTCTGTGGTGCTAACGGGTCCTACCGACGCCGCCGTCTTCAAGGATGGCAACGTTGTGGTTGCTGGGACCGCCAATCTCGTGTCCAAGGTGACTTTGACCCCAACACTGGTGGGCGGGCCGCTCCCGGCCGGTGCCACGCTGCCGCCCGCTACGCCGACGCCCGCTACGCCGACGCCGGCCGCGGTCACTCCTACGCCGGCAGCGCCCGGCGTGAGCACGTCGCCCACTCCGGCTGCTTCCGCTGCGAGTCAGCCGCTCTCCACCGCCGTCGGCGCCGACGGTTCGTTCTCCTTCACGCTGAAGCTGCGCCCGGGCCGGTGGCAGCTCGCCGTAGTCGGAACGGCCACCAAGGGTGGAACTCTGACAACGGCCGTGAGCCGGACGGTGAGCGTGCCGTACACGGGGATCTACGTGGAGATCGTGGTCAAGAACGGTGACGCGTCTGCCGTGTACGTCGTCCACGACGGCACTCCGGATGTGGCTGTCAACTCGTCCGAGCCGGTCGGCTGGACGCACGTCACGACGGCCTCAAAATCCGTGTGCATCTCTGCCTATCCGCCCGGCAACGTGTACATCTCCGTGAACGGGACCTCGTACGTGCCGATCAGCACCTTCGGCGGCCAGCACGCTCTCATCGACACGACGCTGACCCCGAGGACCGTCGATAGCTGTTGAGCTGGGATGGATAGCGAACCACTCGCCCAGCTGGTCGACCGTCTGCAGGCACTTTGCCTGGAGCGTGGCCTGATGGTCGCCACGGCCGAATCGTGCACGGGCGGGCTGATTGCCAAGCTGATCACGGACGTGGCCGGATCCAGCGGCTACTTCCGCGGCGGAGTCGTCTCGTACTCGAACGAGATCAAGACGCTTCTGCTCGATGTGTCGGAGGAGATGCTCGCCGCTCACGGCGCTGTGAGCGCGCAAGTTGCCTGCTCTATGGCGATGGGCGCCCGGGCCAGGCTGGACACGGACGTGGCGGTCGCTGTAACCGGTGTTTCCGGACCGGGCGGCGGAAGTGCGGCCAAGCCGGTCGGGTTGACCTATCTGGCGGTGGCGGACGGTGCCGGAGTGGAGGTTCGCAAGTTGGTGTGGTCCGGGGACAGGCTCGGCAATCGCGAGTCGACGGCTCGGGCGGCCTTGGAGTTGCTGATCGAGCGCGTTTCGGCCGGCGTCGAAGCATGAGGACCATTCGGGGCACGGCTTCAGTTGCAGCCGGCCTGGCGCCCGTCCGGGAAGCCCGACCGATACGGGAAGGCGAGCGAATCCACGTGGTTGGCGCTGGAGGTGCCGGCGCGAGTGCGGCCGCCTTGCTGGCCCATCACGCCGGAGCGATCGTCAGCGGCTGCGATCCCGGCGGAGCATCGCCGTATACGCCGGCCATCGAGGCCGCGGGTATTCGCATGGACTGGACTCACGCGGCCGCCCACGTTACTGCCGCGCCGCCGCCCGACAGGCTGGCCGTGACCAAGGCCCTGACGGCGATCGACCCGGACAACTCGGAGCTCATCGCTGCACGAGAGGCAGGAATTCCCTGCGAGCCGTGGCAGCAGGTCATCGCGGATGCTGCCGTCGGCCGAACGTTTGTCGGAGTCGCGGGAACGCACGGCAAGAGCACGACATCGGGTTGGCTGGTTCACGTTTTAGTTCAGGCCGGGCTCGATCCGTCGGCCTTCGTGGGCGCGCTACTCCCACAGGCGATCACCGGTGGCCTGCCTTCCACCGCACGGATCGGCGCCGGGATGCCCTTCGTGGTGGAGGCGGACGAATATGCCGGTAACTTCGATGCGTATCGGCCGGATGTGGCCGTCCTGACTTCTGCCGAGTGGGACCACCCGGACGTCTTCGCGGACCACGAAGCGGTTGTTTCGACATTCGTGTCCTGGCTCAAGAAGGCAGAGGTCGGTGTCCTACTACCCATCCTCGTCGCCAACGTGGCCGACGCCGGGGTTGTGGCCGTCGTTGAGCGGCTGCGAGATTGGCGCGGGATCGTCTGTGCCGTGGCGCTGGTCGATGGCCTGACGCCGCTTCTCGATGAGGCTCGGACTGCCGAACTGGCGGCCCGATTTGCCACGGCGGCGGGGCCGGCCGTGTCTCTGTTGGGGACGATCGTCGAAGCCGGGCCGCAAGGGACCTGCCTGGAGATGGCAGGCGCCGGGACTGATGGAATCGTCCTATCCGTCCGCTTGCAACTTGCCGGCCGACACAACGCCGCGAACGCCATGTGCGTGGCGGGGGCCGCCCTCCCTCTCGGTGTTTCGGCCGATTCCCTTGCGGTGGGCCTGGCCGGGTTCAGCGGCGTCGGTCGCCGCCTCGAGCGCAAAGGGGAGGCGAGGGGAGTGGTCGTGTACGACGACTACGGCCACCATCCCACCGCGATTCGCGAGACGCTCGCCGCCATCCGCCAGCTGGAACCGGGCCGCCGCATCTGGGCGGTATACGAGCCGCTCACCTACCACCGAACCGCGGCCATGCTTAACGAATTCGCCGATGTTCTGGCGACCGCCGATGCGGTCGCCGTGGCCGAGATCTGGGCAAGCCGGGACCCGGACACGTCCATCACCTCCGCCGAGGCGCTGGCGCAAGCCACCGCCGCCCGCCGCCCCGGACTCACGGCAGCCGCTCCTGGTACGGTGGAAGAGACGGCCGCCTGGCTGGCCCACGAAGTCCACACCGGCGACGCCGTACTGGTGATGGGCGGCGGCAAGAGCTACCGAATCGCGGATCTGCTTCTGGAAGCTCTCAGGAGCTGAGCGGCAGACCGTCACTGGACATTTCCTGGCGGTGCGGCACAATCTAAAGGTTGCAACAACTCATGGAGGCCGAATGGCAGGCGAGTCATCGTTCGACGTGGTCAGCGAATTCGACGATATGGAACTGCGCAACGCTCTGGACCAGGTCCGGCGCGAAGTGCAGCAGCGCTACGATTTCAAGGGCGCCGCATTCGACCTTGCTCAGGCCAAGACTGAGTTGGTTCTGATCACGGACGATGAGTTCCGGGCCAAGGCAGTCCGCGACCTGATCGAATCCAAGGCAGTGAAGCGCGGCCTCTCCCTGAAGATCTTCGACTGGGGCAAGATCGAGCCGGCCGGCGGCGACAAGGTCCGCCAGCACATCACGTTGCGGCGTGGGCTGGATGAGGACCTGGCGCGCAAGCTCAGCAAGAAGATCCGCGAGGCGTTCCCCAAGTCCAAGCCTCAGATCCAGGGTGAAGCGGTTCGCGTATTCGGTAAGAGCAGGGACGACCTACAGGCGGTAATCCAAATGCTCAAGGAACTGGATGAACCGGTTCCGCTGCAGTTCACGAACTACCGGTGAGACCCGTTCGGTAATTCGGCGCAGGGATCCGAAGGAGTGCGGCCATGTCGATGAACGTTGACCAGGTCACCAGCACGGTCGGAGGCACCATTGCCGAGGGTCTGGCCAAAGCTGGCGTGAAGATGGCCTTCGCGGTTCCGGGCGAAGGGATTCTGGGTCTGCTGGTGGGACTCGCCGCCAACCACGTTCGTGTTGTCGCGGTCCGCCACGAAGCGTCCGCGGCTTTGATGGCTGCTGCTGTGGCACAGCTCACCGGCCGCCCCGCGGCGTGCATCGCCATAACCGGCCCCGGTGCGATGAACCTGGCCGCCGGCTTGCAGGCAGCCAGAGCCGATTCCGCGCCTGTGATCGCCATCGTCGGGCAGGTTTCGCGAGCAGTCCACGGCCGCGAGGCGTTCCAGGAAGTCGATGTCGTCAAGGTGTTTGAGCCACTGGTCAAGGCGGCGGCGGAAGTGAAGACCCCGGAGGAGATCCCCTCGGCGTTGGAGCGCGCCGTGGTTGCGGCAACTCGCGGTCGACCGGGCCCGGTCCTGCTGGCCATTCCCGCGGACATCATGACCATGGCCGTTCCTGCGGGCGGCAGTGAAGTGGTGGCCGCGGCGGCCATCCATCCCGATCATCACGCCGATCCGGATCCGGCCGCCGTGCGCAAGGTCCTCCATCTTCTGGGCGATGCCCATCGGCCCCTGATCCTCGCAGGTGCCGGCGTTTTGCGGGCGCGTAGCACCGACGCGCTCGTCAAGTTCGCAACGACGATGCGCGTTCCCGTCGTGACCGGCTGGCGCCTCGGCGACGGATTCCCCAATGACAATGAGTTCTACCTGGGCACCACTGGGCCTGGGGCTTCGGCGAATGTTCTGGCGCGCATTCAAGGGGCGGATGCGCTTCTCGTGCTGGGTTGCCGCCTGGGCGAGATGACCACGTTCGGCTACCGGATCCCGGCGGCTGGAACGCGATGGGCCCAGGTTGACGCAGAGCCACGAGGAGCTGGCTTTGGCCACAGGCCGGACGTGGTGATCGCCGCGGACGTGGCGTCGTTCCTGAGGACCGCGCAGCGGACCCTGGCCATGGCGGCCTTCGATGCGGCCTCACTGGACGAGCGGACGGCGACAAATGCCTTGGACCGGGCGGCCTACGAGGCTGCTGCGGTTGTGGACACGCAGCACTGGTCCGGCCGTGGAGTGCACCCGGGCCGGGTTGTGGCCACACTGGCCCGTGTCCTGCCGCCTGAGGCGATCCTGACGACCGATTCCGGCGACTTCGGCGAGTGGGCGGCGCGCGGCTACCGATTCAACCGCCCCGGGACGTTTCTGGGGTCGTCGGCGGGGCCGCTTGGCTACGGGCTCCCGGCCGCGGTTGCGGCCGCTCTGGCGCGGCCGGGCCGGCTGGCAGTTGCTCTCACCGGGGATGGCGGCTTCGCGACGACGATGTCTGAGATGGAAACGGCCGTCAGGGAGCGGGCCCACGTTCTGGCGGTGGTCTTCGACAACGGACGTGCCGGCGGGTCGTTCCGCCAGGCAGGCGGGCCGGGCGCCGGCATCGGGGCGATGGATTTTGCGGCCGTTGCGGAAGCGTGCGGAGCCCTTGGAGTCTCTGTTCGGACCGATGACGAGTTCGAGCCGGCGCTGCGCCGGGCGATGGAGGCAGGCAGACCCGCGCTACTGCATCTGATCCTGGATCCGCGCTGGGGTACTCCGGACGACGGCGTGCCGGACCCGGCCGAGTCAGTGGAGATCGCGGTGGGGGCGGCAGTCGAGGCCGACCAGGCTCTCGAAAATGCCGTTCAGGCCGTTGAAGTCACAGAGCACGCCGTCGAGGCTGAAGAGGTCACGGTCGCTGAGGCGGTCTTTGGCGAGAACGGGAACTCGTAGCCCGGCGTCAGCCAGCTGGCTGAGCCAGGCGCCGCTCCAGGACGAGTTGGGTCCGGCGATCGTGCAGGCCGCGTTCCAAACCTACGGGATAGGTGTGCGGATTGAGAAGCCGGCGGATGGCCGGATGGAGACCGGCGAGTTGATCCTGGGTCCGGCTTCGGATCTCGTCCAGCGACGGCGAGGCCGAGAGTTGGACACCGGCTCGCATCACCGGAACCACGAGTTCGTGTGAGGTCCAGGCGGGATCGAGCGGCCGCATATGGAGCGCATCTGCCGGGTCCACGATCACATCTCCGGCGGGCGGCTCCGGCAGGTCCTCGTCGTAGATCATGTCCGCCCGGAAACGCCCCGAGTCGTCCACGAAGCGCCGAACTGCCAGCACTCCGGGCACCGAGATCTTGGCGGTCAGTTCCGAGAGCTTGACGGGATATCGCCACCCGCCGTTGGGATCGCAGATGGCACTCAGCTTGTAGATGGCTCCAAGCGCCGGCTGGTCGTAGCAGGTGTCCAGCTTTGTTCCCACACCCCAGATGTCGATCCGGGCGCCCTGAGCCAGCAGCGAGGCGATGGTGTGCTCATCCAGGTCGTTCGAGGCGACGATCTTCGTGTCGGTCAAGCCTGCCTCGTCCAGCATCCGTCGGGCCTCGATGGAAAGGTAGGCGAGGTCGCCGGAGTCGAGACGGATCCCGGCGAGCTTGCCGCCGCGCGAAGCCAGGCGCTTGCCGGTTTCGATAGCGCGGGAGACGCCGGTGAGCGTGTCGTATGTGTCCACGAGCAGCGTCACGTTGTCCGGCTGGGCATCGGCGTAGGTGTCGAAGGCGAGCTGTTCATCATCGAAGACTTGGACCCAGGAATGGGCATGCGTGCCTCGAACCGGGATGCCGTAGAGGCGGCCGGCCAATACGTTGGAAGTTGCCGCGACGCCGCCGATATAGGAAGCCCGCGCGGCCGATAGCGCTCCATCCACACCCTGGGCTCGGCGCAGACCGAACTCCAGCACCGGTGCGCCGCCAGCCGCTCCGACAACCCGCGCCGCCTTGGTCGCGACCAGGGTCTGGAAGCCGATCACCGTGAGGAGCACGCTCTCCGCGAGCTGGGCCGCCATGAGCGGGCCGCGCACCTGGAGCAAGGGTTCGTTGGCGAAAACGACCGTGCCCTCGGGAATGGCGTCCACGTCGCAGGTGAAGTTGAAGTCGGCGAGCTGAGAGAGGAACTCGGGGCCGAACAGAGGCCCGTTCGCGGCACCGCGCAGACCCGCGAGGTATTCGATGTCGCCGGGGTCGAACCGGAGGTTGGCCAGGATATCGAGCGCGTCGTCCAGTCCGGCAGCGACGGCGTAACCGCCCCCGAACGGCAGCGTCCTGAAACTCAGCGCGAACACGGCCTCGCGATCCGCGACGCCCGCTTTCGCGTAGCCTGCTCCCATCGTGAGTTCGTAAAGGTCTGTGAGCATGGCTAGGCTTGGCCGGTAGAGGTCAGATACGCGGGACACTCGGGCCTCGCTTGGGCTCGTCCGGTCTCCGCTCGTGCTTGGTCGGTTTGATCTCGCTCTTGATCGCGGGCTTGGGGTCTTCCGGCTCCGTCACTGCGATTTCTCCCGTCTGGTCGAGTGGGCTCAGGACAGCGTTCATTGAGCATAGCGCGGCGGGGCGCGGATCAGAAGTGTGGCTTCAGGAGGACTCATGAGGTGGTTTTGACGATGCCCATGGCGCTACACTCCTGGTGATCGACATGGCAACCTTGGATTTGGCCATCCGTGATCTCGTCGCCGGGCACGCAGAGGTTCGTTGATGGACGCTCGCCGCAATAGTCCTCCCGCCGGCCGGCGAGGCCGCGTCCAGGGCGCGGTACCTTCGGCGTCAGAGGATCGAGGCCGGGAGTCTTCCGCAGAGTTACGGGACTCGGACGAGCTGTACCGAGCCGCGCTTGCCGCTTCGGATGCGGCCCTTTCCAGGATGCAAGCCCTCTACCGTGTCAGCAGTTCACCGGCAGCGGGTGAGAGTCTGGGTACGCTCCTTCAGCGTGTTGTGAATGTCGTGGCAGAGGCCCTGTCTGCGAACAGGGTCAACCTCTTCGCCATCGACTTCGCCGGCAGGACGGTCAACGGCAACATACTGGGCGGGCCGGGAGCCGGGACGATCGCCGATGTCGACTACGAAGAGCTCGTCGAGGGGCTCGGCGGCTGGGTCATTCAGCATCGTGAGGTCACCCTCTCGCCCGGTGGTGTTCGGGATTCGCGCGAGTCGGATCGAGTTCACGAGAAGCGCGTGGCGTTTGGCCACGGGTCCATGATGGTCGCTCCGGTGCTCCACGGCGATCGGGCGCTGGGCGTGATCATTGCCACCAATCAGCCGGGTGAGCGTGAGTTCAATCAGGGAGACCTGGATCTGCTCTCGGCCATGGCCAGTCAGTCCGCCATCTCCATCGAGAACACGGCGATGCGTGAGCAACTTCTGGCCGCGCGCGACGAGTTGGAGGCGCGGGTTGCGACCCGGACCGCCGAGCTGATGGAGAGCGAGGAGCGATATCGGCGGATCACGGAGACGGTTACGGACTACGTGTTCGCCGTGAAGGTGGAAGAGTGCGGCGGGCTCTCCACTCACCATAGCTCGGCCAGCGTTGCCGTAACCGGGTACTCACCCGAGGAGCTCGCGGCCAATCCCGGCCTCTGGCTTGAGATGGTGCTTCCGGAGGATCGGGGCCGGGTCCTGGCTCAGGTCGACGACTTGCTTCGGAAGGGCGCGGCTAGGCCAATCGAGCACCGCATCCTGCGCAAGGATGGAGCCGTCAGGTTCGTTCGCAGCACAACGGTTCCTCAGCATGACTCAGACGGCGCCCTGATCGGCTACGACGGCCTGGTGCAGGACATTACCGAGCGGCGGGTCCTGGAAGAGCAGCTCATCCAGGCCCAGAAGCTGCAGAATATCGGCCGGCTGGCGGGCGGCATCGCCCATGACTTCAACAACCTGCTGACGGCGATCCTGGGCAACGCCGAACTGGCCCTGATGGATCTGACCGACGAGACGCCCGCACGCGAGAGCGTCGGAGAGATCGTCAAGGCGGCGGAACGGGCGGCCAGTCTCACTCGGCGGCTCCTGTCGTTTGTTCGGAAGCAGGCGATCGAGCCGGTGCCGCTGGACCTGAGCATGGTTGTGGCGGACTCGATCCAGATGCTGCGGAGATTGGTGGGTGAGGACGTCGAGATTACGGCCGAGTTGGACGTGCGACTCGACATCGTCCTGGCCGATGCGGGCCAGGTTCAGCAGCTGCTCGTCAACCTGACGGTCAATGCTCGGGACGCGCTGCCGGAAGGCGGTCGCCTGGTCATCGAAACGGCGAACCTCGATATCGGCGACCAATACCGCCTGGTTCACCCCGAGGCCCAGCCGGGCAGATACGTCACGCTCACCGTCACGGACACGGGAACAGGAATGGGACCGGATGTCCTGGCCCACCTCTTTGAGCCTTTCTTCACCAAACCAGAGGGTGAGGGGACTGGGCTCGGTCTCGCGACGTGCCACGTTATCGTCGAGCAAAGCGGTGGGCATATCTGGGTTCACAGCGAGGTCGGCGTAGGGACTGAGATCACGATCTTGCTGCCCGTTGCCGAAGGAGTCTCCCGGCCGACCGGCGAAGTGAGTGTTTCGCTCCCGCCGCCCACGGGCACCGAGTCGGTTTTGATCGTCGAAGACGACGCCGGCGTCAGGCGACTGGCGGTGCTCGGCCTGCGCTCGAACGGGTACGCGGTCCTCGAGGCTGCCAGCGCGGCCGATGCCCTGGACCTGGCGGCGACCGCGGGTCAGATCGACTTGCTGGTGAGCGACGTCGTCATGCCCGGGATGCGAGGCCCGGAGATTGCCGCTCGGCTGCGCCAGATGCGCCCAGACGCCCGATTGCTGTTCGTCTCCGGCCATGCGGATACGAGCGAGGCGTTCCGTGACGATGAGGATCGCGTGATCCAATTGCTGCCCAAGCCCTTTACGCCCGACAAGCTTGCACGCAAGGTTCGCGAGATCCTGGACGCGAAGTAGAGGCGCGGACTGGCCTCAGCCAATTCGCGGCGTTGCGATGATGGCCATGATCAGTTCGTGGACTTCTTCCGGCACCGTCGGTCTGGACGGTCACGTCGCCAACTTACGGGCATGGGTCAAGCATCGCGTTTGAGTCCGGAAGCTGGAGCCAGGGCGTAGGGGAAGAGCCGGCGGAAGACCGCCGGCTCTTTCGAGACTCCAGATCGGTGGCACGGCCGAAGGCCGAGTCATTGCCCGAACTAGCGGAGCAGGGTGAGGATCGTCTGCGGGGCAGAGTTGGCCTGAGCAAGGATGCTCGTGCCGGCCTGCTGCAGGATCGAGGTCTTGGTGAAGTTGACCATCTCGGCCGCGACATCCAGGTCCTTGATGCGGGACTCGGATGCGTTCAAGTTCTCTGACGCAACGCTCAGCGATGCGACGGTGTGGTTGAGGCGGTTCTCGACGGCGCCGAAGTTTGCTCGCTCGGTGCTGACGGCGCCGATGGCGGTGTCAGTCGCGGTGATGAGCGCACCGGCAGTCGCGGTGATGGATCCGGTACCACCCGCAGCGGCCGTGAAGGCCGTGATGGCGGCATCGAAGCCAGTGTAGTTAGAGGTTCGAGCGTCGGCGAACGTAACGCCGAGGCTCTCGCCCTGGTTGGCGCCGATCTGGAACGTGGCACCGGAACCGGCGCCAGTGATCATCGTGTTACCACCGCCTGCGCCGACGAGGCCGGCGGAGACGTTGGCGGCTGAGTCGCCGGCCACGGACGCGACCGTGATCGAGACGCCCATGTTCCCGAAGTTCAGGGTCGTGGCGCTCTTGAACGCGAGGGTACTGACGGTCAGCGTCTGGCTGTTGCCGGACGCGTCAGACAGAGTAACGGTGCCGGCGCCGGCGGCGCTGGTCATGGTGTACGTGGTGCTGGCCTTGGCGCCCTGCACGGTGAGGTTCCTTTGTGCGTTGAGTGTCTCGATGTTGGTGTTGATCCGCGTACTTACGAAAGTGGGCCCCCATGCCGTTGAGCTCGGCGCGACACCCTTGCCGCTGTATGTAGGAGCTCGACTGAGTGGTTGTCGCGCCAGTTGGCTCCGTATCAAGACCGGCTGATTCGTCTACGGTTTTCGGGTTAACGCCTAACCCTGCCAGGTGGACCCTTACCCCAGCCGAGGGGTTTCCGGAGAGATAGGGGTTAGGCCGCGTATTTCGGGGGCAGTTCCCCGGCCCGAGGCTAAACCATGGACTCCGAGGACTTCGAAACCAAGTCCCCACACGACACACTCGAGCGGCAGACAGGATTGTCAGGTCGGAAGCGGCGCACGTTGATCCTCAGTACGTGGGAGGATTGTGCATGCGGCAGGACAGACCTCCGCGATGGGTGCAAGATGGTTGCCCCAGTCGGCGGAGATGCCGGTAGTCCCAGACGAGGAACAAATGACGAAGCGGTCTAGATATGAACGCGAACAGCGTGACGCGGCCAACGTGCGCGTTAAGCAGATTACAGCCGAGTGGGAGCGCGCCATTTCTCCGGAGCGCGCGGCAGCGTTCGCTCAGGAAGTGGAAGCGGCCCGTGCTCGTGGCCCGCGCCAGCCCCAGCCGGACATGGCCCCGGGAACCATCCCGAACCCGCCTCGAGCCGGTCACGAACCGCGCCCGCCCAAGAAGGAAGAGACCCGCCGCTCCAAATACTAGAAGCGGCCGGCCAAGAAGCTGAGCAGCGGCGCCCAGGTCATCGGCCGGGCGCCGTTTGATTCTGGGCGGCTCTAGTCCGCCCCTCCAGCAAACCGGCGGATTGCATCGCCCTCAACTCGGCAGGTAACCCAAGACTTCATCAAGCGCGCGCCCTGGGCCTCGCATAACTCGAGGCTGTCGTGTTCTAGTCTAGAACTTGCCAGTCCGCAACAGGACCGACCCGAGAAATCCACCTGACCGGTCGCCAGATTCCTCCTTGGGCGTCACCGGGCCGCGCCAGCAGGTAGTTCTACACCAGCCACCTAGGTGACTCCCTGGGTGCCGGGTCGAAGATCGTCGCTTGCACCTTCCAATAGGGATCGTCGGGCGCGCAGTTCTTAGTCGGATTGCCAGCCGCGTCGTAGGCCTCGATCACGCCGTTCTCGTTGAGACGTACCAATTCCTTCTTGTGGGCGCCCGAATTTCTTATGGGCGGGCTACGGCGACGGCGTGTTCTCAAGTTCGGCGCTGGGCAATCGGGATATGCCGCGAACAGGGAGCTAGCGTCCCGACTCGCAGAAGAATCGCCGTTTCGCCATCCTTGCCCGGTCGTTCGGACGTCGTCGGCTCGTCGCCGCTCTCGCTGCTCGTCGGCGCGTCGGTGTGTGGCGCGATCCTGCGCTTGTCCGGCTGTCCCGGACAAGATCGACCATAGACGCAAGGTTCGAGTCCGGGCGAGCTCGAATCGGGCAATCTAGCCCGCGATCCGCCCCCTGATTGCGCTCTTCGACGGCCGTCGACGACGCATCCTTGCCGTCGAACTCCTTCCAGGCACGGACCCCGCGGTGTCAAGCCTCGAGTAGGGGCAAAGTTGTTCGGCGGCACCGGACAAACGCAACTTATGTGTCCGCATCTCGAGGAACCGCCGACGAAAGGTGAATCGGGGCACTAGGGCCGGAACGTCCCAATGCGCATTAGCCACACAACGAGCCACACCGCGGCGACGATCTTCAGAGCAGAGGGAGAGGTGAGCCGTTTCCACACGCCCGGGAATCGCTTATGGACTCCGAGCACGAAGAGCGCGGCGACGATCAAGCTGATAGGGCCGAGCGGGTGGAAATAGAGACTCTGGCCGACATCGCCATGCATCAAGTAGACCCACGATCGGGTCAGGCCGCAGCCCGGGCAGGGCAGTCCGGTAACGAGGCGGAACGGACACAGGATGGGCCCGTGCTGCACGACGCCGACCGGGATTACCACGGCGGTAATGAGCGCAAAAGCGGCGATGAGTCGGTAGGGGTTTGGGTCGGTCCTGCGGACCGACCCAGCCAAGACAGTCAGCGGTTTAGCTCTTGCGAAGGGGGAGCCCATCGGCGTCGTTCAGGCTGCCGATCGCGATCATGATGAAGTCGATGAGAGACCAGATTCCGCAGCCGCCGCAGGTAATCAGCTTCAGAATGCCAAGGCCGGTGTAGCCGAGGTAGAAGCGGTCAATGCCGAGACCACCGAGGAAGAACGAGATGAGTAGCGTAACCATCCAGTCCTTCTGCGAAAAGAGCCCCTGGATGTCGCTAGCCGGGAACCAAGAGCCGGTTCCGTCGGCGCGCCGGACCGCCGTGGTCGCCTTCAGGTTGCCGGATCGCGCGTGTCCCTGCAGGTCTGCATAGCCGTAAGGCCCGTGCTCAGATCCCATAGACTGAACCATGAACGTATATTCGTAATTGGGCCCCACTCGTCACTCCTTCACATTTGTTATTGGATGACGCGATCGTAGCCCAATGGAGCGTATTCCGGAGCGACGGTAAGGCTATTTAGGCCGGCATTTGTGATTTCGCTCAAGAATCAGCCCTTGCACTTGTCGTCCTTCTTCCAAATCGGCCGGGTGTTGTCCGGGTTGATCGTGCCCCGACACTCGAGTGGAGTCATTGATTGCCGCCGCGCGCGAGCCTAAACGCCTGGTCTGGTATGACGCCAACCACGGCTTGAACGCCCAGGCGCATGACGAGTACCTGGGCTGGGTGACCGAGGCGCTCGGGAAGGTCGGCAGCTGATCGGCACCTGTCCGCAGTCCGATCGGTGGCCTACGGGACCTGTCCATTCGCAGGAGCGTCGGCCGTGATTGTTTGCGGCCAAGTGCCCTTGTAGGCGATGCCGCCTTCACGCAACTCCAATACCCGGCGTGGATGCGGAAGTTGATCCCGCTGCGCAGAATGGTCCGCTGCTCACGACGGCGAAGACCCGGGGTCCCATCTGTAAGAGGTTGGGGTCCCGGTCGACTTCTGGAGCCATGTTGGGGACTAGCGAGAGTGCTCCCACTCCCTCTGTGTCCGAGCCGATTCCGGTTTGACAGTCCACGGTCCGGTTACCGCCAGCGGCGTCTCCCGGCGGGCCGGCGGCTTTGGCATCAGAGCCAATGTGCGAGCAGCACCGCAAGCGAGACCGCCAGGAGTGCGACCCACAAGATGGAGAGCGCGCCTTCGCCTGCACCGATGAGCGAGCGCGCGTCGATAGATTCCCTGGATCCGTCAGAGAAGACGATCTCGCCGCTAACGCTTACGGCGCGACGACGGATCGAACGCGCACGGGTGGAAAGTCGTCGCTGCGCCAGGCTCAGCAACGAGGCCGCGAGGGCCGCAAGAATGGTCGGAACCGGATGAGCGCCCGTTGCGTATGCCGTGGCCGCGATGGGGAACGCTCCCCATCCCAGTGCGAATCCCACGTCCGAGTGCACGTAGGGCACTTCGATCCCGTAGAGGACGACAATCGACGCGCCGCCGCCAACGAATAGAAGGAAGAGCGGGCCAAACATCGTCGCCCCGACCAGGCCGATCGCGACCGCGACCAGGAGAGCCGCCGTACCGAGGGCGAGGAGCACTGGCGACGGGATCTTCGTGCGCAAGGGCCGCCCTTGAAGCTCATCGAAGGCATGAGAGCCGACCCCGACGGCGAGCCCGAATGCAACGAGCGCGCCGGCAACGATCTTCGGGTCCGGCGACGGCGCAATTGCCGCGCCGAGCAGCACGTATGCGAGTAGCCAGACCGTGTAGGGCGGATGGAGGAGTGTCCAGTAGTCGCGCCAACCGTGGCTGCGAGTCGCATAAAACGCCGGCGGGAGAGTCGCCTGCTGGACCGGCGACGCCTGCACCGACGCCACTGACTCCGGCGCCGCGTCGAGCTTCGTTGCGGTCATGACGACGCCGCCCCCAACGCTCATCCGGCGAGTCCGCACATCGCCCAGTCCGGCCTTGCGCCAATACCCGGCGACGGCCGATAGGGGATGACGGGCGTAGAAACGTTCGATACTCGGACCCAGGAACCCGCCAACCGCATACCACTTCCCCGAGAACAGCCGACCCCCGACACGAAGCACGATGCGCGTATACAGCCACCACAGCGGCCGCCACACGCCGCCCGGCAGGCCGAACTCAACCATCCCCACGCGACCGCCGGGCTTCACGACTCGGGTCAGCTCCTTCATCGTGGCGGCGGGATCGTCGACGTAGCGCAGGAGATAGGTGAAGGTGAGGTGATCGAACGCTGCGTCCGGAAACGGCAGCTCCTCCGCGTGCCCCTCAACTATGGTCTCGTAGACGCCCTGCCGAGTTCGTGCCAGCGCCAGCATGTCGGCGCTCTGATCGAGCCCCACCACGGCGCAGCCGTATCGATCGTGAAGTGCTTGGGCGACCATCCCGGTCCCCGTCGCGACATCCAGAACGCGGTCCGTGGGACGCGCGTCTATGGCGGCGACTGCTGCCCGCCGCCATCTCGGATCCTGACCAAGTGAAAGAACCGTCGCGACGCGGTCGTACGACTTGCCGATACCGGTGAAGATTCTCTTTGGATCATCTTTACTCATTGCGCAACGATGGCACAACGAGTAGCGGTCCGTATCCTACTTGGCGGGCCGATCGGCGTCCGGCGAGCCGTGCTGCAGCCAATTCAGCAAGGCAAGGCGAGCAGTGGAGGACCACCCGCGGTGAGGACTGGTATTGCGCCGGCGCGTCGCCAACGGCGTGGCAGTCTTGGTGGTCGGCGATGTCTCCGGAGTGGCGACGGAGGTCTTGATCAAGTTGTCGATCTCGTCCCAGCTTCTGGGTTTGCTCTTGGCACTGCGCCATTGCTTCTCGATATCGGCCGAGGGAGTAAGAGTGCCGTCAAAAAGAGCGTCAAACTGGGCGCCATCGATCCTCTCGTGCTCATACAGGTAGGCAGCGACACGCGTGAGTCGCTTCATCTCGGTGAGGAGCGCCTCGCGCGCCTGCGTGTACGCCTGATCGAGAGTCGCGTTGATTGCCCGGTCCATCGCCGCGCGAACACTCCTCGAGACAGAGGCGTCGTCGCCGACGACGCGCAAGCTCAGCGCGCCCCGCCCCGACGCGCCCGGATCTGCGCTATCGGGATCGTGGCCCATGCCCCACCTGGTGACCATGTTCGTGGCGATTTCCGACGCCTTCTCGAGGTCATTCGCCGCGCCACCCGTCACGTCCTGGAAGAGGATCGCTTCGGCGGCTCGGCCACCCATGAGGGCGACTAGCCGTCCGCGCAGGTTCGACTCGGAGGGTAGGTAGTCGTCTTCGGACGATGAAACGGTGACGCCAAGAGCATCGCCGTGCGCGAACAGGCTGATCTCCTCGACCCGCCGGCGATCTCCGAACAATCGGCCGCATACGGCGTGCCCAGCCTCGTGCGCGGCAATGATGCTGCGTTCGCGTTCGTCCATGGAGCGTTTGCGGGATGTCCCCAGGATCGACTTGAGCCAGCCGTCATGAATGTCGGCGGGGCTGATCTCGTCGTGGCTGCGACGGGCGGCGTAGATGGCAGCCTCGTTGAGCAGGTCCGCGAGTTGAGCGCCGCTCATGCCTGCGGTGCGGCGCGCGACTGACTCCATGTCCACGGTTTTCCCGAGCGGCTTGCCGACCGCGTGAATGCCCAGGATGGCACGGCGACCCTCGATGTCCGGCAGGGGCACGTTGACCTTGCGGGTGAAGCGTCCGGGGCGAAGAACGGCATTGTCGAGGGTGTCGAGCCGATTTGTGGCCGCTATGACGACTATCGATTCGGACGACGCGAAACCATCCATCTCCGCGAGGAGTTGGTTGAGCGCCTGTTCGCGCTCGTCGTTGGAGTTGTTGCCGCCGCGGGTCTTCGCGAGCGCGTCGATCTCATCTACGAAGATGATTGCCTTGCCGAACTTGCGCGCGACGGCGAAGAGGTTGCGCACGCGCTTGGCCCCGACGCCGACGTACATCTCAACGAAACCCGAGCCCGACATCGACACGAAAGCAACCCCGGCCTCCGTTGCGGCTGCGCAGGCGAGCATGGTCTTGCCGGTGCCGGGAGGTCCGTAGAGGAGCAGGCCCCGCGGAATGCTCGCGCCGAGTGCTAGGAACCGTTCGGGCGACTTCAGGAACTCGACGATTTCGGTCAGTTCCAGCTTGGCTTCGTCGCAGCCGGCCACATCCGCGAAACTGACCGGACGAGCGGGCGAGTTGTCCTTGTCGAAATTGCGCGATTCGGGCGGCAGGATCACGTGGTAATTGCCGGGTCCGTTGCCGTCCCGGCTGGGCATCCTGCGGATAAACAGGACGACGACGAGGAGCACAACGGCCAGCAGGGCGAACTGGAAGACCCGGCCGAGCGGATCCGAAGACTGCTGGTCGGATCCGGACACGCCGTTGGTCGCCGGAAGCCCGGCCACCGCATCCGCGGCGATCAGGCGTCCGTAACCCAGGCTTCTAAGCGCGATCAGGGCGTCGGCGGAAGAGACGGCGAGATCGACCCGGACCCACTGGCCGCCCGTCGTTCTGGCAGCCACAACGTCAGTTGGCGCCGCGGTTCCGGTTACGGCCGACGGTTCCGTCACAAACGAAATCGTCGCGACCTCACCCGCCTCGATGTGCCGCTCGAGATCCAATAGCGTCCAATCGGCCGTGAACTTGTATGTGTTGGTGGCCGGAGGGGTTGTGGCGAAAGCGCCCGTGAGAGCTGCAAGTGAGAGGACACCGACAATCCCGACGGTCACAGCCGTGATGCCCAGGGTCAGCACCATGTGGCGCCGTGCCGTTGTCTTGATGCGCCGTGCCGTTGTCTTGATGCGCTTGCCTAACTGCCGCATCGCGCTCTCCAGTTCCGCTCGAAGAACCTCGCCCTTCGCGTCGGGTCCGAGAGGTTCGGCAGAGTCGCGCGATAGGCTCGCGGGTCTGCGCGACTGTTGAGCCAAGGCAATGAATGGGTGTGTCTAATGAGAGTAGACCCCGAGGCCGATTTCGTCTTTACGCATGAAGGCCAGACGATAGGGGGACCTACCTGGGCAGTCGCGATAGGGCCGAATACGAGCGCACGACTCGCGAGATCGCCCAGGTCAACGAAGTGATGCGGGCGCTGAAAGATCTACGCGAGCAGGGCTCTATGTCCAAAGCGGAATTGGCGCGGGTCATTGGCCGCAACGACGCCGACATTAGGATCGTGGCCGCCGCAAGACGGCGCACCGACGAGCGACGGCGGACGTGGCGGGAGGGTGACGTGTCGGCGAGAGGGGAGGAGGAATTCTGGGATGTCGTCTACTACCGACAGGCCGACGGCCGGACGCCGGCGATCGACTTTCTGGACGGCTGCCCAATCAAGCTCCAGGCTCGGTTCGACGCCGTCCTGGACGATGGAGCGGCCGCGCCGCCGCTACGTCTTCGATGAAGCCGCCGATAGGGTAGCCGTCGTGACGATCCAGGATGCTTGGTGCGTTGTGCCGGCCACGTCGTCGCCTTGATGGGGGCTCCCAAGCGACCCAAGGCGTGAGTGTCAGTCAGTCGGCCCCGGGCTCCAGGGTTCGGGACCGTCAGGCCGCGATGACCCGATTGTGCCCCGAGTCCTTGGCCCGGTAGAGTGCGCGGTCTGCGCGCCGCAGCGCGTCTTCCCAGAGCTCGTCGGGGCTCCACTCCACGACCCCGAAACTCGCCGTGAGCCGGCCATCGACGCCTCCGACATCGATGGACTCAGTCGAGGCACGCAGGCGCTCGGCAATGGCCCGTGCTTGGTCGGCGCTCGTTCTGGGCAGGACGAAGAAGAATTCGTCGCCGCCCAGTCTGCCCAGGAGATCGCCGTCGCGGACGGATGTTCCCCAGGCCTCGGCGCAGGCCCGCAGCACGTCGTCGCCCACCCCGTGCCCAAGCGTGTCGTTCACGTGCTTGAAGTGATCCAGGTCGATCATGATCAGGGCCGCTATGCCCCGATCCCAGTCGGTCTTCAGTGTCGTTTCGATCGCCCGCCGGTTCAGCACTCCTGTGAGCGGGTCCCGGCGGGCCTCGGCGGCCGCGGCCGTCTCGATCAGGAAGAGGCTTCTGAGCACGCTCTCGAGGTGTGAGCCGCCGACCAGAACGACGAATGCGCCGAAAAAGGTGTTGGTCAGAGCAAACGGGAGGTCCAAACCGGGCCCGATCACCAGCACTAGACACGCAATGGCGGCCAGGTTCGCGCCCACCGTCACCAGCAGGCCCTCCCGGACCCGCAGATTTACCAGCCCGAAGCCGGTCGACAGCAGGCAGCTTGTGGTGATGATCATCTCGATCTTCGCGCCGGAGACCAGCAGCGCGGCCGTCACGCACGCGATGACCGCGACCGTAATGATCGCCAGGCAGATGCGAAAGACCCACGGTGTCACCTCACGGCGGCGGCTCAACCACTCCAGAACGGCCAGGACCACAATCGCGGCCAGGATGCGAAACGTCAGCGCCAGCGGCGCAGTTGCTGCCCTGAGGGAGTAGTCATACGCGCCGGCTGCCACCACGCACGCAGCAAGTAGGTACTGGATGGTGCGTGTCTTGGGGCGCAGGGCCGTGGCCGTCCGCTGGAGGTATCGGGCCTCCAGATCGGGCGGAAACTTTTGGAGCGGCTGGCTTGGCATCGCATCTCAACTTGACAACAGACTAGATCCTCGCCGTAGGAATCGGCGGGCGAGGCCTTCGGGCGTATGGCCCTCGAGTGCCAACACCAGAGGTCCGGTAGTACCTCCCGCATGGCCACCGGGAGGCGACTCCAGCTGCCCAAATAGAGCCAGGTATCTGGCGGCATGGCCAGCGGCACGAGCTAGGCCGGAACTGTCTCCGTCCCGTATCGCCCGAAGACCGGGTCTCGCGTTACCACGACGGCGCGCAGGCGAACTGTCTGGGCAACCAGCATGCGGTCGAACGGTTCGCGATGGATCGCCTCGAGCCCTCTCGAAGGTAACCGAGGTGGACCTCCACCCCGATAAGGTCAGCAACGGTGTTGTCGGATCCGCTCAGACGCGGATGACAACCACTCGTGCCGCTTCCGGTTCTCCCTCCAGAAGGCGCTCCAGGTCACCGGGATCGCTCGTCAGAATCAGCGACGGCACGGACTCGAGCGCTTCGGCCGCAACGATTCAAGCCAGCGTCGCGGTCGATGGAGTAGGGGAGCACCCGCATCCTCGCCGCCCTGTCACCCGCCGACAGTCAGATGCCGGCAGTACGTCTGGCGCTTGAGGACCCCTCCGGTCGTACGGTATGAAACAGACGGCGTTTCCCCGACAGTCCTTACCATGCGCCAAACTGCCGCCCCATGGTTGTCCCTAGATGCCCTGGATCAATGGGCTATCCAGTTTCCGCTGCTCCCAGAGGAGTTCAATGGGCTCGCGGAGCCGACATCACGGAGCCTCACCCGGGTCATTTCTTCCTGGCGCCTCTCGACCGCAACAGCCTGGCCGGCGCCTGACGATGCACTGGATCAGTGGGGCATCGAATTCCCGATTGCCGACGGGGAGTTCCCTGCCCTTGCCGGGTACCGCCGTCGCGGACGCTTTGAAGCTCGCGGCTCCGTTCTCGGCGGACACATGCGCGGTATCTCACAGGCCGGCGCTTGGGCTGCGATTCTCGCGGTAGTCGTTGCCGCCTCTGCCCCGGCCGTCAATCCTCCCGCCTCCGCCGGCGCCGCGCCGCCCGACAGTGCACCAACCAGCGGTCAGCCGGCAGTCATCGGTGGAGCCGATCCCACTCAGATCGGGAGTCTTCCATCCATCACCGAGCAGCTATCGACATTCTCGAACCCCACACCCGGACCGACGCCTGGCGCCACCTGGAACCCCACACCCGGACCGACGCCTGGCGCCACCTCGAACCCCACACTCGGACCGACGCCTGGCGCCACCTCGTCCGCCGAAGCAATCGCGATCACGCCTGTATCGAACATCCCGGCGTCCGACCTACTCGAGGCACGTCCATCCCAGGTTTGGTTGACTGTTGTTCCAACGATCCAGGATGCGAGGAGTTATCTGGTGGCGCGATTGGGCGCGAAGGTGGATAAGCACTGGGGCATGGCTCAGTCTCAGTGCGCGAGCCTGATATTCGAGTACGAGGCGCAGTGGAATCCACACGCCACCAATAAGAAGAGTGGCGCCTATGGTCTGCCCCAGGTCAAGCCGGCCAGCAAATTGGCCAATTGGGCAGAGGTCAAGGCCACGGCGGCGGCAAACGCCGGCGATCCCGAAGCCGCATGGCTGTACCGGGCATGGCGGGATAACCCTGTAGTGCAGGCGGAGTGGGGCGTCGACTACATGATCGAGCGTTATGGATCGCCGTGCGCCGCTCTGGGTTTCCGAAGCGGGGTCGGCTGGTACTGATCGTCCGGCTTCGTGCTCCGCCGTCTCGATTGCGTCCTCAATCGATGCTGAGATCAAGAAGCTGGAGGACGAGGTCCAGCGGCTGCTGAGCGAAGTCACGACCTGACGCGCCGGGCCAGGCCGCGGTCAACCATGACATCAATTGTGGACGTGTGATGTCACCCGGGCATGATTGGGGCATGGCTGCCCACCGCTCTCCGAGATCCGCATTTCCGCTTCGCTTCGAGAACGAGCGCACACGTGAGTTGCTGCGCGTCATCGCTGAACGACAGCACTTGTCGATGAACCAACTCGCCGAAGAGATGATCGAGCGCGAGCTTCAGGTGATGGCACTGGGGCTCGAGAGCAGCCTGTCGCGGACGATTGAGCTTCTTCGGTCGTATCGCGGTACCCGTGCCTTGTCGACTACGAGGTCGCCGTCGGAACGGCCCGTGGAATCCCCGCAATGGACGTTCCAGCAGCCCTCGACGCGTTCATACGGTCGACCGCGACGGTCGTGTCCGCAGGGCTTGCGAATCGGATGCTTTGCTTCCGCGCTTGGCGGGGCGGGGGCTCTGTCTGATCTAGATCGTTGCGAGGTATACGTGCGAAGCCCCGACGGCTCCCTGGTCACAATGTGGACATAACCTACATTATCGGAAGTGATTAGGCAGGTTTCGACGCGCCGTTGACACACGCCCCCAGAGACAAAGCAGGCCGCTCGGCGGCCGCCTATTCGTCGTGTTCGATCTGGCTGATGCGCTGGTTGCTCAGGCCCAGCAGCATTCCTGCATCGCGAGCCGTGTAGCCGGCAGCGCGAATCTCGCGCACGGCGCGGCGCACGGCAACAGATGCATGCTCCTGGGCCTTCGCGGCAGCCTCACGCGCCCGCAAGGCGTCTTCTACGGGTGCCTGCAGGTTGCCCAGCGAGCTAAGGTCCGTTTGGACTGCGACGTCGAACGAGTCGTCGGGTGCGCGCAACGTCAGGCCGATGGCTTCGCGGGCCATCGATTCGACCATATCGAGCCGGCGCGCCTGGGCATGGACGGCGGCCAGTTCACGGACGCTGATCATCCACCAGCGGCCTGCTCGGGCGGCGGTGACTCTGTAAGTGGGCTTCAACATAGCGACCTCAGGTGAGCCTTGTGTCCCCTAGCCTATCACCATGGGGCATATAAGCCTATATAGATAGGCAATTGGTGCACAGGCGAGAGACAGCAAGCGACCCGCCGGCGCTTCGAAGCTCGGCGGGTCGTTTGGTGGCGGTGTGTACATCGACAGAATGCCCAGAGGAACCGCGACTCCGCATCGTTCGTCCGATCCTCGGATCGGCCGAGTCGTTCAGTTTTCGGAGCCCCTCCGGGCAAGGCCCAATCTAGGCCGATCGCTCCCCGGTGACTACGGCGTTATCCACGTCTTTGGAAAGTCGCTACAGCCCGCGAGGCGGTTGCATAGGGGTTCTGCACATGCCGGGCCGGTCGAGAGGGGCGTTCGCTGTTCGATGTAGAACAGGCGTACGGTCGGGTTTGTGGGTTCGGGCGCTATTGTCGGCGTTGCGCCGACCGGCTTAGTCGGCAAGTGCTCGGCGCTTTCGGCGGAAGAGAGTGGCAAACCGCAGAGCCAGTACGAGCAGGAACGCCTCCAGGAAGATGTTCATGCTCATCTTGGATGTGCCCAGCCGGCGCTCCTCGAACGTGATCGGGACCTCGATGACGCGGGCGCCGGCGAGGCGTGCCTGGAAGGTCGTTTCGATCTGGAAGGCATAGCCGCCCGCGTGGAGTTTGTCGAGGTCAATCTGCTGCAGCGCAGTGCACCGCCAGGCTTTGAAGCCGCCCGTCAGGTCGCGGTAAGGCATGAGCAGGACGACCCCGGCGAAGAGGCTACCGCCACGGCTCACGAACCGCCGGATGATGTTCCAGCGCGGGATATGGCCACCCTTCACGTAGCGTGAACCCAGAACGAGGTCCGCCCGTCCTTCGACCAGCGGCTCCAGGAGCCCGGGCAGGAAGCGAACCGGATGGCTGAAGTCGGCGTCCATCTGGACGATGAGATCGGCGTCTCGAGTGAGAAGATCCTTGAAGGCCGCGACGTAGGCCTTGCCCAGGCCTTGCTTCTGCGTGCGATGCAGGACGGCGATGGCGGGGTTCTTGGCTGCCATCTCGTCTGCGAGCTCGCCGGTTCCATCCGGAGATCCGTCATCGACGATCAGCACGTGAGCTTCCGGCACGGATCCGAGAATCGCGTCTGTGATTGGGCCGACGTTCTCGCGCTCGTTGTATGTCGGGACGATGATCCAGATGTTGGGACTCGCGGAGGGCATCGACATCCTGTTCTGCAGAGGGGGTTAGGCCGAGGATACCGCCTCTCTCCCCTACCCCGCTTGCCGGCCCAGCCTCGCGCCCCGTCCACCCCGGGAATCCGGACACACAAAAGTGCCCAGAGGAACCGTCAATCGGACTGCGGGTTCTCGCGTACCGTCCGCTTCGACCACCGCGAGCAAGGAGTCCGAGAACTTCTCGCTTAGCGGCGGACCGCGCTCCGGCCACTGCCGAACCTGCCACCGGGCCCCATAGGTTCCAGTTTCCGCGGTGTACGTTCTGCGTCTGACTCACTCGCCGTTGCGGGTCTGTGAGTTTTCGTGCAGATCGTTGGCACCGTTTCCGCTTGAACAGAAGGCCTGGTGTCGATCTCGCTGGCCCCTCCGGGCAAGAGAGAATGTATGCCCGGCGGCCCCGCCGCGATAGTGACTTTATCCACCATTTTGGGCCGCGAGAACGGCTGTTTTCACACTTGTCCACTCACTGCCCACACGGGTAGGTGGACAAGGGCATATGCTGCTACTGCATGAGAACGGGTGTTCTAGACGGCTAGTCCGTGGCGCCGTCGCGCAGTGAGTCGCGCCACTTGGCCGCGACTGCTTCGAGTTCGCCGGCGAGCGGCGGGCTGACACGGCCCCAGACATGAACGTCCGTGGGGCGGTAGTCCAACTCCACCGTGCCGCGTTCGCGGACGCGTGCCAGTAGCTCCCCTGCCATGTAGGGCACGGAGACGTCGACGTCTACCCAAAGGGACGCCAGTAGCGCGGACAGCTCCGCTTTCAGCGTCTCCAGGCCGTAGCCGGTCACAGCGGAGATGAGCACCTGGCCGGCGATGGCGGGGGCGGGGGTGTCGCCGTCGCGTGCGGCCTTCTCGATGAGATCCGCCTTGTTGAAGCAGATCAGTCGCGGCTTGTCGCCGGCCCCCAGTTCCTCGAGGACGGTCTGGACTGTGGCGCGGTGCTCGGCATAGTGGCGGTCCGAGGCATCGACGATCTCCAGGAGGACATCGGCGCGCGTGACTTCCTCCAGCGTGGCTCGGAACGCGTCGACGAGCTGATGGGGCAGCTTGTGGATGAAGCCCACCGTGTCCGTGACGATGGCCGTCTGGCCCTCGCCCAGCTTCACCTGACGAGAGGTGGGATCCACCGTGGCGAAGAGCCGGTCCTCCGCCTTTACGACCACGGAACCGACGAGCGTGTTCAGCAGCGTTGACTTGCCGGCGTTCGTGTAGCCGACGATCGCGACTGTGGGGATGAGCCGCCGGTCGCGGGCTCTTGTGGCCGTGCGGCGCTGCTCGGCGACCTGGTCCACGCGCTCCTTGAACTTCTTGATTCTGTCTCGGATGAGCCGCTTGTCGGTTTCCAGCTGCGACTCGCCCGGACCGCGTGTGCCGATCCCGCCGCCGGTTCGCGAGAGATGTGTCCACATCTTGGTCAGGCGCGGCAGCTGGTATTCCAGTTGGGCCAGTTCTACCTGGAGCCGGCCTTCGTGCGTCTGGGCATGCTGGGCAAAGATGTCCAGGATCAGGCGCGATCGGTCGATGACCTTGGTCTTGACGGCCTCTTCTAGGGCCCGTTGCTGTGCTGGCGATAGCTCGTCGTCTGTGATGAGAATGGTGTAGCCGGTCTCGGACCTGGCGGCGACCAGCTCGTCCACCTTGCCCTTGCCCACGTAGAAGTTGGGGTCAACGTGGCGGCGGTTCTGCCACTCCGCGCCCACGACCTCGGCACCGGCGGTATCGGCGAGGTTAGCAAGCTCGGAGATGGACTCCTCGGCGGTCCAGCCGGGATCGTTCCCGGTGTCCACTGCAACGAGGAAGGCGCGCTCTTTGGGCGCCGCAAGATCGATCATGTCCTTTGTCATCGAGTTCAGGATAGCCGAACGGCCGACAGACACCGAAGGAGGCGCCGAAGGAGGCGCGCCGGGCTACAAAATCGGCGCCAGCGAAAGGGCATGCTGAGGAGGCCGAGGCTCGATCGGCTGGCCATCTGCGGCTCCGTCAGCCGCGCGGTCGGCCTTGCCGTCGGGCAGCTAGGTCGCGGATTCGAGGTAGCTGAGCGCCAGCTCGAGTGCCTGCTCCAGCGGAATGCCATTTGTCGCGTCCAGCCACTTCACATCGGGCTCGCGCCGGAACCACGTTGCCTGGCGGCGGGCAAAGAGGATGCTTCTGCGGGCGTTTTCGGAGATGGCATCTTCCGGCGTCATCCGACCCTGGATGACTGCCAGGCCCTCCGCATAGCCTATGCCCGAAAAGCTGGGGAGGGCGGCATCGTATGTGGCGGTGAGCCCCCGAGTCTCCTCGATGAGGCCGGCCTCAAACTGGGCCCGGGATCGAGCGTTCAGGCGGGCGCGCAGTATCGGTCCTTCCACGGAGAGACCGATCCATAGAACGTCGCGGCCGTACCCGCGTGGCTTGGGCAGTGGCACATCCCCCTGTAAGCGCGCGATCTCCAGTGCCCTCACTACACGCCGCGGATTGCGCAAATCCACTTCGGCGGCCCGGGTCGGAGCCAGACTCCGGAGCTCTGCAGCCAGCGCGGCGAGTCCATCGGTGAGCAGGGCCGCTTCCACGGCCACACGCACTTCCGCGTCCCAGGGCAGGGCCTCTACGTCCAGACCGCGAGCCACGGCCCGCAAGTAGAAGCCGGTCCCGCCGGCTAGGATCGCCACTGCGCCGCGCTCCGCGATGGCGGGTAGAACCGCGGACGCGTGGCGCACGAAGTCCGAGACGCTGAAGGCTTCGTCCGGGTTCACCAGGTCCAGGCCGTGGTGGGGAACCCGGACGCGCTCCCCGGCCGTGGCCTTGGCGGTGGCGATGTCCATGCCGCGGTAGACCTGGCGTGAGTCGGCGGAGATGATCTCGGCGGGGGTGCCGGCGGCGGCCAGGGCTTCCCCCAGCGCCACAGACAGGGCCGTCTTCCCGGTAGCGGTGGCGCCGGCCAGGACGATGAGGGGCGGGAGGGCGTTGTTGCTCAACGGTCGGCGGCGGTGGCCGTGCCGGCGCTGGCCGTGCCGGCGGTGGTCGTGCTGGCCGTGGCCGTGGCGGCGGCGGTGGCGGT
>OCZT010000222.1_pt1 | contig 54917 bp, 51 predicted proteins | sample 1539031 | NCBI WGS metagenome assembly OCZT01 (sample SAMEA3539308, study PRJEB22396) | soil metagenome | biome: tundra; feature: field; material: soil | place: USA | collected 2010-05 | depth 0.15 m
AGAAGAGGCTAAAGCCCAAGGTTTAACGAAATTAGCCGAAGGTATATTGGGCGCTGTGGGAGACTCGCCCTCGCAGACCGACGAGACATATTCTTATGCCGAACTAAGTGATGATATCCATAAGGATTTATGGAAATTGGCTACAAAAGTAGCTTATTATAATGATCTGAAAAGTATTGATGTGGAAAAGGTAGATGCGACAATAGTAAACTTTGCGTCTAAATTACTCGATGAATTAGAGAGGGCTTTGGGAACAGACTCTGTGGTTATTAGCCCGTTGGAACCAAAAGTTCCTGGTGAAAAATAATATTAATCTCTTGATATATAGAATATAATGGAAACTATAGTTTATAGAGGAAACAAGTAATGCCTTGTAGCCCATCGGATGTAAGCATAGATATACCTTTAGGTCCGTCTGGACCTTCGATTCCAGGCTTCGGAGTGCCCTTCTCATTAAATCTACCAAATCTAAATCCCTTTCCTGCCGGGTTTCCTGAGGATTTGCTAGACCTATTTAATAAGCTACAACTCTTAATACCATCTGGCGCATTAAAGCCGTCATTAAGCTTGAACTTTAGTAAAGATATATTTGATAGCATTTTAAGCATGTTAGATAAGTTCTTTCCATTTTTAATGATGTATAAGTTTTTTCTTCCAATATTAAATATAATTATTTGTATTATTGAAGTATTATGTGCTATACCAAATCCGTTCAAGGTAGCTTCCGCACTAATCAGATTATTTACAAAATGTATTCCAGCATTTTTGCTTCTCTTCCCCATATTTGCAATAATAATTATGATTATATCCTTAATACTTTTATTATTGGCTCTTATTGAATATATAATATCTCAAATACTTAAGTTTATATTAGCTATATTAAGAAATATACAGGCATTATCAAAGGCATTCCAAGAGGGAGCCGGTAAGGGAGTGTTGGCAATTGCTAATAAATTGGGCGCATTACTTTGCGTTTTCCAAAATCTTTTTGTGCTATTATCTATATTTGCAATAATTATACAAATAATTAAAGATATACTTGCAATGGCATTTTCTATTCCGCCTTGCGATGATAGCGACCAATCTGATGCCGCTTGTTGTAATTCAACCGTATGTCCTACAATAGTCAAAAATCCCTACACTAGAAGTACGGGACAATTTAAGTATTTAAGCCAAGTTAATAAAAGCAATTCTTTATTGCCTCCGGAGTTTGCAATCCCATTTAGAAATGAAAGTTGGCAATTATTTGATCTTCAGCAAGATCAAATAACGGCATTTATTAATATCATTAATGCTTTTGATGTTCCGGTAGACATTGGAAATGGACCTCCATATTTTAAGCCTAATTTTTTCCCAACTGATTCTGTTTATAATGCACAAACCCCCGCAAAGCAAGCTGCTTATACTGTTGACTTAAAGTTATTTTATAACCCAATTAATTGGGGAAGAGTTGGTACTGCCCGCTATGTGCGATTTAATAATTGTATTATGTCGGCTCCACCATCAATTTCTTTACAAGAGGGAGATTTATCAAGTATTCCAATTACAAATGCGGTTATTAGTTTGGTTGGTGGTATTGGGTATGAAGATAATGGAACCACTGTATTAACTGGATTCGGTCCTGATGGAGTTAGTCCACTAACTATCCAAGCAACTCTTGAAAATTTTATACATACACCAGCAATAATAGCAGATAACCCAACAGTATCAGCTGCTGATGGATATACATTCTCTAATGTGGAATATACATTTAAGCCTAATCAGCCGATATTATTAGGGAAAACGCTAATAACTGCCGGTTGTTTGCCAGATGTAGCAAATGCAAAAAACTTTATAAATATAGCTTTAGCTGGAGATGTAGCGCTTAAAACTGGAGAGTTAAATCTATTGGTTAATTCTTCTGGTTTCCCTGATCCAGCAGCAGCTCAACAATGCCTCAATACGGCACTTTCAGCGTTAAGGTCTAATTTAACAAATGCTGGAGTTGCTCAATTTCAAGCTACTGCAACCATTTGTTTGCAAAAATTAAAAGACGATGCTAATTCTGCATTAAAGCAATTAGTTGGTATTGGGGTTGATCCTTGTAAATCGACATTTACAATTAATCCGGCAGTTCAATTTACTAGTGCGCCAATAGAAATAAAAGTTGATCTAAATGAGGCTAATGGTTTGTCGTTAACTACTGGAATAAATGCAGATATAGGCGCTAATTTAGCGTCAAGAATTAAGGCTTATCCTACTTTTGGTAATGCTAGCACTTTTGCTTATGATGGATATCAATCTTTTATGGCAAAAATTACAAGTGATGTTCCCGGTACTGGTGAAACAATGATATCATTCGATAATAATATGCTTTGTAAAAATACAACAACAGCACCATTAGAGCATACTTTACAAACATTAAGTTATCAATTCATCTATGCTCCAGCTGTGGTTCCAACTGCGGATGGAGACCAGTCAGATGGATCGAAGCCAATAAGAGATATTGGTGGAGGTTAACTAAATGGTTGATAATAAAAAAACATTGCTTAATAGCTTCTATGAGGACCCCTCTAATTTTGAGATAAATATAGACAAAATCTATAGTGATTTTATTACCGCTATTGATAATGTTAGGAGCTATTCCAGCACTTGGCATATTGATGACGGGATTATTAAGAGGTCTCTTATAAATGATGGAAATACTTTTGGGCTAAAATTAGCTGCAAAAACAGAATCAACAATGCAAGAGAGCCGGTGTCATGCTTTTTATAGAATGATTGGGTTTCCTGTTGTAGGTAAAGATAATAAATATTATAACCCAGGATTCGATTCTATGAAACATAATCCTGGAGATGGTAATTTTACTGACTCATCTGACATTAGAGATATTACACAATCTGTAAAATATGGCATTGCCGCAAATCCTATTATTGGATTTAGACTTTTATCATCAGTGAGAGAATTGTTTCCGTCATTATGTTCTAATATTTTTTCACAACAAAATACCATTGATTCTTCAACTTTGGCATTATCTTCTGGCTTACATATAAGGGCTTTTAATATATTAGATATTGACTCATTTGATATTAATTTTTTTAAAAAACAGCAATATTCTGTAGAAAATGTTGGTAGAGTCGGAACTGATGGGACAATTGCATATACTGAATATTTAGATGCCGCTGGAAATAACCCAACGAGCGCGATACCCTTACTAACTCAACGAACGCATATCATAGCTCCATTTATAGTAGATCCTGCAATAGATTTTACAATTAATGATTCTGCCAAATTAATTGGAGTCCCATTTGCATATACAAATGCGGACTTATTTATTAGAGATCCCGGCGTTTATGCGCAGCCCCCAATTATAGAACAAATTATTAGAGATAGATTTGTGCTTGGTGATCCTATACTTGGAGCTGGATCTGCTGCGGCGGATGCATTAAATAATGCCGCAGCTTTTTTAGAGGTTGAGGTTAAGAGAGATTATAATCAAGCTAAAGCTAATCAAGAAAGCAAATATCTTTCTATAATTAATGCTATGGTTAAGAAGTTGGTTCTTGCTCAGCAAGTAATAGGAGAGGTAATGTCAAGATATTATTGGACTCCGTCTCCATCTGTATTTGGTCCCGAAAATGGATGCGCCCCCATAGATGTTGGATTTTCTGAAAAATTAACGAAGCGGTTCGTAACAGAACTAGATGCAGATATTATAGTTGCAAGTATAAATGATATTCTTAATCAGGTTACTGGAAGCATTACTAATCCTGTTGATAAAACTCAAAGCGCAGTAGATGTTGGTGGATTTAATAAAACTGTCGTTAACTCTAATTTTGGACCCAAAATTAGTTCCGCAATGGGTGATGTAAATGATAAAGCACTTAAATCATTATTAAAATTAAGGGAAAAGGATTTTAATGATGCTAGCAGCTCTTTACGCACAATAGAAATTATTATGGGAGAGTTTAGTGGATTTGGATTATGTGATATTATTGCAATAATGTCAGCGCTTTATACAATGCCATTAAACAGTCTTTTAGGATTTTTAGATTCAGACGCTATTAAACGAGCCCAGTTAGCATTATCAGATCAATCTTTAGAGGGTAAAAATCCGGGAATACAGGCGGCTATGGATGATTTAATGAAATATGTCACAAAATATTATAATGATATTGATAAATCATATCAAGCGGCTTATTATCATAATAATTCAGCATAACCTGAATATTAATATTTTAGCATAACAATAGCCTCGTATAACGGCAATGTGGGTGAAAATGTCATTTGATCTAAAAATACAAAATGGTGATTTTGTCATTAATAATGCACAGTTGCGTACAGTTTCTGATTCTGAAAAATTAATTCAAGATATATTAAAAATTTGTTTAACTACATCTGGAACTAATCCTTTCCATCCGGCGTACGGGTCTCTCATTTCTAGAACTATAGTTGGTAATCCCAACTATAGTGAAATGTTAGTACAGATTGCCCAAGGGCAACTTAATACGGCTTTAACAAATCTAATGAGCTTACAGGCTCAACAAGTTAGGTCATTTCAACGAATGAGCGCGGATGAGCAGATAGGATCAATAGCTAATATATCAATTACTAAAAGTCAAAATGATCCAAGATTATTTAATGTACGAATATCAGTAATATCTAAAGGCATTAAGCCGATTACATCCGCATTCAGAATAAGCACAATTTAATAGAGAATATAATATGGCAAATATACGAAGCTCAAATGAAATTATATTAAGTATGATAGACTTTCTTAAATTGGCAGTCCCCGATCTTGACACGAAGATTGGGACGGTAAGTCGAGATCTATTTATTGACCTTCCCGCCGCTCAATTATCTCTTTTATACGATGAACTATCTTCAATCTCTGATAAGCAGTCTTTAAGATTAGTAATTGGATCTGATTTAGATAAATTATCAAGAAACTTTGGTATTGTTAGAAATCAATCTACCACAGCAAGTGGAAATGCAATTTTAACATTTTCTTCTATTAATTCAACAATTAATATAAATGCTGGAGCATTAGTGACTGCAGGTAATGGATTTTCTTATGCTGTAGTTTCTGGAACGTCAGTTACTACATCAGCTACAAACTTCTATCGTTCAGTTGCTACAAAATATAGAGATCAATTAGATGCTGCCGGCATTAGCGATCAATATGCCGTTGTTGTAACCGTGAAGTCAACTACATCGGGATCAAGCGGAAATATAGGCGCCTATTCGTTATCTAAAACTAATATTCCAGGAGTATCAAATGTTACTAATGTAAATCCATTTATTGGTGGCTCTGACCAGGAAAATGATGCTAATTTTAGAAATAGAATATTGTCTTCTTTTAGCGGATCAAGCGTTGGTACAGCTTTAGGCTACTTGAATGTGGCATTAGGAACTAGCGGAGTGTCGGACTCTTATGTAGTTACTCCAGGCGACCCTTTAATGACCAGAGATGGAACTATTGTAAAAATCAATACAGACAACACAAGAACTATTATTTCAGAAGGTTCTGGTGGTAAAGTTGATGTTGTAATATTAGGATCTAATTTAATAGAAAATAAAGATACATTTATTTATGTAGATAAAAGTAATAATAATGATCCTGCAAATATTAAAAATAATATTGTATTAGGGCAAATTGCTGCAGATGCCAATAAAACAATTAATAGAAAAAGAATTGATGACATAGCTAACGGCGTATTGCCATCACAGCCCGTTTCAGAAATACTAGAAGTCACAGGATCTATTAGCGGATCTAATTTTGTTGCTAAATCAACTGACAGTCTTGGTAGGGTTTCTGGAAATTATGAATTAATAAAAGATACGGGAGTGTATGCTGGTAGTGCTTGGGGGTTTGATACTTTTCATTGGATATCTGACAGGATATCATTATTTAGCGAAGATAAAATCAAGGGACAATATAATGGACAAGACGCCACAACATTTACTGGGGTTCTAGATATTCCGCAAATACAACAAAGTGTGCCAATAACGAATGAAAATAGTATAGTAACATCTGATAGATCAATAATTCAATTACTTCATAAGCCGGCTACAAATATAACTAGAGTTTTTAATATTCATACTGGTGAAAGATATATTGTTACTAACCAAAATCTCGATCAGACTGGCGTATATAATACGACCGGAAGAATTAAGATTTCTGGAAATACGTTGCCGTCATCAAATGATAACTTACAAGTAGATTATAGTTGGATAGTAGATTATGATCCTTATTCGGATTATGATGGACTTAATCATAATTCTAATCCGAGGGCTGTAACCGATAGTATTGATTGGGGTTTAGCTTCAGATATTAAAAATGAAACAATCTCTTTTACTAAAGATATTGCAAATAATTTTTTTGTGGGAACGTCGAGCCACCCAATTACAACCGTATTGTCCGCTAAAACATTTGTGGAAACAAATGGAATAGTCACGAAGATAACCTCTGGAATATTTGTTAACAAATTATCTGTAAATATAAGTTACCTTGCATCCGCTACTGTGTCTGTAGAGTCTATAGTTTTTAATAATACTAATATAGAATTATTTAATACTGCACAAAATGATGGAACGTTTATAACGTCAAGTATGGTAGTTGGAATAGATATTCTATATACTACTACTATAATTCTTCCAACTGACACTACTGCTATTGAAAATGATAAAGTAACAACATTTACTAACGGTATAGATGTATTTAATAATAGTGTTGCCACAGGAAGCAGCAGCAATAACCAAATTACTATACCAAGTTCAGCTATAGATACTTTGGCAAGTAAAATTAATCTAAAAACAACTTATATTGCAAACGTATTAGATACCTTCTCATCGGCTATTACTGCATTGCCATCAAGCCGCTACGGTAATGGATATTTATTATCTAATAATTCTGGATTCAGTAACTTTAGTCAAGTAAATATTTCTAGAAGAGAAAATCAAATTGTGCTACAAAATACAAGTAGTCAATTTTATATTGAATTAAATCTTCCAAGTGTAGATTATTCATTAGTTTCCAGCCAAGTTTTATCAGTGATTAGATTATCAGACTATAAAGAAATATGGAATTATAATAATGTAGGAACGATTATAACTGGAACTTCTGGAAACTATCAGTTAATTTTTAGCGGATTTAATACTCCAGTAATAAATGATAGAGTTTTAGTAATATACTATGCTTCAGATACTAAAAGATTTCAGCCATTTAGCTATGAAAATATTTTAATAAAAACTCGAGTAGATATTTTAGCGGCAGATCCTTCTGGAAAATTGACTATACCATTAAATAGTTTTTCTACTCAAGTTACCCCAATTAGTTTCACTATTATACAGCCAAATACCGATATTATATCTACATCAGTGTCTGGTGGACAATTGATATCTAATTCTGATGGAACGGCTTCCATTATTAGTCCAATAATTAATAATTTGGGATTATTATCAGATTTAGTTAATCATAAAATAGTTATAACTTCTGCAACAGATTCAAATAATAATGGAGTTTATGATATTATCAGCTATAACTTAATAACTAATACAATTATTATAACTAATATATTAAATAAAATAACAAAAGATCAAATAGCAATAATTAGAATATTAGATGGTAAAGAGGTTTGGAGCTATTCTGCTACTATTGATGCCGCAAATAATAAGCTTTTAATACCTGGCACTAATTTTATGGCTGTTGGAGACAAAGTTTATGTTATGTTTTTTAAGTTTGGTTGTTTAAGGAGAGCCGCCACCAAATTAATTGGAACAACAACGGACCAGGTTGTTAATTCTGGAGTCATTACAATATCTGGAACCACACTAACTAAAGCGACAGATATAGTTTTTACCGCCACCAATACTGGTCTAAAACTTAATTTGTCAGAAGCTGTTAGAAAAACATTAGGAATAGCCTCTAATGTTGCTATACCAAGTAATATTAAAATAGCAAGAATTGCTAAAATGGAAAAGGTTATAACGGCTAGTGCATCAGATGATAGCGTATTAAAAGTGTTAACCACATATGATTTAAAAAACACAACTATACAAAATAATTTATTATATTCTGGTGATTTTCTTGAAGATGAGACCTTGCAAAACCTTGATTTTATACTGCCAAGCACAGCAAATAATACACTAAATACTTCAACACATAATTTACCAATACAAGGCGATAAGATTAGGATAACTTTCTATTACATAATAGATAATGATTTGGAAAACTTATCATATACTAAAAATGGCGTGTTATATACAAATAAGAGATATGCTTTAATTAATAAAATATATCCATCAAGTGGATTTAGCGCATCGCAATCTACTAAAATATCTATAACTTCTTTTACACAACCAAATCTTGGAGCTAAATATAAGGTATTTTATGATTATTTGGCGCCAAAACAAAATGAAAGAATATTAGTTAGATATAACAATAATAGTTTAATATCTGATGTTACTTTCAGTGTAGAAAAAACAAGACCAATTAATGCTGACGTATTGGTTAGAAGCGCTAAACAAGTTCTTTTAGACCTAACAATGAATGTAGTAATATCAAATGGTACGACATCAACAAATGCAACAATTTTACAGAACTTGCGAGATCAGTTAGTGGCAACTATGACAACAAATAAACTTGGACAAATAGTGGATGTTCCAACCCTTATAAATGTGGCTCAAGCTGTAAGTGGAATAGCTAGGGCACGAGTATTATATTTTAATAAAACGGGCGGAATTGGTCAGGTTACTAAGGTTCAGGCTCAGGCAGATGAATATTTTTCAGCGAATAATATTGTAATTAATACAGAGACACGATAATGCAGACACTTAGAATTATTAATATTGAGGTAAATAGCGGCACTAGTATTGCCGCTACATTTACTGATATATTGGTTCCAAATCTTATTACATCAAATGTATCTATTATACCGGACTCTCCTAATGTTCCAATACCAGAAGTACTATTAGTAAAGGTTTCTGGAAGCATACTTTCCATAGTGTGTCAGCCATTAACGCCTATGGCAGAGTATTTCGTTCAATTTCAATCTACTCCTCAATGTCCATTTATTTCGCTACACAACACTGCAAAAATATCCGAGGATGGAATATCTAATAGATTTTTAATATCTGGACCTGTTGACTCAGAAAATCCGGTTAAGACATTCCTAAATAGTTTCTTAAAAGATAATATTTATAATACAGAGGATGAGTCCACTGTCGTATCAAAATACGTTAATTTACTAACTACAAATCTGTCTAAAGCGCTTTACGATATTGGACAAATTAAAAATGAAAATTATTTGTCATTTACAGTACTAGATGAACAAAAAGTTAGGGGCTCTGGAGCGTTCGACAGACTAAATGAAGAAAGCGCTTATAAAATGATTAGAGTTGGAAGGGGTCCAAGCTCATCTAATGCAACTAAAGTGTTTTCATTAGATGTCTTTCCGTCATATCCTGTAACTCTACAAAAGCAGACCGTGTCGGAAACTTTACAAGTTAGCTCTATAGATACTCCTGGTGCTTTTAATATAAATAATTTAACCATCACCCTTAATAACTATCCGATTACAAAGGTAACGAGTATAATTTTTACTTTTATATCTGCAAATCCAGTGTATACATATGATATTGAAACTTTAGGATATCAAATTAATAATTCAAGATATGATCAAGACTTTGCTTTTTCATATATTCAATTAGAAAATAATCAAATAAAAATTAGTGATAAAGTATTAGAAGATCCTAATTTTATTATTAATAATATTTTTAAAATAGATATTCAGTACGAATATAAAGATTTGGGTCGAATAATAGATACCAATTCAATATCTATATATACTGTATTAAATTCTACTAGAGAAGTAATCCCTCCAATAATAAATATTTTTAGTCTTCGTCATGCGCCAATAGTTGATTCAAGTAATAAGGTTTTTACTACTGGTGGCGTTATATTTACGGATCCAAATGCAAATATAGCTGGCGCTAAACATCCGGCTTTTATGAATGAGATTCCGTTTTCATTAAGTAATTTGCCATTTAGTCCTGGACAGTACTCTATAGACTATTTGTCTGGAATAGTATATGTATTTGGAAATAATCTAAATAATGATGGAGCGGGACCATATCCCCCATTAGCTACCTATACATATAGACTTACTTATAAATCTGAACAGGATTATATCTACGATCCTGATACATTAGATTTAGTTAGTTTACCAAATGGAAACCTACGTGATAACTCTGGAAGTATATCTTTTAATTATGAAGAGGTTTTAATACCTGGAACAGATTATGTTGCCGGAATGCATCAAGAAGTTTTAACGGAGCGCATTAATAATAACTTAATAGCTTTTAATGTATTAAAAACTCAAAATGCCCCAATAACAAATGTATTTAGAATATTTAATGAAACTTCTGGCGAAATATACACTTTAGATAGGTGGACCGATAATAAGATTTATTTTAGATTTAATAATGCTCCAAGAATTCTATCACAAACTAATGAAAGGGCTATTTTTAAGGACTCTAATAATGAGTTATTGTTTATTAATACCACGTTAACTAATGGATCAGGATTAAAAATATATAAAATACTGCTAAACAATAACAATATCGTTTCCGCCACCGAAGATAGTTTAGGGTCATCATCTAATACAAGTTTAACATTTTCATCTTCTAATATTTTTATTAATGAAAGATGGTTTAATACAGAGTTTGCTGAATTGGCAAATATTAACAGATTGCAAAATGTTGGAGATTATATTGTTGATTATAGTAATGGTATTATTTATTGCGCAGTCTCTTTATCTCAAGGATTCAATATAGGCTCCGCTACTTATAAAATTAATTTTATAGAGCCACAATTTCCTCATATTATTAGTGTTGATGATATCTATTATAGAGTAAATTCCCTTAATCCCAAAAATAAACAATTTACTTATGTGTCTTTTAATGATGGATCTATTGAGCCGCAAACGTTAGATGTATCAAGTGAATTATATCTTAATAGTTCAATGGCACCATATGAAATATATAATAATTCAATTGGAGTATTTTATAACTCATCTTTTATTCCTGGAGTAAAAAATCAAATTAAGTTTATTAGATCCGTATTTGAGCACCAGGATTTATTAAATAATATTTCTCCATTGAACTTTGCCCAATCAAGCACATCTTCTGGTTTTAATATAACTACTGGTGCAATACAAAAACAAATATTTGGTAAAGTCCAATTTGATGGAGTTAATCATTTTGTAAATATAGATGAAAATATTCAATATATATCGCCAAATATAACATATTCATTTTCAATAATTAGAACTTCAGACTCCGCTCAACTCTGGAATGGATCGGGGATAGTAGTAACGGGGTCAACATTAAAGTTAATTCTTCCTGGAATACACTCTCCAGCAACCGGGGATATTGTTACTATAGATTATTCTTTTACAATTAATAATTTGTCTAGAGTAGTAGTGGATTATAATAGAGGAGACTATAATGTAGATTATACTTATCTGGCAGATGAGATTATAGTTAGTTATGAATATGGAGATAATATATTAGATTTTAGGGCTAATAAAAATCTTCCAACAAATACAACATATTATGTTAGCTATATGGTTGGAGCCCTTCGTGGAGCATTATTAAAAAACTTTGGAACGTTAGTAAACGTTCCTATATTAGCAAACATAGATATAGATTTCGATAGAGAGAGATATCGTGATGCATTAACTGCCGCATTAACTTCCTTTATTCAAGGTCCAACATTATCTGCTATTAAAAATATAGGAAAAACTATATCTCATATTAATCCAGAAATAGTGGAGTCTGTATTTCAGAATTGGTCTTTAGGCAGCAGTTTATTAAATCCAGAGTCAATATCGACTACGGGATCATTCCAATTATTACCCGCAAAGTTCGATAATGGCGTATTAATAAATTCCCCTGACCAAACTATAACCTTTCCAACCAACTCGAATATTAGATTAGAGGAAGGTACTTTTGAAACCTGGATATCCCCACAATGGAATGGATTGGATAATGATGCTGAATTATCTTTTAACATATCAAAAAATGGGTTGGCAATAAATCCTACCGAAATATTTATTGGGGCATCTGAATATCATCCAGAAATAAGTGCCGGTTCATTTACATTAAATAAAAACTCTGATGTATCTGGAGTCCCAAATAAAAATAAAGACGGAATCTTTATCTATTATAATAAAGATATTTCAGGTAATTTTAATAGATGGTATTTTGATGTTATTGATGGATATGTGTCTGTGCCAAGCGCGGAATATAAAATTAAAATATCTTCTACTGGAACATTTTATGATGTTAAAAGCGGAATATTTAGTGATGGGTATATCACTCCATTAAGTCTATCTAATATAACTTTATTTACTGGAATAAATAGTGTTAATTTATCAATAGCATCTGGAGGAACCATTAATGAAGGAATAACATTCCTATCCGATCTTGATCATTATTTATTAGATTTTGGAAAGGATAAGTTAAAAAATAGACTATCCATTTATAAAGACACAAGTGGGTATCTTAATTTTAAGGTTATTGATAGGGAAAAAACAAGCTATTCAGTTAGTGCTGACATTTCTGCGTGGAAATTTAATGACTTCCACCATGTCGCTGCGTCTTGGAAAATAAATACCAAAAATAATAGAGATGAAATACATCTATTTATTGATGGATTCGAGGTTCCTAACATCATAAAATATGGTCAGAAACTAAAGCCATATTTACACGAAAAGTTCAGAACTGTTAATCCAGAAGAAATAATTGGATTACCAACAAGAGACATAGTGGCATCAACTGATTTACAAATAACCTCTGGATCATATACGGTTTCATCGAGTATAAACTTTAGCGCATTAAATATTTTTAGCGGCGATACCATTTTTATAGATGAAATAGGGTTTTTAACATCTGGTTATACAATATCTTCAGTCAGTGGTCAGAACTTAATATTGAATTCAGCAATGCCGCTAACATTAGTTAATGGTAGATTTTCAGTTAATAGGACTCAATTTACAGTAGCTTCAGATATAGATATTTCTCCAAATATTGCTGTTACTACAATTCATTCAAGTATAACTAACAATGATATGGTTGGAATTATAAATACATCAATAGTTTCATCTGCTGGAACTAATTTTTCATTAAATGGTGTTCTTCCTGGATATCTCATTAGAATAGATAATATGTCTTTAAGTACAACATATACTATATTGCAGGTGTCAGGACACACATTAGTTATTGATGGATCCTTGGCTGTGGGTATTTCAAGTGCAACATTCCATATTTATTCACATATGGAAAATGAGATATCTGGAGTAAGATCACTGAATCCATCTTATTCTTTTTCTAAAGATGTCAATTTTAACAACATATTAACTATATCAAATAATATTAAGGCTGCAGACTTAATTCTTATTAGGACATTAGGAATTAATCATAAAAAGATTAAAAGAAATTATTATGTGTGGAGTGATAATGCAGAAAATATTTTGATGACTAAAATGCCCCCTCCAATTTCATTGGATGAAGCATCTATTAAAAAGATAATTTTATCTACAACTCCAATAGGTCCATCTAACTCAACATTATTTGCTGGCATTTTTACATCAAATAATTTAATAACGTCACAGCCGGTTAATTCCCAAAATGGGAGAACGATCAGTGTTACATTAAGTGGATTTAATATAGATTTTTCTACGCCAGTGCAAATTACAATAAATGGAGTTGCGGGATTTATAGTTGTAAATGAAACAATTTCATTTACTAATTATGGAACACTAGATTTTATAAATCCTTTTATTTCGATAAACTATATAAATGTTGTGGCAAAACCATTAAATATATTAAAAAATATAGGAAGCATTACTGTAAAAGAAAAATACGCCATAACTTATCCTGAATCTAGTGGATTAGTTCCAGTAGTAAGATTTAGTTATCAAATTGGAACAGGAACAACTTTATTTAGTTTGGGTGGAGATACTGTTAGTGATAATAATAATTTATTTAGTGGACTAGATATTGGAAACTATTTAGTTGTTCAGTCTCCATTATCTGCGGCTGGATTTTATAAAATAACTGGATTATCTTTAGATAGGAAGACGCTAACAGTGTTGCCGCTTACAACTGGTCCAGTATTACCACTGCCAATTTTTAATGGTGGAGTATATCAAATACTCAACGCGAGCGAATACAGAAGTGGATTCCAAAATGGATTCTTTACATTTGAGGCGAGTAATATGCCAGGAGAAGCATACTACTTAAACAGCGGACTTTATGAATTAGAATATTTTACTTATGCCCGCATTCAATTAGACCCTATAAGCTCACGCACTTATTTAGGTAGCGATTTTAACTCATCAAATCAGGCAAATATAATCTTCGATCAAGTAAAAATATATTCTACAATACTTACAGACACTAGAATTGGAGAAAGTATCCCTGCAAATCAGAGATCAATTACTAAAGATTTTAATTCAATTAAAGCTCTTAAAAAAGATAATAATACATTAATGTTATTAGATTTTAATTCTTTCCCATTTACAAACTCTGCTGATTTATATATTACTCCAACCACTGAAATAAAACACTTTCAATCATCAGTTGTTGTAAACGAAAACTTTGGAAATAGTTTAGTATTTTTAGATAAGCCACTATCTATTTCTAATGATGGTATTTTAGATACCAAAAAAGAAGGAACCATTGAGTTTTGGGTTAATCCTCTTTTTGCAACGGGAAATGACCCAAATCAAAGATTTTATTTTGATGCTTTTGGGGCTGTGTTGGAGGACGCGGTAAGTGTTAATAATGAGTCTGTAAAGCTATCTGCCCCAGCAAGTAAAATATTAAGTGTCAAGCTAAAAAGCGGAGACCAAAGCGTGGACTATTTTTCTGGCGGCAAATTAGAGGTTGATGCTCAAAAGGCTATTTTTGAGGAAGCTGTTAGCTTAACTAATATTACTGTTATTGTCGCGAATTCAATTTTACAAATTATTACGGTTAAAATATTAGGAGATTTATCAGAAAAGGATTATTTTGCTAATGGGGCAATAGGACAAGATAAAAAGACAATTTATCTAGGAATACCATTGCCATCAAATAATCTAACGCTTATGATAACTTATCAAAGCGCCAACAATAACAATAACCAGTTAAACACCCAAGTAATTAGGCTTAATAAAAAATTACCTTATCAAAATTCTCACGTAGTGGTTAATTATATCCCAAGTGGCTTACAAGGCGACCGCATATCAATCTTTAAGGACTCGGTAGGCTACATGAACTTCAATGTAACTGCCTCTGGTTCCGATTTTACGGTCCGTGCGCCGATCTTTTGGGCAGCTGATACATGGCATAGGGTAAAGGCAAGTTATAAGATTAATGGAAGCCAGAATACAGATGAAATAAGACTGTTTTTAGATGGATATGAGTTCACTAATCCGTTGTTTGGTACTGGCTTGCTTTTTGGTGGTTCTCCGTTAGTTTATGGTAGTGTTATGGCTGGCGACGGCTATCATGACGGTTATAATAATAGCTATATAATGGGAAATATTACATTTAAGGATCCTATTAACTATTTATTTATTGGATCTGAATATTCTGGAAATAATCCAATTTTTAGTTTATTAGATAACTTTAGAATAAGTAATGTCTCACGACCAATTTATGCGCCTTATGGGGAATCAATAGATGTAAATTATAGCAGCAATTTAGATGTCGTATTTCCTGTAACTTCTGATTTATTTACCACATATTTGCTAGATTTTAATCAACTAGTAACTAAAAATAGTGATTTTGCCATATTAAAAAATAAAAATACGGGATTATTTGATTTTTCTATAAATATTATAGATTCATTGGGTATAGTAAATAGTAACCTAAAAGTTAAACAAGTTCTGGAAACATTGCTCCATATCTTACAGCCTGCCAACTCAAAATCTTATATAAGTTATACTTTATAAATGGGTATTTTGTACCTTAAACTAATTTTTAGACATATTAAATGAGATATAAATGACCAAACGAAATCCTATTTCAGCCCTACAAAATATTTGGTATGACGTGCAAGCGGTCGATAATAACGACTTATCGCTCGAACAGGATTATAATAGCATAATGGACTCATCTATTATAAATAATCATATTGGAAATGGTATTTTACCAGAAGTTTTATCGCAAAATGTTATTTTTGATTCTCTTTTAGCTTCCGGATTCATAGATGGTATAGCTATTTACGCTCAAAATCAACCATCTGATAATAATCTTGGTAATCAACTAGAAGTGGAGCTAACCGGATCATTAGCTGCTGGCAAAAAAGCCATTAAAATATGTATTATTGGATTGGATTTTCAGAGTAATTTACAATATGAGACATTCTATTTTAGAACTAATGAAATACAGGTTACCAAAAAGCATTTTACAAAGATATTAGTTTTATTATTTAATGATTTTATAGGAAATAAAGATTTATCGTTCAATTTGGGTGGAAGAGTAGTTATTAGAGAGGCGAAAGCCTTAACATTATCTAGAAGTTCAATTATGGTTGCCCAAAATATCGAGCCAAATCTATTTTTTAGAGATTTCTTTGTTGATGGGTTTATGTCATTGCAAGCTCTATTACAATCAGCATTGGCGCTATATAATGTAGATACATTAAATATCTTTTCATCTGAATCTGATACAAAAGTTCTTCTAAAAAATGATGTAACCACGCAGATTGGTCAAAAGTTTTTAGCAACAACAAATAATATACAAAAAATAACTATGATGCTATCTGTTCGTAATCTAGATACACCATCGGATTTAATTTGGAATGGAGATTTATTAATTAGTATTTATCCATTACAATCTAATATTAGTAGCCCTTCAGATATTGCCCCTAATCTTGCGATAGATTTTTCTCCATCTAATATTCCGGTTGCTCAACTAAATGTTAGTTATTCTTCTTTGTTAGATTCTGGCATAATTTTAGGTTCAGTTTCACAGCCAATAGATTTTGTTTTTAGTAATAGTGCCGTCTCCGGCGGGTCTATATTAACGATTGGAGCCTATTATGCTTTTACTATTAAGAGGGCTGGTTCAGCAAACAAGTGCGATATATTAATATCTGTTGGAAACGACAGAACAACTAATTCTAGAATAACTGCATTTACCGGATCATTATGGGTTGATATACCAGAACAAGATTTATGGTTTGAGATATGGACAGATGCAGCTAAAGTATCAGATGGTCAGGCTTATGATTCTGGAAACGGCGTAACCGTAACAAAAACAACTCAAGATGCGGAAAGCTTGGCAACAATAGATTATTCCTTTGAGAATCTACCATTCTTTGGTAATGACGTATTTCGTGCAGTTCTTGCTGCATCAACACTTGAAAGCATTCTTGTGCCAGATCAACGAACTGGAAATCCCATATTATCTAGAAAACAATTTGTTCCAAATATACAACTATTTGACACAATAGATATTACAAATCTAGAAACTACATCAGAGCCATTAATTATTGGCGCCATTGCAGATAAAAATAGAAAATATTTTGATTCATTATCTTCTGTTATTAACTCAAAATTATATAGCGCAACAATTATAAAAGATGAGATGATTATTAAGATTGTTGATGACGCAACAGATGTTGTTAGATTTGACACAACGGTTAGCGGATTAATAAGCAATTTACTAAATGGTGATTTTGCTGGAGCTAAAATTACTCCAAATACCAGTGCGCCAGATTTATTTTATAGAATTTCTTCTGCTAAATTAGAATCAATGATTTTAGGAGACGTCAATGGTGATGGAGTTATTGATAATCTTGATTTAGATTTATTAAATAAGTTTATTGGATATGATCTTGTAAGTGGGTTACAATTAGACGCATCAATTACTACTGACGGTGTTCATACAATATTTACAAATGGATATAATACACACACTTCTTCATTTACAAATCAATTTGGAATTAGTTTCCAATTAGTAGATCCAACAACTAATATAGTTGTGGCTGCCGCAAGTGATGGAGTATTAGTTGCAAATCCGGCAGATCCAACATTAGCTCAATTTACAAGCGCAAGTATTGTTTTTAATGTAATAATTGGAACTGGAACTTTTAAGTTAGTAATATTATCAAATCCAACCATTAAATCTGATTATGGTGCATTTGATATTGTATCTATTGATATTTTAGCTGATGTTTTAACTATCAGAAAAATGTTTTTAACAGGAGATGTAATTTCTCAAATGTTAAGAGCTGATATTGATAATGATTTTCACATTACAACTAGCGATACTAATTTATTACAGAGCTATATTGATAGGGTTGCTTCAGTTGCAACAGCTATTCCTCCATTTCCAGGACCATCAACAAATGCATTTAATAAAATTGGGACAAGATTTAACGTTATAAGATTTAAGTTAGAGCAGTTTGCCGATAGAACAGATGATTATTTGTCGGCATCGCCTCGGGCGACTACAGTTCATCCATCTCCTGATATTTTTGAGGGAGATTTAGTTACTCCGCTACCGTCATTATTTCCTGGTCATAATTTTTATACATCACCAGTCACAATATCATTTCAGAAACAGCTTTCTTGGGATGAATCATTAGTAGTTACAAATAGTACGCCTAGATTTGTATCATCTATTTTCTCAACGTTAGATGGATTCTCCGATCCTACTTGTATGATAGAGGGCATTAACGTAAGCATATATGGGGCAAAACCAGATTTTAATCCTGGAACTGTTGACTTTTTTGTTCCAAACAATCTAATTATAGGTCGTGGCGGTGAAGTTCATAACCCAGATGGAAGTTTCTATAAAGTAGATTTCGAGGTAGGAACAATTGTTTTAGAAATACCAAGCAGTTCGGTATCTGAAAGATCGCTTAATATTGTTGATGATTTTATATCTGATTATACTGGTGACGGTAGAACAAGATTAGGTTTCCCATCTATGAAGTTTGCTGATTGCTCATTAGTAAGTTCTAGTGCATTAGCTAATGACCAAGTAAGGTTCTCTGTAGCAGTTCAGTCATTCTCGCAGGCTGGCTTGCTATCTGGGGCGGCTGATGTGGGGGACATAGGGGTTTTTGTAGACCACCTTACCGGGCTATTAACATTAACATTTAATAACTTAAAATATATCTCTATCCAACCAGAAGAAAGCACAAAAATACAAATACACGTGTTCTTGAAAAAAGGCGGATTTAACAATAAGACTATATTTATTGATGCCAATAAAGTTCAGAATATGTTGAAGTTAATTAGCGTATTCCCAAGCTCTGCCGGACCATCAGCTCTAATAGATTTAAGCTCTGATGTTACCGGGGTTTTACCAATCATTCACGGTGGAACCGGATTGAATGATGTTGGCGCATTTGGAATGGTATTAACAAGTAATGGATCTGGGTTAAGTTATCAGTTCCTTTCTGGTTTGGCGGGAGTAGTTCCATTCTCATCAGGAATGGCAGACGCTAATATGATTCCTGAAACTGATGGTCTTGGATTATTAGATCCAAGCTTTATGTATAAGAACCCGGTTCATATATATGGCGTTGCTGGTGTGTCTTCTAATAATAGTGCCACCCCATCTACTATTGGTGCCTTTACATTTAGATTTGATAAGTTTGTTTTGGAAGGCATTCAAGATATTAAATTAGAAACTATATTAGAAACAACCAATGTGGGAAATACTGCCCAAATTAGATTGTTTGATGTTACTGGAGTCGCGTATATCAATTTAGTTGGTGCAAACCCATATGTGCAAACAACAAATGTATTTGCTACCTTATTAAGATCGGACGATCTTAAATCTTCTCTAATATCCGGAGCGACGGATTTTGTATATGAAATACAATTAGACGTAACCCCAGCAGATGGCATTCAGAATGCTGTATGCAAAATGGCTCGTTTAGTAATTACTTACACTAATCCATTTGCAGATCACCCACTTGCTCATTCTTATAACTTTGGTCCAGCACCAACTTTCCCAAACATTAGCTCGTAATTAAAATTAATATACGCCTGATATAGACAGCTGTATGAATGAAAAATTATGTAAAAAATGCAATTTATACAAACCAGAAAACTCAACTTATTTTTCTTTTAGAAAAAGAACAAACAAATTTGAGTCTCCGTGCAAAGAGTGCGCTAAAGAACACAAAAAACAATACAAAATAATTAATAAAATTAAAATATTAGAAAAAGCCAAAACATACCGAGACGATAATAAAGAGTCAATCAATTCTAAAAGAAAAAAAGCGTATCCAAAATACAAAATAATAATGATGAAATATAAAAAGAATAATAAAGAAAAGATTGCTAAGAAACGCCGAGAAACCAATAAATTAAAATATCATAACGATCCAGTTTACAAAATGAAACGTGCTGTATCAAGTATGATTAGACAGGCTATTAAAAAAAATAATTTAAGTTTTACAAAATATCTTCCATACACAATAGAAGAGTTAAAAGAATATATTGAAAATCAATTTGATAAATCTTGGATGACTTGGGAAAATCACGGAAAATATAAGAAAAAATTATGGGATGATAACGACAAATCAACTTGGACTTGGCAATTAGACCATATAACGCCCCAATCAGATTTCACATATACCTCTATGGAAGAAGAAAACTTTCAGAAATGCTGGGCATTATCTAATTTACGACCTTATTCTGCTAAACAAAATCTTTTGGACGGCGCTACACGAGTAAGGCACAAATGAAGATTTTAATTCGACAGTTTTTAGGTAAAAATCATAGCTGGTCAATTACTGGCTGGGGATTAGCTTCTGCTTTTATTAAACAAGGTCACGATGTCCATCTATTTTCAACAGATGGAATTAAATATCTGCCAAAACATTTACTACCAAATCTAATCGGATATGTAGAAGAAAATAAGTTTGATAAAGTATTTGGTAGAAATCCTGATAAAGAATATGGGTCCCAGATATCGTTTACATCAATTAAGAACTTTCCATATTATCTTTCTAATGGAAATAAAAATAGATTTGGGATTTGGAGCTATGAATGGGCTGGCAAAAATGTTCTCCCAAATGGGTTTGCTAAAAATTATAAAGCTTGTGACGTATTATGCACTCACTCTAATTTTGCAAAACAGGTCTTTTTAGATTCTGGCATTCCAGAAGAAAATATTAAAGTAATACCTCTTGGTATTAATATAGAAAATTACCAAAAGACATCAACTATAAAACCTCTAACTAATAAGAAATTTAAGATATTAGCTAATATTGCACAAAATCATTTACGAAAGAATATTCCAGGATTGTTAGATGCTTATGGTAAAGCATTTACAAACAAAGATGATGTATGCTTAATATTGAAAGCAAAAGAAAAGCCATTATTAAATCAATTTGATGTATCTCTAAATGCTTGTCTTAAGAAGTTTTATGATAAATATCCCAAACACGCAGAAATTAAAATATTATCAGAGTTTATAGATGATGTGACGGAGCTTTATCGCAGCGTAGACGCGACATTTACAATGACCCATAGCGAGGCATTTTATTACCCTGCGATCGAATCGCGTGCGTCTGGTAAATTATCAATAGCTCCTGCTTGGTCAGGACAATTAGACCTCCTAAATGAAACTAATTCTTTATTGATATCTGGGAAAGAAGTTAGGGCGGATCCTAAAAGTATGTATTGGGAGAGTAAAAATAATGCGATCTGGTTTGAGCCATCTATTGACGATGCTGTAGATAAATTAAGGTTTGCTTATGAAAATTATGAAAAATTAAATGAACAGATTGACAAGCAAAGACCTGATGTTTATACTAAATACAGCTGGGGCACAATCGCCTCGCAATTTTTAGAATTATGCAAATAAAAAAAGAAATATACGTGTCGACAGATATAGAGGCAGACGGCAAGATACCTGGACCCAATTCGATGTTATCATTGGGTTCAGTTGCGCTCACAGAAGATGGTGAGGTCCTCGGAACCTTTTCTGCTAATTTAATTAAGCTTGAAGGGGCTGTAGGCGACCCAGACACACTTGAGTGGTGGAAAGGGCAGCCAAAAGCTTGGGCGCAGGTTATGCTCAATCGTGAGGCTCCAGAAGTGGCTATGAAGAGGTATCATGCTTGGTTAAGCGCTCTACCTGGCAGCCCTGTATTTGTTGGATATCCTGCATCCTATGATTTCCTATTTACATACTGGTATCTAATTAAGTTTACAGGGAGTTCGCCTTTTTCATTTTCAGCATTAGATATTAAAACATTAGCTATGGCGGCAATGAAGAAGCCTTATAGAAAATCGACAAAGCAGAATATGCCAAATAGATGGTTTGATAAGACTACTAATCATACTCACGTAGCTCTTGATGACGCTATGGAACAGGGCAAATTGTTTATCAATATATGGAAAGAGATTAGAAATGAATAAAGTATTATCAATAGTTATTCCGGTATTTAATAAGTTTTCGTTCACTAAATCAGCGCTTAATGATCTTTTTCATCTTCCAGATGATCACGAGATTATTATTATAGATAATGGGAGTTCTGATGAAACAGAATCTGAATTAAAAGACAATAAAGAAATTAGTTACTATAGAAATAGTAATAACCAGGGGTTTTCAGCGGCGTGTAATATAGGTTATGGGATGGCGTCGGCTCCAAATGTATTATTTCTAAATAATGATATTCGCGTTAAATCAAATAAAGATAATTGGACGAAGCTTTTAATTGATAAATGTGTTAATGCATTGGTTGGTCCAACAATGGGAAAGTTAGACGATAATTTTAATTTCATTAAGGAGTCCAATGAATATTTAGATGGTAATAGTTATTTGTCTGGGTGGTGCATAGCTTCCTCCAAAGATATTTGGAATAAATTGAAAATTAAACAGCCATTTGGAATTATGACTGATTGCTATGTTCCACATATATGGGATAATCAATTTTTTTATTTTTCAGACCCTGACCTATGTTGGAGGGCGAAGCAATTAGGAATTAAAATGGAAGTTGTAGATATACCAGTTGTTCATTTTGGTAAAATAAGTAGCGCCCAATTAAATGTAGGTAAATTATATAATGAGGGCAGAAATCTATTTATAAATAAATGGGGAAGTGATGCAAATAGGTAATCATATAATATCAGAGTATAAAAATTATACTTGGGGATCCTTAGGAGTAAAATTAAGTGGTCCAGATTTATTCAGATTGTCTGATGACGGTATTTCACACTTTGGTTTAATGAAAAATAGTTTATTAATTTCAGACAACAAACAATGTTATTGGTCGTTTTATTCAGATGGTGATTTTATGTTTTTAGAGGGATATTTTAATTATTTCCTAAATAATAAAAAATACACCTATGATCAACTCGAATTGGCTAAACAAGAAGTTGACGATTTTGCAGTTAAATATTTTAATTTAAGAGCATTTTTATAAAATTATTTTTAATTATTACACATTGACTTCTTTATTTGACGATATATGATGAGTGCAATCGAGAGGTAAAATCTTGGATATTTCTATAAAGAAAGGGTAGTTCATGTCAATTTCAACAAAGATTCTTATTATTCTTGGCGCTATATTAACCATAGGCGCTCTATCATTTATTATCTATAAACAAAATGAAATTAGTACGAGGCAAACGGCGATCGAAAATCAGGTGGTTGCCCAAAAAGAGTTAATGGATGGTATTGTCAGAAGTTCTAATACTTATGCAACAAGCGCGGATATCGAAAAGTTCATAACAGCTAACAATGTTAATCTGAAAGCCATAAAGGATGATTTAAGCAGGCTTAATGCTTCTGTAACGGCTGTTAATGCGATTATCGTATCAAGCAGCGGTCAGCACCAGGTAAACGTCCCAAACACCTCCACAGGACCTACTAACCCTAACCCTGTCGATCCTAAAAATCCGGACCCTTATGGGTATCAGACTCATCAGGAAAATCTTGATTTGGCTGAAAACTTTGGTGGCACAGAAGTGCCGATTGGTAATGTTGGGTTCTCTGCTTGGCAGAAGGCTCCTTGGACTATTAATGTCTTGCCAAGGGATTATCACGTAACCACAGTTATTGGAACAGATGAAAATCAAAGAACTTATGTTTATAATAAGTTCGGTGTAAAAGTGGGTGATAAAGAGTATGATGTAAAGATAGCTAAAGCTGAAACTAAACAAGAATATCCTACTGCAAAGTTTAGTTGGTTTAATCCCAGACTTATGATTGGCTCCGATGTAGGCGTTAATATTAATCAGGTTAAGGGGGAGTTCGCGCCAAGCTTAAATATTGGAATAATGAGTTACGGTCAATTTCTGAAACAGCCCGATTGGTCAATAATCCAAGTGGGCGTTGGTGCCGGATTAGTAAGCCAAAAACCACAATTCTCAATAACCCCATTTGCCTATAATGTTGGTAAAAATATACCCCTTATGAATAATATGTATATAGGTCCATCATTACATGTAAACACAGCTGGTGATATATCTGTAATGGGTGGTATCCGAGTCGGAATGTAATATGCTCAATATATTGACCTTGACTTGGAATGCGATTGACAAATTAACTAAACTTAAAGATTCGTTGCTTCCAGCCCTATCAGAGATTAATTACTGCTGGATTATAAAAGACAACAACTCCAATGATAATACGGCAGACATCGCTTCCACTTGGGATAATGTAAAAGTTATAAGGTCGCCAAACAATTCTCAAAACTTCTCTGAAGGCTGCAATATATGTTTCCAAGAAGCCGCTCCGAATGATAATGATTTAGTTATGCTTCTAAATAATGATGTTATATTTAATGATACGCAGTCTATTAGGAATATGATTAATTTATTTAATTCTGATAAGGATATTGGTGTAGTAGGCGCAAGGTTATTATACACAGGAACAAATCAATTACAGCACGCTGGCGTTGTAATAAATAATTATGGGCATCCGCTTCATTTCAGGTCAAAACAACCTTCGGATGTTAATGCTGAAAAGAATAGATTATTTCAAGCCGTTACAGGTGCCGCCCTTATAACCAAAGCCGAATATTATAAGAATGTTTGCTCAACTAATAAGAATGGAATTAAGGGGCTCGATCAACGTTTCATTTGGGCTTTTGACGATATAGACCTTTGTCTTTCAATTAAAAACAATATGGATAAAAAAATTGTTTATTGTGGTAAAACCAATATCTCTCACGAAGAGAGTGCTACATTAAAAAAGACGCCAGCAAATAAACTATTCTTAACACATAATCTGAATTATTTAAGAGATAAATGGTTTGCAAGGTGCGAAGACGATTATAATAAATATAAAAATGATCCAAAATATAACCTTTATAAATAAAATGAATAAAAAAATAATAATTACAGGGTCTTGCGGATTCCTGATGGGTAATTTTTTAAGGAAAGCTATCTACGAGAAACAGCCTTATCAATTCACAAGTATAGATCGTGTTAATGATAATGCCGCAAACTCCGTTTATTGGAATAAGAGTCATACGTTTCATATTGCTGATATTAGGGATCAGCACATAGTAGATACTCTATTTCAATTTGATCCTCCAGATGTCGTTATTCACGCGGCTTCTGAATCAGAAAATGAATCTAATTCATTTATAACTTCTAATGTGCTGGGGACCCAAGTAATTATTAATGCCTGCCTTAAACATAAGGTTAAGAAATTAATATATATTTCAACAGATAAGGTTTATGGGCAACTTAATAGCGAAACCGATGCTTCTTGGACAGAAGATACTTTATTAAATCCAAGAAACGCATATGCCGTTACCAAGGCGGCTGGAGAGCAGCTTGTCAAGTCCGCTTGCGAATTGCAAGGATTAACTTATAACATTATTAGGTTATCTAATAGCTACGGTCCTCGTCAGAGTCTTAATAAGCTTGTACCAAAAACAATAAAAAGTATAATTAAAGAAGAAAAGATCTCGGTATATGACCAGGGGCTACAGATTAGAGATTGGACTCATGTATTTGATGCTTGTGCCGGAATAATAAATATCTTAAATAATGGCAAAGATAATGAGATTTATAATCTTTCTTCGGGGCAAGAGTTCTCAAATATAGAGGTTGTTCAGAAGATATGCAATGCTATGAATAAAGGACATAATCTAATCAACTTCGTTGAAGTTGGTAGACCACAAGATTTTAGATATGCAATGAATACATCAAAGATTAAAGAATTAGGATGGAAGCCAGAATATAAGTTCAAGGATGGAATTGTCGATTGTATAAATTGGTTCATCGCAAATAAATGGATATTGAAGTGATATAATCCTAACAGGAGATAAAATGAGCGCAAAAACGATAACAGAAGATATGGAAAAAGAACAAGTGGTCGATGATATTACAAATGTTCAGTTAAAAACTGAGACAAAAGCTGAGCCGGTTGAGCCAGCAATTGATATAAGTAAATTAGCAGCACTTAAAGCAAAAAGTCAAGCGAAGCAAAAGGAAAATAATATGTCAGCAAAAATAGTTGGTAAGAAAGAGAGAAGTTTGTCATTTGGTATATTTGGCTCGGGTCAAGGCGGATCTCGTATTGCAGAGTCATTTTATAAATTAGGTTATGATGCTATAGTCTGTAATACGGCGAGCCAGGATTTGAAGTATATATCTATTCCCGACTCTAACAAACTTCTATTAGAGTATGGTGTTGGTGGAGCTTCCAAAGAATTAGAAATTGGTAGGGCTGCCGCAGAACAACATCGCGGAGAAATACTACAATTAGTTAATGAAAAACTATCTGATTCTCAAATTAATATATTGTGTTTAAGTTTGGGTGGTGGTTCAGGCGCCGGATCTTGTGACACATTAGTGGATATTCTTTTAACTACTGGAAAACCATTAGTCGTAATTACTGTTATGCCAATGGATTCAGATGACGTTCAGACAAAAGCTAATGCTTTAGAGACGCTGTCAAAGTTAACTAACTTTGCAAAGAATAAGAAAATAAGTAATCTTATCGTTGTAGATAATGCTAAAATTGAAACTATCTATCACGATGTTAATCAGATGGATTTCTTCAATGTAGCTAATAAGGCTATTGTTGATACATTAGATGCTTTCAACACATTCTCGTCTATGCCATCTGCTATCAAGGCTCTTGATCCAATGGAGTTCTCAAAAATCTTTATTGATGGAGAGGGCTTAAGCGTTTATGGCGAGTTAACAGTGGATAATTATACAGAGGATACTGCAATCGCCGAAGCGGTTGTTAATAATCTTGATAAAAATCTATTAGCTTCAGGATTCGATCTAAAGCAAACGAAATATGCTGGATTTATAGTGGCAGCAAATAAAGATGTCTGGGCAAAGATACCATCATCAAGCGTAAACTATGCGGTAGCTATGGTTAATGATTTCTGTGGCAATCCAAAGGGTGTATTTAAGGGAATCTACACAACTGATTCTACAGAAGATGTTGTTAAGGTATATTCTTTCTTCAGCGGAATGGGTTTACCAGCTGGTCGCGTCGAGCAATTAAAAAAAGAAACTGCGGAGCTTCAGTCTAAAGTTAAGGGTAAAGATGAGCAAAGAAACTTATCATTACACGTAGACAGTGGGGCTAATGAGACAGTAACAGCTGCACAGAAGATCAAAGAGAAGATTGCCGCAAAGTCGTCTACATTCGGAAAGTTTGTTGGTGGTGCCGTTGTGGATAGGAGAAAATAAATGAGTAAAAGTAAAATGCAATCACCGCTATGTCACGATTATAAGCTTGGTGTCGAAGAAGGTGACAAAAAAGTTCAAGGAGAAAATATTGTTTGCGCATTAGATACTGTTAGCAAAAATTTGGCAGAAGATGAACAAGAACATATTACTATTTCAATCCGAGCTAAAGATAAAGATGGGAAATGGTATTTTACCTGCATAACAAAGCCATTAAAAGATTTAGTTCCTGGTGATGAATTTTTATTTGATACTCATAACATCACTAAATTAATTGCGGAATGAGATAAATTAATTAAATTAACACAAGAGAGGCGCCAGATATATACAATCTGGTGCCTTTAGCTTTTGGTAATTTATGACTAAATTAATTATATTAAATAACAAGAAATGTCAAATCATAACAGATGATGCCGCACTAATGAAGAAGCTACATTATCATTTAAGTTTTAGAATTGCTGGCGCAGAATGGCTACCAAGCGTTCAAAATGGAGGTTGGGATGGAACCACTTATTTATTAAGTAAAGGCGGCAAGTTTAATCTCGGTCTATTAGAGAATGTAAAGGCTTTTCTGCTCGATAAAGGAATAGATTATATTGTGGAGGACAAGCGTCCAACTAAAATAATTAATGCGCCGATTGACATCTCTGAAAAGTTAAAAGAATATAATTTAATTCCAAGAGATCATCAGGAACGAATTGCAAACATAACTGATATTTGTGATCGTGGTATAATTAGAGCCGCGACAGGTGCCGGAAAATCGTTGTGTATAGCTATGATTGCCGCCAAGTTAAATAAATCAACAATCATATATGTTATAGGGCTCGATTTGCTTTACCAACTACATAATTTATTTAGCCAATTATTTGATGAAAAGATTGGTTACATAGGAAATGGAATATGTGATCCTCAAAGAATAACCATTGCTTCAATTTGGACTATTGGCAGAGCATTAAGTATCGATCCTAAAAAGATTGTAGATGATGACGCCTCTATTGAAGAAAAAGACGTTGATGAGAATAGCCGAAGCAAGATAATAAAAATGTTAAATTGTGCCAAGGTTCACATTCTCGATGAATGTCACGTAGCCTCTACTGGAACTATAAATGAGATCTATAAGAATATAGATCCTGAATATATTTTTGGTTGTTCTGGGACTCCATTTCGCGATGATAATTCAGATTTATTAATTAACGGCATTCTTGGCGAGCAAGTAATTGATGTCCCGGCATCAGAATTGATAGCAAAAGGTTTGTTAGCCCAACCAATTATTAAGTTTATTGCTGTTCCAAAGATGCATTTATTAAATGGAAACAATTATCAATCTGTATACAAGGATTATATAGTTGAAAATGAAATAAGAAATAATCTTATAGTAAAGCAAACACAAGCATTATTAGATAAAAAATATACACCATTAGTATTATTTAAGCAGATAAAACACGGCGGGATATTATTAGAAAAGTTTCAAGCTGCTGGAATAAAATGTGCAGCGTTGTGTGGCGAAGATGATTTGGAGAAGCGTGGCGATATTAAAAAGATGTTAATTAATAAAGAAATAAATGTTATTTTGGCGTCAACAATCTTTGACATTGGGCTCGATCTGAAAGAATTGAACGCATTGGTGTTATGTGGCGGTGGTAAAAGCAGTATTCGTACCCTTCAACGTGTGGGTCGAGCAATTAGAATGACGCCCGGGAAGAAGTTTGCCGCAGTGATCGATTTTTGGGACCAGGTAAAATACCTAAAAGGTCATAGTAAGATAAGGCAGAAAATATATGAGTCCGAAAAAGGTTTCAAGGTTATAAAATGCAAGGAAATGAAATAAGATTTGACACCAATTAATCTGTGATTAACTTAACACGTGATGATTAAAGAAATTATTGACGCAGATATCCTGCTTAAGTGCCCTTCTGGATTATTTCGCGCTTTTATTAAGGCGGCTAAACTTAATTGTATTAAAGAGATATATTTTAATGTTGATACATTTGTAGAAGTAATCGAACACTTAAATAGTTCGGTAATTATTAATATGATGCAACCTATTACAAATCTATCTTTTAATAGCTCCTTGTTCGTATGCTTTAGTCCTGTAAAAAATTATGACGATATGTTCATTGTTTTTATTTTGGAAAATACATCAAAAGAAGAATTGGTTAACTTACTGCCAAAATATGATGGCATGAGGGCTTTTTGGTAAGAATTATGTATAGTGCGAAAATTGGCGAATTATTAACGCAACACAATTTCACAATTAAAAATATCAATGAATTAATGATTGTAATGAATTATGGAAAACATCAGCGAATAAAGCGGCTACAAAAATTAGGCGAGTTAAGCGAAGATATTCTAAAAAATGGAACCACTTTTACTTTACCATCACTTCGACGCGATGGTGCCGAGTTTTTGTTTCATGCCGACTTATCAGAAAATGATATAATAAGGCTATTAAACTTAAAGGCATTTTTATGAAAAAAATAGATATAGGTGGTGAATTAACAGATTTACCGAATGAACACTATAGAAAGTTTCTTGATAAGTTCAAGGAAATAGATACGCTCGACATTAAAGAATATAAACCCGTTCATTTAATTGCATATTTCATTAAAAAATATGAAGATGCATATAATGCAAAATATAAATTGAAGTTTAACTCTCCTCAACCATCAAAATGTTTCGAGATATTCCAGATTAAAAAGTTAGCGATGATGTTATCATCCAATCCAACTATAATTAAGCCGTATATTGACTGGGTATTCGAGAAACTTATAAAGAATAAGAAGAGGATAACATCTATATCTTTTTTGACTAAAGAAGACGTTCTTAAAGAATATAAGATGACTGTATTGTTTATAAATGAAAGAACATCAAACATAGACCGATCAACGCCGCTCCCTCAAAAATATTTAGATGTTTTTTGTACGCATGATGTGTTGGTAAATACTTATGGCGATCTGGCTTTTATATCTCAAATGAGTCCGATTCCAGTAAATATTGCTGCGGCTTTAGATAGTATTGATAAATTAGGTTTCGATAGATCAATTCTGGTGCGTATAGTATGATTCCAGAGCAAGGGCAGCACGTAAAATGTCTATTAAGGAATGGTAATTCAATTGAGGGAATTGTTGATTCCTGGTCAGATCAACAATCTATAATAAAAGATTTAGATGGTAAAAGTTTAACAATTATACAGCGAACAAGCGATGATATACTTTTGATCAGGATAATGTTGGAGGTTCCAATTTCAGCAAAAATCCAAAGCGAAATACGAAAAGAAATTGCTGTTAAATTAAAAGAAGCGGCTGATATGCCGAGCAATGATGAGTTAAGGCTTAAAACTATTGCCGAATTAAAGATACTCTCTGACAAGCAAGAAAGAGATATAATAGCTAAAAAGTTGAAAGATCATCAAATAAGCGAAGTAAGGAAGACAAAATATGAGTATCCCGGATTTTTCCAGAAGCAAGGCACTAAATAATATTCCTCAAAAAAAGCTATTAGAACATTTATCCATTATTGAAAAAAGCAATGATAATATAAAAACTAAAAGTCTTAGATCAACGGCAGTTAATCGTTATGCTGAAAGCAATATTCCAGTGGAATACTGGTCGCTTGAAATGAAAAAGGATTTCAAGGGTGATTCGCGGCTATTAACAAAATATAATGAATATACTTCTGATTTGAGGGCGTCTTATATTAATGGGTCATCGATTTGTTTTGCTGGGGCTCACGGCACAGGTAAGTCACTCACTTCTACTTGCATTCTTAAGAGGAGCTGTTTATCAGGGTTCCACGTTTTGTATACGACGTTATCGGACGTGGTTGTGGCGCTAACCCAATCGGGTAACGAAGATAAGCTCTTAGCTCGTAGGGAGCTTACTATGGTGGATTTCTTAACAATCGATGAATTCGATCCTCGTTTCTTCTCTTCGGAATCTGCATCAGATTTATATGCCAGAAGTTTGGAAGGAATATTTAGAACAAGAAGTCAAAATAAACTGCCAACCATAATGTGCACAAATAGTCCAAATATCAAAGAGATTTTTACGGGCTCATTAAAGGCGAGCATTGGTAGTTTAATATCTGGATATTTGCCAATTTTTACAGTATTAGGATCTGATTTCAGGAAAGGTAATGAGTCCAAATGAATAATGAATTAGATCTAATTGTATTAAAAACATTAATCACTAATAAAAAGCATTCTGTCGAGTTTGCTAATGAAAATGATGCAAAGATTTTTGCCCCAGAAGTATGGAACTTTGCCAATTTAATAGTTAGTTATGTTAAGAATTATAAAGACCTTCCTACATTAAAAGTAATAATTGAGAAGTTGGGCAAAGGTAAAAATGAAAAACTAATTGAAAACATTAAAAAAGTTTGGAACCAGCTTGACAATATTTCTTGTGATGAAAAGGAATATAAACACGAATTAGAAAAGATTAAAAAGCGATTCTCTGAAGATCAAATCATTTCTATGAAGGGCAAATTAGATATTCTTGAGCCTGGCAAGATAGACGTATCTAAAACGCTATTAGATATTCAGAAAACTATTAAAACTATTAATACGGTTAATAGTGCAAAGGCTTATGATAGCAAGAGCGTTAAAGAATATCTTCCAAACTTTGTTGAGAAGTTTAAGCTAAAGAAGCTCGATCCTAATTTTGATGCCGGATTAAAAACCCATTATTCTTTTTTTGATGATGCTACAAATGGGGTTCGTCCTGCTGATTTTATTCTAATAGCTGGAGAGTCTGGTTTTGGAAAAAGCTTATTATTAAATAATATAGCGGTTCAAGTATGGATGCAAAACAATACTGTAAATATGGTTAGTAATTTTTCTGAAGGGAAAGATATTATTTATTTTAGTTTAGAAATGCCATATGAAGATTGTTTTAATAGATTTTTAAGTAGATTGTCTGGCGTTCCAACTCGCGCCATAGAGAACCCACAATTTTTATCAAGGGAAGATTTTTCTAAAATTAAAATCGCTCTGGATTTCATTGACAAATATCCTTATCAATTTAAGATAGTAGATATATCTGATGCCTCCGCAAATGATTTGGAGGCAATCTTAACGGAATCAGGAGAGAATTTTGATGCAATATTTATTGATTATCTTGGGATTATGAAGACTAATGATGGTAATGATGATAAGCAAGATTGGCTCTCCCAAGGGACCATCAGCCAAGAAATTCGGTCAATTGGTCGGCGCCACTTAAAACCGATATTTTCCGCAGTTCAGTTAAATAGAAAAGCGCCAACTAAAGATCCTTCGGAAGGTATTGGATTAAATAGGCTTGCCAGGTCAGCTACTGTAGCTACTCACGCTACACACGTAATTCAGATAGAAACGCGCCCAAATGAGGAAACGCATTCTACGATGAGCCTTCATTTAATAAAGAATAGAAAGGGACCAAAGACCAAAGGAGAGCTAATTAAGAATCTTTCCTGCGCCACCCTACTTGATAATAAGTCAAAATCAGATGACCCTGACATTCTAAAGCAATTCACAGACTATATTAATATAGATGATATTTCTAAAGAGTTTGAGGAATTAAGCGCATAGTAAAGATGAAAAGTGACTGACCACTATGCATAATTATATATGTAGTAATGATGCAGGAAGATTTTTTATTAAAAGCCCGCATAAAATACGGTGATAGGTATGATTACTCAAAGGTTATTATTAAAAACAATAAAGCTAAAGTAGAGATTATTTGTAAAGAACATGGGAGCTTCTTTCAATCGCCAAATGGTCACCTAAAAAGCTCACAAGGATGTAAATTATGCTCAATAGCAGTTACCGCTAAAAAGAAATCATATTCAATGAGTGATTTTTTATTTTTATCACATAAAAAACATGGAGATAAATATGATTATTCTTTGGTTAAATTTGATAAATTAACAGATGTTGTAATTATAATCTGTCCAGATCATGGGGAGATACGACAGAAGGCGAGTAGCCATATAAAGCATGGAGGTATTTGCTGTCGAACCGATTGTCGAAAGACACCAATACAAGATATTATAGATAAAGCAAATAAGGTTCATCAGAATAAATATGATTATTCTATGTTTACTGTTTATAAAAATAATCGCCAAGCAATAAATATTATTTGCCCAAAACACGGCATTTTTATAAAATATGTTCATAGCCACCTCAAAGGGGAGGGGTGTCAAAAATGTAATAAAGAGGAGGCTCAAAGAACATCCCTACATAATTTTATAGAAAAGTCAAATATTATTCATAACAATTTTTATGACTATTCATTAGTGGTTGATTATGGATCTGATAAAAAAATAAAAATAATATGCCCAATTCATGGGGCGTTTAATCAAATTGGATGGCAACACCAAGGAGGAAATAAATGCCCCAAATGCGCCAAAGCTAATAGAAAGTTAACATTAGAAAGTTTCTTAAATCAGGCGCGTGCAGCACATGGAGAAAAATATGATTATTCTGAAGTTAATTTAGATTTTGTTTTTAATAAAATTAAAATAATATGTTATAAACATGGTCCGTTTTTTCAGAGCGTGGCGTCACATATATATAGTAAATCGGGATGTCCAAATTGTTCTAAAATAATCTCAAGATGTGAAACTGAATGGTTAGATTATCTAAAAATACCAACAGAATATAGAAATAAACAATTAGTTGCAAATAATAAAATATTTTTTCCTGACGGATACGATCCTAAAACAAATACCGTTTATGAGTATTATGGTGATTATTGGCATGGAAATCTTAGTGTTTATGGTCCAGAAAAAGTAAATAAATTAAATAAAATGAAGTTTATTGATCTTTACAATCGAACTCTTAAAAGAGAGATTTTCTTAAAAGAAGCGGGATTTATTATTGTATCTATATGGGAGTCAGATTGGAAGAAGTTAAAAAATGAAACCAAATGAAAAAATAATAGCGGAATTAGCTCGTGTAGAATACGAAGAAAAGTCTGGTAAGCTATATATTGTGTTCGAGGTAATCGACCCACAATCCAAGCAAGATATTAAAGATAATTGGACCGCTGATATAGACTACCGAATAATAGATAAGAAATTAGTTTTAGAGGAAGAATAAAGAAAGTGAATAATTATGGCTGTTTATGAACATATTTGCACTGATAAAGATTGCGCTTACGAATGGGAAGATGAATATTCTATGATGATTGACCCTCCAAAGATTTGTCCTAAATGTAGTAAAGAGACGGCAAAAAGGCTTATTTCTCTGGGTGGAAAAGGCGTTGTTACTTTATCAGGACAAGACCTTGTAGATAAGGTTAAGTCTGATGCCAAACAATTAAAATCTGATATGCATAAGAGCGATAAAGTCTACTCGAATCTTTTGGGCACCGATAAATATCAACAACTTCAACAAAGAATTGACCGTCAAAAAAGATAGTTAATTATACAATTATTTTTAATTTGACAAGATGAAAATAGAGATTAAGCTTTGTATTAAGAGGAACTATGCCGACGTATTTATATAAATGTCCCATTCATAATGAGTTTGAGTGTGAACACTCCATTAAAGAATTATTAGAAGAATGCCCTAAATGTAAAGCAGAGGGATTACCGACAAGTAAGGTTATAAGACTAATATCTTCGGGTGGCACATTTATATTAAATGGAAATGGCTGGGCTTCCGAGGGATATAAGTGACTAAAAAGATATCCGAAAAAGAGAGTAGAAAGCAAAGACTTAAGCAGTTAATAGATGTGCTTAAGTTGGCTTTATCTTTGGATGATGAAGAGATTATAAAATCAGCAGTGGAGTCAGCGGTTGAATCTCTTGAAGAAGAGATTGAGAAGTAAATATCATATTAATAATTTTGCATTAATCAACACATAACTGCTAGGCGGCATATATTTTTATGATGAAAACATGTACAGTTTGTAAAAAAGAATTAGATATAATCTCCTTCAAAAGGAGGAAAAGAAAAAGAAATGGAAAAATTACTTTATATTATGAATCATTCTGTATTAATTGCTTGAAGGTAAAAAATAAGAAATATAAAGACGATCATAAGGTCGAAACGTCTATTTATGAAAAACAAAGATATGAAAATGACTCATTGAGAATAAAAAATAATGCTAATCTTTATTATAAAAATAATAAAGACCATGTTCTTGTGGTTATTAAGGAATATCAGTTAAAAAATAAAGATAAAATTAATGAAGATGCACGAATTAGAAAAAAGAAAAGAAAAGTTGAAGATCCTGTCTATAAAATGAGAGAAGCAGTATCCAAATCCATATATTCTTCTTTAAAAAAGAACGGTTCCTCCAAGCGAGGCGCGTCTTGTTTTAAATTTTTACCATATACAGTGGTGCAATTAAAAGAATATATAGAGGAATTGTTTGATAAATCTTGGATGACTTGGGAAAATTGGGGAGTTTATAAAGTCAATAAATGGAATGACAATGACCCCTCCACTTGGGTGTGGAATCTTGATCATATCGTCCCTCAATCAGATTTACCATTCATATCAATGAAAGAAGATAATTTTAAGAAATGCTGGGCATTATCTAATTTGAGACCGTACTCGGCTAAACAAAATATTTTAGATGGTAATAGGCGCTAATTATGATACTAATAGAAGAATCGCAAATATTAATGAATAAGTTTATCGAACTGCGTCGTATAGCAGCGGAAACCAATGATCCAAAAGATGTTGCTCAATTTAAGAAGCATGAAAATTTATGCATAAATAAGTTTATGTATTTAATTTTTATGAGAACTGCTAAATATAAGAAGTTTTCTAATTATGAAGACTTAAATCAAGAGGGATTTGAGGCTTTAATTAAAGCTATGAAAAATTACAATCCTAAAAAAGGTAATTTCTTCTGGTGGAGTCATAAATATATAGGCACTCGCATTTCAAGAAGTGCCAATTTGCACACTACAATTAGATACCCATTAAAAATAGCAAAAGCTACCCCTCCGCACAAAGAGGCTATTATGCCTCTAATTATAGAGGAAAGATATTGCCCAGACAAAGAGCTTGAGTCTACTGAATTAAAAACGGCTATTGGTGGAGCTATGTCTTTTTTAACAAAAGATCAGGTTGATGTGATTAATTTAGTATTTGGTTTTGATGGAGATAAGCCAATGTCTATAAACAAGGTATGTAATAAATTAAATATTACGAGATTGAATTGTATTAAGACAATTAATAGTGCGCTTTCTACTATGAAAGAAAGTATCAAAATATAACGATCTAAAATGATCGGCAGGTTTAAGGCTAATAATACTATTTTAGCTTATAGGGTTTTATTATTTATGGAGATAGAATAATGTTTAAGCAGGATATTTCTTTTGAGGTTTGGGGCGGTGGAGCAGGAAAATATAGATTAAAAGATAGTGGCGGCAATCCGATAGAAAATACGCCAGAAGAAACTTGTGAAAGAGTTGCTAAGGCTCTATCAGATATAGAATTAGAGGATAAAAGAGATTTTTGGAATAAACAATTTATTTCAATTTTAGGACATAAGTTTGCTGGTGGCGGTCGCATTATGGCAAATGCCGGTGCAGGAAAATATAAAAAAGAAACTTCGCCCATAAATTGCACCGTTATGGGACAAATTCCAGATTCGATGTCTGGAATTATGGATATCGCAAAAGAGGCGGCTTTAACGCTTAAATCTGGATGTGGGGTTGGTTATGATTTCAGCACAATAAGACCAAAAGGTGCTCACGTTTTTGGAGCTGGTGCCGGCACCTCTGGCATCATTTCCTTTATGAAAATATTTGACGCAATATGTTCTACAATTATGTCTGGAGGCTCACGTAGAGGTGCACAGATGGCTTGTTTAGATGTATCTTCCCCGGAAATTGAAGACTTTATTGTGGAGAAAAGAAATGACGGATCATTAAGATATTTTAATTGTTCTGTGTTAATAACAGATGCATTTATGGAGGCTGTTGAAAAGGATAAAGATTGGGAATTATGGTTTTGGGAAAAGATTATTAATAAAGCAGATATCCAATTAATAGATAAATCCAAGATTTGCAATATATCTAAAAATGATATTCCTTATAATCATAGCGATTATGATTTCTTTTCTTTTGCAAAAGATCATTGCGAAGTTGTTTATGATAATTGCTCAACAACTGACATCTATAAAAAGAAGATATATAAAAAGATTAATGCCATACAACTATTTAATTTAATTACTAAATCTACATATAATTTTTGGGAACCAGGATTTTTATTAATTAATAGGTCTAATGCGGAAAATAATCTTTATTTTTGCGAGATAATAAGATGTGCAAACCCTTGCGCTGAACAAATGCTTCATCCAAAAACATCCTGTTTGCTTGGATCAATGATATTGCCGGCTTATATCAAAAATGAGTTTGAGAAGTCTGTCGTGTTTGATTATGATCAGTTTATTATAGATGTAAAAATAGCCTCAAGATTATTGGATAATGTCGTAGAGATAAATAATCTTCCATTAAAAGATTTAAGAGATGAAATTATAAGTAAACGAAGACACGGGCTTGGATTTACAGGATTAGGATCTTGTCTAAATATGATGAAAATACCTTATGGATCTAAAGAGAGTTTAGAGTTTTTAGATAAGATATCTTATATCTTAGCAAAAGAAAGCTTATTAGTAAATATAGATTTAGCAAAAGAAAAAAGATGCGCACCAATATTTGCCACCCTAAAAAATAGGGAATTATTATTAAAATCTAAATATTTAGAAAGGCTTATTGATTCTTTTGATAATAAAGAAGATATAATCAAAAGCATATTAAAATATGGATTAAGATATTCGCACGCAACATCAATAGCGCCTACAGGAACATTATCTTTAACTTGGGGCAATAATTGTTCTGGCGGAATTGAGCCAGTTATTTACAACTCATATTTAAGGAATATTCGGGACCCGAATAAGAAAACAAAAATTCAATCAGAGGTATTTGATTATTCATTTTATTTATGGAAATTAAAATATGGAGATAAGGAGCTTCCAAAATATTGGAGAACTACCGAAAACTTATCTATTGATGATCACTTAAATGTTCAAGCGACTGCTCAAAAATGGTGCGACAGCGCAATTTCTAAAACAATAAATGTTCCTGAAAATTACCCATTTGAGGATTTTAAGGATGTTTACTTAAAAGGATGGAGACTTGGATTAAAAGGAATTACTACTTATAGACCTAATGCTGCGGTTTCAAGCGGAGTTTTAACTCAAAAATCTGATTTGCAAAATACCGAATATACATTTTTATTAGAAGATGGATCTGAAGTGATATTAAATGGTTCAGATTCCGTAGATTATGACGGTGAAAAACATAATGTAGCCAACCTTTATGACGCCCTAAAAGAAGGTATTTATGGAAAAATGTAAAAAAATAGATAAGAAAATAGTTCAGTGGAAGATATCTAAATCTGCATCAATTATAGATGATCGTCCACAAGATATAAGACATCTATCTGCTCCAAAAAGACCACTAACTCTACCTTGTGAGATTAAAAAAGTTAAGGTTCAGGGCGAACAGTGGACTATTTTTGTTGGTCTTCTTAATGGTAAGCCATATGAAATCTTTGGGGGATTATCTAAATATGTAGATATCTCAAATAAAAATAAATCTGGTAAAATTGTTAAGAATGGTAAAATTGACGGAATAAGTACCTACAATCTAATTGTTGGCGAAGATGATGATGAGATGACAATTAAAGATATCGCTAATGTCTTTGAGAATAAAAGCTATGGCAGCTTTACAAGATTATTATCATTATCATTAAGGCACGGCGCTCCATTACAGTATATTGTAGAACAATTACAGAAGGATAAACATTCAGAAATAACTTCTTTTTCCAAAGTTATGTCAAGGGTTATTAAGTCTTATATTACAGACGGAACTGCTTCGGGATCAGAGAAAGCTTGCCCGGAATGCAAGACTGAAGGATCATTGGTTTATCAAGAGGGCTGTCTTTTATGCAAAAATTGCACATGGTCCAAATGCTCTTAAATGTCAATACTAATTAAATAACATTAATTATATAATGCAAGGCACTATCTTATTAAGCTACGGTGAAAACACCAAACAAGTTGAACAAGAGGAAAGAATCCGTTTTCTTAAAAGTCTTCTTGAACAAATGGGCGTGCCAATTAGTGATTTTTGGGAATCCGATGACCCCTTATCTATTGATCAAAGAATTAAATTAAGAGAAATATTGATGAGCTACTCAATCCAGGTCGTAGATGATAATGATGGCGGGATGGAAATATATGTCGAAAATGAGAAAGTTGCAGAATACTATCGCCCTACATATAAACTAAAAAGAGATTACTCCAAAATTGATCCAAGAAAACAATTATTTTTGGAAATGACTATTGATTATAATTCTGTATTTGAGGAAGGAGAATAAACCTTTTTAATAGAATAGTATCAACAAATAATCTTATAACAACAAGAGACACAATGACCAACAAAGTATACGTATTGGATACGTCAGTTCTCATAGCTAACCCATCGGCAATGCTTCATTTCACAGACTGTACAGTTTTAATTCCCATCATAGTCCTAAATGAGCTTGATAATCTTAAAAAACATTCAGATGATGTAGGCAAGAATGCTCGAGTTGCTATTAGAAAAATAGATGAAATTAGCGATAAGGGCGATATTAGTACTGGAGTTTTAATTGATTCAACTTTAGTTAAAGTTGATGCTACTTATTATGATATTTCTAATCCAATATTCGCTGGATTTGGCAATCCAACTTATGGTGATACTCAAATCTTAGCTTGCGCTTATTTTAATCATTTAGAAAATCATTCTGATGAAGTTGTTCTGGTAAGCAATGATATTAACTTGCGCATTAAGGCAAAATCCAGGGGAATGGATGCTATTGCTTATAAGGGTGAGAATGCTCAATTTAATGATCTTTACTCTGGAGTTAAAACCATTGTTAATGGTCAGCTTGGTTTAGATATTCAAGCAAAAGGATTTATTGATCCTACCTCATATGATTTAGAATTAAATCCAAATGAATGCGTTGCATTTACTAATGATGATAATGATACTATTGCTATGGCACGAAAAGTGGCGCCAGATAAGTTAAAGTTAATTAAAAAACATTATCCTTGGGGTTTGTCTGCGAAGAATAAAGAGCAACAATTTGCTATTGATATGATAATGGATAAGAGTATTGATTTAGTAACTTTAACCGGATCAGCAGGAACCGGAAAAACAATCTGCGCATTAGCGGCAGCCTTAGAATTAGTTCTAAGTAGAAAGGAATACGATAAATTAATAATTTATAGACCAATAGTTCCAGTCGGAGCAGATATCGGCTATATTCCTGGAACGGTTGAGGAAAAATTGGCACCTTGGTTCCAAGCGATTATGGATAATTTTGAAGTTTTATTTAGCTCCAAAGGGAATAAAGATTGGAGAAGAAATCTTGAAATGTATCAGAAAAAAGGAATAATCGAAATGAATGCTATTACTTATATTCGTGGGCGAAGTATTCCTAATGCAATTATACTCTTAGACGAAAGTCAAAATATTAATAAGAATGATATAAAAAGCATATTAACCAGATCTGGCGAAAATAGCAAATTTTTATTGGTTGGTGATGTATCACAACAAGATTTACATTCTCTCGACCCAACTAATAATGGACTAACTTATGTTATAGATAAGTTTAAGAGCGATGAGTTAGCCGGACATATAACATTTATAAATGGAGAACGCTCTCGTCTTGCCACAAAGGCAGCTGAAATATTATAACATAAATCTTTTAGCCTTGTTATATAGATTTTGATACTAAATCAATTTTTATATGAGGTAAGCTATGGACCAGGATCTTGAAGAACACTACAAAGAAGAAGTGAAAATACAAAAGCTGTCTGATGTTGATATGATGGTTTTAGAATTAGCTAAGTCGAACAGAAAAGTTGCTTTAGCTCAAGCAGAAACTGCATTATCTAAAAATGAATTAGCTGATGTTTCATATAAATATACGGTTTTACAATTGTATATGAAATATGGACTAACTCAAATTGATAAGATAAACGAAGATGGAACTATCGTATTTGGCGGCAATGTGCAAGGAGCTAAATAATGGATATTAGAGAGCTTTCTGACCTAATTAGTATTAGGCAATATGTCATGAATGCTTCCGCAAACTTTTCAATTGATAGAGCTGCTGTTAATGATTTGGGCGGCATTTTATTAATGCTTGATAAGAAAATAATTGACATCTTAAGAGATAAAGAGTTTAAGGACTATATTGATTATGAGGACGTTCAAGAAGTAAAAAATGCGGTTATTATGCGCAATAATATAAAGTCCGGATTAAAGAAATAGTTTTGAATAATGTCTAGGAAAATAACAACATCAGATTTTATAGATAAAGCAAATATAATACATAATTTTAAATATAATTATTCAAAAACTAATTATATTAACGCCACCATTGGCGTCATAATAATATGTAAAATTCATGGTGAATTTATTCAAAAGCCAACGTGCCACATTTATTCTAAATGTGGATGCACAAAATGTAGCCTTGAATTATCTGGTATTAAAAGCCGATTAACTACAGATACTTTTATAAATAAGGCGAATATAGTTCACAACTATAAGTACGATTACTCATATGTAATTTATGAGAAAAATTCTATTCTAATAAAAATTAAATGTAAAAATCATGGAATATTTATGCAGACGCCGCGAGACCATTTAGCTGGAAGGGGATGCAATGAATGCGGAAAAGAAATAAAAAGACATACTAAAATTAATTTTATTAAAATGGCAAATGAAATTCATAATGAGATTTATATCTATGATGAAATTAATTACACTAACATGGAAACAAAAATTAAAATAATCTGTAAGGAACACGGAGAATTTTGGCAAACTCCTAAAACACATTTAATGTGTAAAGTAGCTTGTAAGGCGTGCTCGATTAGAGAAAAATCTAATAGTAATGAAAGCTTTATATATAGAGCAAATATTATTCATAACGAAAAATATGATTATTCTTTAATTAAATATACGAATTGTCACACTAAAATAGAAATAATTTGTAAAAAACATGGCTCATTTTGGCAAACCCCCAGCAATCATTTGTCTCCTAGTGATTGTCCCTTATGTTATTCTTCAGTTTCGAAATCCGAAATTAGATGGTTGGACAGCTTATCCATGCCTATTAAATATAGGCATGCCTCTATAAAAATAAATAAAAAAATATTCAAATTTGACGCCTTTGATAGTGATAATAAAATCATTTATGAGTTTTATGGAGATTATTGGCATGGCAATCCTAATAAATATAATTCTGGCGATATTAATCTAAATAATAAGAAAACATTTGGAGAATTGTTTAATAAAACAATGGAAAGAGAATGTTTTCTTAAAAAGAATGGCTATCAGATAATATCAATATGGGAAAGTGATTTTAATGAAAGTATTAAATAATATAATGGTTGATAGTAACATTTGCATATTGCATAATGATAGCTGGTTAAAAAACCAGCGCATCGCGGGCAAAGTAGCTGGACAAACATTATCTCTTTTAGAGAAGTTGGTTAAAGAAAAAACGGTTAAATCGTTAATAGAATTGGATAAAATAGCCGAAGAATATATTATTAGTCAGGGCTGTTATCCAACTTTCAAAGGCTATCGCAATTTTCCGTCCAGCGTTTGCATTAGTATTGATAACGATAAGTCTCATATGTTAGTTCATGGGATACCATCAGATTATTTGTTAAATGACGGTGATATTATATCTTTTGATCTTGGGGCTAGTTATAATGGCGCAATAGGAGATACTGCAATTACCTGCATATATGGGTCTCCGAAACTAGAGCAACACATTAAATTAATTCAGGATACAAAAGAAGCTTTAATAAAAGGCATTGAGTCTATTGCTGTTGGCAAGAGACTAGGCGTTATAGGAAATGCAATTTATAAGTTCTTGCACAATAAATCCTACGGAGTAATAACGAATTATGGTGGACACTCCTTGACCCATGACACTCCGCACTGTTTTCCATTTGTGGGAAATAAAGCTGACATTAATGAAGGAATTACTATACAGCCGAATATGACATTAGCGATCGAGCCAATGGCAGTAATTACTAACAACACAGAGACTTGGGTAGGAAAAGATAATTGGACCGTATTTACAAAAAATACATCCGCGCACGAAGAGCACACCGTCTACATTCACGAAGATAGAGTTGAAATTATTACAGATAGAAATATATGAAGATGTTAGATAAATTAAATAAGTCTTTTGTTAAAGATAATTATCTTGATGACTCTAAAATATTTACACAGATAAATGAAGAATTAGATAAATATCCTATAAGATATAAATTAGATTTTATAAAATTATTACCTTCTGATGGCAAATATCGTATTCCTTTGCCTACAGCAATTCTTAAAGGTCGCTCTGTTGGGTGTTCTACGTGGGCTAATTCGTCACGTTTTCTTGAAAGAAATTATATTTGTTTTTGCTCAGTAAAAGAGTTTTGGAGCAGATGGAATAGATATAAATCGCTTGAGGTATTTCTATGAGACATCAGGATGATTTTGATATAATAAAATTAGAATTAGCTAAATATACTATTGCTAATCATATAGAGTTTATGAAACTTTTTCCCTGTGAAAGAAAAAATTATTTCATTCCGACAAATAGTGGAAAGCGCCCTATAGGTGGATATCAAAACTTAATATTATATTCGGAAGATCTTTCTAATGCTGCTTGGAGCACCACTGGATTTACTAAATATCCAATGAAAGGATTTCATTTTGGTTCGTCAAGAGATTTAATCTATGTTATATGTGCTTCTGCAAAAGACTTTTGGATTCGTTGGAATAGATATAAACAATTAAAGGCTTTCTTATGAAATCATTTATTGATGCAGCAAAAATATGTAATATACACATTTCTCCATCAAATAATTTGCAGGAAATAATAAATAAACACCATTTAATTTGGGAAGATATTCAGCACCCATTTGATGGAATAACAATGTTTTTCGGCTATGTTTCAGGCTTTATGCAAAGTAATTTATGTTTTGATAGTAATGTCGCTACGTTTTGTGATATGGCTGAGTCATCAAATGAAGATAATTTTAATTATATTATAATTAATATGTGCAATATGCCTAATGCATTTATATATCCCACCAAAGAAGAAGATAATATATCGCCTATCCTTGATAGGATAGGGAAATTAAAGGCATTTTTATGAATTGTTCATTTTGTAATAAACAAATGCGAACTTGGAAAATTAAAAATGGAGACTATTGGCATTGCCAATATTGTAGAACGCAGTCCTTATATAAGGACAAGCTATTAAATACACAAATAATTAAAGTGTGGATTAATAATTATAATTATTCAATTATTTTAGATTATAAAAATAATAAATCTTCCATAAGAAAAGATTATCGTGGTGGTCCGGAGCCGTTTTCAGAATGCAAAATAGAGAATCTTCCTCTATTAAAAGTAACATCATTAGATAAATTAATTGATAAAGTTAGAACTTATATACTATTCTCATAAAGGAAAGATAAAATGAAAATCGTTTTTGATGATAAATCTTATATTGATGCACAAAAATCAGATGAACCAGGAAAGATAATAATCGTAATATCCGCCAAAGATGCGGTAAATCCGCTAAAAAAAATATCTAATTCTGTGGAATTAACAGAAGAAGAGTTTAAGAAACTTATTTCGGATATATTATGAAAGTTTATTTTTCTGGTTGTCATGGAGCGGGAAAATCAACTCTTGCAAAATATACGTCAAATAAATATAATCTTCAATTTATAAGCGAAGTTGCACGAATGGTTCTCTCTGAAAGAGAATTGCAAATTGATACTTTAAGATATGATATTGATTTAGTTAATTCTTATCAACAAGAGGTGTTTAATCGACAACTTTTAGAAGAGTCTAAATATAAAGATTTTGTTTCAGATCGTAGTGCCATAGATACTTTAGCATACGCTGGGCAGCACTCCCAAATCTTACCCAATCTAATGGGCTCCAATGAACTTAAAACTTATCTTGGTGGCTTGCGGGCACCCGACTCCATAATCTTCTTTGTCCGCCCTACAAAGGCAACTATGAAGGCTGACGGAGTAAGAGAAGCTATCTCCTGGGATGGCGCTGTGGCGATAGACGCCAAAATCAAACTGCTTCTTGAGATGTTTGATATTCGATATTTTCAGATTAATACAGATAGTGCTCAAGAAAGAGTTAAGTTCATAAATAGTATCCTTGATTTAGTTTAATATGAAATATAATACAATTAATAAATATCCGTTTTTAACCAAAGAAGTTTTTGAGGCTGATTATAAGGAATTAAAAACCTTACCCGCCATTGCTAAAAAATATAATTTGACTCTTGGAATTATTAAATATATTAGAAAACAATTGGGAGTGGTTGTTGATAGGTCTTGCGGGAAGTCAAAATATACTGTAAATGAGAATATTTTTAATTATGATAATGAGGTTGGATTTTATGTGGCTGGTTTCGCCGCGGCTGATGGCAATATTTTTCACGATAAAAGAAGCAATACAAGTATGTTTTGTATTGGGTTAGCTAAAAAAGACAGAGAGCACTTAACGAAAATTAAAAATGCAATTGAGTTTTCTGGACCAATACTTGATTATGAATATGATGTTATCAGACCATCTTGCCGTATGGCTATTTATTGCTCCAAACCTTTAATAAAAGATTTAGCAATCAATTTTAATGTGGTACCAAGAAAAACTTTTATATACGAGTTTCCGGAAAGGCTAATCAATCATAGTATGGTTAATCATTTTATTAGGGGGTATTTTGATGGAGATGGTTGCTTTTATGTTAATAAAAAGAATATGGTTACCTTTGAGTTGTTGGGAACTAAGTTATTTTTAGAATCCGTTCAATTGATTTTAGAGCGAGAGTGTGAATTAAACTCTAAAATAATAGTCCGTAAAATTAAAAATATTTATAGACTGCGGTATTCTGCCAAAAATATGGTTTCTAAAATATGTAAGTTCTTATATAAAGATAGCAACATACTTTTGCAAAGGAAATGGGATAAAATTAAGCATTTATTGTAATATATTATTATTTTGGCATTTATAGTCGAAGGATATATAAATGACTATTTTGCTGCCGGGATATGTTAAATGGGATGGGAAAAAGTTCATAACTGACGGTTACGCAACAATTACTGGCGTTCCAGGACCTGCCGGCTCTGATGGATATGCTGGTCCCGCTGGCGCTAATGGTATTGATGCCGCTTTATTTCTTGTTACAGATATTAAAACTGATGATTATTCCGCTAATCTTAATGAATTAGTGTTGGTTGATCCTACCCGCGTCCCAATTACAATTACATTGCCTTCTGCTCTTACCCATAATGGATCCCAAGTTGCCGTTAAAAATACAACATCAGGACCAAATACAATTACTGTGCAAACAGTTTATAATCAGACAATTGATGGCATAATAATGGATGATATTCCACAGCCATTTATATTAAATACTAATTATCAAAGTGAAATATTTATAAGTGATGGTAGTAACTGGCAAATTATAGCAAATAATCTGTATGCCACTTCATTATCTGTAGAAAATACGGTTATGTCCAGAGATGCGGATGGCGGAAGTAATGTTGGATCATTTACAGTTAATGGGCTTTTATCTGTACAAGGAATTGAGTGTAATAACCAGAAGATCTTTGACTTATTAGACCCGGTTGATCCTCAAGACGCCGTAACAAAAGCATATGTTGATGCGTCTATTGCTAACGTAATTGCTGATGGCTATGGCGGCGGCGTAGTAATTGATGTTGATGGTTATGGAGGGTTAGGGACCTTGCAGGGCTCATCGCAAGCAAATTGGTATATAAATGATATTACTGGAGATACTGCAAATGATGGAACTGCCGCTGTATCTGGCGGAGCCGGCGTAGGACCTATAACATTTGCAGACTGGAGTAGGCGAATGCTATCAATTGGTGGAGTTGCCGCCGGCGTATCAATGGTTGCCCATGTTGCATCAAATATTACGACGATGGTTGAGGGAACAATTAATGTCGCTCGTGTAGGATCCACTCTTCAGATTGATGGATATAGTGGAATAACGAATATTAGAAATGGTACATTTACACCAGTTATTACAAATAATGCTCCTACTAATGTGCCATGGTCTGCCACTGATAGTATAGGAACTTCGTGGACTACCTCGATTTTGGGTCCTCATTCTACAATTTTAGAAACTACTGGTAAACGAGTTAGAAATACAAAAGCTGGAGCGGCACTTAATTCTACTTTTTGGCCTATGAAGGATCTCGGAGGCGCCTCGTGTAGATTTTCAATACCAATTATAATTTCATTATCACAAGGTTTGATAGCAACAACTCCTGCAAATATTACAAATGCGGATACATACGCGTTAGAACAGCTTCCGAACGTCACCATTCCATGGGGATTATCTTTTTATGTTGATGGTTATAAAGGGGCGGATGGGTATGGCCGACAAGGAATAGTTGGTCCTTTTCAAGAAGCCGTACAGCTTATTCGTTTGGCATTTTCAGATTATCATATCCAGATGGTATTAGAATCAAATGGTTTCGGAAGTTTTGCCTTTTATGAGTGTGATCTTGGTAATAATGCAGTTAGTTCACCAATGTATACTTTTGTAAATTGCAGAACTGTGAACTTCCTACAAACTATTGGAGATCCATATATATATGCAGGACTTAATATAGGAAATGAAGAGGTTTATTCTGGAATTATAGATGGGGAACACGCTATTCAAACCGGAGAGCTTTATGCAAAAGGAAAGGCTCAAATATCATCGGTACAAGTTTTTGATTCTTCTAGTGATGGAATATCTGTGGAGGGATGTGGCGGGGTCAGATTTAAAGGTAACATGACCCCACTAAAAATATATGGCGCTGGAAATGCTGCATATGGTATTAGCATTGCTTCTGGAAGCTTAGGAAAATACACTTCAGTTGCAAATATGACGCTCCTCGGCATTCCAGACGGCGGACATTATGTTAATGTTGATGGTACCCCTGTTGGCTATGCCGGACTTCCACTTATTAAAAGTGATATTTCTGGTGGCACAGGACATACATTTGCAGGGTTAATTGATAGTAATGGCGCCGGTTATGTTGCCGCCGCAGCCGATGATGATGGTTATTTTCTTTTATCAAATAGCTATACGACTACTACAGATTCAACAACGCCTGTTAATTTTATGGTACTTCCAGCAGTTAATACTGGTTTACAGGCGCACATCTACGTCACCTTCTTCGGTAACGTCACTGTCGACGGCACCGGCAGCAACGACGTGGGAAAGGTCACGTCGTCAAGTTTTATTCTTCATCTTAAGAACCCATCTGGATCCTTAATTCAGGTATATCCACTCTATCCTTCGAATGGAGCAACTTATGGAGATGATGATAGTATCACCGGACTGGAGACGGGTGGATTGTTTGACTTCACATCCTCTGGTCCAATAGCTACGATACGGCTCAAGGGCTCCTCGGGTCATACGATTCATTGGCGCGGGCAGGTTGATCGCATTGTGTTATCTCCACTTATATAAAAAGATTATTATAGTGAGGTATCAATATAATAGCGTTAATTCATTTAGTATAAATCCAACAAAATTAGACTATAATCCACCCTACGCCGTCACTGACTAAAGTTATACTTTCATATGCGACATTTATTATATAAATAGGTGACTCATCTATTTGCTCTGTTCCGTTGGCAGTAATTGTGATATGATTGGTAGAACTAGATATGTTTTTAACAATTATAGATTTGTTGTCATGAGATACCGCTGACGGTAAATTGATGACAAATCCGCCAGAATCTGTTGGATCGCATCTAATTAAATCTCTGATAACGGCATCATATGAAGATGTTATTACTGTTGTTGTCACTATATTTGTTATCGATGCTGCGTTGCCGGATTCTGCGGGAGCCCAAGCAATGCCATTCCATACAAAAACATCGCCAATTTCTGGGATAATCGATGAAACGGGGCGCCCTTGAATGCCAATAACTTTTAGATCGCCTAAGGTTCCACCTAAATCATTGGAAGGGCTTATAGTTTGTAGTCCATTTATTGCGGACTCTAAAATATCTAATCTCCCTCTAATATTAGAATAAACTCCGCTCGGTTTCACTCCTAATTCTGCTTGAATAGCAATTATAGCATTTCTTAAAAGATTAATAGGTGAAGCGGCAACTGTAGTCTGTTTATCTACTATAGTTGGTAGAGATATAGAGGTGTCTATGCTTGCTGGATATTTGGTTGCCATTAGTTATCCCTTATTAAAAGCTAATAATATACTAAAAAAATAGTATAATGTAGAATAGAATAAGGTAACCCTAAATATGACTAATTATCCAAATTCAATAGATAGTTCATTTACCATTGCACCGGTAGCTGTTTATAGTGCTCCAGGAATGTCTGGATTGCCTCAAATTAATAATATTATAGATTTGCGAGCAGAGGCTGTTATACCAGCCCCAATTTCTAAAATTATATTATTTGTAAGTGGATATTACATACCGGGAGATGGTGGCGGTGGTCAATTTTACTGGGATCCTGCTTCTGCATTAGCTGATGATAGCGGAACTGTAATTATTCCTAATTCTGGTGGAACTGGAAGATGGATTAGACTAACTGATGGGATTATAAATGTAAAATATTTTGGCGCTAAAGGCGATGGGATTAATGATGACTGTGCGGCTATTCAGTCCGCACACGACTCATTTCCTTCTAAAGGTGGTATTTTATTTTTTCCAGCAGGCACTTATGCATTAGGATCTAGATTAAACATTACCAAACCTACAGTAATGAAATTAGGTATTGGAAGCATATCTGCATTAACAAATTTTAATGGACCTTTAATAAAGGTTAGTTCAAACTTGTTAGTTTATGGCATATCTCAAAATGAATCAAAGTTTTTACCTCCTATTGGACATCCGGCATTTCTTTTATCTGATACTTGGTCACCTATATCTAATGGTGGACTAAATGATGGAGATAGTGTTTTTCATATAGAAAATGTAGGTTGTACAGGAGGTAGTTCTTTACTAGATGCCTTTAGTGTTACAACTTTTAACGAAGGATCGCTTGTTGTTAGGCATTGTTTGGCAACTGCAACTACAGACTATCCAATAAAATTAAACTCAAGTGTTTATTATGGTCGTATAGAAGATAATCATCTTAATTTATGTAAAGGCGGTATTCGTCTTAAAGATAATACCGAGACTAAATGTTATAATAATTTAATTATACCAGCTCAACCAATTAAATTTACAGCCTCCGCTTCTATTAATACATCTTCATTTTCTTTAACTTTAGCTGGATTAACTTCTAGTAATATTGGCGATACGGTTGTGGTTGTTGGCGCCGGAAGTAGCGGAAAAGATTTATATGCTACTATGAATGCAATATCTGGAAGCACTATTACTTTAGATATTTCTGCCGGATCTACTGTAACTAATGTTGACGCATATGTTGCTGGATTTGGTTATTTATTAGAGGGCGCGCATCACGTTGATATTACTAATGATGAAATTTGTTCATTTTCACCAACGCAGAATGCCGATATAAGAATTATGGGAACAGCTAATGCTGCAAATGGTATTTGTACCATTACTGGAACTAAATTTGCCGCCGAAAGAGATTATTGGTTAAGAAATCGCCCCAAAATAGAAGTTTATAATCCAGTTAATAAACAATTCGCCCCAGTTTGGGTTAAACTTATAAATAACAGAATTTATGGTCCACAGTTTTTACTATTAGAATCTATTGGGCGTAACGGATCAAATGTGGCAACTGCCACAGTTACATGTAATGTTGCCCAGGGGCACGGATTACAAGTTGGTGATATATTCCATATCGTTCAAGTTACAGATCACTCTTTTTGCGGCACAGTTGTTGTAACTGCTATTGGCGTCCCATTTCTTGTTGCTGGTCGTGCTAAACAGACTGTTTCTTGGTCGAGCACAGGCTCTATTGTCGCTCAATCTAATCTTGGTGGAGCAATAAATAGTGCTCAAATTTCAGCAATTAGTTTGGTAAGCCCCGTCGCGCAAATGCTTATAGAAGGAAATGTTATTGATTCATTTACCTATTCTATTGATGATACAAGCGCTGTGACAGATCAATTACGTGGCTCTCACGGATTAAGTGTTTATAGAAATAATTTTGAGAAAGGTCCTATAGGATTATTTTTTCAAACTTTTAAATCTAGTTTTGGAAGAGGATTTAGTATTGTAGAATCTGGCGCGCAATCGTTAGGTACAAAAATTACCAATTTTCCACGAGAAATAGAGACTGCTGGAATTCAAAATAGAGTTTTATATAGCGAAGATAATTCTCATTGGGGACATGCTGGTGTTATAATTGCTTCAGCAACTGATGATCTTGGCGGAAGTACTGCAACACTTCTTACACGATCTGGGATTAATCAAGTTGTGACGGGAAATCCTGGATTAGGTTCTGCCATTACTGAAGGAATTTCCATAAATATAGATAATTCAAGTTTGCCAGCTGGCGGATATATTAAATTTAAAGCAAAAGCCGGATCGCTTAATTCATTATGGATTGGAATATATGATGGTTCTACTGGATTTGAGCACCCAGGATCTCAGCGCATCATTCCTTTAGGAAGTAATTGGAATTCAATAAAAATTCCATTTCAATATAATTCTGGAGCAAGTGTGTCTTTATATATGTGTCCAGGAGGACAAGATTCTGTAATGGGAACTTGTTATATAGAACAGATTCAAGTTAGTGACTTTGATTGCGATTATATAAAAACATCTGGATCTGCCATTACTAATCAAGCTGGAGTTGCCCTACAAAGAGATATCAAAGTTAATGGAATTGAGCCAAATATTTCTGGAGGCGCAGTAAATATAAAAGATTTTTCTGGCAATTTAGGATTATCACTAACTCCAGTTAATGCTGGAGTCAGTTTAATTTCAGGGCAATCTGCATTAGGCGTTGATGCAGCAGCAGTTTTAAGTCTTGGTGCAACTAATGCTACATCTATAACTTTAGGAAGAACGGGAGGTCACGCAATAACCCTACCAAGCTTAACGGCATCTAATGCGGTTGTAACTGACGGCAGCTCTAATTTAGCCTCTCTTGGATATTCTACAAGTAATACGGCATCAACATTAGTTGAAAGAGATAGTTCAAGCAGAGTATCAGTTAAAGGAGTTATTAGTAGCGGAACAGTACCTTCAATTACTGACGTAAGTTCTACTCTCGGAGCTGCCGGAACATTTTCATTTTTAACAGGATCTAATGATATGGCTGGGATTATTGTTTTAAATCCCGGAGCTGGCGCTGGAACATATACAATTTTTGATCTCCATTTTTCTGCCTCATTACCTGGAAACATACCTAATGTTCAATTAACTTTGCAGGGGCAAGGATCTGATTGGGGTGGGGGAGGAGTATTAGGATTATCCAATGTTGGGACAACAACTGTAACTAACTCTGTTGCTAGAATCTTTGCTAAAAATATTAATGGTGCTGGTGTCGGCGGCACTGTTCAGGGAGTTGCATTAGCTGCGGGAGCAGACCAATATCGCATACATTATAGTGTTACGTTAATGTAAAATAAGAGAATATATGAAATATATAAAAGAAATACTAAAATTAGCCGAAAAATATCAAGTCAAATACTCGCAAGATGTATCAAAAATGCAATCATCCACTCAAAAGGGAGATATGATCGCAGCAATAATTAAATCTGGTATTCTAGGAATAAAAGGTGAAGTTGGTAATGAGCAATTTGATGTTAATAGTCCTGCCGCCAATATCATTTTTGGCATTTTTGAGAAGGCTAATTTTAGTGGCGTTGCCAACTTAAGCGTAACTATGGATATTAATAAAAATATCACATTAACAGTTGTGACTAATCCAAACTCACAACAAGTGGCTGCCGCAATCCAAAATGCATTTCAATCAAAATTAGCCGCTGTCTTAAAAAGATTACCACCACCATCAGAAACACTAATCGCTCAAAATATTGTTACCGCTCAAACCGCTTAAATTAAGGGAAATAACTTATGGCCTTTACAGATGATAAAGCAATTGCAATCAATTCATTAATAGATGCTGTAGAAGCTATCGAAACAGAATTGGGTATTGCTCCAAGTGGCGTTTATACTGATATGCGGGCACGATTAGATATATTAGAGGCTCGGCTCGGCTCCTCACCAATAGTAAAGCAGACCGTTACTGGATCAAAAGGTGGCAACGTAGCATTAGCGTCACTTATAACTGCTCTTGTAAATCTAGGGCTTATTACAGATACAACAACTTAAAATTATAATAGGGTAAATCATATGCTATTTCAAGACATAGTGCAAAATGCAAAACAACATTTCCCCAATTTACAAATTAAATATAAAGACTCTTCTTTATTAATGAAAATATTAGGAACAATATTATTTTTTAATAAATCTTTTATGACAGATTATACTACTACAATTGGTTCGACTGTTTATTTTCCCACCGAATCTTTTGTAAATACAAGACCAATATCTTCTTCAATGGTTCTTTTACACGAATTGACCCATCTTTGGGATTCTAAAAAGATTAGCAATATACTATTTACTATCTTATATCTATCTCCTCAATCTTTAATCTTATTAGCTTTGCCATTACTTTTAGTAAGCTGGAAAATTGCATTATTATTTTTAATATTTGCTGCCCCAATACCATCTTACTTCCGTATGTATTTTGAGCGCCGAGCCTATTTCGCATCTTTATATGTTATGAGTAAATTAGGAAAGAAACTTAATTTTGATCCGGAACTTAATAAGAATAAAGATTACTTTGTTGAACAATTTAAGGGTCCGTTCTATTATTTTATGTTTCCTTTTAATTCAATTAATAAAGATTTTGATGCCGCTCTAATTAAAATAAATAATAATAAGAGACCATTTGAGAGTCTGGTTTTCGATATTTTAGATGATTTGATTAAATAATCATCAAACATTTTTATCAGCCGATATAATATTTGCTGATGAATAATACAAAAACTTATGATGTTCTGATAGTTGGTTCAGGAGTTGCCGGAGCTTTTGCATCTTATAAAATTGCAAAAGAATATCCAGATGTTTCTTGCGTAGTTTTTGACATAGGAAGGAAGTGGGCTAAACGCAAATCTCAGATAGTTGGATTCCTTGGATCTATGCCATCAGGCGATGGAAAATTAT